>MRWG01002147.1_pt1 | contig 10615 bp, 10 predicted proteins | sample 1013341 | NCBI WGS metagenome assembly MRWG01 (sample SAMN06117577, study PRJNA244670) | biofilm metagenome | biome: Water; feature: Cathode Biofilm; material: Biofilm; isolation source: microbial consortium enriched at the cathode of a solar microbial fuel cell | place: USA: District of Columbia ...
ATCGGGGAAAAGACGGGATTGCACCTGCAGGTAAACCCCACAGAAGACGCAGCAGGCGATCGTAACATCTTCATCATGGAGGATAAGGATCCCAGCTGGGCGGGGCAGGAAGCCTATCGGCTTAAAATCAGCCCGGACTCAGTGTTGTTGTCCGCTGCCACACCGGAAGGTGCCTTTAGGGGGATCCAAACACTGCGCCAACTCATCCCGGACGTATCCGTAGACACCCTTGCACCCCAGCCACTCTGGCCCCTGGCCGCAGGCATGATCCAGGACCAACCGCAATTTGCCTACCGGGGTTCCATGCTGGATGTGGCCCGCCACTTTTTCAGTGTGGAGGATGTGAAAAAATACATCGACCTGCTGGCCTATTACAAGATCAATGTGCTCCATTTACACCTGACCGATGACCAGGGATGGCGTATAGAAATCAAATCCTGGCCCAAACTCACCGAGATTGGGGGAAGTACCGAAGTAGGAGGTGAAAGCGGTGGTTTCTATACCCAGGAAGACTACAAAGAATTGGTGGACTATGCCTCGCAAAGGTATATGACCATTGTGCCCGAAGTGGATATGCCCGGGCACACGAATGCCGCATCGGCCTCCTACCCCTTCCTGAACGGCAATGGAAAAACCCCCACGCTCTACGAGGGCACCCGGGTGGGATTCAGCACCTTCGATACGAGGAAGGATACCGTATATGCCTTTGTAGACGACGTGGTACGCGAGATCTCCGGCTTAAGCCCCGGTCCTTATTTCCATATTGGGGGGGATGAAAGCCATGTCACAAAAAAAGACGATTACCGCTACTTTGTCAACCGGGTGGAAAAGATCGTACGCAAATACGGGAAGCGGATGATCGGTTGGGACGAGGTCGCCACGGCAGATCTCGATTCTTCCTCCATTGCCCAATTCTGGGCCAGTGAGGAAAATGCGCAAAAAGCCATTGAAAAGGGAATGCAGGTGATACTATCGCCCGCCAAAAAAGCCTACCTCGATATGCAATACGACACACTTTCCAGGCATGGCCTGCATTGGGCCGCCTATATCCCCGTGGATACGGCCTATGTATGGACCCCCGAAAACTATGCACAAGGGGTCCCTAAAGAACTGATCCTTGGCGTGGAAGCCCCACTCTGGTCTGAGACCATCAGCGATATTGGCGAATTGGAATACCTGGCATTTCCAAGGGTAATCGGCTACTCAGAACTTAGTTGGACTCCGGAGGATAAAAGGGACTGGGAGGATTACAAGGTCCGCCTCGGGAAACAGGCGCCCTTCCTGGACCGTATGAATGTCAAATACTACCCCTCGGAACTCATCGATTGGGAAAAAAGCAAATATACGTACGAGACGATTCAAAAAGACTAGCCATGAAGCAAATCCTTTGCCTTATCCTTCTGGGTGCCGGGGCGCTGCTAAGCGCCCAGGATGCACAGGACACCATCCCCAAAGCGGAAGTTTCGTCCAGCCTGCAGAGCGTGATCATCAATGGCAGGACCCTTTACCTCAACGCCAAGGCCGGCACTTTTGAGGTACGTGACGAAAACAACGAACCGGTCGCGCTGATGGGCTTTACCTATTACGCCCTGGGCGACACCCGGGGGATGAATACCCGCAACCGCCCTATCGTATTTGCCTTCAACGGGGGGCCGGGCTCTTCTTCCTTCTGGTTGCACATGGGGGCGCTGGGCCCCAAAAGGATTGTGGTAAACGACCCGGAAAACACACCGGCAGCCCCTTATCGGATTGTAAACAACAACCAGTCTATCCTGGACGTGGCCGACCTGGTGATGATCGACCCGGTAGGGACCGGCCTCAGCATCCCGGTGGGAAAGGCGAAATTCAAGGATTTCTGGGGGGTAGACCAGGATATCCGGAGCCTCTCCCTCTTTATTACCCAATTCCTGATAGCGCAAAACCGGCTGAACAGCCCCAAATACCTGCTTGGCGAAAGCTACGGGACCTTCAGGAACGCAGGGCTGATGAACAAGCTGCTGGGCCAGGGCATCGCCATGAACGGGGTAATCATGGTATCGGCCGTATTCGACCTGAGGTCGCTCCTATTCCCACCCGGGGATGACCTGCCCTACATCGTGCATTTCCCTACCTACGCCGCTACCGCCTGGTACCACGATAAAATTGAGAACAAGGAAGAAGATCTCCTGCAATTTCTGGAGGAGGTCCGGGCCTTTACCGAGAACGAATACACCCCCGCCCTCTTTAAAGGAGACGAGCTATCGCCGGAAGCAAAGGAAGCGGTCGCCACAAATTTGGCCCGTTATACAGGAACCGACAAGGCGTATTGGCTGAAAGCCGACCTCCGGGTCAAGGCCAGCGAATTTTTCGCGGAATTCCTCAGGGAGGAAGGCGCAGTCGTTGGCCGCCTCGATTCGCGCTTTACGGGAATCAACCAGGACCTGTTGTCACAGGAAGGTAGCCATGACCCGCAGAGTATGGCCATTTCACCGGCCTATATTACCGGGTTCCTCGACTACTACTACAGGGATTTAAAAGTCAATAAAGCCACCACCTACGCCATTACAGCGGGCAGCAGAAAAGGATTCAAATGGGACTGGACCCATGAAGGCAATCAATTTTGGAACGCGCAGGCGGCCATCAACACGGGGATCGACATGGCAGAAGCCCTGTCGAGGGACCCCAATATGAAAGTATTGGTGCTGAACGGGATCTATGACCTGGCTACCCCTTTTTATGGTGTGGAGCACAGTATCCGGCATATGGGGCTGGCCAAAGAAGTGAGGGACAATATCAGCATGAAATATTATGAAGCCGGCCATATGATGTATACGCATGCCCCTTCATTGGAAAAGTTTAAACAGGACATTGCCACTTTTATCCGGGACTCGGCCAGGTAGGTGCCTCAGGCCATAAAAAAAGCCCTCCGTCGGGAAGGCTTTTGTATCGCTTATTCCGTTTCACTTGCAGGTTCAGCGCCATCATCAGCCTTGCTGAAATCGTTGATGCCGTTATCGTGCAAAAGGTTGTACCACTGAATCACCTTTTTGATGTCGCTGGCATACACCCGTTCCTCGTCGTAATTTGGCAGCAGCTCAAAAAAGTACTCCTCGAGCTTGAGCTTGTCATCTTTGTGGTTGACCGGGGTTTTTCCGCCGTTTTCCTTTTCTTTGATCTTATGGAACACTTCCCGGAGGGGCAGCTCCTCCTCCAGGGTGTAGATGGCAATTTCCGATAGTACGCTTACATTGTTGGTCATGCCAACGGATAGGCGTTTCCCGTCGAGCAACGACTCTGCCACAAAACCGGTACGCGTTTGGGTCAATAGCCGGTAAAGTCCCGGTTTACCTCCTATAGCAAGTATTTTTTCTAAACTCATTTCTCACAAATTGGTGGCAAATATGCCACATTTATAGCACATACAAAAACAGGCCTATCGCATTTTTTTCTGTAAGGGGAACCGCATCCTGTAATCTACGTTGACCTTGCCTTTGGCAATGTTGGTGAGCCGGCTCTTGAGCAGTCGCCTTTTGAGGGAGGAAAGCCTGTCGGTAAACAATACCCCTTCGATATGGTCGTATTCGTGCTGTATGACCCTGGCAAGGATCCCATCAAAGGTTTCTTTACGTGCCGTGAACGATTCGTCCAGGTAACTGAGGGTCAGGCGTTCCTTCCTGCTAACGTCTTCCCGGATGTCGGGAATGCTCAGGCACCCCTCGTTAAAGGCCCAAATATCGCCGCTTTCCTCTTCGATCCGCGCATTGATGAATACCCTTTTAAAATTGCCCAGCAGGGTCCGCTCCTGCTCTGAAAGTTCTTCATCTTCGCCAAAAGGGCTGGTGTCTACCATGAACAGGCGTATGGGGAGCCCTACCTGTGGGGCGGCCAGGCCCACACCGCTTGCCTGGTACATGGTTTCCCACATGTTGGCAATTAAGTCTTCCAGGCCCGGGTAGTCTTTTGCAATGGCTTCGCATGCTTTCCGTAACACGGGGTCGCCATAAGCTACAATTGGTAAAATCATGTGTTATTTTCTGTTTAAGAATGCCTGCAGGATCAAGGTGGCGCTTATTTCATCCAGTAAGGCTTTGTTCCGGCGCTTTTTCTTTTTAAGTTCCCCGTCCACCATACTCTTCAGGGCCATCCCGGAGGTAAAGCGCTCATCCTGGCGTGCTATGGGGATGCCCGGAAAGGCTTTTTCCAATTCCTTTAGGAAAGGGCTTATCAGGGCTTCTGCCTCAGAAGGGCTATTGTCCATTTGACGGGGCTCCCCCACCACAAAGCCCGCTACCTCTTCCAGACCTGCATACTGCTTTAAGAAAGGCAGCAACTGGCTGGTTTCTACGGTGGTGAGGCCCGACGCGATAAGCTGTAACTCATCGGTTACTGCAATCCCGGTCCGAACCTTACCATAATCGAGCGCTATAATCCTGCCCACAATTTTTTATACAAAAATAGAGGATAAATTAGAATGCACGGGAGATTTGCAGGTTAATTACCCCCCAGGCTATATCTTTGCGGAAATTTTAAGCCCGATGGAGGAAATACGAAAGACCATAGAAAAAGCCTGGGAAGACCGGGAATTATTGAAAGAATCCGGCACCCAGACCGCGATCCGGCGGGTGATCGACCTGATTGATGAAGGAAGCCTGAGATGTGCCGAACCTTCCCCAGGTGGCTGGCAGATCAACGAATGGGTCAAAAAGGCGGTGGTCTTGTATTTTCCCATCCAGAAAATGGAAACCCTGGAGGCCGGGATCTTTGAATACCACGATAAAATCCCGTTAAAGCGGGGCTATAAAGCCAAGGGTATACGGGTGGTACCCCATGCCGTAGCGCGCCATGGGGCGTATATTGCCCCGGGCACCATCCTGATGCCCAGCTATGTAAACATAGGCGCCTATGTGGACGAAGGAACCATGGTTGATACCTGGGCGACCGTAGGAAGTTGTGCACAGATTGGCAAAAACGTTCACCTTAGCGGCGGGGTGGGTATAGGCGGGGTGCTGGAACCCCTGCAAGCAGCCCCGGTAATTATTGAAGATAACGCGTTTATCGGAAGCCGCTGTATTGTGGTAGAGGGTGTCCGGGTAGAAAGGGAGGCCGTCCTGGGGGCCAATGTGGTGCTTACCGCAAGTACCAAAATAATCGATGTCACCGGTGATACGCCCATTGAAGAAAAAGGTAGGGTTCCGGCACGTTCAGTTGTTATACCTGGTAGTTACACCAAGCAATTCCCGGCAGGTTCATACCAGGTACCCTGTGCGCTCATCATCGGGAAACGCAAGGAAAGCACCAACAAAAAGACCTCGCTGAATGAGGCACTGAGGGAGTATAATGTAGCTGTCTGAAATGTAGGAAATCTATGATCGCATATACTTTTTTCCTCATTTTTGTGTTATAAAATGTACCAAAGCAAACCAACCTGGCCGAAAATTACCAAGTATATGAGCAGACCATCAGCCAAAATTTCTGCCCTGATCATTACCTATAACGAAATAGGCTATATCGAAAAATGTATTGATTCCATAGATTTCGCGGATGAAATTATTGTCGTGGATTCCTACAGTACCGATGGCACCTACGAATACCTCAAAGCCCATCCCAGGGTTCAAGTGATACAGCATCCTTTTACCAACTTTACCTTACAAAAATCGTTTACCCTTCAAAAGGCCACAAACGACTGGGTGCTCTTCCTGGATGCTGATGAAGTAGTTTCCCCTGCATTGCGGGATGAAATCATGAGTACCGTCCAAAGCGGCACCGACAAAGCGGCCTTTTGGTTTTACCGGAAATTTATGTTCCAGGACCTACCCTTGCATTTTAGTGGCTGGCAAACCGACAAAAACTACCGCTTGTTCCGCAAAAGCAAAGCCCGGTTTTCAGACAAGAAACTGGTGCATGAAACCCTGGTGGTCAACGGCGCATCGGGGATCCTTAAGGAAAAGCTTACCCACTATTGCTACAAGAACTATGAGGATTACAAAGCCAAAATGCTTACCTATGGCCGGCTGAAAGCCAAGGAGTCTTTCTTCCGCGAAAAGAAATTCAACTACTTCTCCCTGGTCCTGAAACCGCTTTGGAAGTTTTTCAACCATTATATCCTGCGCCTTGGGATCCTGGACGGGAAGAAAGGGATGATCATTTGTTACCTGAACGCCCTGAGCGACCTTGAGCGCTACCGGGAACTAAAAAAACTGGAAAAGAAAAACGAGCTTGCCTATTATTTGTTGATGCCATAGTAGGTCCATACGCTGTTATTCCTGCGTACTTCCCTCCTAATCACCATGTTCCGCGCAATGGCCTCCGGGGTACGGTAGCTGCGTTCGTGGTCTAAATGCACACATACCGCACTGTACCTCAACTGTTTTGACTTTACCCCGAAATTAAAAAGCCGCTCCCCCAGCTCCCGGTCCTCTCCCCCGTATTGCATTCGTTCGTCAAAACCATTTACATTGAGGATATCTTTCTTCCATCCCGATGAATTGTGCCCGTTCCAGCTTGCGTTCGTAGGGGTAAAGGTGTTGAACAGGGTAGACATAAACCCCCTGGCGGTGAGCTTGGTATTCTTAAAGGTTTTGGGGATTCCCTTCTCTTTAAGCCATTGAATGTTAAAGCAGTTTTGCTTTTCGATGTCCTCCCGAGTGATCATCAACGAGATATTCATCGGCAACATATAATACCCCCCCGAAATAAAATAGCCGGGCAATTTGTTGATGTAATGCACCTGTACAAAATCTTCCCTGGGTATGCAGTCCCCGTCGGTCATGATGAGATAGTCTGTACTGGACGCCTGGATGGCCTTGTTTAGTATTTTGCATTTCTGGAACCCGTCATCCTCCTGCCATACATGCAGCAGCTTGTAGGAAACCTCCTTGCGCATACGGTCTATGAGCTTCCTGGTTTCGGGGCCCGAACCGTCATCGGCGACGATAAGCTCAAAGTCCTTATAGGTCTGGCAGTTAAAACCCCACAAAACCTTTTCCAACCATTCGGGCTTATTATAGGTGCTCACGATGACACTGACCGTATTCATTCAGGGGTAATTTAATTTTCACTAATTTTACAAAAGTAGTTTTTTGCATTCCATCTCCAAGATAATTCCCTGAATTTCTATGAAGCGTACCTACGTAGGATCTACCATCTACCACATCTATTTGTCCCTGCTTCACCTGATACGTGATTCGGGCTATAACCCAGCAGCCTATGGAGAAAACCTGCTGTTCCTCGTAGAGAGCACCCCCATGATCGAAGACCTGATCCCCAACCTCAAAAAGACGTTTTTCCGGGAAGTCTACCTGATATCGGAACGCAGGGAACACGTGTCTGACCTGGGGAAATTCAACTACTCCTTCAGGAGGAAACAGACCCTTATCCCCTATATGGAAGACAAACACCCCGTATTGGTCAGGGAAAGGGATTTTATGGAACACTCCGATATTTACCTTTGCGATACGGATTCCAGCAAGAGCTACTTTCTCTATCAATACGCCGCCAAAGACCTGAAAATGATAGAAGACGGCGCCAGGACTTATAGCAAAAGGCATACCCTGGCAGAGCAATTGTTTAAATCATACCTAACCAAAACCCCCATAGGAGGGGGCTTTGATGAGGCGGTCAAAACCATTTACGCCCAGCACCCCGACAAGTTGCCCCCGGGCATACAGTGCAAGGCGAAGCAACTGAATATCAAAAACGAAGTAGCGAAACTGGATGAAAAGACCCGGCGGCAGCTCTTCGAAATCTTTCTCGCCGAGGGGGCATTGTCCATTACCGGCAACAACAACGCGCTGATCCTGACCCAACCGCTGTCCGAAGACGGGGTGGTCGAGAATGAAGCCGTGAAAATCGCGATCTACAGGGACTTGCTAACCAAGGTTCCTGAAAATATGCAGGTAGTCCTTAAAACGCACCCCAGGGAACGCACCCGCTATGAAGATTATTTTGAAGGGATCACCGTATTGCCGGCCCTCTTTCCCATTGAGATCCTGGGCCTCAAGGAAGGTTTTCGCTTTGAACAGGGGTATACGCTATTCTCTACCGCCCTCTCAAATTTGGATATCGTCGGGGAACGATTTTTCCTGGGGAAGGATTATTTGGATAAATTTACCGCCCGGGCCACCCGAAGCCTGGTAAAAAACATGAATACCTGATACTAATCCGGCACCCGCCATTACCATGGAGCAACACTATAAAAGCATCGGCTTTATCCCCCTTCGAAAGAATTCCAAGGGAATTCCCAATAAGAACAAAAAAAAGCTCTTGGGCCGCCCCCTCTTTAGCTGGGTGCTGGCCGAAGCCGTCTTCTCCAGGCTCGACCACGTCTTTATCTTTACCGATGACGAGGAGATCATCGATTATGTGGGTCGCAACTACCAGTGGACCCAAAAGCTGAGTTGCCTGAAGCGTTCGGACGAGAACGCACAGGACACCTCCTCTACCGAAGCCGCCATGCTCGAGTTCTGCAAGGCCATCAACTTTGGGTTCGACCATTTTTGCCTGCTGCAGGCAACTTCGCCCCTCACCAAACGGGAAGACATCAATTCCGCGCTGGAACTGCTGGAGCGAAACAGGGCAGACGCCGTGTTGAGTGTGGTAAAGACCCATCGCTTTATCTGGGGAAAAGACGGCAAGCCCTTGAATTACGACTATACAAAAAGGCCAAGGAGGCAGGATTTTGAAGGCCTGTTAATAGAAAATGGCGCCCTCTATTGTACCGGCAGGGAAGCCTTAAGATCATCCGGCAACCGCCTTAGCGGAAAGATCATCCCCCTGGAAATGCCGGAGGACAGCCTTGTGGAAATCGATACGGAAAAGGACTGGACCATGGTAGAACAGCTCATGATCGCCAATTTCAAGCATGGGAAAGCCCCCGGGCGCATTGACCATTTGGTTTTGGATGTCGATGGGGTTTTCACCGATGGCAGGGTGGTCTTTGGCGAAGAAGGGGAATTCACCAAGACCTTCGATATGCGTGATGGCATGGGCCTTGAAATACTCCGGGAATATGGGGTGAAGGTCATGGTCATGACCTCGGAAGACTCCAGGGTCGTCGCCCAACGGATGAAAAAACTGAAAATCGCCGATACCTTCCTCGGGGTCAAGGACAAGTATTCCTTCCTTGAAAACCTTTGCCTGGAACGCAATATCAGCATAAAGAACCTCGCCTATATCGGGGACGACATGAACGACCTGGCGAATCTGCTCCGGGCCGGTTGGGCCTTTTGCCCGGCCAATGCCACCAAAACCGTAAAGTACCATGCAGATGTCGTGCTTAGCCACAAGGCTGCCGATGGCGCCATCAGGGAAGCCACGGAATTCATCATCAATTATAACAAGAGATTCCATGAAATTTAATGAACCTTATATCATAGCCGAAATTGGTTGCAACCATAAGGGCGACATGAAAATAGCCAGGGAAATGATCAGTATGGCCAGGATCTTCGGAAACGCCAACGCGGTTAAATTCCAAAAACGCAACAACAGGTTGCTGCTTACCGAAGAGCAATACAACAGTCCGCACCCCAACCCGGTCAACGCCTATGGCGCCACCTATGGGGAGCACCGGGAATACCTGGAATTCAACCTGGGTCAGCACGCCGAACTCAAGGCCCATTGCGAGGAACAGGGCATCACCTATTCCACCTCCGTATGGGAAACCGAGAGTGCCAAAGAAATCGCCAGCCTCAACCCGGAATTTATCAAGATCCCCTCGGCCTGCAACAACAACTTTGAAATGCTGGGCTGGCTCTGTGACCATTATCAGGGGGAAATCCATATCTCTACGGGGATGACGACGAAAGACGAGATTGCCGACCTGGTGGATTTCTTTGAGGAAGCCGGCAGGAACAAAGACCTGGTAGTCTATAACTGTACTTCCGGATACCCGGTCCCCTTTGAGGATATCTGCCTGCTGGACATACTGACCCTCAAGGAGGCCTACGGCCACAGGGTGAAAAGCATTGGGTTTTCGGGCCACCACCTGGGCATCGCGGTAGATATCGCCGCCTATACCCTGGGGGCGCATATCATAGAGCGGCATTTTACCCTGGACAGAACCTGGAAGGGAACAGACCACGCCGCCTCTTTGGAGCCCATGGGGCTTCGGAAACTCTGCAGGGACCTTAGGGCCACCCACAAGGCCCTGACCTACAAACAAAAAGACATCCTGGAAATCGAACAGGTGCAACGCGACAAACTCAAATACAAAAAATAACATGCACGCCAACTTCGGTGAGGAGTTGAACCAATGCCTTTCAACACTCCGACAGGGGGGGCTTATCCTCTACCCCACCGATACGGTCTGGGGAATTGGCTGTGATGCCGACAACACGGAGGCCGTATCAAAAGTTTATGCGCTGAAACAACGGCCCGATTCCAAGGCGTTGATTTGCCTGGTCGCTGATGTAGCCATGCTGGAACGGCACGTTGCCCAGGTCCCGGAGGTAGCCTATGACATCATCGACCTGTCTACCAAACCCACCACCATCGTATACGACGCGCCTAAAGGGGTGGCGCACAACCTGATTGCCCCCGACAATACCCTGGCAATCCGGGTGGCCGGCGACCCTTTCTGCAAAAAATTGATCCGCGCCTTTAAAAAACCCATCGTCTCCACCTCGGCCAACCTGGCAGG
>MRWG01002148.1_pt1 | contig 10606 bp, 11 predicted proteins | sample 1013341 | NCBI WGS metagenome assembly MRWG01 (sample SAMN06117577, study PRJNA244670) | biofilm metagenome | biome: Water; feature: Cathode Biofilm; material: Biofilm; isolation source: microbial consortium enriched at the cathode of a solar microbial fuel cell | place: USA: District of Columbia ...
GCATGCCGCCGCAGAGGCCGACGCGCGCCGCGACCAGGGCGAGACGGTGATGTTCGTGGTGGTCGAGAACAAGCTGGCCGGCCTGGTCAGCGTCGCCGACCCGGTGAAGGAGACGACGCCCGAGGCCCTGAAGGCGCTGCACGGCGAGGGCCTGCGCATCGTCATGGTGACCGGCGACAACGAACGCACCGCCAAGGCGGTAGCCGCGCGCCTCGGCATCGACGAGATCCGCGCCGACGTGCTGCCGGAGGACAAGGCGCGCATCATCAAGGAGCTGCAGGGTGAGGGCGCCAAGGTGGCCATGGCCGGCGACGGCGTCAACGACGCCCCGGCCCTCGCGCAAGCAGACGTCGGCATCGCCATGGGTACCGGCGCCGACGTCGCCATCGAGAGCGCCGGTTTCACCCTGGTGAAGGGCGACCTCAACGGCATCGTGCGCGCCCGCCGCCTGGCCCAGGCCACCATGCGCAATATCCGCCAGAACCTCTTCTTCGCCTTCTTCTACAACGCCGCCGGCGTGCCCATCGCCGCGGGCGTGCTCTACCCGGTGTTCGGCCTGCTGCTGTCGCCGATGATCGCCGCGGCGGCCATGAGCCTCTCTTCGGTCTCGGTGGTGTCGAACGCCTTGAGGCTGCGCCGGGTCAGGCTCTAGGACGCCCGTCACAGATCCGCCGGTCCGCAGAAAAGGCCAGTTTTCCCGGGAACTTCCGTGCTACCGTCTCCCCCCTGAGCCGCCCTGGGACCGGCGGCTTTGCAGAGGAGAAACTGGGACTTTGCGCGGCTTCCGCCTCAACGCCCGTGAAGCGGGCGGCGCTTTCGGCGACCTCGGCACCTTCCTGCCGCACGTGATTTCCGTGCTGACGGTGGGCGGGCTGGCCTCGGGCGGCGTGCTGTTCGGCTTCGGCCTCTTCTACCTCTTCACCGGCGCTTTCTACCGCCTGCCGATCCCGGTGCAGCCGATGAAGGCGGTCTCGGCGGTCATCGTGACCTCCGGTCTGCCGCCCGGCGCCGTCGCCGCCACCGGCATGATCCTGGGCGCGGTGCTGCTGGTGCTGGGCCTGAGCGGCGCCATCGAGCGCCTGTCCCGCGCCATCCCGCCTTCAGTCATCGCCGGCCTGCGCTTCGGCCTGGGTCTCAGCTTCGCCCTCATCGGCATGAACCTGATGCTGGAGGTGCCCTGGCTCGGCTTCGGCATGCTGGCGCTGCTGGGCGTGCTGACCTTCCTGCGCGGCTGCCCGGCAACGCTGATCGGCCTCGCCGTGGCACTGCTGGCCGGCCAGGCGGCGGGGCTGGCGCCGCCGCTGGGTGAACTGGCGGGCGAGTTGGCGCCGCGCTTCGGCCTGCCCGAGGTGGTGCTGCCCGGCTTTGCCGAGATGGGCACGGCCCTGCACAAGGCGGTGCTGCCGCAGATCGCGCTGACCGTCACCAACGCGGTCATCGTCACCGCCGCCCTGGCCCGCGCGCTCTACCCGAAAGAGGGCGCACGCGTTTCCGAGCGGCGTCTCTGCCTCACCTCCGGCGCCGCCAACCTGCTGTTGGCGCCTTTCGGCGCCCTGCCCATGTGCCACGGCGCCGGCGGGCTGCAGGCGCACCACCGCTTCGGCGCGCGCAGCGGCACGGCGCCCCTGCTGATCGGCGCCCTCCTGCTCGTGCTGGCGCTGTTCTTCGCCGACGCGGCCGTCGGCCTGCTGGCCATGGTCCCGCTGTCCGCCGTGGGCGCCTTCCTGGTGCTGGCCGGCGCCGAGCTGGCGATCTCCAAGCGTCTCTTCGATGCGCGGCCGGACTGCTGGCCGGCCATCGGCCTGACCGCGCTGGCCACCCTGCTGGTCGACGCCGCCGCCGGCCTGGCGGTCGGCTGCACCATCGAATTCGGCCGCTCCCTGGCGCGCGATTTCTTCAGCCGCCGCGGCTCGCGCAGCGACTGACGCCGCAACCGCCGGCTGGCCCCCGCCGGCTGGAAAGCAAACAGCCAAAACGGCTTTTGCCTTACCGCTGCGGCTTTCCGCCTCTCTCTGCAACTCGCGAAGCCCTGCGGCTTAACCCCCCGAAAAACCACGACATCGAGTTTCTGGCACGGCCCTTGCTGATGCTCCCTCGAACCTGAGACGGAGTCTGTCCGTTCTCAGGGTCCAACAAGGGGAGGGACAGCCCAGCATGACCGAGACGTTCTACGAGGTAATGCGGCGGCAGGGGATTACCCGCCGAAGCTTTCTGAAATTCTGCAGCCTGACGGCGGCGGCCCTGGGCCTCGGGCCCAGCTTCGCGCCGAAGATCGCCGAGGCGATGGAGACCAAGCCGCGCATTCCCGTGCTGTGGCTGCACGGCCTGGAGTGTACCTGCTGCTCGGAGAGCTTCATCCGCTCGGCCCACCCGCTGGCCAAGGACGTCATCCTGTCGATGATCTCGCTCGACTACGACGACACCATCATGGCGGCGGCCGGCCACCAGGCCGAGGCCATCATCGAGGAGACGGTGCAGAAGTACGACGGCAATTTCCTCCTCGCGGTGGAGGGCAATCCGCCGCTCAACGAGGACGGCATGTACTGCATCATCGGCGGCAAGCCCTTCGTCGAGCAGCTGCGCTACGCCGCCGACCACTGCAAGGCCATCATCTCCTGGGGCTCCTGCGCCTCCTGGGGCTGCGTGCAGGCGGCGCGGCCCAACCCGACGCGGGCGACGCCGGTGCACAAGGTGCCGGGCATCGCCAACAAGCCGATCATCAAGGTGCCGGGCTGTCCGCCCATCGCCGAGGTGATGACCGCGGTCATCACCTACATCCTGACCTTCGAGCGCTTCCCCGAGCTGGACCGCCAGGGCCGGCCGAAGATGTTCTATTCCCAGCGCATCCACGACAAGTGCTACCGCCGGCCGCACTTCGACGCCGGCCAATTCGTCGAGTCCTTCGACGACGAGGGCGCGCGCAAGGGCTACTGCCTCTACAAGGTCGGCTGCAAGGGGCCGACCACCTACAACGCCTGTTCCACCGTGCGCTGGAACGGCGGCCTGTCCTTCCCCATCCAGTCCGGCCATCCCTGCTTCGGCTGCTCGGAAGACGGCTTCTGGGACAAGGGCAGCTTCTACGACCGGCTGACCGACGTCCACGGCTTCGGCATCGAGGCCAACGCAGACAAGATCGGCGGCACCGCCGCGGCCGCCGTCGGCGTGGCCGTTGCGGCCCATGCCGGCGCCAGCGCCGTCAAACGGGCGCGTCAAAAGGGGGGTGACAACTGATGGCGATGATGCAAACGCCCAACGGCTTCGATCTCGACACTTCCGGCCAGCGCGTGGTCGTCGATCCGGTGACCCGGATCGAGGGGCACATGCGCTGCGAGGTGAACATCGACGAGCAGAACATGATCCGCAACGCGGTCTCCACCGGCACCATGTGGCGCGGACTCGAAGTGATCTTGAAGGGCCGCGACCCGCGCGACGCCTGGGCTTTCACCCAGCGCATCTGCGGCGTCTGCACCGGCACCCACGCGCTGACCTCGGTGCGCGCGGTGGAGGACTCCCTCGGGATCGACATCCCGGAGAACGCCAACTCCATCCGCAACATCATGCAGCTCTCGCTGCAGGTGCACGACCACCTGGTGCACTTCTATCACCTGCACGCGCTGGACTGGGTGAACCCGGTCAACGCCCTGAAGGCGGACCCCAAGGCGACCTCGGAGCTGCAGCAGAGCGTCTCGCCGCACCATCCCAAGTCCTCGCCGGGCTACTTCCGTGACATCCAGAACCGGCTGAAGAAGTTCGTGGAGTCCGGCCAGCTCGGGCCCTTCAAGAACGGCTACTGGACCAACCCGGCCTACCTGCTGCCGCCGGAAGCCGACCTCATGGCCGTGACCCACTATCTGGAGGCCCTCGACTTCCAGAAGGAGATCATGACCACGCGCACGATCTTCGGCGGCAAGGACACCCATCCGAACTGGCTGGTCGGCGGCGTGCCCTGCGCCATCAACATCGACGGCGAGATGGCTGCGGGCGCGCCGATCAACATGGACCGGCTGAACTACGTCTCCGGCGTCATCGACCGTTCGCTGGAGTTCGTCAACAACGTCTACATCCCGGACATCCTCGCCATCGGCTCCTTCTACAAGGACTGGCTCTACGGCGGCGGCCTGTCGGGCAAGAGCGTGCTGGCCTACGGCGACATCCCGGACCGGGCCAACGACTATTCCGCGGGCAACCTGATGATGCCGCAGGGCGCCGTCATCAACGGCAACCTGAAGGAGGTGCATCCGGTCGACCTGCGCGATCCCGAGCAGATCCAGGAGTTCGTGCCGCACTCCTGGTACAGCTATCCCGACGAGGCCAAGGGGCTGCATCCCTGGGACGGCATCACCGAGCCGAACTACGCCCTGGGCCCCAACGCCAAGGGGACCAGGACCAACATCGAGCAGCTCGACGAGCAGGCGAAGTACTCCTGGATCAAGGCGCCGCGCTGGCGCGGCCACGCCATGGAGGTCGGGCCGCTGGCCCGCTACGTGGTCGGCTACGCCCAGGGTCACGAGGTCATCACCGACCAGGTGAACCGCACCTTGAGCGCCCTCAATCTGCCCGTCGAGGCGCTGTTCTCCACCCTGGGCCGCACCGCGGCGCGGGCGCTGGAGGCGCAGTGGGCGGCTGAGATGCAGCGCTACTTCATGGACAAGCTGATCGCCAACATCAAGGCCGGCGACAGCGCCACCGCCAATGTGGAGAAGTTCGATCCCGCGACCTGGCCGAAGGAGGTCAAGGGCGTCGGCTTCACCGAGGCGCCGCGCGGGGCGCTGGCCCACTGGATCAGGATCAAGGACACCAAGATCGACAACTACCAGTGCGTCGTGCCGACCACCTGGAACGGCTCGCCGCGCGACAACGAGGGCAACATCGGCGCCTTCGAGGCCTCGCTCATGAACACCAAGGTGGAGCGCGCCGAGGAGCCGGTGGAGATCCTGCGCACCATCCACAGCTTCGACCCCTGCCTTGCCTGCTCGACCCACGTCATGGGCCCGGACGGCGAGGAACTGGCCGAAGTCAAAGTGCGCTGAGGGAGGGAATGAACATGCGAAAGATCTTTCTGCCTGCCGCCGGCTTCCTCGCCGCGGCGACCTTCGCGGGCCCGGCCTCGGCCCATACCGGCGGTACGCTGACCGGCTTCACGGCGGGCCTTGCCCACCCCTTCCTTGGCCTCGACCATCTGCTGGTCATGCTGGCGGTGGGGGTCTGGGCGGCGGCCCAGCCGCCGGCCCGCGCTTGGCAGGGGCCGGCGCTTTTCCTCGCCTTGCTGGCTTTCGGCGGGCTCACCGGCCTGGCCGGCGGCGCCCTGCCCTTCGTCGAGCCGGGCATCCTCGCCTCGGTGGTGGTGCTGGGGGCGATGATCCTCGCCGCCCGGCGCCTGCCGGCGGGCCTCGGGCTGGCCGCTCTCGGCGGCTTCGCCCTGCTGCACGGCCAGGCCCACGGCGCCGAGGCCGTGGGCGCCCTCGGCGGCTACTTCGCGGGCTTCCTCGCGGCCAGCGCGGGCCTGCACCTCGGCGGCTTCGCGGCCGGGCGGGTGCTGGCGCGCTGGCGCTACGGCCTGCCGGCGGCGGGGATCGGCCTTGGCCTCGCCGGCCTGGCGCTGGTCGCCGGATAGGAGGGCGCATCATGACCATAGAGACGCCCCTCGGCACGACAGCGCCCCACGCGCCCCACAAGGAAGAGGCGGTCTACGTCTACCAGGCGCCGGTGCGCCTCTGGCACTGGGTGAACGCCCTCAGCATCCTCGCTCTCTGCCTCACCGGCTACTTCATCGGCTCGCCGCCGCCCTCGGTGCACGGCGAGGCCAGCAACTCCTACCTTTTCGGCTGGATCCGCGTCGTCCACTTCGCCGCCGCCTACATCCTCATCGTCGGCTTCGTCCTCAGGGTCTACTGCGCCATCGTCGGCAACAGCCACGCCAAGCAGATCTTCCTGCCGCCGGTATGGCGCGGCCGTTTCTGGAAGGAGCTGCTGCACGAGGTGCTGTGGTACGCCATGATCGCCAAGCAGCCGCTGAAGTACGCCGGGCACAACCCCCTGGCCACGCTGGTCATGCACGTGATGTTCGTCTGGGGCATTCTCTTCATGATCGTCACCGGCCTGGCGCTCTACGGCGAAGGCGCGGGCATGGGGTCGTGGCAGTTCGACCTGTTCTCCAGCTGGGTGATCCCGCTGTTCGGCCAGAGCCAGGACGTCCACACCTGGCACCACCTGGGCATGTGGGTGATCATCTGCTTCGCCGTCGTCCACATCTACGCGGCGGTGCGCGAAGACATCATGTCGCGCCAGTCGATCATCTCTTCCATGTTCTCGGGCTGGCGGACCTTCCGCGACGGCGGACCGGGCAACAACGGGCACTGATATCAGCGGGGTTCCACGGGGCCGCGGACAGATCCCAACCTCTGTCAGGCACTTTCCCCCCTTGCAGGGCGGGGCTTCGGCCCCGCCCTCTTTTTTTGCGGGCAGGATATGAAATGGTAATTTACTTTCCGATCTGACTATTATTCGGATGAAAGGTTTGCATTCGTAATTGCGAGCCCTTCGGAGAGTGCAGCGATTCCGGTTAGTTACTTTCACCCGGTTGTTGGCATGCGTCTTGCTGTTAACCACTCAAAGGGCGCCGCAGCGCGCCCCAAGAAGAAGAACCAAGGATTTGGGAGGGAGCCGCGATGGCAGACACGCCGTCCGTGCTGATTCTGGGGATCGGCAATCTTCTCTGGGCCGACGAGGGCTTCGGCGTCCGCGCCGTGGAAGAGCTGCACCGCGGCTGGTCCTTTCCCGACAACGTGCGCCTCATGGACGGCGGCACCCAGGGCATCTACCTGGTCCAGCACATCCGCGAGGCCGACCTCCTGGTGGTCTTCGACGCCGTCGACTTCGGCCTGGCGCCCGGCAGCCTGAAGCTGGTCGAGGGCGCGGAGGTGCCGAAGTTCCTGGGCGTGAAGAAGATCTCCCTGCACCAGACCGGCTTCCAGGAAGTCTTGGCCATGGCCGAGATGCTGGGCGACTACCCGCAGGAACTTCTGCTGATCGGCGTGCAGCCGGTGGAGCTTGACGACTACGGCGGCAGCCTCAGGCCCCAGGTGAAGGCGCAGATCGATCCGGCCATCGAGGTGGCCCTGGATTTTCTCGCGCAGCGCGGCATCGCCGCCCAGCGCCGCAGGGAACCCCTCGACGAAGATCTCACCATCGCGTCTTCCGAGATGAGCCTGGCGCGCTACGAGACCGGCCGTCCCGACGCGGCAGAGGCCCTGCGCCAGGGTGATGCCCGCGTTCTGACGGCGGAGGGCTGGCGCGGTCCCGAGGACTTCGAGGCCGAGATCGACCAGCTGCTGTCGCAGCCGGTGAGGCCGCGCTGATGTGCATAGGGATCCCCATGCAGGTCATCGAGGCCGATTTCGGCGAGGCGCTCTGCCAGGCCCGCGACGGCCGCCACCGCATCGACACCCGCCTGGTCGGCAACCCGACGCCGGGCGCCTGGGTCATGGTTTTCCTGGGCGCGGCCCGCGAGGTGATCAGCGCCGAGCGGGCGGCGCAGGCCGCCGACGCCCTGGAGGCCCTGGCCATGGTCCAGCGCGGCGAGGCGGGCTTCGAGCACCTCTTCGCCGACCTGATCGACCGCGAACCGCAACTGCCGGACCACCTGCACCGGCCCCCCGAAGAAGACAAAGCTTAGAAAAAGCCTAGGAGGCAAGACCGCCGATGACCGCTTCGCCGACCTTCTCACCCCTCTTGCAGTCGATCATTGAACGCCATGGCTACCGGGTCGTCGGCGAGGACAACCTCGACGAAGCGGCCGGCGCGCTGGAGCACTGCGCGCTGTTCTTCGCCGGCGATGCCGAGCGCATGGCCGAGAGCAACGACGTCGCGGTGATCCTGCCGGAGCTGCACAAGGCCTGCGCCGGCGCCTTCACGCCGCTGGTGGTGGCGCGCGAGGCCGAGCGCGCGCTGCAGCGCCGCTACCGCTTCAATGCCTACCCGACGCTGGTCTTCCTGCGGCGCGGCCGCTACCTGGGCGCCATCCAGGGCGTGCAGGACTGGATCGACTATCTGCAACAGATCCGCGACATCCTGACCTCCGAGCCCAGCGACCCGCCGCCCTTCAAGTTCCCCGAAGGCTGCGGCGTCCCCCAGCAAGCCCACTGACCCCGGCGGAGACCCGACCATGAGCTACACACCGATCTCTTCCCTTCTGGGCCCCGGCAGCCAGCCGGCCGAGGAGGACGGCGGCAAGCTGGAATACATGCAGATGCCGACGGCCATGATGACCTTCGCCCAGCCCGACCTGCCGGAGCCGGAGGACACCACCGGCCTGGAGGCGGCCAAGACGGCGCTGGCCGAGGTGCTGGCCCGGCTGCAGGGCTATGAGCGCGACGGCGCCCATAACATCGTCTCCCTCTTGGGGCTGGACGCCGCCAACCTGGAGCTGGTGAACCAGGTGCTGGGCGAGGGCGAGGTCTCGGTGGTCGCCGGGGCCGAGCTGCAGGCCCAGGAAGCGGTGCTGGCCGGGGTCTGGCGGGTGCGCGGCAGTGACGCCGCGGGCCGGGTGGTGCGCGACGAGATCGAGGTCGGCTCCTTTCCCACCAGCGTCGCGGCACTGGCCTTCAAGGACGCGAGGCCCGCCGTCGAGATCCCGGAAGGCTTCGCGCCGGACGTCTTCAACGCCCCGCCGCTGCTGCCGGAGATCAACGAGCACATCCCGCAGGTTGGAGACGGCGCGGCGCCCCACGTCATCAATCTCTCCCTGCTGCCGCACACCGAGGCGGACCTGGCCTTGCTCAATGAGCTGCTGGGCGAGGGGCCGCTCACCATCCTGTCGCGCGGCTACGGCAACTGCCGGGTGACCAGCAGCGGCACGGACTCGGTCTGGTGGGTGCAGTTCTACAACTCGCAGGACGCGCTGATCCTGAACTCCATCGAGATCTCCAGAATGCCGGAGGTGGTCTGCGCAGCGGCGGAGGACATCGCCGAGTCCGCCGACCGCCTGCACGAGATCCTGGAGGTCTACAGGTGAGCGCGGGCTTCTTCGCCGGTTCCTACGGCGGCGACGCCGCCAAGCTGAAGGCCGCCAGCAAGCTGGAATGCAAGATCTGCTGGCACGTCTACGACCCGGCCGAAGGCGACGACTACTGGCAGGTGCCGGCGGGCACGCCCTTCGCCAAGCTGCCCGAGCACTGGACCTGCCCCAACTGCGACGGGGCCAAGGCGGATTTCATGGTGATCGAAGAGGCCTGACGTGGAAGAACCGCACGCCCTCACCGAAGAGATTGTCGCCGAAGAGGTTGTTGGGCGCCTGGAAAGCTGTTTCGCCGCGATCGGCGCGACGCGCATGGAGGGCGTGCCGATCCTCAACGCGGCGCTGCGGGTGAAGGCGGTGGGGACCTGCGACTGGCAGGGCTTCTGGCTCTCGGCCCTCATCACCCCCTGGTTCCTGAACCTCATGCTGCTGCCGCGCCGGGAGGAAGAAGATCTGCCGCTCGGCAGCAAGCGGAGCTTCGCCTTTCCCGCCGGCTCCTTCGAGTTCATCCGCGGGCGGGAAGAGGCCCTGGGCGGCTACTGGATGTGCTCGCTCTTCTCGCCGGTCCTGGAGTTCACCGACCAGGAAGCCGCCGAGGCAACGGCTGCCGCCGCCCTCGAGGAGCTCTTCACCGCGGACGAGCACGACGGCTCGGAAGCGGAGATGGCGATGATCTGGCGCGGTGAATTGCCGGCAGAGGAAGAACCCGAACCGGAAGCGGAGGAAGTTCAGGAATCCCGGAGCGAACCCACGTCCGTCAGCCGCCGCGACTTCCTGCGCGGGCCCGCCGCGAGGGAGGAAGGCCAGGCATGAGCGGCGTCCTCTCTCCCAGCCGGACGATCGAAGGCCGCGTCGTCATCGGGCTGCCCCGTGGGGCGCCGGCGCGGGTCGCCTTCACCGAGCCCGGCGACATCGGCGGGTTGCTCCAGGGCCGCCGAGCGGAAGAGGCCCTGGCCCTGGTGCCGCTGGTCTACGCCCTCTGCGGCACCGCTCAGAGCCAGGCGGCGGCCAGCGCCCTGGAAAACGCCCGCGGCATCGCGCCGTCTGCGCAGACCCGCGCGGCGCGTGCGGCCCTGACCGCCATGGAAACCCTGCGCGAACACAGCCTGCGCATCGCCCTCGACTGGCCCGCTTTCCTGGGCCTGCCGCCTGAGGCCGAACGCCTGCGTCCGGTGATGGACCTGCTGCCGGCGCTGACGGCGGCGCTCTTCGGGGAAGAAGCGCCCTTCGCCCTGGGCGGCGAAGCGACCCCCGACGGGGCGGCGGCCCTCAAACTGATCGACGCGGCGGAAGAGCTGCTGGTCCGCGAGATCTTCGGCGAGCCCTTGGAGGACTGGCGGGCGCGGCGCGGCTGGGACGGCCTTTTGTCCTGGGCGCAGGAGAGCGGCTGCCGCGCCGGGCAACTGCTGGCCGCCGTGGAGGAGAACGGCTGGCGGGAGGCCGGGGCGGCCGCGGCCCGGCCCCTGACGGTCCCGGCGGCGGAGGACCTGCGGTCCTGGCTGGGGGGCGGCGGCGGGCTGCCGCTGGCCGCCGGTCGGGCGCTGCCCGAGACCACGCCTTTCTCCCGCAATCTCGACGATCCGCTGCTGG
>MRWG01002149.1_pt1 | contig 10601 bp, 8 predicted proteins | sample 1013341 | NCBI WGS metagenome assembly MRWG01 (sample SAMN06117577, study PRJNA244670) | biofilm metagenome | biome: Water; feature: Cathode Biofilm; material: Biofilm; isolation source: microbial consortium enriched at the cathode of a solar microbial fuel cell | place: USA: District of Columbia ...
CCGAAGCGCTGCAAAAGATCGCTGGGGCGCCTGGGCCTCTCGCAGCCATGACGGGACCGGAAGGCGGCTTTGCGCCAACTGAACTTGACGCGCTGATGCAACTCCCTTTTGTTACTCCTGTAAGTCTCGGGCCACGCATTCTTAGGGCCGATACAGCGGCGCTCGCGGCGTTGACCTGTTGTCAAGCGATGCTAGGCGACTGGAAACGTCGACCCGCATTTCGGGCGTAAGCTTGATGCCTGAGACCGCATAACCATATTGCAACGACCGGCTTGGCGTTCTTCGCCCGGGACCGGACTGCTCACCAGCAACCTTTCGGGAGCCAAGAACCCGCCAATGTCCGCACCACCACAAGCCAAGGGCGAGCCCGTCACCTCAAAGAGCCAATTGATCGAGTACCTGTCGGAGGGCTGCAAACCCAAAGACCAGTGGCGAATTGGAACCGAGCACGAAAAATTCGTCTACCGGTCAAGCGATCTACAACGCCTGCCCCATGACGGCGAGCAGTCGATTCGCGCCCTCCTTGAAGGCCTCATCTCGTTCGGCTGGGAAGGAATCACCGAAAACGGCAACCTCATCGCCCTGAAGATGGGCGCGTGCAACATCACACTGGAGCCGGGCGGTCAGCTTGAACTCTCCGGCGCGCCCGTGGAAAACCTGCATCAGACCTGCAGCGAAGTGCACAGCCACCTCGATCAAGTCAAGCAGATCGCCGAGCCGCTTGGCATCGGACTGCTGGGCATGGGCTTCGATCCAAAGTGGAAGCGCGAAGACGTTCCTTGGATGCCAAAGGGCCGCTACGCGATCATGAAAAAACAGATGGAGCGGCGCGGCAAACTTGGCCTCGACATGATGTTGCGCACCAGCACCGTGCAGGTGAACCTCGACTTCGACAGCGAAGCCGACATGGTGCAGAAGTTTCGCATCAGTCTGGCGTTGCAGCCCGTGGCGACGGCGCTCTTTGCAAACTCGCCTTTCACTGAGGGTAAACCCAACGGCTTCTTGAGCTATCGCAGCCATATCTGGACCGATACTGACCCGGACCGCTGTGGCATCCTGCCCTTCGTTTTCGAAGATGGCATGGGTTTCGAGCGCTACGTCGACCACGTTCTCGACGTGCCAATGTATTTCGTCTATCGCGACGGCGCCTACATTGATGCCGCGGGCCAGTCATTCCGAGATTTTCTTGAAGGTAAGTTACCGGCTTTACCCGGTGAGATTCCGGCCATATCCGATTGGGCAGACCACCTAACCACCTTGTTCCCCGAAGTCCGCTTGAAGCGCTTTCTGGAGATGCGCGGCGCCGATGGCGGCCCCTGGCGCTCGCTCTGCGCACTGCCCGCTTTGTGGGTCGGCCTGCTCTATGACAGTGACAGTCAGCAGGCGGCCTGGGACTTGATCAAGGATTGGACGGCACAAGAGCACCAAGACCTGCGCGACGAGGTGCCACGGCGGGCGCTCAAGACGCCCTTCCGAAAGGGAACCTTGCAGGATCTGGCCTTACGAATTCTGGAAATTTCCGAGGAAGGACTCGCGCGGCGTGCAAGGATCAGCGGCACAGGCGAAGATGAGCGCCAGTACCTCTGGACCTTGCGGGAGATCGCGGAAAGCGGCGTAACGCCCGCCGAACGCAAGCTGCAGGAGTTCGAAGAAACCTGGCATGGCGATATCGATCCAGTGTTCCGGGTTCACGCCTACTGATTTTTGATCGCGGCGAATCGGTCTGGACCGAAGGGCGCGAGCAAGACGTCGCGCCTACCGGTCAGGATTTCCGATGCTGCGAAGTTCCCAATGGCCGGTGCCAGCGTGATGCCGGAGTGCATTGTCGCCAGATAGAGGCCGGCGATGCCCTGCGGCCTGCCAACCACCGGAAAACCGTCGCCAGGCGTGGGTCGATAGCCCAGGCTGAAGTGGTCGAATTCCAAGGTCTCACCGGAGCGCAGCAGATTCTTCAGTTGATCGAATACTGCGCGTGCCGATACGAGAGCATCCTCACCGGGATCGCTACCGCCGAAATCGTCGCCCGCGACAATACGCCCGTCTGCGGTCTGGCGCAGATGCATCTCCGGCGCCATGACAAGCCCGTTCAACAATCTGGAGTGCGGCTTCGAAACAACCAACAACCCTGGGGGAGCCGTCATCGGTATTTCGATACCCATCGGGGCCGCAAGTTCGGGCGTAGCGACCCCAGCAGCCAGCACAACCTCATCGGCATCGATCATGCCGCTGTTGGTTTCGACTCCGACGAGTTTCCCAGCCCGTTCCAACAGATTAAGGACCGGCTGTTGGGTAATAATCTCTGCGCCTCGGCTTTTTGCCGCCGCCAGCAAGGCCAGGGTCGCGGCCAGCGGCTCAACAGCGCCTTCCTCCGCAACATGAAGAGCCAATTCGGGCGGAGAAGCGAGTTGTGGCTCAAGGCGCTGCGCGTCAAGCGCGCCGACGCGCGCTATGCCGTAACCCCAGGCACTGTGTTGTCTGGCATAGGCGTCGAGTTCGTCAGGGGGCATGTCCCAGATCAAGCCGCCACCCCAGGCAACGGTAATCCCCGGCACATCCCTTTCAAGATCGCGCCACATCGCCATGGAGCGATGCCGCAAGCGGAAGTATGGCTCGGGGTTTCCCCAACTGGCATTGATCCAGGCCCAAGAGCTGCGGGTTGCAAGTCCCCCAGCCTCACCTCCTTCGATCACGATCGGGCGGGCGCCCGACCGAGACAGGTGCCACGCGATGGACGCCCCAATGATGCCGGACCCTACGATCACTATCTTCGGAGTGCGCGCCAAGTTACGTTTCCTATCCCGCCATCAAGAGCTCTTTGGATTTTGCGACACAAGCCGCCTTGTCGGGCCTGAAATCCTCGGCGACCCACCAGTCCTCGACTTTCTTCAGCAAGCGCCCCATTGCCGGACCCGGCGCCACCCCCAATGCCAACAAGTCTTCACCAGAAAGCGGAAGCCGTGTGTCATCGTCCCAGTCATGAATGACGTCGAGCGCTTCGGTCAAAGCAGTCAGCGAGACCCTTTGACGTGCAGCTGCCAGCAGACATATCGCTAACCCATCCGACCGGCCCGTCCGGTAACAGAGCACCCGCAACGTCGCTGCACTAGCTGGCAGGGACAGTGTAACTGGGCGCGCAACCAGCAGAGCAAGGCGTTGGCATTCCTGATTGGAAAATCGCATACGTCTTGCAAGATCGATCGCCCCGTCTCTTTGGGGCGGCAACAAGGCTGCCAGGCGGACAAGGGCGTCCGGCTCATCCAGCTCCACGCCGAACGCTCTCTCCAGTCCCAGGACCGCAACGAGGTCCGAGAGACCGACGGGTTGCGGCAAGAGGCGCGCGAGCACGCCATGGCGCACCATCAACTCAAGGGCCGGGGCCGGATCCCTAGCCGCCAGAAGTTTCAAGACTTCGCTGCGCAACCGCTCGCCTGAAAGACTTTCGATACCTGCGAGTTCGGCTTCGATAGCAGCCAGCGTGTCAGGATCCGGAGCGACACGCCCGTAGAGCGCCAAAAAGCGGAAGAAACGCAGAATCCGCAGATAGTCCTCGCGGATGCGTTGCGCCGCCTGTCCAACAAACCTGATGACACCGGCAAGAAGATCGGCGCGTCCACCGAAGGGATCGTATAGCAAACCTTCCGGGGTCAGTGACATGGCATTAATGGTCAGGTCGCGCCGGGCAGCGTCAGCAGTCCAATCCCGGGTAAAGGCCACCGTCGCATGGCGACCAAAGGTTTCCACATCGCGGCGCAATGTCGTGATCTCGAAAGTCTGCTTTTCAATAACGGCTGTCACGGTCCCGTGCTCCAGACCGGTCGCAACGACCTTAATACCGGCTGCATTCAATAGCTCCAGAACCCTTTCGGGTAAGGCGTCCGTTGCAATGTCGATGTCTTTGACCGGACGGTGAGCCAGCGTATCCCGCACGCAACCGCCGACAAAACGCGCTTCGGCACCCGCCGCCCGCAACACCTCAATCACCTGCCGGGCAGGCCCGGCGGTCATCCATTCCTCGGGAGCGATCGTTTCGACAGGCTCCATTGCAGACGTGCGTCCTTATGGGTTGTGGCCACTAATCCTCGCGAAGAATCTCCGCCAGATTGGATAACATGCCAGCGGTCGCTCCCCAGATGTAATGCTTCTCGTAGGGATAGACGTAGAAAAATCGCGTGCGACCCTGCCATACACGGCTGTGAACCTCGCGATTTTCAGGGTCCAGGAAATAGCGCAGCGGCACCTCGAAAGCCTCAGCCACTTCTAAGGCGTCCAGCTTCAATTGGAAGGGTGTGGCCACCAGCCCCACGACCGGCGTCACCTCAAATCCGGTACGGGTGATGTAGGTGTCCAATCGCCCGACAACCTCGATTCCATTCGGCGGTAGCCCGATCTCCTCTTCCGTCTCTCGCAAGGCCGCCGCATCCGGATCGGCGTCACTCTCTTCGATGCGCCCGCCGGGAAAGGAAATTTGACCGGCGTGATCGCGGAGATGGTCGGCGCGCTTGGTCAGCAGAACGGTTGGCACCTGATCCGGGCGCTGAACTATGGGTACCAGCACAGCGGCGCCGATCAGCGTACCCGCCGGTGGATATAAATCATTGTTTAGATCGTGGTCGCCTCTTGGAAGGCCGGTATTAGGATGATGCCGACTGGGGTGGTCTTCCTCCACGCTTTGAGGCGCGCGACGGGTGAAACGTACGCGCGGACGCGACAGACGCTTGACGATCTCCTCGGGGGTCACGCTTCGCTCTCCCCAAGATCGAAAAACACGCCACCGCTCCACACACCCAGACGTCCATCGTTTTGCGGGCTGGGTTCAGCAAGGTCGGCCAATTGATAAAAAACCGATCGGGCGATGAGCGCTTCCAGACCCGGCTTCATCCGTACATAGGGGCTTGGCTCGCCGCTCTCCGGATTCTCAACGACGCGAATCGGGTGTGCGGGGCCAGCCACAATCCATTCGTCGATGTTGCTGCGAAACCGAAGCTCACGATTTTGGTCGTTCCCCTGCACTTCCAACTCCACCGCAACGAAGGGAGCATCCTCGACCTGAATACGCGTCTCCTCCACAGGCGTCTTGAGCCAATAATCACCGGCTTCATCGCGGCTCAGAATCGTCGCGAAAAGCTTGACCAGAGCCATTCTTTCTATGGGCGTGCCCTTATAGAACCAGGTTCCATCACGTGCGATTCGCATATCGATATCGCCACGAAAAAACGGGCCTTTCTTTGCCTGAGTCATGCCCGGTTGGAACTCCTTCAATCAACTCTTGGCGACCAAGACGACTAATGCGCCCCCTTTTAGCCATGTTCGCTTAAGAATATGGTGAAGACTGACGTAAGCAAACAGGGGCACAATAAACGAGTGGGAGGCCGAGCGTGAAGACAAGTGACTATTCGGACGACACCAATGGCCCAGAGGTTCTCTTGAAGGAAGACCTCGTGAAGGATGTGGAGACACTGGGAGACAAGCTGCGGCTTGTTCGCCAAGCTGTCGGCGAGGTCATCTTCGGTCAGGAACAGGTTGTCGAGCGCACCCTCATAACATTGCTCGCTGGCGGGCACGCTCTTTTGATCGGCGTACCCGGACTCGCCAAGACGCGACTGGTCGAGACGCTCGGCACCGTCTTCGGACTGGACGACAAACGTATTCAGTGCACGCCCGATCTGATGCCGGCGGATATACTGGGCTCTGAGGTATTGGAGACCGATGAGGCCGGCCGGCGCAGTTTCCGCTTCATCCCCGGCCCGGTGTTCTGTCAGCTTCTCATGGCCGACGAGATAAACCGCGCCAGCCCGCGCACCCAATCGGCTCTGCTCCAGGCGATGCAGGAACAGCGCGTCACGGTTGCCGGACAGGCGCATGGTCTGCCTACGCCCTTTCATGTGTTGGCGACCCAGAACCCGCTCGAACAGGAAGGCACTTACCCCCTCCCCGAGGCGCAGCTCGATCGCTTTTTCATGGAGATCGACGTCGACCATCCGGATTTGGCCGCCGAACGGCAAATGCTGCTCGAAACGACGGGCGCGGAACAGAAGCAACCAAAAGCCGTCATGACGCCCGCCGAACTGATCGCGGCGCAGGCGCTGGTGCGCCGGGTGCCGGTTGGCGACAAGGTGGTCGATGCAATTCTCTCCATCGTGCGATCCGGCCGACCGGAGCACAGCGAGCTGGAGGAAGTTCGAAATCAAGTCGCCTGGGGTCCTGGACCGCGCGCCAGCCAGGCATTGATGCTGGCGGTGCGTGCCGCTGCAGTCATGGATGGTCGCTACGCACCCTCCATCGACGATGTGGTGACCCTGACGCCGCCGGTGCTGCGCCATCGCATGGCGCTCAGCTTCACTGCGAGAGCGGAAGGTGTGACCTTGGATGACATCATCGGGCGCCTCTTGGCGCCACACCGCTGACGGGACGACGTGGATAAGCGGCACACCAGAGAGGGTGTCGGACGCGAGGCGCTTCGCTTGCGCCAGCAAAGCGAACAGGCTGCGTCTCGGCTGCCTGCATTGCTGCTGAATGCGGAGCGGGTCGCTTCCACCGTTGCGCAGGGCGTTCACGGGCGCCGCAGGGTCGGACAGGGTGAAACCTTCTGGCAGTTCCGGCAATACGAACAGGGTGACTCGCTGCAACAACTCGACTGGCGGCAGTCCGCCAAGAGCGACCGACTCTATATCCGCGAGCAGGAGTGGGAAGCGGCGCAGTCCGCCTGGCTTTGGGTCGATGCTTCCGCCTCCATGGATTGGCGTTCCCTCGATACGCTGCCGCTCAAGAGCGAACGGGCCAAGCTGTTGATGATGGCCCTGGCTGTGTTGTCGATCCGCGCCGGGGAGCGCGTGGCCTTGCTGGGCAGCAATCAGTCGCCGCGAAGCGGTCGGGGCGCGCTTATGAACTTGGCCAGCCAACTGTCTGTCATAGCCGACCGCGGCCTGCCGCCCCTGCGGCACCTTCCCCGCAATGCCCAGCTGGTTTTTTGCAGCGATTTCCTAATGCCATATGACGATCTTGAGCAGCGCCTTCGTCACTTTTTAGCATCTGGTCTGCGCGGTCATCTTGTGCAGATTTTGGACCCGGCTGAACTTGCGTTGCCCTACCAGGGGCGCACGAGGTTCGAGGGTTTGGAGGGAGAGGAAAGCTGGCTTCTATCACGCGTCGAAGCCGTCCGGCCCCGCTACATAGAACGCCTAAAGAGATTGCGTGAAAGCCTGGTTGATTTCTGCGCGGCGGCTGGTTGGGGCTATAGCTTGCATGTAACCGAGCGAGCGCCCGAAACGACACTGCTAGCGCTGCATCAAGCACTCTCGGCCAATCGTCGGAGGTTCTTCTGATGCTGAACCTCGGCATCATCGCTTTCGCGCAACCCTGGGTGCTGTTGGGATTGGGTGCATTGCCGGTGCTATGGCTGTTACTCCGCGTCACGCCGCCGGCACCCAAACGGCAGCTTTTCCCAGCGCTGCGGTTGCTTCTTGGCCTCAAGCCAACGGAGGAAACGCCGGCCCGCACGCCCTGGTGGTTGCTGGCGCTGCGCATGCTGATTGCTGCATTGCTGGTCGTCGCCGCCGCCGAACCGCTGTTCAACCCCAGTGCGGGGCTCGCCGGGCGCGGCCCACTACTGTTGGTCATTGATGACGGCTGGGCCGCGGCACCGCGGTGGGAGGATCGGGTCACGTCCTGGAACCAGTTGCTTGAACGCGCGGAGCGGCAGCAGCGCCAAGTCATTCTAGCAACGACGGCTGAGAATCCCGGTGGCCAAGGGGGTCTGATCAGTGACCAACTCAGCCCCGCGCAGGCCCGCGAACGTCTGTCGGCATTGCAGCCCAAACCCTGGCCTGTGAACCGGCGCGCATTGCTGGAGTCCCTAACCGGCCTGACACTGCAGGCGGGGACGCAGGCCTTTTTGTTGAGCGATGGATTGGCAAGCGACGGCGCCGCCGAACTGGCAACGACGCTCCAGAGGTTCGGATCTCTGACTCTGATCAGTGACCCACCGACCGTACTCGCCAAGACCTTGTTGCCGCCCGAGCACGGCGCACAGAATTTGGGCGCCGTCGTGCGACGCAGCGTGATCGGCGCGGCCGAAACGGTCGCGGTTGAAGCCTATGCGGAAAACGGCCGACTCCTTGGACGATCGGAAGCGCTGTTCGAACCCGACGCGGGCGAGGTTAGCGTTTCCTTCGATTTGCCGATTGAATTGCGTAACGAGGCTGTGCGGCTTTCGCTGGCCTCCGCTGGCGGGCGAAGCGCAGCGGGTGTCGCGCTACTCGACGAACGCTGGCGGCGCAGGCCGGTGGGGCTTTTCTCGCCTGACCGACTGGCAGCCGACAAACCTCTGTTGGGAGAGCTTTTCTTCCTCGAAAAGGCGTTGGCGCCCTTCTCCGAGTTACGGCGCGGCAGCATCGAGGAATTATTGTCGCGCGATCTCTCTATGCTGATCCTCGCCGATAGCGGCACGCTCAGCCCGGAGGAACACGACACGCTGGTTGATTGGGTCGAAGCGGGCGGCTTGCTGGTTCGCTTCGCCGGCCCCCGGCTCTTGGATGCCGTCGCTGCAACCGGCGGCAGCCCACAAGCCCTGCTGCTCCCCGTTCGACTGCGCCCTGGGGATCGGTTGTTGACCGGTTCGCTGGCTTGGGGACAAAGCGGGACATTGGCCGATTTTCCGCCGGACAGCCCGTTCCACGGCTTGGCAGGAAGCACGGAGGTTTCCATCGGACGCCAAGTACTTGCAGAGCCCTCGTTGGATCTGGCCAGCAAGACTTGGGCTCGATTGGAAGACGGCACGCCACTGGTGACGTCCGCTCCGCAAGGCGAAGGCAGACTGGTGCTCTTCCACACCTCGGCCAACAGTCGTTGGAGCAATCTTCCCCTTTCCGGGCTGTTCGTCGATATGTTGCGACGGATCGTCGAGGTCAGCGAAGGCGTCGAAGCCTCGGCGGAAGGGACATCCCTGCCGCCTATCCAGTTGCTCAATGGATTCGGCCACGTCGTGTCGCCTTGGCCTGAGGCGGGTGAACTGACCGACCCCGCAACGAAACCATCTGCTGCGACACCGCCAGGGCTATACGGTTTGCAGGGGGAGCGGCGCGCCGTCAATCTTGGACCTAACTTGAGCGAGTTGGCACCCTTTGAGGTCACAGCCGCTGGCGTCATCCAAGAAACCTATCAGCAGGATCAGGAAACGAACTTGTTGACGCCCCTGTTAACGGCGGCGCTGCTGCTGGCCACTCTCGATCTTCTGATTGCGTTGCTGCTGCGCGGTCTGGTGCAAAAACCTCGAATCCTGACTGCCGCGGGCTCGACCATCGCCGCCCTCGGATTTGCTTTTCTGGTTTCCCTGCCCTTCGGCGCCTTGGCCCAGCAAAGTATCTACGAAGGGACCCCGCAAGACCCGGAGCTCTTCGCGTTGGAGGCCTCGAATGAGACGCGCCTGGCCTATGTCCTGACGGGCGTGCCGTCTATCGACAGGGTCAGTCAAGCCGGACTGACCGGCCTGACGCTGGTTTTGCGTCAGCGCACATCAATCACCGCGGCCGCGCCCTTTGCTGTACAGCCCGGCAGGGACGAATTGGCTTTCTTCCCCCTGCTCTATTGGCCGGTGACCCGCGAACAGCGGCCTTTGGATGCCGCGGCTAGGCAGGCTGTGGCCGACTACATGCGCAACGGCGGCACCATCGTATTCGACTTGCAGGAAGAACGGGTTGGGCGCGGATTGGGCGGTCTGCTGACGCCCGGCGAAGCGGCACTTCGGGCCATAACCGCCGGTCTGGACCTCCCGCCACTTGCGCCGATTGACCCAGATCACGTGCTAACCAAAGCCTTCTATCTGTTGCAGGATTTTCCTGGACGCTTGCAGGGCGGCCTGCCCTGGGTCGAAAGCGTCGGCGAAGAGCAGAACGACGGCGTTGCCTCACTCATCATCACAAGCGGCGACTGGGCGGGCGCTTGGGCCATCGATGATCGCGGCGCCCCGATTCTGCCGGTCACGCCCGGCGGCGAACGACAACGCGAGATGGCCTATCGGGTCGGCGTCAACTTGGTGATGTATGCGCTGACCGGGAACTACAAGGCTGATCAAGTTCATGTCCCCTTCATTCTGGAAAGGCTGGGACAATGATGAGCGATGCTCTCAGCATTTCTTTCTCGCCGTTGCTGCCCTGGCCCTGGCTCATGATTTTGGCAGTACTGTCGCTCGGCGTCACGGCGCTTTGCCTGTTACGCCAAGTGCGCGGCAGCCTGCCTCGCACCTTGTTCTCGCTGCTACTGCTGATTGCCTTGGCGAATCCCTCACTGATCGCCGAGCAGCGCGAGGGGCTTCCCAACGTTGTCCTCATGATTCTGGATGAAACGCCAAGCCAGAAGGTCGCGCCCCGGCCCGATCAGTTGCAGGAGGCCGAAGCCTATTTGCAGGCGCAGTTCGATATCTTGCCAAACCTGGAGGTCCGAACCCTACGGTTGGAAAGCGACCTTGGTCAGGACAACGATGGAACGCGCCTTGCCCCGGCTTTGCGGCGGGCTTTGGGTGAAGTACCGCAGGGTCAACTGGCAGGCGTATTCCTGGTAAGCGACGGACGTATCCATGACGTGGAAGCGTTTCAGGGCCTGCTGGG
>MRWG01002150.1_pt1 | contig 10599 bp, 9 predicted proteins | sample 1013341 | NCBI WGS metagenome assembly MRWG01 (sample SAMN06117577, study PRJNA244670) | biofilm metagenome | biome: Water; feature: Cathode Biofilm; material: Biofilm; isolation source: microbial consortium enriched at the cathode of a solar microbial fuel cell | place: USA: District of Columbia ...
CTCCTGCACCTTCTTATCCAGCGTCGTCTCCACCGTCAGATCCAGACGGTCGAGGTCGTAAAAGGAGGTCAGGTGGAGCTGGCCGAGCAGGCGGGCGCGCAGCGTCGAGGCGGCTTTCCAGGACAGCTCCGAGGCCGGGGAAGCAGCGGCCGGCAGGGCCGTCATGAAGCCGTTGCGCCGGGCCAGAGCCGCGTCACGCAGGTCTGCGTCGATGACCCCGGCCTGGGCCAACAGGCGCAGGTGGCTGTCGACCAGGCGGTCCAGGGCCTCGCGGCCGCCGAGCAGGTATTCCGAGGGCCGCCGCTGGGCGATGAGCAGGCTCAGCGCCTGGCGGTAGACGGTGGCCTGGCGCTGCAGCGCCGCGGCGTCGGCGGCCGGGGCCGAAAGGCTGTCGCGCAGCGTCTCGAAATCGGTGCCGAACCAGGCCCAGAGACCGTCGGCGAGACCGATCACCTCGCCGTAGCCCGGCCGCGCGGCCAGCGGCGTGGAGTTCAGGTAGTCGACGACGATCCGGCGGCGCGCCGAGGTGGTGTCGCGCCCGCCGAGATAGCCGCGCAGGCTGGCGGAGATCATCTGGCGCAGTTTCTCCACCACGCTGTCGGTGCGTCCTTCCGGCGAGTGGCGGAACTTCTCCATCTGCGTGGCCAGGGTGCTGCCGCCCGGGCTCTGGCCGCCGGTCACGGTCTTCTTCACCACCAGGTCGGCAAAGGCGACGGCCAGGCGGTCCCACTCCACCGCCGGGTTGGCGCGCGGGAAGCGCGGGGTCAGCAACTCGCGGTTCTCGATGAAGAGCAGCGTCTTGACGATCAGCGGCGGCACCGCCTCGAAGGTCTCGAAAGCGCGTTCGGGCGTGCGCGAGATGAAGACCGCTTCGCCGTCACGGTCGAGCAGCGCGAGGCCGGAGCGCGACTTGGCGCGGTAGGGCGCGATGCCGCTCTGCTGGACGTACCAGTCGAAGCGCTCGGAGACCCGGGCCTGGGTCTCGACCCGGTAGCCCTCGGCGCGCAGGCTGTCGATGAAGTCCGGCAGGCCGACATAGCCCAGGCGCCGGTCGTAGGGCCCGTCCTGGGGAAAGGCGATGGCATCGCTCGGCCCTTCGTCGACGCGAAAGGTCATCTCGCCGGCCAGGCGCGAAAAGAGTGCGGATTGCAGAGTGGAGGTTTTGGCTTCGATGACGGCCAGGCTGCCGAGCGCGGTCAGCAGACAGAGGGTGGACCCAAGGGTGGCGATACGCCGCCAGCCGCGTCCGAAAGGTGGCCGCCGGCTCGGCTTGGCGGGAGCTTCCCGCGGCACCGCCGGCTCGGTTGCCTTCAGCGAATCACCCGACACCGCCTGGCATCCCTGGCTAGGGGCTGGCCTTCCAATTCGGAAGAGCGCGCCCGTTGGAACAAGTCCCCCTCGAACGTCTCCTCTACCAACTCCGGTTGAACCGGTCCCCGAAAAGCATCATGCCGAGACAGTAAAGTTTTCTCAACCTTTATAAATAGTTAACACGATTTTCCCAGGCGGGCTGCGGACTTCGAGAGGCGGGCAGCGGCGGCCGATTCGGCCCGCCGAGCCAAGCCGGGGTTTTGCCGTGGTAGCATGCGCCCCATGACTGATCTCGAAAACATTCCCTTCCTCTCCGAAGCGGCGCTCGCCGGACTGGGCATCACCACCGGCGAGGTCATCGAAAGCATCGAATCCATGATCGCCGGCAGTGCGCAGTCGAGCGTATGGAGCGCGCCCAAGGCCGTGATCCAGCCCGGCGACGGCCGCTACATGATGGCCGCCCTGGCCGCGGCCGACGACCCCGCGCTGCTGGCGGTGAAGACGGTGGTCCTCAACCCCCGTAACACGGAGCGCGGCCTGCCGCAGATCAACGGACTGGTCACCCTGCTGAGCAGCGACACGGGCCTGCCCGCCGCCATCCTGGACGGCAACTGGATCACCGCGGTGCGCACGGCCGGGCTCAGCGCGACCGCCGCGAAGCACCTGGCGAGAAAGGACGCCGCCGTCGCGGCTTTCATCGGCGCCGGCGTGCAGGCACGCAGCCACCTCGCCGCCTTCGCCGACATGTTCCCGCTGGAAGAGGTAAGGATCTTCGCCCGCGGGCAGGCCAACATCGACAAGCTGAGCGATGCGGCTGCCGGCCTGGGACTCTCCGCTGTCGTCTGCGCCTCCCCGGAGGAAGCCGTCCGGACGGCGGACCTGCTCGTCACCTCGGTCACCTATTCGCCGTCGCTGGAGCCCTTCCTGGAGGCGGACTGGCTGAAGCCCGGCGCCTTCGCCGCCGTCACCGACCTCGCCGCCCCCTGGAAGAAGGAGAGCTTCGCGGCGCTCGACCGCCTGGTCATCGACGACATGGAACAGGAGGCCGCGCTGCCCAACAAGCTGGCGCCGCCCGAGGCGGTGTCGGGGGACCTGGCCGGACTGGTCCTGGGCCAGATCGACGGCCGCCGCAGCGACGGCGAGCGGACCGCCTTCGTGTTCCGCGGCCATGCCCTGGGTGACCTTGCCCTCTCGTGCCTCGCCTGCCGCAAGGCCGGCCTCGTCGACTGAGCCGCCACCAAGCCGCAGTGGCGGAGCGGGTTTTTATGCCTGAGACCCGAGCGCATCCAATACAGGGCATTCCGGCACTTCCTCCCCCGAACATCGCGACGCGGTCTCCGCCAGGACCCGCTCGATACGCCTGAGGTCGGCGATCTTCGCCCGGACCTCGGCCAGGTGACGCTCCGTGCGCTGCTTTACCTCGGCACAGGTCTGCGTGCCGCTTTCCATGAGCGCCAACAGGCCCCGCACGTCGTCGATCGAGAAGCCGAGCTCGCGCGCCCGCAGGATGAAGCGCAGGCGGGACACGTGACCCGCATCGTAGACGCGATATCCGGCGCCGGTCCGCGGCGGATCGGGCATCATGCCGATCTTCTCGTAGTAGCGGATGGTCTCCAGATTGCAGCCGGTCCGGCGGGCCAGGTCGGCCCGCAACAGGCCCTTTTCGGGGCTGATGCCCTTCATCGCCTGAAACCCTCTTGAGTCTGTAGTTGCTACAGACCTTAAGGTCAAATCAGCCTGAAATCGAGAGCCGAACGACATGACCGAAAAAACAGCCGCAGCGGCCTTCCCGGAAACCTCCGATAGCGCGCCCGATTCCGCATCCGGCCATCGACCGGGGTGGTTCGCCGCAGGCGGCGTCGTCGGGGCGGTGCTCGCTTCCGCCTGCTGCATCATCCCGCTGGTGCTGCTGACTCTCGGCGTTTCCGGCGCCTGGATCGGAAACCTGACCGCTCTGCAGCCGTTCAAGCCCTATTTCGCGGCCGTGGCGCTGATCTTTGTCGGCCTTGGGTTCCGGCAGGTCTACTTCCGGCCCGCCTCGGACTGCGCCGCCGGAACCCGCTGCAGGCTGCCGCGGTCTTCGGCGGTCGTCAAACCGGCCCTCTGGCTCGCAACGCTGCTGGTGGCCTCGGCGCTGACCGTCAACTGGTGGGCGCCCCTGTTCTACTGATCCACCGACCTCATTCCTTGGAGCGAACCGCAGATGAAGTTCCCCCTCTCCCGCCTCGCCGGCATTCTCCTTCTCGCGATGCTCGGGCTCCACCTGGGCGCGCCGGCCTTTCCGGCGGCAGCCCAGTCCGCCGGCGGCCAGGCAACCCTCCAAAGCATCACCTTCACGGTCGAGAACATGTTCTGCGCGCTCTGCCCAGTTACCGTCCGCAAGGCCATGGCAGGCGTGGAGGGCGTCAGGTCGGTCGAGATCGACTTCGAGGCCAAGTCGGCCCTGGTCACCTTCGATCCGGCCACCACCACCGCCACGGCGATTGCCGCGGCCTCGACCGATGCCGGCTACCCGGCCCGGCCGGACGGCTGACCGGAAACCTGCGCGAAGCCCGATTATGGAAGCACGGTCCGGCGGCATCGTCCTTCGTTCGACCATCACCTGCCCGAGCTGCGGTCATGCCGCGACCGAGGTGATGCCGACCGACGCCTGCCAATGGTTCTACGACTGCAGGGCCTGCGGCACCCTCTTGAAGCCGAAGCCGGGGCACTGCTGCGTCTTCTGCTCCTACGGGACGGTTCCCTGCCCCCCGGTCCAGGCCGAAGGAGATTGCTGCGGCTGAGACCGGGGGCCCTCGGGAACGGCTCCCGCGCCAGGTCGTAACGGTGAAAGGCTCTACTCGTAGGTGCGGGCGCTGAGCGGCTTGGCGTCGATGGACTTGCGCAGGGCCTCCAGCAGGCCGGCCTCGGCGCGGTTCAGGTGGGTCTGCGGGTTCCACACCAGGTAGATGTCCACCGCCGGCGGGTCCTCGTAGGGCGGCAGGCGCCACAGCTGGCCGTCGCGCAGGTCGCGGGCCACCACGTGGATCGGCAGCGGCCCGATGCCGAGGCCCGCGATAATCATGCGCCGCACCTCCTCCAGGTGGGAGGAGTGGCCGACCACCCAGTCGTCCAGGTCGTTCTGGGCGCGCAGCAGGGCCACGGGGCGCAGGGCGTCGGCCAGCTGGTCGGTCTTGAAGGAAACCGAGGCGTGGCCCTTCAGGTCGGTGAGGCTCAGCCCCTCGCGCCCGAACAGCGGGTGCGGCGGCCCGCAGAAGAAGCCGAAGTACTCGCGGTAGATCATCTTGTAATCGAGGCGCGGCGTGCGCTTGTGCACCAGGCAGAGCCCGAAGCTGGCCGACTTCTCCTGCACCGCGCGCGTCACCTCGGCGGAGGTGTCGACTTCGATCTCGTAGGTCGCCTTGGGGTTCTCGGCGTGGAAGGCAGCCAGCACCTCGTCGAAGATCGGCGAGATCACGTGGCTGGCCATGGCGATGCGCACGTGGCCGGTGATCTCGTCCTTCACGTCGCGGGTCAGCACCGCCACCCGGGCGACGTTGCCGTAGATCTCGACGCACTCCTTATAGAGCACCTCGCCGGCCGGGGTGACGCGGAACATCGCCGGGCCGCGCTCGATGAGGCGCTTGCCGAGTCGGGTTTCCAGGCGTTTGAGCGCATGGCTGACCGTGGGCTGGCGCAGATAGAGGCGCTTGGCGGCGCCGGTGACGCTGCCTTCCTGCACCACCACCATGAAGGTGCGCAGCAGGTTCCAGTCCAGTTCCCGGGCCAGGCGTTCGCCGCTTTCCTGAAGCATTCCGGCCTCCTTGGGCGCATCATAGATATGATCTATGACCAGCATAGCACTTATCTATTTGCACAATGAACCCCTAAGGCAAAGACTGGTCTTCTCATACCGGCAGGCGATAAGCCGGATGGAGCAGTGAGGTTCAGAAATCCATGGCAGCAGTAGCAGCGGACGCTGACGCGCCGGGGCCCCGCCCCTGGCTGCTCATGTCGCCGGCCCTGACCGCAGTGACCCTGCTGCTGGCCGTGCCGCTGTGCTTCATCCTGGTCTATTCCTTCTGGCTGCGCACCGCCGCCGGCGGCGAGCAGGTCGGCTTCTACCTCGACAACTGGAGCGAGGTGCTGACCGACGAGTTCTACCGCGACATCCTGATCCAGACCCTGCGCATCGCCGGCCTCTCGACCCTGTTCTGCATCCTGTTGGGCTACGTGCCGGCCTACTTCATCGCCCGCTCGACGACGCGCCACAAGGCGGCCCTCATCCTGCTGCTCATGCTGCCCTTCTGGATCAGCTACATCATCCGCACCATGTCGTGGATCAACATCCTGGGGGTCAGCGGCGCGCTGAACGTCTTCCTCTTGTGGACCGGCCTCATCTCGGAGCCGCTGCAGATCCTCTACAACGAGGGCACGGTGATCCTGGGGCTGGTGCACTTCCTGCTGCCCTTCATGATCCTCAACATCTACGTCAGCATCGACGGCATCGACACCAACCTGGCCGACGCCGCGCGCTCGCTGGGCGCCACCGGCTGGCAGACCTTCCGCGAGGTCACCCTGCCGCTGTCGATGCCCGGCCTGGCCGCCGGCTGCCTGCTCTGCTTCGTGCTGGGCGCCGGCACCTACATCACGCCGATGATCCTGGGCGGGCCGCGCAACGCCATGTTCGCCAACCTGGTCTTCGAGGCCATCATCACGCAGCTGAACTGGCCGCTGGGCTCGGCGCTGTCGCTGGTCCTGCTGATCGTGCTCGGCGCCGTGGTCGTGGCCTACACCCGCTACGCCGGCATCGGCCAGCTGGCCAAGAGCTTCAAGTGAGGCCCGCCATGAACGCCTTCAACAGCTGGAGCCTCATCCGCGCCTTCACGGTCCTGGTCTACTTCTTCATGTTCCTGCCGGTGGCCGTGGTCATCCTGCTGGCCTTCAACGCCAACCAGTTCGGCAGCTTTCCGATGGAAGGCGTGAGCTTCCGCTGGTTCGTCGAGCTGTGGAACAACGAGGCCATCGTGCGCGCCTTCAAGACCTCGCTGCTGCTGGGCGCGCTGACCGCAACGGTCTCCGCCACCCTGGGCGTGCTCGCCAGCCTGGCCCTGGTGCGCTACGACTTCCGCGGCAAGAGCCTGATCACCACCGCGCTGATCGCGCCGATCCTGGTGCCGGAGGTGGTGCTGGCCGTCGCGCTGCTCCTGTTCCTGCGCTGGCTGGAGATGCCGAAGAGCTTCCCGCTGCTCCTCCTCGGCCACGTGATCTTCACGCTGCCCTTCGTGGTGCTGATCGTGCAGGCGCGCCTGGTGGCGGTGCGCCGCGAGTTCGAGGAAGCGTCACTGAGCCTGGGCGCCAACGCCTTTCACACCTTCCGCGAGGTGACACTGCCGCTGATCATGCCGGCGGTCTTCGCCGGCATCATCTTCGCCTTCACGATTTCCTTCGACGACGTCACCGGCACCCTGTTCTGGAAGCCGGGCGGCGTCGAGACGGTCCCGACACAGATCTTCGCCATGCTGCGGAACTCCATCAGCCCGGAGATCAACGCGCTGGGCGCGGTCATGGTGGTGGTCACCGTCGCGGTGCCCCTGCTGGGCGCCGCCATCGCCCGGCGCATGGCCCAAGCTCTCAAATAGGGGCGCTCCGATAACAAGCAACGCAGACCAATGACAACGAACCGCAAACCCACGAACATCAGACAGGGAAAGGTATGGGAGATGGATGACACCACTCGCTATCAACGACTCCTCGAACGTTACCGCAACGGCGACCTCGACCGCCGCACCTTCCTCACGCTCTTGGGCGCCGCCAGCCTCAGCGCCGGCCTGACCGGCGCCCCGCTGAAGGGCCTGCAGCGCCAGGCCATGGCCGCCACGCCGGAGAGCGTGCGCTTCGACGGCTGGGGCGGTGTGGTTTCGGAAGCCTTCCGCAAGCACGCCTTCGACCCCTACACCGAGAAGACCGGCATCAAGGTCGTCGACGGCACCTTCGGCAGCGGCGACGAATACCTGAACCGCGTGAAGGCCGGCCAGGAAGGCGAATACAACATCTTCCACGCCTCCGGCGTCTTCGACTACGCCCGCTACGTGAACCTGGGCTACGACGTGGTCCTCAACGAGGCCAACATCCCGAACCTGAAGTACGTGATGTCGGCCCTGATGACGCCCTTCCGCAATGTCACCGGCGGCAAGCTCTCCGCCGCGCCCTACGACTACGGCACCACGGGCCTGGCCTACAACACCGAGAAGATCTCCAAGCAGGAGATGGAGGACAAGGGCGCCAAGATCCTCATCGACCCCAAGTACAAGGGCAAGATCGGCGGCTGGGGCGACTGGCGCACCCGCATCTGGTACGGCGCGCTGGCGACCGACCAGAACCCCAACAACATCCAGGACATGGACGCCGTCTGGGACGCCATCCGCGCGCACCGCGACCTGGCGCTGAAGTACTGGGGTTCGGGCGCCGAGCTGATGAGCCTGCTGGCCGAGGGCGAGATCTACGTCACCGAGGGCTGGTCAGGGCGCATCGCCGCGCTGCAGCAGCAGGGCCATCCCATCGCCTACTACGACGCGCCCAACAGCTACGCCTGGCAGGAATGCCTCATGGTGCTGAAGGGCAGCCCCCTGGAAGCCTGCGAGGAACTGCTGAACTTCATGCTGGAGCCGTCGGTTTCCATCGCGGTGGCCGAGGGGCAGAACTATCCGCCTTCGCTCGACCCCACCAAGGTCGACCTGGGCAAGAAGATCCCGACGCTGCCGGCTTTTGACCCCACCGGCAAGCTGGCCAATCTCACCTTCGCCGACCCGGCCTACTGGAACGGCAACGAGGCGGAGTGGTCGAAGAAGTTCGGCCGCGTGCAGAAGGGCTACTGATCGGGCCGCGGCGGGCCGGCCCCTCCCCCGGCCCGCCGCACCTTTTCGTGCAAGAACCGGAGTAACCTCTGATGAGCGATCGCGAGCCGGTCGTCGCGCTGCGCAATGTGATCAAGCGCTACGGCAATTTCACGGCGGTCGAGCCGATGGACCTGAACGTCGAGCCGGGCGCCTTCGTGACCCTGCTGGGCCCCTCGGGCTGCGGCAAGACCACGACCCTGCGCATGGTCGCGGGCCTGGCCGCACCCAGCGGCGGCGACATCCTCATCAAGGGCGCAAGGGTCAACGAGGTGCCGATCCACAAGCGCAACCTGGGCATCGTGTTCCAGAACTACGCGCTCTTCCCGCACAAGACCATTTTCGACAACGTCGCCTTCGGCCTGAAGTACCGCAAGGTCGCCAAGGCGCAGATTGCCGAGCGGGTCGCCCGCGCGCTGGAGCTGGTCCAGCTGCCGCAGATGGCCGACCGCTTCCCCAACCAGCTTTCCGGCGGCCAGCAGCAGCGCATCGCCCTGGCCCGCGCCATCGTGGTGGAGCCCGACGTGCTGCTGCTCGACGAGCCGCTCTCGGCGCTTGACGCCAACCTGCGCGAGGACATGCGCGTCGAGCTGAAGAAGATCCAGCACCAGCTGGGCATCACCACCATCTTCGTCACCCACGACCAGTCGGAGGCCCTGGCCATGTCGGACAAGATCGTGGTGATGAACAAGGGCCGCATCGAGCAGGAGGGCTCGCCGGAGGACGTCTACACCCGGCCACGTTCGGAGTTCGTCGCCCGCTTCCTCGGCAACTCCAACCTGCTGGACGGCCGCGTCGCCGCCACCGCCAGCGATGGCAAGGGCGGCAGCCGGGTCCGCGTCGATGTCGAGGGCCTGGGCCAGGTCGATGCCGAGACGGACGGCGCGGCGGTGCCGCAGAACGGCCAGCCGCTGCGCCTCGTCGTGCGCGCGGAGAAGCTGCACCTCTCCACCGAGCCGGAAGGCGAGACCGACGCCACCCAGCTGACCGGGCGCGTCGATACCGTTGACTACCAGGGGCAGGCGGCCCGATATTTCGTGACCGTCGGCGCCCACAGCCTCCAGGTGATCAACCCGATCGACAGCCGCCCCTTCGCAGAAGGCGCGGAGGTCTGCGTGCATGTACGGCCGCGGGATATCGTACTGCTGCAGCCCGAGGCTTGAACGACCACTGAACAACCTTAGGAATTACAGTCCCTATGACCGCCACCACCGCGCCCGCGGCCCAGACCCGCGAGCCCTCCAACCTCTTCTACCAGACGCGCAGCCGACGCCCCGTGGTGGCGCGTGCCGAGGGCATCTATTTCTGGGACAAGGACGGCAAGCGCTACATCGACGGCTCCAGCGGCGCCATGGTGGCCAACATCGGCCACAGCAACCCGCGGGTCCTGGCCGCCATGCGCCGCCAGATGGAAGACACCACCTTCGCCTACCGCCTGCACTTCGAGAACGAGGCGGCGGAGACCCTGGCCAATCGCATCGCCCGGCGCGCGCCCCAGGGCCTGGACCGCATCTTCTTCGTCTCCGGCGGCTCGGAAGCCGTGGAGTCCTGCCTGAAACTCGCCCGCCAATACGCCGTGGCGACCGGCCAGGACAGCCACTGGAAGGTGATCTCGCGCTTTCCCTCCTACCACGGCGCGACGCTCGGGGCCTTGGCCGTCACCGGCTACACGCCGATGACCGCGCCCTTCGCACCGATGATGCGGGAGATGCCGAAGATCCCCGCGCCGACCTGCTACCTGGACCGCGACAACCTGGACTGGGAGGCCCGCGGCCTGCGCTACGCCGAGATGCTGCGCGAGGAGATCGAGCGCCAGGGGCCGGAGAGCGTGCTGGCCTTCATCATGGAGCCGGTGGGCGGCGCCTCGACCGGCGCCCTGGTCGCCCCCGACAGCTACTACGCGCGCATCCGCGAGATCTGCGACGAGTACGGCATCCTGCTGATCCTCGACGAAGTGATGAGCGGCGTCGGGCGCACGGGACGTTTCCTCGCCTCCGAGCACTGGAACCTGCGCCCCGACATCATCGCCCTCTCCAAGGGCTTCGCCGCCGGCTACGCGCCGCTGGGCGCCATGGTCGCCGACCGCCGCCTGGTCGAGCCGGTGCTGGACGCCGGCGGCTTCATCCACGGCTACACCTATGCCGGCAACCCGCTGGCCTGCGCCGCCGGCCTGGCGGTGCTGGAGGAGATCGAGAGCCAGGACCTGATGGGCAACGCCCTGCGCATGGGCGGTCTCTTGAAAGGCGGCCTCTGCAGCCTGATGGCGCGCTTCCCCTTCATCGGCGACGTGCGCGGCCTCGGCCTGCTGCTGGCCTTCGAGATGGTGGCCGACCGCCAGACCATGCAGCCGCTGCCCAAGGGCCTCAACGCTCACAGCCGCTTGGTGGAACTGGCCTACGAGCGCGGCCTCATC
>MRWG01002151.1_pt1 | contig 10595 bp, 10 predicted proteins | sample 1013341 | NCBI WGS metagenome assembly MRWG01 (sample SAMN06117577, study PRJNA244670) | biofilm metagenome | biome: Water; feature: Cathode Biofilm; material: Biofilm; isolation source: microbial consortium enriched at the cathode of a solar microbial fuel cell | place: USA: District of Columbia ...
TCTCGGGAACCCGGAGATAAAGCACAATAGACCAGCCATCGGATCGCCATCCCGCGGGCTGGCGCTCGCGCGGCTCATCACCAGATGGTTCCGTCCGCTCACGGCCAGACCCTACTCCCTCACAGGGGCGCCTCCTGCGCGGCACATCGCCTTGAGCGCGGTGGCGTGGTCGGGGTCGGCGGCGAGGCTGTCGGCGACCAGCGCCCGCGCGCTCTCGATCAGGTCGTCGCGCGGCACGACCCGGTCAAAGAGGCCCCAGGCCAGCGCCTCGTCAGTCCCGATCTTCGCGCCCGCCAGCAGGATCATCTTGGCCCGCGCCGGACCTACCAGGGCGGCGAGCCGTGCCGGGTCGCTGGGTTGCGGGCGAAAGCCGAGCCGCATCACCGGGTAGAACGCGCCTGCGCCCTCGACCGCGATGCGCAGGTCGCAGGCCAGAACCATGCCCAACGCGCCGCCCGCAACGGTCCCGTTCAGGGCCGCGACCGTGAGGTTCGGGAGCGTGGCGAGCGCACCCGAGAGCCGTTCCCACTGAGGGCTTGTCGCGAGGCCTGCGCGCGCGGCTTCGAGGTCGGCGCCGGCGGAAAACACCTTGCCCGACCCGGTCAGGATCAGTGCCCGGGCCTCGCCGTGGGCGGCCTCTGCAATATCGGCCAGCTCGGCCAGCATCGCCTCGGTCAGCGCGTTTGCCTTGTCGGGGCGGTTGAGGGTGACGGTCCATAGACCGTCCTCGCGCGCCAGCCCGATCATGCGAGGCCCGCCCGGTCGCGGATATCCGGGTCGCGCAGCGAAATCTCCTGCCCGGCGAGATCGCTCGCCTCCGGCCCGCACATCCACAGAAGCGTGCGCGCCGGCCAGTCGGCGGGGATATGCTCGGACCAGTCGAGCGCTGCCACCGCGTTGACGCCGCTTTCCTTGATCTCGCGCTGCATGTCGGTGGCGACCGTGCCGGGCGACAGGCCCATCACCCGCACCCCCGCGCCGCGCGCCTCGAGATCGGCGCTGCGCGTCAGCATCGCCGCCCCGGCCTTGGACGCGCAATAGGCGCTCCAGCCTTCCAGCGCGTTGTGCGCGGCGCCGGAACTGACGGTGATGATCGTGCCCTCGCCCCGTGCGATCATGCCCGGAAGCGCCGCGCGCATGCCGTTGAACACGCCCTTGAGGTTGATGTCGATGGCGTGGCCCCAGGCGTCTGGATCGGCCTCGGCCAGCATGGAAATCGGTGCGATCACGCCGGCGTTGTTGATCAGCACGTCAAGCCGGTCAAAAGCGGTATGGCAGGCCTCGACCGCGGCCTCCATTTCCCAGTAGCGGCTGACGTCACAGGGGATGGCGATGGCGCTCGGCCCGATCTCGCCCGCAAGTTTGGCGATGGCGTCACCGTTACGCGCCACCAACGCCACGTTCGCGCCCGCCTCGGCAAAGACACGCGCCGTCGCCGCTCCGATGCCTTTGCTCGCGCCGGTGATGAGAACGCATTTTCCGGTCATGCTCATGTCAGCCCCCTTGTGGTATTCCGTCGGTTTCTATCCGGCGTGGCCACCGAATTCCAGACGGATCGTCACTTGACCCGGGGTGTGGCAGGGCCGACATTGTTTCAGACCGTTCCGATGAAAAGGATTTGACGATGCCTCCTTGTCTCCGCGCCGCCCCGTTGCTTGTTCTCGGCCTTTCCGCCGGTCCCGCCTTCGCCGACCTGACGGCCGCGGATGTCTGGCAGAGCTGGCAGGGGCAGCTATCGCAGCTCGGCTACGAGATCACGGGCACGCCGCAGCAGGGCAGCGACGGGATCGTGATCCCCGACCTCGGCCTGACGCAGGAGCTGCCGGATGACGGCGGGCGCGTCGAGATGCGGATGGGCCGGATCGAGATGACCGAAGCAGGCGACGGCACGGTCGAGCTGATCTATCCGCCCACCATGCCGATGGCCGTTGCCGTCACGCCCGCCGATGACGAGCCACTGACAGCCGTACTGACGCTCAGCCATGATGGCCTGTGGATCACCGCCTCCGGCACACCGGAGGAAATCGACTATGCCTATGCCGCGCAGATGATGCGCATCGAGATCGGCGACGTGACGGTCGGCGGCAAAGCTATCGAGACCCTCGCTGGCGGGTTGACGTTCGAGGACCTGGAGGGGAACAGCACAACCCGGTTCAACAAGGATGTGCGCCGCGTCGAGCAGCGCCTTGCCTCCGGCACCATCGGCTATCGGTTCAAGATTGTCGATGAGAAGACGGGCTCGGCCCTCGATCTCGCGGGCGAAGCCGACAGCATGACCCACGAGTCGCGCATGCACATGCCCGGGACCGGCGATCCGTCGGACATGGTGGCGGCGCTCGAAAACGGACTTCGCCTGGAAACCGACCTCGCCTTCGGCGCAGGCTCGGCGCAGTTCGAGGTCTCCGAGGACGACGAGACCATGACCGGCTCCTCGCGCAGCGACACGGTCCGGATCAGCGGGGCGTTCTCGGCGGATGGGCTGGTTTACGAGAGCGACGCAAGGGGGCTGGAGGTCACCACAGAGCTTGACATGTTCCCGACGCCGCTGACCTATGCCATCGACCGCGCCTTCGCGCGGTTCCGGCTACCTGTGGCACAGGGCGAGGAATTACAGGATTTCGGCCTGTCGATAGATTTCGCCGGTCTCCGGCTGCCCGATGAGTTGTGGTCTATGATCGACCCGGAGGCCACCCTGCCGCGCGATCCGGCGAATCTCGCGGTGGACCTGACGGGCAAGGCGCGGCTGACGACGAATATCTTTGATGAGGCGGAGATTGCCGCCCTCGAAGAGCGCGGCGAGACCCCCGGCGATCTCGACAGCCTGTCGCTTGAAAAGCTGGCGTTCTCGGTGGCGGGCGCGCGCCTCACCGGTGAGGGCGCGATCACGCTGGACAATGCCGAGGGGCTCGACATGCCGCCGGCAGAGGGGACCGTCGATCTGCGGCTCGAAGGCGGCGAAGGATTGCTGCAGAAGCTGGTGGATATCGGCCTGATCCCCGAGGATCAGGCCGTGACCGCGCGGATGATGGCGTCGATGTTCGCCAATGCGGTCGAGGGCGAGGATACGCTGACCTCGCGCATCGAGATCGAGAAGGATGGCACCGTGACGGTAAACGGCCAGCGGATGCGCTGAGCTCTTGCACCGGGTAGCGCGGCGATCTACCTCCCGAGGGACCGTGAGGAGGGACGATGCCGGATACGCTCGATGATCTGACCCATGCGCTCGTCGATGCGGCGCGCAAGGCCGGGGCCGGGGCCGCCGACGCCATCGCCATGCGCGGCCAATCGGTGATCGTGGACATGCGCGGCGGCACGCTGGAACAGGCCGAGCGCGCCGAGGGCGTCGATATCGGCCTGCGCGTGCTGGTGGGCAGGCGACAGGCCAATGTCTCTGCGTCGGATACCCGGCCCGAGACCATTGCCGCGCTGGCCGAACGGGCCGTGGCGATGGCGCGAGAGGCCCCCGAGGATCCGTTTGCCGGGCTCGCCGATGCCGCCCAGCTTTCCGTGCGGCGGGACGCAGCCGGGCTCGATCTGTGCGATCCCGGCCCCGTCCCCGCCCCCGATGCGCTCATGCGGATGGCCGAGGAGGCCGAGGCGGCGGCGCTGCGCGTGGCGGGGGTCGCCAAAGTGCAATCGGCCTCGGCCGCGTGGTCGCGCCGCGAGATGCACATCGCGGCAAGCAACGGCTTCTCCGGCGGCTATGCGCGCAGCGATACGAGCCTGTCCTGCGTGGCCATTGCCGGGACCGGCACGGGGATGGAGCGCGACCACGATGCCGACTCTCGCGTGTTTGCCGCCGACCTGCGCGATCCATCCGAGATCGGGCGGCGCGCCGGGGAGCGCGCGGCAGAGCGGACCGGCGCGCGCAGGCCGCGGACGGGCGCCTATCCGGTGATCTTCGACGAGCGGGTGGCGGCCACGCTCATCGGTCATCTGCTGTCGGCGGCCAACGGCGTGGCGGTGGCGCGTGGGTCGTCCTGGCTGCGCGACCGGATCGGCACGCCGGTGCTGCCCGATGAGCTGGACTTGCTTGAAGACCCGCACCGCCCGCGCGTGTCGGGCTCGCGGTTCTTCGATGCCGAGGGGTTGGCGACGGTACCGCGTGCAATCGTCGAGGGGGGCAGTTTGTGCGGCTACACGCTCGATCTGGCCTCGGCGCGCAAGCTGGGGATGACGCCCACGGGCAACGCGGCGCGCGGGGTGTCAGGGGTGCCCTCGCCCGCGACGTGGAACGTCGCGCTCACCCAAGGGGAGCAGAGCCGCGCCGACCTGCTGCGCGAGATGGGCACCGGGCTTCTGGTCACCTCGCTCATCGGCGCGACCATCAACCCCAATACCGGCGACTACTCGCGCGGGGCGGCCGGGTTCTGGGTCGAGGGGGGCGAGATTTCGCACCCGGTCAACGAATGCACCATCGCCGGGAGCCTTCCCGACATGCTGCGCCGGATCACGCCCGCCAACGATGCGCGCACGCATCTGAGCCGCGTGGTGCCGTCGCTTCTGGTCGAGGGGCTGACGCTTGCCGGCGCATGACCTCGCGCTGCTGATCGAGGCGGCGCGCGAGGCGGGGGCGCTGGCGAGCGATCTCGTGACCGGCCCGCTTGGCACGATCGACAAGCCCGGCGGTGCCGGGCCGGTGACAGCGGTGGACCTCGCTGTGGATGCCTGCCTCGCCGAGCGCCTGCGCACCGCGCGTCCCGATTACGGCTGGCTGTCGGAAGAGACAGAGGACGATCCCGCGCGGCTGGCCGCTGACCGGGTGTTCATCGTCGATCCGATCGACGGCACGCGCAGCATGATCGAGGGCAGTGGCCTGTGGGCGCACGCGCTGGCGGTGGTCGAGCGCGGCGTGGTTACCGCCGCCGTGATCTATCTGCCGATGCGCGACAAGCTCTACGCCGCCGCCGCGGGGCAGGGGGCCACGCTCAACGGGATGCCGATCCGCGCGGGCGCGCGCCGCGCCCTGCCGGGGGCCACGCTGCTCGCGTCAAAGCCCGCGCTCGACCCTGCGCATTGGCGGGACGGGCGGGTGCCGCTCTTGCGCCGGGGCTTTCGGCCCTCGCTTGCCTACCGGCTCGCGCTGGTGGCGGAGGGGCGCTATGACGCGATGCTGACACTGCGCCCGACCTGGGAATGGGACGCGGCGGCGGGTGACCTGATCCTGCGCGAAGCCGGGGCAGCGACCTCGGACCGGCGCGGCGGCCCGCTCGTGTTCAACAACCCGGTGCCGCAGGTCAAAGGGCTGGCCGCCGCCAACCATACACTTCACTCCGGGCTCATCGCTGCGCTCGCGGATTGAACGCGCTTGTCATTTCACCTTGGGCCAAATACTCCGGGGGTGCGGGGGCTGGCCCCCGCGTTTCAGCCACCTTTCGGTCCCGCAATGCCCCGTTCCGACAATCTTACCGGCGCGCTCCTGATGATGGGGTCGATGGCGGCGTTCACCTTCAACGACGCGATGATAAAGTCGCTGTCGGGGCAGATATCGCTGTTTCAGGTGATGTTCCTGCGCGGGGTGCTGACCACAGCGATGGTGGCGGTGATCGCCTGGCGCATGGGGGCGTTGCGCCAGCGCCTGCCGCGCGCCGACCGGTGGCCGGTGTTCTGGCGGATGGTGGGCGAGGTGGGCTCGGCCTATTTCTTTGTCACCGCACTCTTTCACATGCCGATCGCCAATATCAGCGCGATCATGCAGGCGCTGCCGCTGACCATCACGCTCGCCGCCGCGCTGTTCTTTGGCGAGCCGGTGGGCTGGAAACGAATGTCGGCCATCATCGCGGGGTTCATCGGCGTGATGCTGATCGTGCGTCCGGGTACCGAGGGGTTCACCATCTATTCGGTCTACGGCCTCGCGGCGGTGGCGATGGTCACGCTGCGCGATCTGGCCACGCGCAGGTTGTCGCGCGAAGTGCCCTCGATGCAGGTGACGCTCATCACCTCGGCCTGCATCATGGTGTTCTTCGGCCTGGCGACCGTGCCGCAGGGCTGGGCCCCGGTGGACGGTCGCGCCGCCCTGCTGATCGGTGGGGCGGCGGTGATGATCATCGGCGGATACCTGTTTTCCATCATGGTGATGCGGGTAGGCGAGATATCGTTCGTCGCGCCGTTCCGCTATACGAGCCTCATCTGGGCGCTGATCCTTGGATGGGTGGTGTTCGGCGACTGGCCGCAAACGATCACGCTCGTTGGTGCTGGGATCGTGGTGGCCTCGGGTGTATTCACCCTCTACCGCGAGACGCGGATCAGCCGGCGTGCGCGGGCCTTGCGGAAAAAAGAGCTTTCACTCGGTCCTCGTCCACGTTGAACCGCTCGCGAAAGAGCGCGCGCCGCGCGTCGTCGAGCGGGCTGAGCGCGGGCGGGTGCTGTGCCTCGCCGGTGTCGTTGTCGTCGTGCAGGGCGCGCAGGTACATCTCTGGTCCCGGGTTGATGAGCGTCGGCATCTCGTAGTGCAGCTTGTGATGGCCGTAATTCATCACCGTTTTCGCATCACCGGGGCGGAACAGCACGGCGAGGCCACAGGCCCAGAAATGCGTCTGCACCGCCTCGGCCTCGATACCCTGCTCCGACAGGCGCACCGCATAGCCGCGATTGTATTCGAACGCCACGTTGCGCCATGCCCGCCGCATCCGCCGCGTGTTGCGTTCGAACCAGCGCAGGCTCTGCACGAATCCCACCGACACCGCGTCGTCATCGTCGAGCCGGAACTGGATCGACTCGGTCTCGTCCTCGCCGAGCGCCTGCTTGATGGCGCGGCGCATCGCGTCGCGGTGGCGCATCGGCTCCATCTCCACGATCCGCATCTGCGGCACATCTGCGGCAAGATCGTGCAGGCGCGACCGCCACGGCTCGGGCAGGCTCTCTCCGGTAACCACGAGAAAGGTGAAATCGCCATTGGATTGCGCGGCGATAGAGGGCAGGGTCAGGCTCTCGAAATGCGCGAAACGCAGTGCCATCCGGTCGGGCGCGTAGAGATAGGCCTCGCGTTCGGCCACCGATCCGTGCATCCGCTTGAACCCGCCGAGGGCGGGGTAGGAGAAGCGGCACAATCCGATGACGCGCATGGCGCGGGCCTCGCGGGTGGTCTCGGGTGGCCCAAGTCTTGGCATCCCGGGCCGCTGTTGACAAGCATGGCGACTCTGCCTATACGCCGCTCAATCCACAGGCGCGGGGCGGGTTGCCCTGCCGTCTGTTTCATAACTTGAGTGGTCATGATCCGGGCGAATGCGCCCCGATCCTCTGGAAGCCCGCCGCGTCGCACCGGATGAAAAGGTGCGGATGCGGTGTATGCGTGTTGCGGACGCGCAGCGCGTTTTCGATGAACCGCAGGGGCGTGCCCTTGCAGACACATGTGTTGAGAGACGGGGAAAGAACCGGAATGCCAACGATCCAGCAGCTGATCCGCAAGCCGCGGCAGCCGAAAGTCAGAGCCACGAAATCGCAGCACCTTCAGGGCTGCCCGCAGAAACGCGGCGTGTGCACGCGCGTCTATACGACGACGCCGAAGAAGCCGAACTCGGCCATGCGCAAGGTTGCCAAGGTGCGCCTGACCAACGGCTTCGAGGTCATCAGCTACATTCCCGGCGAAAAGCACAACCTGCAAGAGCACTCGGTCGTCCTGATCCGCGGCGGCCGCGTCAAGGACCTTCCCGGCGTGCGCTATCACATCCTGCGCGGTGTGCTCGACACGCAGGGCGTCAAGGACCGCAAGCAGCGCCGTTCGAAGTACGGGGCGAAGCGCCCGAAATAAGGATTTCGGGCGTCCCGGCATCGCGCCGGGGCATCGCCCGCAGAGGAACAAGAGGAAGATAAGATGTCCCGTCGTCACGCCGCCGAAAAGCGCGATATCCTGCCCGACGCCAAGTATGGCGACCGGGTTCTGACCAAGTTCATGAACAACCTGATGGTGGATGGCAAGAAATCCGCCGCGGAAAAGATCGTCTACAACGCGCTCGAGCGTGTCGAGACCAAGATCAAGCGCGCCCCGGTCGAGGTGTTTCACGAGGCGCTCGACAATATCAAGCCGTCGGTCGAGGTTCGCTCGCGCCGCGTCGGCGGGGCCACCTACCAGGTGCCCGTCGAGGTCCGCACCGAGCGCCGCGAGGCGCTGGCGATCCGCTGGCTGATCAACGCGTCGCGTGCCCGCAACGAGAAGACGATGGAAGAGCGTCTGGCGGGCGAATTGCTCGACGCCGTCCAGAGCCGCGGCTCGGCCGTCAAGAAACGCGAAGACACCCACAAGATGGCCGACGCCAACAAGGCGTTCAGCCACTACCGCTGGTAACCCGAGAGGCATTCTCCGATGGCACGCGACTATACGCTGGAATACTACCGTAACTTCGGGATCATGGCCCACATCGATGCAGGCAAGACCACCTGCACCGAGCGGATCCTGTTCTACACCGGCAAGTCCCACAAGCTCGGCGAGGTGCATGATGGCGCCGCGACGATGGACTGGATGGAGCAGGAGCAGGAGCGCGGCATCACGATCACGAGCGCCGCGACCACCACGTTCTGGGAAAAGACCTATACCGGCACCGAGCCGGCCAGCTCGAAGCACCGCCTGAACATCATCGACACCCCCGGTCACGTCGATTTCACCATCGAGGTGGAGCGCTCGCTCGCCGTGCTCGACGGCGCGATCTGCCTGCTTGACGGCAATGCCGGTGTCGAGCCGCAGACCGAGACCGTCTGGCGCCAGGCCGACCGCTACAAGGTGCCGCGGATCGTGTTCGTCAACAAGATGGACAAGATCGGCGCCGACTACATCAACTGCGTCAACATGATCAAGACGCGCACCGGTGCGACGCCGCTGCCCGTGAACCTGCCCATCGGGGCAGAGGACAAGCTCGAGGGTATCATCGACCTCATCACCATGGAGGAATGGACCTGGCGCGGCGAGGATCTCGGTGCGAGCTGGACCCGTCAGCCGGTGCGTGACGAGCTCAAGGACATGGCCGACGAGTGGCGCGCCACGATGATCGAGACCGTGGTCGAGCAGGACGACGACGTGATGGAGGCCTATCTCGAGGGCGAGGAGCCCGATATCGAGACGCTCCGTCGCCTGATCCGCAAGGGCACTCTGGCGCTCGACTTCGTGCCCGTGCTCGGTGGCTCGGCGTTCAAGAACAAGGGCGTGCAGCCGCTGCTGAACGCGGTGGTGGATTTCCTGCCCTCGCCGCTCGACGTGCCGGATTACATGGGCTTCTCGCCCGATGACGAGACCGAGACCCGCAACATCGTCCGCAAGGCCGATGATGCCGAGCCGTTCTCGGCGCTCGCCTTCAAGATCATGAACGACCCGTTCGTGGGCAGCCTGACCTTCACGCGCATCTACTCGGGCACGATGAAGAAGGGCGATGCGATCCTCAATTCGACCAAGGGCAGGAAAGAGCGCGTCGGCCGGATGATGATGATGCACTCCAACGATCGCTCCGAGATCGACGAGGCGTTCGCCGGCGATATCATCGCGCTCGCCGGGCTCAAGGAGACCACCACCGGCGACACGCTGTGCGATCCTGCCAAGCCGCTGGTGCTGGAAACCATGACCTTCCCCGACCCGGTGATCGAGATCGCGGTCGAGCCCAAGACCAAGGGCGACCAGGAGAAGATGTCCGCAGGCCTCGCGCGGCTCGCCGCAGAGGACCCGTCCTTCCGCGTCGAGACCGATCTGGAATCGGGCCAGACGATCATGAAGGGTATGGGCGAATTGCACCTCGATATCCTCGTCGATCGGCTCAAGCGCGAGTTCAAGGTCGAGGCGAATATCGGTGCGCCGCAGGTGGCCTATCGCGAGACGATCAGCCACAAGATCGAGCACACCTACACCCACAAGAAACAGTCGGGTGGCTCGGGTCAGTTCGCCGAGGTCAAGCTCGAGATCGCGCCGACCGAGCCGGGCGAGGGCTTCTCCTTCGAGAGCCGGATCGTCGGCGGCGCGGTGCCCAAGGAATATATCCCCGGTGTCGAAAAGGGTATCCGCTCGGTCATGGACAGCGGTCCGCTCGCCGGCTTCCCGGTGATCGACTTCAAGGTCGCGCTGGTGGACGGCAAGTTCCACGATGTGGACAGCTCGGTCATGGCGTTCGAAATCGCCGGTCGCATGGGGATGCGCGAGGGTCTGCGCAAGGCCGGGGCCAAGCTGCTCGAACCGATCATGAAGGTCGAGGTGGTGACGCCGGAGGAATACACCGGTTCGATCATCGGCGATCTCACGTCGCGGCGCGGGCAAGTCTCGGGTCAGGATACCCGCGGCAACGCCATCGCGATCAACGCGAACGTGCCGCTCGCCAACATGTTCGGCTACATCAACACGCTGCGCTCGATGTCCTCGGGCCGCGCCCAGTTCACGATGCAATTCTCGCATTACGATCCGGTGCCGGCGAACATCTCCGAAGAGATCCAGTCGAAATACGCATGAACCCGGGTGGCGGGGTAAACCCCGCCCTACCCAAACCGTAGGGTGGGCAAGGGCCCACCATCCGTAATGAAAAAGGAGCCAAGACGATGGCGAAGGAAAAGTTTGACCGTTCGAAACCGCACGTGAACATCGGCACGATTGGTCACGTTGACCACGGCAAGACGACGCTGACGGC
>MRWG01002152.1_pt1 | contig 10593 bp, 10 predicted proteins | sample 1013341 | NCBI WGS metagenome assembly MRWG01 (sample SAMN06117577, study PRJNA244670) | biofilm metagenome | biome: Water; feature: Cathode Biofilm; material: Biofilm; isolation source: microbial consortium enriched at the cathode of a solar microbial fuel cell | place: USA: District of Columbia ...
CGCACACGCCCGCGATCATCCGCGACGCGATTCGGCTGACCGCGGAAACGCTGGCGCGCCTCCGCGCCGCCGACGACGAAGACGACGACGATGACTGAGACCGCCCGCACCTTCCTCTTCCTGCAAGGGCCGGTCTCGCCCTTCTTCCGGCGGGTCGCCGATGCGATCGAGGCGGCGGACCCGTCGGCGCGCGCGCTCCGCATCAACCTCCGCTTCGGCGATTGGCTGGACTGGCGGCGGCCCGGCGGCACGAACTATCGCGGCGCGCTCGCGGATTGGCCGGCGTTCATCGCGGATTTCCTCGACCGGGAACACGTGACGGACATCGTCCTGCTCGGCGAGCAGCGGGACTATCACCAGATCGCCATCAAGGCGGCGAAGGCGCGCGGCATCACCGTTATCGCGACCGACTTCGGCTACCTCCGCCCCGACTGGCTGACGTTCGACCTCGACGGCATGACCGGCGCGTCGCAGTTCCCGCGCGACCCGGCCGCCATTCGCGCCCTCGCCGCCGCGTCGCCGGAACCCGATCTCTCGGTCCGCTTCCGGGACCGGTTCTGGCGGACGACGCGGCTCGATATGACGCACCATCTCGCCTCGTCGTTCTTCTGGTTCCTCTACCCACGCTTCAAGACGCATCAGACCGACCATCCGATCCTGACCTATATCGGCACCGGCCTTCGGCTGCTGATGCTGCGCTGGCGCGTGCCGAAGGCGACGGCGGAGATCGCGGCGGCGGAACGCAGGCCGACGCAGACCTTTATTTTCCCGCTCCAGATCGCGCGCGACTTCTCGCTCCGCGCCTATTCGCCCTATCCGGATCTGGAAACCCCGATCCGGGACGTCATCCGGTCCTTCGCGGCCCATGCGCCCGACGACGCGCATCTTATCGTGAAGGTCCATCCGCTCGATCCCGGCCTGAAGAGCTGGAAGCGCTACGCGCTGAAAGTCGCGCGGGAAGCCGGCGTCGAGGGCCGCGTCATCTATATCGACGGCGGCGACCTTGGCCGGCTGATCGACGCCGCTGCGGGCGTGGTCGTCGTCAACAGTACGGTCGGCCTGCTTTCGCTGCAGCACGGCCGGCCGACGCTGGCGCTCGGGCAGGCGATTTACGACGTGCCGGGCATGACGGCGCAGAACGGACTCGACGCCTTCTGGCGCGCGCCGCCGAAGCCCGATATGGACCTCGTCAACGCATTCATCCGGGCGATCACGGGCTCGATCATGATCCGCGGCGTCTTCTATTCGGAGCCTGGCCTCACGGCGGGCGTCAAGGCGGCGACCGAACGGCTGCTGGAACGGTCGGTCAATCAGCCGCGCATGGCGGCGGAGTAGTGCCATGCCGGTCGCGGCGACAGCGGCGGGCGGCGGCAGGCGGCTCTTGAGCGCGCTTCTCGATTTCGGCGCGCTGTTCACGGCCTCCAAGTCCTTCCGAAACAACGCGGCGATCGGCTCGCGGACGGCGAATCGGCTGGGCCTGCACGTTGTGCGCGTCGTCGTGGCGCACGCCGTGATGGGATTGCGCATGCGCCTGTTCGGGCTGGCCGTGCCGGCGGCGGACCGGCGCGTATTCTTCGCCGACGGCATCCTGATCAAGCCGGATTTCCTGCCGCCCGAACATTTCCGCCGGATTCGGGACGAGGTCTTCGCCTATGACGGTCGGATTCGCGAGTTCGTCGAGGGCGAGGCGCGGACCCGCCGGGCGATCTTCGATGACGCCGACCGGGCGCAGGCCCCGGCGACCTTAGCGCTCGAGACCTACAAGCCGCTGGCCCGCCTGATGGCGATGGCGGACGGGGGCGCGCCGCCGACGTGGTCGGTCGAATGCATCGTCCACGGCGCGAACGACCCGCAGACCGTGCTGCATTCGGACACCTTCCATCCGTCCGCCAAATGCTGGCTCTACCTGGATGACGTCGGCCCCGAAGCCGGCCCCTTCGTCTACGCCACAGGTTCGCACCGACTGACCTGGCGGCGGCTCGTGTGGGAATACCGCCGCAGCCTGATCGCCCGCGATCTCCATGACGGCCACAGCGAGGACGGTTCGTTCCGGGCGGACGCGGCCGATCTCGCGGCCCTCGGTCTCGGGGCGGCGACGCCGCGACCGGTCAGGGCGAATACGCTGGTCGTCGCCAACACGTATGGTTTCCACCAACGCACGCCCGCACCCGCCGGCGCCCGTCGGCGCGCCATCTATGCCTTCGCCCGCAGCAACCCCTTCCTGCCCGCGCCGCTGCCGCCGGTCGGCGTCGCCGGCGGGCTGCTGCGCCGGGCGAGGCGGCGTTACTTCGCCTGGCAGGACCGGGAGACCGTCGCGGGGCGCGTGCCCGGTCGGTCGGTCTTCCATGGCCCGCTCGACCGATAGCCCAACCACCGCCTTCGGCGTCTCGTGGTGGAACCGGGCCCAGGCCCGCGACATGGCGGACGGTCCGCTCGAGTTCGTCGATACGCCGGACGCCGTGATCCGGGCCGCGGCGGACGGCCGGGATGTCCTGGTCTGGGCGTCCCGGGAGCCGCCGGACCTCACGGAGGCGGTCGCGTTCGGCGGCGGCAAGATCGTCCGGGTCGAGGACGGCTTCATCCGCTCGCCGGGCCTCGGCGCCCACTTCTCGCCCGCCTACAGCCTGATCTTCGACCGAAGCGGCGTCTACTACGACTCGACCGGGTCGAGCGACCTGGAAACGCTGCTGGCGACGCACGGCTTCGGTGACGACCTGAAGGCCCGCGCGGCGGCCCTTCGACGGCGCCTCGTCGGTCTCGCAGTCAGCAAATACGCGGTCGGCCGGGGCCAGGCGCCCGAACGGCCGGCGGGACGGACAACCATGCTGGTCGTGGGACAGGTCGAGGACGACGCTTCGATCCGCCTCGGCGGCGCGGAGGTCCGCACCAATCTGGAGCTGCTCGAAGCCGCGCGCGCCGCCGAACCCACGGCCTGGATCGCCTACAAGCCGCACCCGGACGTGCTGTTCGCCGGCCGGCCGGGCGACGTGGCCCCAAATGCGCTCGCGAAGCTGGCGGACGCCGTCTGGCCGGATATTCCGATCGCATCGGCGCTCGACTGGGCGGATGCGGTCTGCACGATTTCCTCGCTCGCCGGATTCGAGGCGCTGCTGCGCGGGAAGCGCGCGATCGTCTACGGTCGACCGTTCTACGCCGGCTGGGGTTTGACGGACGACCGGGCGCCGCAGCCCGCGCGTCGCGGGCGCGCGCTCGACATCGACGCGCTGACGGCGGCGACGCTGCTGCTCTATCCCCGCTACCTCGACCCCTACGACCGAAAGCGCATCCAGGCGGAGGATCTCGTCGACCGCTTCGAAGCCGGCTGGACCGATCCGCTCGTCGGCCGGCCGCTCTGGCACCGCGCGCTCGCCTTCGGCAAGCGGCGTCTGGGGCCCTTGCGACGCAGATATCGGCGCTGAAGCCAATTTCGCCTAGGCTCTTTCGGCTTAATCCGTTCGACAGGGGACCCGCCCATGCCGCGCCGAATCGTCGATATCTCCGTCCCGCTCGAAGCCGGCATCCGGAGCGACCCGCCGGGCCTGGAGCCCGAGATCGACTATCTGGATCACCAGATGACGCGGGAGCGCGTCGTCGGATTCTTCCCCGGCATGACGGTCGACGATCTGCCGGACGGCGAAGGTTGGGCCCTGGAGCAGGTGCGCATCTCGACGCACAACGGGACCCACCTCGACGCGCCCTGGCATTTCCATTCGACTATGAACCACCGCTTGAAGCCCGGCGGCGAACGCGCCTGGACGATCGACGAAATCCCGCTGGACTGGTGCTTTCGGCCCGCCGTGAAGCTGGATTTCCGCGACTTCGACGACGGCTATGTCGCGACCGCCGCCGACATCGAAGCGGAACTGAAGCGCGTCGGCCACGACCTCCGGCCGCTCGACATCGTCGTGGTCAATACGGCGGCGGGACGGCGCTACGGCGCCGATGACTATGTCGACCGGGGCTGCGGCGTCGGCCGGGAGGGGACGCTCTGGCTGCTGGAGCGCGGCGTGCGCGTCACCGGGACCGACGGCTGGAGCTGGGACGCGCCCTTCTCGCTCACCGCCAAGCGCTACGCGGCCGAGCCCGATCCCGGCATCGTCTGGGAAGGCCACCGCGCCGGCCGGGACATCGGCTACTGCCACATCGAGAAGCTGCACAATCTGGAAGACCTGCCCGCGACCGGATTCGAGGTCGCCTGCTTTCCCGTGAAGATCAAGGCCGCGTCCGACGGCTGGTGCCGCGCCGTCGCGATTTTCGACGACGGCGCATAGCGGATCGCCGGGCCGTCTCGCCAGGAAGGTTATCGAACATCTGCGTCAGCCAAGGGACCGGGCAAACCGGTTCTTAACCCGCGGGAGGCCACACCTCTGGCGCACATAGCGTGAGGGCGACTTCCGAATCCTTTTTGTTCAGTACGTTACGAAGCTTCGAGGACGCCGACGCCGCCGGGACGCGCATTTGGCTTACGCCAGCTTCGTTCCGGATACCGGGCGAAATTCCTTCAATTGTTTCTTTGTTTCGTTAGGCAGCGAGAAATTGCCCATCGGCATTATGTGCCGTGCGTGAACGAGCGATCCGACTACTCGACGCCGTTCGAAACAGAGAAAGGAATCCGCGACCATGTCCCAGACTTTCAAGCGCTTCATCGACGACGAGAGCGGCGTGACCGCCATCGAATACGGCCTGCTGGCCGCCGCCATGGCCGCCGGCGTCGCCGCGCTGGTCGGCACGACCGGCGACGCGACGACCATGCTGGGTCGCCTCAAGGCCAAGTTCGACGCGGTCCTCGCGTAGTCCTGCGCGAAGCCATCTGCGTCAATTAACCAATCTCTCACTTGGAGACGACGACAATGAGCAAGATCATCAACCGTTTCATTGACGACGAAAGCGGCGTGACCGCGATCGAGTACGGCCTCCTGGCCGCCGCCATGGCCGCCGGCGTCGCTGCGCTGGTCGGCACCACCGGCGACGCGACCACGATGCTGGGTCGTCTGAAAGCCAAGTTCGATGCGGTGCTCGCCTAAGGAGACGCGTCGCATCGTTCGCGCATGAGGGAGCGCGGCGTCCGTGACTTTGAACTTCGCCATAGCCATCGTATTCGGGATGCTGGTCGTCTCGGCCGTGTCCGATGTCCTGCATCGGCGCATCCCGAACTCCATGCCGATGATCGTGGCGGTCAGTTTTCTGATCGCGGGCGCCGCGTCGCCCGACCGCGTGGACCTTATCGGCGGCCTTTGGGTCGCCGGTCTCATTTTCATCGTCGGGTTCGTCGGCTTCGCCTTGGGCAAGATCGGCGGCGGCGACGTGAAACTGATGGCGGCCGTCGGCCTTTGGGCGGGCCCGGCCGCAGCGATCGACTACCTTGTTCTGACCGGCCTCGCCGGCGGCGCGCTCGCCCTGCTCTACCTGCTGCCGGAGATCGCGCACGCCATGACGTGGCTCCGGGCGACGGCGGAGCGCCACGTCCCGAGCCTCCAGGCCGTGGCAGACAAAGGCGACGTCAAGGTGAATGGGCTGCCCTACGGGGTGGCGATCGCAGCCGGGGGCATGTTCGTTTTATGGAGCCGGTACTGGCCTGGCTGAGGGCCGCGCTGGAGGGAGATTGAACCATGGGGTCCCGCACGATCCTCTACTTCACGCTGTTCCTGGCGATCGCCGGCGTGGCCGGCATCTTCGCCCGCGCGTATTTCTCGGACCAGACCGCGGAAGCGTCGTTGGAGCCGGAACTGACCGGCCCGAAAATCGTCGTCGCGAACCGCCAGCTTGATGTCGGCGCGTTCATCACCGCCGACGACATTCGCTGGCAGGCGACCGGCGGCGCCGACGAGGTCGTCATCTCGCAGCACTTCATCGAAGGCGCGGCGACCCTGGAGAGCCTGCTGGGCGCGGTCGTCCGCCGGCCGCTTGGCCTGGACCAGGCGGTCACCAATGCTCAAATCATCAAGCCGGGCCAGCGCGGCTTCCTCGCCGCCGTCCTGAGGCCCGGCATGCGCGCCGTGACGGTCGAGATCGACAAGGTCTCCGGCAACTCCGGCCTCGTCTTTCCAGGCGACCATGTCGACCTCATCCTGACCCTGGAGCTGAAGGACCAGGACGACCGGCTGAGCCGCCGGCTCGCCAGCGAAACGATCCTTGCGAACGTCCGGGTGATCGCCATCGGCCAGCGGGTCGAATCCTTCGCCGCGATCGAAGCCGACGCCGCCGACGAGCGCATGGCCACGACCGCGACATTGGAAGTCGCCCCGCAGCACGCCGAGCGCATCCATGTCGCACAGGAGCTTGGCCGCCTCGCGCTCAGCCTGCGCAGCCTCGCGGAAGAGCGTGCGCCGGATGGCGAGCAGATCATCGGCGGCGAAGCGCCGGAAATGAACCTGGCCGACCTCAGGGCCAAGACCACCTGGGCCGCCGATGTGTCCTCAGCGCTCCGCCTGCAGGAAGAGAACCTGCACAAGCCGAAGCCGACGCTGCCGAAGGAAGCCGCCGCGCAGCCCACGCTGATCATCCTGAAGGGCGGGGCCCGCGAAGTCGTCGAGTCGAAATAAGACAGGAAAATGCGGCGCGCGCGTCTCCGACGGATGCATGGTTAACCGTCGAGTAAGTCAAAGGTCCCTAAAGTCAGGCTCATCGCCAGATCGGCGGTGAGCCTGAAATCTTTCTGGAGCCCCGCAATGGGCACTTCGCTGCGCCTCAAGAAGCTTCTCCTCACTGCGGCCGTTGGCATCGCGCTTGCCGGCTCGGCGGCTCTGCCGAAGACCGCTTTCGCCCAGTCGGTCGCGCCGAACGGCGAACTGGCGTTGAACGTCAACGCCGGCGAGTTGATCCGCCTGCCCCGCCCCGCGGCGAAGGTCTTCATCGCCGACCCGGAGATCGCGGACTTCCAGGCGGCGTCCAACAGCAGCCTGCTGGTCTTCGGCCGCAAGCCGGGGCAGACGACGCTCTATGCCCTCTCGGAGAACGACGGCGTCATCCTCTCCCGCCGGATCAACGTCGTCTACGACTCCGGCCAGATCCAGTCGGTAATCGACGCCGAGCTGCCGCGCGCCGGCATCCGCGTCCGTTCGACGCCCGCGGGCATCGTGCTTGCCGGCCGGGTCGAGACGACGCTCGAGGCCGACCACGCCCAGCGGATCGCCGAAGGCTTCACCGACAAGAAAGACACAATCATCAACCAGCTCGAAGTGACCTCGCCGACCCAGGTAAACATCCGGGTGCGCGTCGTCGAAATGAGCCGGGAAGTGACCCGCCGTTTCGGCTTCAACTGGGAAGCCGCCTTCTCCATCGGCTCCAGCCTGGTCGGCATCGGCACCGGCCGCGACATCCTGAACGGCGGCCTGCCGTTCCTGCGCGACTCGACCATCACCGGCACCGGCGGCGGTTCACTGTTCGGCCTGTTCGAAGGCGGCGGCGACAGCGTCGGCGGCATGATCGACGCGCTGGCCCAGGAAAACATGGTCACCGTTCTGGCCGAGCCGAACCTGACCGCGCTGTCGGGCGAAACCGCAAGCTTCATCGCGGGCGGCGAGTTCCCGATCCCGGTCGCCCAGGACAACGACAAGATCACGATCGAGTTCAAGCAGTTCGGCGTCGTGCTCGACTTCACGCCGACCGTGCTCTCGCCGAACCGCATTTCCATGCGCGTCCGCCCCGAAGTTTCGGAGCTGACCGAGGAAGGCGCGATCACGCAGGGCCAGGTGCTGATCCCGGCGATCACGCTCCGCCGGACGGAAACGACCATCGAGCTCGGCAGCGGCCAGAGCTTCGCGATCGCCGGCCTGCTGCAGGACGAGACCCGCCAGAACATCTCGAAGTTCCCGGGCCTCGGCGACATTCCGATCCTCGGCACGCTCTTCCAGTCGGAGAGCTTCCGGCGGAACGAGACGGAGCTCGTGATCATCGCGACCGCCTATCTGGTGCAGCCGACCTCGAAGGGCGAGTACTCCGACCCGACTGTCGGCTTCGAGCCGCCCTCGGACGTCGAGCGCATCCTCTCCGGCAAGATCGCCCGCGTCTCCGGCGTCGTGCCGAGCGACATCGCCCAGCCGGGCGGCCTCCGCCTCGTCGGCGACGCCGGCTTCCACTACTGAGCCATACGGAAAGGTCCGACCCCCATGCGCTCCAGGCTTTCCATCCTCGCACTCGCCGCCGCCGCCGCCGCCGGCGCCGGCCTCTCCGGCTGCGTCACCGAAAGCGAGAACGGCGCTTCCGTCTGGCGGGACGACATCCGCACGCCGGTCCAGCGTCAGATCCGCATGGACGTGGCGGAAGCGACCCATATCGTCCGGGCTGACCGCGGCGGCCTTGCCGCCGGCGAGCCCGCCCGGCTCGGCGCGTTCCTGGCGGCCCAGGGCTCGCCCTGGAGCATGGACGTCCGCGTCCAGCCGCTGACCGCAGCCGGCGCGGCGGCAATCCAGCAGACCGAACTCGCCTTGATCCATCACGGCGTTCAGCCGACGCGCATTGTCCGCGCCGGCGCCGGCGTCGCGGCCGGCGAAGGCGACATCGCGGTGACCGCGCGGCGCATCAACGCGCATGCGACCGGCTGCCCCGACTGGCGCCGCGCCAATCTGATGGACCTCAGTGAACTGAATTCCTCGAACTTCGGCTGCGCGACGGCCGACAACCTTGCGCGCATGGTCGCCGACCCGCGCGAACTTGCGACCGGCCGCCCGCTGGCGCCCGCCTCCGGCGCGCACGCCGCGGGCGCAGCCGCCCGCTATCGCAATGATCAGGTCAAGGAACTGATCAAGCGCGAAGGCGGCGGCGGCGGCGGCAAGGGCAAGGGCAAGTAATCGAAATAGCGGCAAGGGAACAGACACATGGCTATCGCAGTCCGGGCCGCCGAGCGTTCGGAAGACTCCAACGAGCCGGTCAAGATCGCGGCGTTCGTCGTCGACCCGGAGACGGAAACCGCGACCGAGGACGCGCTGGGACGGATGAGCGCGCCGAAGTTCCGCGTGAAGCGGGGCGGCGTGCGCGCGGCGATCGAATTCTTTTCCACGCATGCCTCGACCCCGGTCATCATCGTCGACGTATCGGATGTCGACATGGCGCTCAGCCAGATCGACGCGCTCGCCAATGTCTGCGAACCCGGCGTTCAGGTCATCGTCATCGGCAAGGACAACAATGTCGGCCTGTTCCGTGACCTGATGCGCATGGGCGTCACCGACTACCTGGTGAAGCCGGTGCCCTACGATCATCTCTACCGGGCGATCCGCCTGGCGCTCGGCGAAGACGATCCCGCCCAGCCGACGGCCCAGCGCCTCGGCAAGGTCGTGGCGGTCTCCGGCTCCCGCGGCGGCGCCGGGGCGACGACCCTGCTGGCGAACGTCGGCTGGGTGCTCGCCAACAAGCAGAGCCGCCGCGTCGTCCTGGTCGATCTCGACCTGCAGAACGGGTCGCTGCACCTGGCGCTGGACTTCCCGGCGAACCATGGCCTCCGCGAAGCGCTCGAGAACGCGCACCGGCTCGACCCGCTCTTCCTGGAACGAACCATGCTCCAGCACGGCCCGCGCCTATTCGCGCTGGCCGCCGAGGAGCCGCTGGAGGAGGACATTGTCTACTCCCCCGACGCGGTCAAAGAGCTGACGCAGATCCTGCAGAAGCAGTTCCACTACGTCTTCATCGACGTGCCGCGCGGCGCGCCCGGCGCGCTGGAAATCGTGCGCCGCGCGGACATCCGCGTCCTGGTCGCCGAGCCCTCGATCGCATCCGTGCGCGACATCGTCCGCCGGCTCGAGGCGATCAACGGCGAAAGCAATAACGGCCGGCGCAACTACATCGCGCTGAACCATCCCCGTCAGGACAGCAAGGGCGAACTCACCGTCGAACAGTTCGAGGAAGGCATCGGCCACAAGGTCGACTTCGTCATCCCCTACGGCCGCGCGATGGCTGCAGAATCGCTGAACTTCGGCGAGCCGCTCGCGTCCCGGAAATGCCCGGCCGCCGCCGCATTCGCCGGCATCGCGGGCGAACTGATCGGCGACCGTCCGCGCACCGTCTCCATGCTGCAACGCCTGCTTCGTTCCAACCGCGCTGGGTGAGCAAGGACATGTTCGGACGTAAGACAGCCGCTGCCGAAGGCGTGGCCGCCCCGACCGCGACGCACGCGGACGAGACGGACGAGCCGGACATCAAGCTGGCGAGCGACGAGGAACTCGACGACGACCTGGGTCTGGACGACGGTCGCGGCGACGCGATCACGCCACAGATTCGTCAGCTCGTGCGCGAGCGCCTGATGCGCCGGATCGAGCCGAGCGTCGCCGTCCGCATGCGGCGCGACCGCCTGCGCGCCCGGATCGGCGCCGTCGTCGCGGAAATCGCGAACGATGAGCGCCTGCAGCTGAACGGCCGCGAGCAGGAACAGCTCGCGGACGAGATGCTCGACGACATGGTCGGCGTCGGCCCGATCGAGCCGCTGCTGGCTGACGACGAAGTCACCGATATCCTGGTCAACGGCCCGAACCAGATCTACGTCGAACGCAAGGGCCAGCTGGAGCTGACCAACGTCACGTTCCGCGACAATGCGCATGTGCTGCACGTCGCCCAGCGCATCGCTGCCTCCGTCGGCCGCCGCATCGACGAATCGAGCCCGAT
>MRWG01002154.1_pt1 | contig 10564 bp, 7 predicted proteins | sample 1013341 | NCBI WGS metagenome assembly MRWG01 (sample SAMN06117577, study PRJNA244670) | biofilm metagenome | biome: Water; feature: Cathode Biofilm; material: Biofilm; isolation source: microbial consortium enriched at the cathode of a solar microbial fuel cell | place: USA: District of Columbia ...
ATGGCCAAGATCCTGGAAGAAGCCAACACCAACCCCGAGACCGTCACCGAAGCGCCGTTCACCCAGCCCGTGCGCCGGCTGGATGAGGTGAAGGCGGCGAAGGAGTTGGATTTGGTTTGGAGTGAGTGATGGTGCCGCTCTAACGGTTAGTTAGTCGTTACTATTTGAAGGGGCCTTTTGTGGCCCCTTATAGGTTGGCTATAAGTAGCTACCGTTTACTTGTTGGATTGAAGGGTATCTATATGAGAACGGGAAAAGCCCTCATCACGATTTTGTACAGTGGGGTGAATTATTTGAGCGAAAAAGATACAATGCCGCCTGCATTCATTAGGTATTCCTTTATGGAATAAAAAATATAATTTTTATAGGCTTTTGTTTTGTCAAAAAAGAAGAATGTAGCCAAAAGGCGACAAAACACAAATTTTAACGATGTATTAATTAGGTTGATTGACGCGGTCTATAATCTTGTCAATAGTGGAAACATCGTAGGGGTAATACTTTTATACTTTTGCGTTCAAATGTTTTACATAACGCAAAAGCTATCGTCGGCGTCATTAGATAAATACCTGGAGGCGCTATTTTCGATAGATTACTTTTATGTGATCCCCCTGGGCGGAGCGTTAGCTATAAGCGTAGCCGCTAACTTTTACCAGGCAAAGGTTTACAAGGGTCATATCCAAGCTCTAGTAGAGGTCCGAAGAGAGCTTATCCACGGCATTAAGTCCGGGGATTTGAAAGAGCTCAAACGGCACACAACTAGTGGCATCGACTCGCTGGAGGCGTCTGATGACTGCTGAATCGATGGTAATGGTTAATCTTTTTATTTTCTTAATCTGTGTTTGGGTTGCTATGGTCATAAACTCCAAGTTTTTGCGGCCAGCTATCCTTAACAGAAAAAGGTTTGCCGTGTATGAGTTGAGAGATCGGCTCGCGATTTTGGCCATGAAGGGCGTTATAGATCAGAAATCGGAAGAGTACATCACGCTTAGTCGTCTTATGAATAGCTGCTTAAGTTCAACTAAGGGCTTTAGCATTACTCATTTCTTGCGAGTTCAATCAAAAATAATCACGGATGAAAGGCTTCGAGAGCATCTTGACAGCATTTTAAAAAAAATAAAGAATCAAAAAATGCCCAATGAATACAGGGCCATAGTTGCGGAATTTTTTAATGCTTCTCATGAGATTTATGAGCATAAAACATGGATGCTTTTAAATATTCTTACTCCTTTGATCTTTGTAGTGGGTTTTTTTTCGTATGGCATTAAAGCCCTTAAAAAAGGGAAGCTGTTCTTGATCCAGCAGAAAGATAAAATAAATAGTATTGAAAACGAGCTCGAAGAGAATGCTAACAAGTTTGCGATCTAATGAGTTTTGGATGGTCCAGATGTTTACTCTTGGCTCTTCGAATGATCTGTACCAAAATAGCTTTCCTCATGACTAAATATTGCTAGATTCTACTAGTCAAACCGATCTAGCCGGGTGCTCGGCCACGAATGCATGATTCGCGTCGGCAAATAATCTCTTCTTGTCACCAATTACCTGCTCAAGCGCCTTGAGGTCGTCGGCTGCCTAGTCGCATACCCAGAACGCCGTGCCAGCCACGAATTCATCCCCGCTTTCGCTGAACCTGCCAAGAACAACCACGTCACTGCGCTCGACATCGCCAAGCGCCTGCTCGACTACAACCAGCATACCCTACCATCTACTTCCCTCTGCTGGTGCCCGAATGACGGCGTGGCAACTGCCACGACAATACTGCCACAGAGAGCTTCTTCCAACTGCTGAAGCGCGAAAGGATAAAGCGGAAGATCTATATCAGCCGGCACGCGGTTCGAGCGGACGTGTTCTATAAAAACCACCGGCGCACTGTTCTAATGGCGATCTGTCGCCGGTAGAGTATGAAAGGCGTTACCAAGAACGGCTGGAAAGTGTCTAAAGAACTGATGGCGATTCAAGGGGAAAATATGAGCGAAAATCACGTACTGCAATCCGACCGCCTCAAGGAGATTTTGAGAAGAGCCCTTCCAAACATGGCTCTGATTAAAACAGACAAGGCTCCTAAGCCTGCTGTCTTTGATTCAAAAAAACTCGGACGAATAGCAATATACCTTTGGACAACCACACCCGATAAATCTGCGCAAGGAAGACCTGCTGGCGAATACAAAAGTCAGATTATTCTACCCGGAACGCCAAAAGGAAGCACTCAGCACTTTAATATTGAAGACTTTGATGGATGCTTCTTATTAGGCTATAGCCCGCTTCATGGTCTTTTCACATCCTGGCAAATTGAAGGGCACCAAGACGCAGGTTACTCCAAAAACATACAAGTAACGGAGGAGCTACTCGACGAAGCAAGCGAAACAGGGTGGGCGGTGGCTTCGCCACGACGAAACAATCGAATCGGTGAAGAGGTTAGGTGCGCAGTACACCCGTTGCACCTAGAAAGACTATTGGAAGCTTACCAATATGCCAAAAACCATGATCTGAAAGGGGAAAGTCTACAAATCTACCTAGAGGCACAAGCTCCAGAGATCGAGCCTCGTAGACCCTACTTCAACCAAGAAAACTTAACTGAGATCAAGAATGAGCGAAGAATAGTGGAGCAACGGCGGTGGGAAAGGTGTCGACATTTCGCTCAGAAGATACTACCCCTATATGGCCACTCGTGTGCGGTCTGTGAGGTGCAACTCAAAATCATTGAGGCCGCCCATTTAATTCCAGTACATGACGAGCGCTCTGAAGATGAAGAATGGAACGGAATAGCTCTCTGCCGCAACCACCACAAACTATTCGACAGCAGAGTTTGGTACCTGGACGATACACTAACCGTCCAGGTCGACGAGGTGATCATTGGTGTCCTTTCAGAGCATTCACTAGACAAAGGTATCGATCAGTACCTATTGCCCTATCAAAACAAAAGGTTAGCAAATATTCCGTCTATCTGGAATGAGAGCGAAGAGTTCCGAGTTCGCATGACGGATGCAATCAAAAAAATGAACGAAATCTAGCACTTAAAGTTCTATCCACGCCCTAGAGCATGTTAACAAATTTTGTTAACATGCCCTCCCATCAACACTGGGAGGCAGCTATGGGTAGTTGGACGGTCGGAAAAAGCATCAGAAATCGTAGAGAAGAAAAGAACCTATCGCTGGATAAGCTCGCTGAGGAATTGGGAGTATCAAAAGCTTACCTAAGTTATGTCGAGAAAGATCTGCGACCGCTCTCAACAGCCCTTGCCGAAAAGCTCCAAGGAATCCTTGGCATCCCAACCGACCTCCTCCTTGTCGGCTCAGGTAAACTCCCCGAGGATGTGAAATCTAAAATTGAGGCTGATCCCGCATGGGTTACGCGTACAATGCGATCCCAACAGGGCGCACTAGATCTTGAGGGCGGAGACCACCACTTCTCTGCCTTGACAATTAAGGAAGATCTAAGGGGGGAGACAAACTATATCCACAACGCGATTCAGAATATCCCGAAAAGAGTTATTGTGTCTAAGAGTAGCTCCGAATACCGCGCCCATTCTTACCATACCAAAGTACCACCAGAAGCCATAAAGCCGTTCATTGAACTCTTCACTGAGGAAGGCGAAACAGTCCTGGATCCATTTTGCGGATCAGGCATGACTGGTGTTGCAGCCCTTCAGAAAGGCAGAAATGCTGTTTTGTCGGACCTATCTCCTGCCGCTTGCCACATTGCAAAGAACTATACAGAACACTGCGACCCAGACACTCTCTCGGACGCCCTTCTAAGGCTAGAGCAACTAACTAAACCAATATTCACCTGGCTCTACAGACCACTAGGGGCGTCCTACGACGTCATTGAGTACACAACTTGGACAGACGAATTTGAATGTAATCATTGCTCTACCACATTCCGATACTTTGATGCAGTTTTAGATGAAGGTGGCGGCCTTAGGTCCGAAACTATCTGTCCTAAATGCGGTGATGCGATTGAGAAAAGGAATCTAAAGTGGAAAGGTGAGTCACCAGCCATAACCAGCTACAAAGGCGCGCGTAGTAGGATTGAGTCCCATGCAACTACTGAAAGAGAGTTGGCACTAATCGAAGAAATTGACGCTGCTCCCATTCCCTACTGGATACCAGATCTTCCTTTTGACCGAACGTGGGAAATGTGGAGGAGCTCTCATGAAGATCTCGGGATAAACAACGTTAAAGGCTTTTTTACTCGCCGTAACCTTTACGCACTTGCCGCGCTTCGTCATTTTATTATGACCGAGTTCACGGGACGAATAAAAGAAGCACTTTTGTTCTCTTTAACAGCATGTATCAACCGAGCATCAAAGAGATATCAGTGGAATCATAAGCGTCCAACCAATGTCATGACGGGAACACTCTATGTGAGTTCGTTGCGCTACGAATGGAACGTATGGAGTCTTTTTAAACGAAAAGCCCGTGACGTAATACGTTATTATAAGAATAATGAAGAATTCAATTCCAAAGTGATGGTATATAATCATTCTGCGACTCAACTACGAACGATAAACGACAACTCAATCTCATTTGTTTTTATGGACCCGCCGTTTGGTTCAAACATCTTTTATGCTGATAGTTCGCTACTTTGGGAGGCATGGCTCGGCACCCTCACCGACCGAAAGCAAGAACTTGTCATTAATAAAAGTATTAATCGAACTGGCTGCGGAAATGATTTGGAAATTTATGAAACCTTGATGGCTAATGCATTTAAAGAAGTTTCCCGAGTGTTGCCGAAGAGCAAATATGCAGTTTTAGCTTTTTCAAATTCCGATGATAAAGTATGGGTTGCGATCCAAAATGCCTTGGCAAGTGCAGGGTTAAGAACTAGGGCTGTGTCATTGCTAAACAAAGGTCAGGCTTCGATAAAGGGTGTCAAGGGACGCTCAGGCAAAGAAAAGGTTACAACTCTTGATTTGCTTGTGACGCTAGAGAATACAAAAACACCGTTTAAACTAGCTGATGAAGAAAGTCAGAATCTCAAGGGCCGCATTAAGACTGAAGTCAGAAAAGCACTAAGCGAGACCCCAAAGCTCTTGGATGAGGTTTATTCCGAAGTACTACAATCAACATTAGCCCAAGGTATTCTTGTTCATGGAATCACTTTGCGATCTGTAGAAGCGTATTGTAAGGAGTTGGGCGCCGAGAAAAAGTCTGGAAAATGGTCATTAAAGACTAGCCGGTTTAATTTCACCGATTTTTATACCGTCAACGAATCCGATCTTCCTATATCTGATGGAAACCCTAAATTTGTCGAGTCGGTGCCGACGGAAAAACGTATAAAGGGCTCTAGAAGTTCTGTATTTTATAATGCTCATAGCTATCATACTAAGGTGCCACCAGAATCAATCACTCCGTTCATCGAACATTTTACAAGGCCAGGTGACGTTGTATTAGACCCTTTTTGTGGATCAGGAATGACAGGCGTGGCTGCCTCCTTATCAGGCAGACAATCTATTCTCAATGATTTATCGCCAGCAGCAATTCACTTAGCTTGGAATCATTCTAGAGAATGTAGTACCGAAGCCCTCATTTATGAAATGCATAAAATTGAAAATAACCTCGAGCAACTATTCCGAGAGTTATACTCTGTCAAGCACGATGACTTTCAAGATGGAATAGCTGAGTGGATTATGTGGAGTTCCATTCATGACTGCCCAGAATGTCAAAAAGAGTTTTCACTCTGGAGCGCCGTGGGGCAGCAGGATGGAACTGTCGGAAAAGAAATTTCTTGCCCTAATTGTCATAAGTCTATTAACAGAAGGAGTCTCAGGAATAAAACGTCTCAACCGGCTTGGATTTCTTATAGAACTGAAGATGGAAAGCGCCATGAAAGGCCGGCCAACAAGCGAGACGTTGACAAAGCTTTCTCCTTCTCAAAACAGAATATTGCCTTTAAATATCCGGAAGAGTCTTTCTCACAGGACAGAGAGATGTACGTACGTTGCGCGCTTCAACTAAAGGGTATTGAGAAGCTTAGCGATTTTTACACGCCACGAAATTTAATAGCTCTCTCAGCTGTTTGGTCCGAGATATTGAACGTTCATGATCTCCGCATTCGTGCGGCTTTAGCGTTTGCGTTTACAAATTCTGCATGGCATGCCACGCGCATGCGCAGGTATAACGCACGGGGTGGCCAAAGGCCGATGACTGGAACTCTATATATCCCTCAGTTGTCGTCTGAAGCTAATGTACTAAGCCTCATGAAAAACAAAATTAAACAACTAGTGCGATACTACTCTCATGTAAATGGCATGATGAAGTGTCAACCGAGCTTGCTGAATGGTTCGGCAGACAGCCTGAAAGCCATAAAGGATGGCTCGATCGATTATATATTTACGGATCCCCCTTTTGGGTCGAATATATTTTATGCCGATTGTAATTTTATTTGGGAATCTTGGTTAGGCAGGCTTACTGAGATGGATAAAGAGGCGGTTGTAAACAAATCGATTAAGCGACTGCCATCATCAAAAACAATTGAAGACTATGAATGCATCATGGAAGCGTCGTTTAAAGAGATGTATAGGGTCTTAGTGCCTGGAGCATGGGCAACAATCGTTTTTCACAATACCGATGCAAAAGTTTGGCAAGCCATTCATGATGGCGCTTTCCGTGCTGGTTTTGAATTTCATGAAGCATCGTCGTTGTTTCGAGCCCAGCAAAGCCATAAGGGGTATAAAGGAAGAAGTGGAAAGGAAAAGGTTGCGCACTTCGATGTAATAATGAATTTGAAAAAACCAGAAAATAGAAAGTTCGTGGCCGCACATTCTCAAATCACACTTGATGAAATAATAGCTGATATTGCTGAATCGCAGGATTCGGCTGACTGGAGCACTCAGATGGTTCACGCAGAAGTAATGAGAATCCTATCATCAAAGCGCAGTCAGCAGTTTTACAGCTACGAAGATATAGAAAAGAAATGGAGACTCTTAAAGAATAATATATGAGTCTAGCGGGACTTCGCGTTACGGCATGCGCAAAAGCGTCAACCAGCGGGCTCCAAGCCCCGGGAATTCCTGTTCGTAGCAGGCTGTGGATTCATCCAACGTCTGGGCAGCGTTTTTGCTGACTTCAATGACCAAAGCTAACTGTCACCGATCCGGGCCCATATGCGCGCGAGAACGTCTTCGACGTCCAGCAATTGGGCTCTATCAGCTTCTACTTCATTGATGCGGCGGCAAAGCTCAATGTCCCAGGCTTCGGAAGCATCGTCATCGGCAGCGCCGTCCAAGCTGACTATTAGATCTCTGGCCAGCTTTGCCCGTTCCGCTTTAGAAAGCTCTAGGGCGGCGTCTCTCAGGGCTTCGGGGTTTGTTTCCATGTTTAATTCCTTATCCTGTTTTATTGTATGCCCAGGCCAATATTTCTGTGACGTGGTGCGGATCAGTAGGTAGGCCTCTGAACTGCCGGTCCCAAATTCACAGTGCTTGCTAAACCACTCCGCTGCTCTGGCTGTCAGGTCAGCTACCTCGGCGGGGGCCACGAAGTCAATCTCGCCTTCGCAAAATCAGCAAAAGTGCAATCTGGTCTGGAATAAGGCAGAGCGGGGCATTCAGAGCCAGTTAGTCGTTACTATCTGAAGGGGGCTTACTTCCTGCTTTATATGTTTGCGCGAAAATCGGATACAAGTGTTGACTTGTGTTGTCGGTCACGTTTCTATTCTGTTGGCGGCCAAAAAAATACCTATCTAAGCGAGACTCACAGGCCGTGATAAGCCATGTTCTTTGTCATTTAATAAAAGCGTATGCGACTTAACATCTGCTATGTGTCAAATTGAGCACGAGCAGAGGAAGGGGGAATATATGAAGCCGATCAGCGACGTGAAATCTCGTTTGGCCGTAATGCTATTTTATGTATGTGCCCTACTTATAGCAAATGGAATTGCATTCAGGACATGGCTTCCTGTGCCGAACGAGACGAGTCTGTGGATAGTCGCGGGAATCCTAAATGTGTTGTTGGGAAGCTTCCTCGTTACCCCTTACTTTGAGCGACCAGCGAATCATATCGCTTCATCAGTAGTAGCATTTGTCGCTTGCTGGCTCTCTTTTGATTGGAGCGTCTTGCATGATGCGGATCGTTTCATTGCCAAAGGAATTCTAACCTACTTGGCTCTTGTCGCAACCATATCGGGTGCGGCTATAGTTCTGTCGCGAAATCCGTCTTTATTTTGGTCTCGAATTTCCGTTACTTGCAAAGTGATAGCGGACAGTTTCGGAAACGACCGCCTTCTCTTCAGCGTGGTCATTATAGGTGCTGTCATTCTTTTTCACCGCGATGATGCTCTGCAAGTGCTTGTGATTCTTTCTACATTAATCGTAGTCGTTTTGCTTCGTCCAGAAAATTACCTAATATCATTCGCTATTCGTATGCGGGATATCTGGCATGGCAAAGATAAGATTCAAGTTGTCGGCGAGATTGCGGGTTTTGATGAACCAGGTATCGTGCTGATTCGTCAACCGGATAAGTCAGTTACCTTTGGTGACTACATACTAGTCAATGACCCCGGTACGAGAACCAGGATTTGCCAGGTAATTGGCTACTTCGGACGGGATACTGGAATGCTGTTGCGAGCTAAGCTAGTTGATCTGCCAAATGAAGCACTACCAATAATGGAGAAATTGGCGGGCTTGACACCATCAGGTACAGCGGCATCGATTCATCCAACCGGAGCGCTCAAAGATCTTCTGCTCGAAGACCTCTATGTACAGCGCTCAAACGACTTAGTGGGTCTCGTCTCTGAGAATACCTCTATCCACAGGCTTTTTGTTGAGGTTGTCCAGGAAGCCGGTGTCAGCGAAGGGTCTGTGCTCGAAGCTTCTATTCGAGGCGAGGCGGTTCTTTATCAAATTACTGAAGGGCTTACAAAAGAAGAAGCGGTATTTCAACGAAACACGCGTGGGTTCGTTCGCGCGGAGGCGCGAAAGATTGGTCGCTGGAATGCGGATCAATCTAAATTTAGCTTGGTGCGCTGGGTCCCTGAGATGCATGCGCCAGTATTTCTTGCTGCGGGGCCTCGGCAAGCATTGGATGAAACGGCAATCGGAAACCTACCATCAACCACCTATCCGGTCGGATTAAGAAACATACATGAACTGGTAACGCACAACTGTGCAATTCTTGGAATTTTGGGTGTTGGCAAATCGTTCTTGGCGATTGAACTCATAGAGCGAATGTTCGCGGAAGACATCAAGGTGGTGTGTCTCGATCTAACTAATCAGTATGCTGTAGAGTTGGAAGAGTTTTATGATTCGGTGGCTGAAGACAAGTGCATAGCTAGGATACAGGCTGCGGCTGACCAGGACCGGGAAAACGTAGAAGATTCGCGCTCAAAAGGCGGTAGCATTGAGAATTTCCGTAAAGCGATTCATGACGATTTGGCGAGCTTTATTTCGGGTGAATCTGGATCTAGATTGAAGATATATAATCCGTCGCAGTTAAATGCCTCTATTCAGGCAGGAGAGATAAGAAATAGAAAGATAGGCCCCGGCAACAATGACTGGGCTCAGGTTGCTGCATTTAGGGAAACTACTCCTGCTGAAGTTACAAGGATTGTAACCGAGTGCTGCCTAGCCCTAACGCAGGATCAGATGCGGGATAAAGCAAAAGTTTGTATTGTCTTTGAGGAGGCGCACTCCCTGGTCCCGGAGTACAACAACCTTACTGTAGACGGCGACAAGCATGCAGTTGCTGGCACCGCGCGGGCTATATTGCAAGGGCGTAAGTATGGGATGGGTTGCCTGCTAATTTCCCAGCGCACGGCTAACGTTACGAAGACGATCCTAAACCAGTGCAATACTGTTTTCGCGTTTCGCACTTTCGACGACACAGGAATGGCATTTCTAGAGAATTATCTGGGGTCTGACTATGCCCATGTGCTTCCGAGTTTGGAGGAAAGACATGTGGTGTTTTTTGGAAAGGCTTCAAGTAGCGAGAATCCAGTTTTGATGAAGGTTAATGATCGTGAAGATTTTAAGGCTAGGTTCCGCGCCGTTCACCCTATTAAAAGATCTGAAGAAGGTGCGTAGCAGCTATTGTCTAGCTATAAGTTGGCCCGATTAAAGAATGTCACCGACTGCTCAAAGCTCTCATTGAGTTGATAGAGCTCGAGAGGGTTGAGCGAAGATGGTTGGTCAACGCCTGAAATCTGAAAGTGCATTAAACGAAAAACTTTTTACTTTTGGTTCCGGTTGCCGGCTCTCATGCTACAGTTGTCTCGGCGTTAGTTTGTCTTTGATGCCAAGGGGGTGGGAAAACCCGGCGCACGGCCGGGCCCTGGTTCTCAACGGCTACTATCCCGGATAATCGATAGCCGGCCATCTTCAACGGATACAGACACTGGTGTGTCTATGTTAAATCCAGCTTGTTCCAGCCAAGTGCCTTTGAGAAGAAGGAACGGGGTGATGCGGTTGCCGCTGTAAGGCTCGCTTTTCAGCGTGTAGCCCCAGTGACCTTTGCGGACTTTCAGCTTGCGCTGTTTCATGGTGTTGCTCCTTGTGCTTATTTCGAATTAAAAGCAATGGGTGGTCAGGAGGTTCGAAACAGCCACAAGAACTGCTCTGGGTATTTCCCGA
>MRWG01002155.1_pt1 | contig 10562 bp, 9 predicted proteins | sample 1013341 | NCBI WGS metagenome assembly MRWG01 (sample SAMN06117577, study PRJNA244670) | biofilm metagenome | biome: Water; feature: Cathode Biofilm; material: Biofilm; isolation source: microbial consortium enriched at the cathode of a solar microbial fuel cell | place: USA: District of Columbia ...
TCCGATTTCGGCAAGGAAATCGAGGAGGGCGCCAAGAGCAAGGCCGAGGAGATGGGGCTGACCTGGGCGGCGGAGACCACGCACAAGCCTGACGAGCAGGATTTCGTTGGCTCGATCCAGAAGCTCAAAGATGCGGGCTGCGATATCGTCGCGACGGCGCTCGGCGTGCGCCAGACCATTGTCGCCTTCGGCACGGCCAAGAAGCTCGGCTGGACCGATGTCGCCTTCATCGGCTCGTCCGCCGGCTTCAACACCGCCGTTGCCAAAGTGCCCGGCGGGGTGACTGAAGGCTATTACGCGGCGGCCGGCTGGGTCGATTTCGAGGCCAGGCTGGATGTTCCCGAGGTCAAGCAGTGGGCCGAAGCTTACGAGGCCTATGCCGGCAAGGCGCCGGACACGGCCGCTCAGCTTGGTTATGGTGCCGCCAAGACGCTGGTTATGGCGCTCGAAGGCGCGGGCCCCGACCTGACGTCGGAAAGCTTTCGCACGGCCATGGAAGGCGTGAAGTTCGAGGACGTGGTCAATGACGTTCCGGTCGATGTCGGCCCCGACCACCAGGGCGGCGAGCTGATCATCATCTCCAAGATCGTGGGCGACAAGTGGGTCGAAGTCGGGCGCATCGATCCGTCGACCTCGAACTGATCGGCAGGACCTGACAAGGGGCCGCGCGAGGATCGTCGCGCGGCCTCATTTCTTTCCGGGACCGGAACGGCTCTATTCGCCGGGAGTTGCGGCCGGGCGCTGCGCCTGCTCGATTTCCCTGTGCAGCCTTGCTTCCTCTTCCGCCTTGGGCGTGACGAAGCGGCCGAGCAGCAGATAGGCGACCGGGGTGAGAAACAGGGTCGAAGCCGTCGCCAGGCCGAGGCCGCCGACGATCACCCAACCAAGCGCGATCCGCGCTTCGGCGCCGGCGCCGCTGGCCATCACCAACGGCACACCGCCGACGATCGTGCAGATCATGGTCATCATCACCGGGCGCAGCCTGACATTGGCGGCGTTCTCGATCGCCTCGCGCACGGTCTGGCCGCGGTCGCGGAGCTGATTGGCGAACTCGACGATCAAGATGCCGTTCTTGGCCATAATGCCGACCAGCAGGACCAGACCGATCTGGCTGTAGACGTTCAGCGTCGTGCCGGTCAAAAGCATGGCGAAAACCGCGCAGGCGAGCCCGAGAGGCACCGTCGCCATGATGATGAGGGCGCTAACGAAGCTTTCGAACTGCGCCGCCAGGACCAGCAGGATAATGATGATCGCGAAGCCGAAGGTTGTCGTCATGCTTTCCGACTGCTCGCCGAGCGTGGCCGTTTCGGCCAGCGGGATGATGCGGTAGCCCGGCGGCAGCAGCGGTTCGGCGATCTCCAGCGCGCGCTCGTAGGCCGACCCGAGCGCGAAATCCGGATCCAGCGCCGAGGTGACGGAGACGGTGCGCATCTGCTGCTCGCGCGACAGTGATGGCGGCACCGCCATTTCGGTCAGCGTGGCGATGGTCGAAACCGGTACGAAACGGTTGTCGCGGGTCTTCAAGAAGATGTTTTCCAGATCGGTGGGGTCGTTGATCGGATTGGTGGTGGAAACCAGCTTCACGTCGAAACTGCGGTCTTCGATGAACACCGTGCCGATCTTGCGCCCGTCGAGCATGGCCTGCAATGCTTCGCCCATGCCGGCGATCTCGATGCCGAGGTCGCTCGCGCGCTCGCGGTCGATCCTGACGGCGAGCTGTGGCTGGGTGGTGTCGCTGGACAGGCGGGCCTGGCGAAACCGCGGGTCTTTTTCCATCTCGGCCACGATCGCGGCGGCGGTTTCGTTGAGTACGGCGTAATTGGCGCCCGCGACGGCGAATTGCAGGCCGCTGCCGGCGCCGCGTATGCCCAGGCTGTTGGGCTGGAAGGCGAAGGCGCGCACGCCCGGCACCTGCGCAACGAGGGCGTTGGCCTCGTTGAGAATGTCTTGCTGGGAGCGCTCGCGCGCGTCCCACGGTGCGAGGCGCATCACCAGAAAGCCGCTGTTTGACGAGCCGCCGGAGCCAGCGATGGAAAAGGTGCTCTCGATCTCGCCGCTTTCCTGCAGGGGAGCCAGCAGGGCCTCGATGCGCAGCATCTGTTCGGCGAAATAGTCAAGGCTGACGCCCTGGGGCGCGGAGACCCGCATGAAGGCGAGCGAGCGGTCCTCGCGCGGGGTCAGTTCGGATTTGATGGTCGGATAGAGCAGGGCCGCCGATCCGGCAATCAGGGCTGACACGACAACCACCACAAGTGGCGCGTCCAGGCAAACGCGCAACACGCGCGCGTAAAGTGCGGACAGGCCGCGACCGAGCGATCCGACCGCGCCGTGGCTTTGCGCCTCCCCGCCGGTGCGCAGGAAGCGCGAGGCCAGCATCGGACACAGCGACAGCGCTACCAGCGACGACAGGAAGACGGAAATCGCCAGCACGAAGCCGAATTCGCGGAACAGGCCGCCGGTCTGGCCGGGCAGGAAGGACAGCGGCACGAACACCGCGATCAAGGTGGCGGTTGTGGCCAGGACGGCGAAAAACACCTCCTCGGTGCCCAATACGGCCGCTGCGCGCGGGCCGAGCCCCTGATTGCGCCGCCGGACGATGTTCTCGAGCACCACGATCGCGTCGTCGACCACCAGACCGGTCGCCAGGACGAGCGCGAGCAGCGTCAGGATGTTGATCGAAAAGCCGACGAGATAGATGGCGGCCACGGTTCCGATCAGGGCGACCGGAATCGCCACGGCCGGAATGATCGTGGCGCGAAAATCCCATAGGAACAGGAAGATGATCAAAAGCACGACGGAAACGGCGATGCCGAGCGCGATCTCGACCTCGTGGATTGCGCCGGTGATGAAGGTGGCGTCGTCGCTGGTCACGTCGATCGACACGCCCTCGGGCAGATTTTCGCGAATGCGCTCCGCCGCCTCGCGGATGCCGGTCGATATCTCGAGCGTGTTCGACTGGGCCGCGCGGATGACACCCATGCCGATGCCGGTCTTGCCGTTGGCGCGCAATTGGGTCTCGCCGAGATCCTTGCCGAGGGTCACGGAGGCGAAGTCGCCGAGGCGCGTGTTGCCCTTGACGACAATCTTCTCGAACGCCTCCGGCGTTGCAACCGTGGCCGAGGCGCGCACGATCAGGTCCTGGGTGTTGCTTGTCAGCGAGCCGGCCGGCGCGTCGAAGGCCATCGACGCCAATGCGTTGCGGACGTCGCCGACGGTCAGGCCGAGACTGGCGAGCCGCGCCGGATCGATGTCGATGCGAAAGATCTTGTCGCGCTCGCCATAGACCTGGATATCGGCCACCCCGGCGACCGAGGCGAGCTGGTCGACGAGTTCGTCTTCGACCAGCACGGTCATGTCCTGGACCGACATGGTTGCCGAGGTAACGGCAAGCCGCATGACGGGCTGGGCGTTGGAATCGGCCTTGATGATGCGCGAGGCGTCGGCGTCTTCGGGCAGTTCGTGCGCGATCCGGCCGAGGGCGTCGCGCATGTCGGAGGCGGCGGTGTCGATATTGGCGCTGTCGTTGAATTCGACCGTCACCGTGCTGCGCCCGAAGGAGGACGACGAGGATATCCATTTCACGCCGGCGATGCGCGACACGGCGCCTTCGATCAGCCCGGTCAACTCGCGGTCGATGGTCTCGGCCGACGCGCCCGGATATTCGGTACGGATGGTGATGACCGGCCGGTCGACTTCGGGCAATTCCCGGATCTCCACGCCAAGCAGGGCGGCGAGGCCGGCCACCGCGATGAGCGTGTTCATGACGAAGGCGAGCACTGGACGACGGACGAAAAGCGCCGTCAGTCCGAGTTCGGGATCGGTTTTGGGGTTCATGGCGCGCTGCCCGCCTTACGAGCCGCTGGCGGGGCGTGCGGTCCCGGTCTGGGGGCTGGCGGCTTCGCCGTCGCGGCTCGCAAGGCGCACTTCTGCGCCTTCGCGCACGGCATGGACGCCCTGCGTGACCACGGCGTCGGAAAGCGCCAGCGGCGCGTCGACCAGAATGCTGTCGGCATTGCGCTGGACGATCCGCACGGCGACGCGTTCGGCGCGTCCGTTGCGCACGGCCCACACGAAGGCGCCGTCGGCGCCCCATTGCACGGCCAGCGGATCGACCGCCGGGTAGGTGTCGCCTGGAAAGCGCATCGAAACGTGAAACGACATGCCGGCGCGCAGGCGGTCGGCGGAATTGTCGAGGCGGGCCTGGACATGCAGCGTCCGGCTTTCGGCGTCGATGCGGTTGTCCACCGCGCTGACGCTGCCCTGGATCGTTTCGCCCGGACGGGCGATGGCGGCGGCCGTCAGCGGCGAGCCGACCGAGACCGCGCCCGCGTAGCGTTCGGGGATCCAGAAATCGACCAGGATTTCCGAGCGATCCTCGATCGAGGCGATTTCGCTTTGCGCGGTGACATAATTGCCGGCGGCGATCGGCAGGATGCCGACCGTGCCACCGATCGGCGCGGCAACCGAGCGCCGCGACAGTTCCAGTTGTGCGTCGCGCAGCGCCAGGCGTGCATTGTCGACGGCGAGCTCGGCATCGGTGACCTGGACCGCGCTGGCGGTGTTGGAGGCGCGCAACGCGCGCGCTCGCTCGAGCCGGGCCTCCGCGTCGCGCAAGGCGATACGAGCCCGGTCGAAGGCGATCTGCTCGGCTTCGGCATCAAGCCGGGCGATCACGTCGCCGGCTTCAACGACCGATCCCGATTCGACCAGCAATTCGGTCATGCGGCCGCTGGTGAAGGGCGTCACGGTGACGGACCGAGCCGCCCGCCCGGTGCCGATCGCGGCGAGACGGTCGTTGATGGTGCTTTCCAAAACGTCCACGGTCACCACACCGCCTTGCGATGGCGGGCCGCCGCGCCCGTTTGTCGGACCGCCGCCGCGTCCGCCACTGTCGCCGGTTTCGGTCGCCGCGCCTGGAACCCAGTCAAGGCCCCAGCGTGCGAGCTGCTGATCGGCACCGGGGAAAAAGCGCACCCAGATCGCCGCCGCGACAAGCAGCACCAGCAGGGTCAGCGCGATTTGCTTCCAGATCGACATCCATCACTCCGGGACCGCCGGATATTCGCCATTTTGACTTGCCCGCACCCGTCACGTCGCCCGGAAAAGGAGACGCGTGCAGGCGGACCGGCACCATATGCGGTCAATAGGCTGTCTTTATGACAATTCTCCGGCGTGCCTGCACGCCGAAAAATGTTAAATCTTGTCCATGTTTATTGCTTTTGCCGCGCCGGTTTCGGCCACCGCGCGGCGCTTCCAACCCACGAATGTGCCCCGGCTTTCGTTTTCCAAGGCGCGCGTTCGTTCGCCGATCGGGATTTCGGCAATGACATGGCGCAAGAAGCGGGCAATCGGTGACGGGCGTGCGATCGAAGGCGCCTTCCTGGACTGTCCGCGTCAGACCGGTCAGTCGACCGGGGTCGAAAGCCGCGATGTCCAGTCCTCGACCGCGCGGCGATCAAGCCGACGGCGCGCGAGATCGCGCCATGAGGTCGACAGGGTCGCGAGCTCGGCCATCTCGGCAAGGGCGTCGTTGTTCAGCGTGTCGCGGTAGAGCGTGTGCGACAGCCGGGCCAGCGTCCAGGCACCGGCCGGTCTGTCGATAAGCTCGGCCGTCATGCCGGCCTCGATGTCGCCTTCCTCGAGGACCCGGTAATACCAGCCGGTGCGGCCGCTCTCTTGAACCCGGCGCGCCATCTGGCGTTCGCCGAAACGCTCGTTGAGGCGCCAGCAGGGCTGACGTCCCTGCGAGACCTGAAGCGTCGCGCCGCCGAGACGAAAGACGTCACCGACGCAGATCTCGGTCTCGGTGAGGTCGTGCGAGGAGAGGTTTTCGCCGAAGGCACCGACCGCCGCCAGGGTGGCGGCGATGTCGGGATAGTGTTCGCGCCAGGCCGGATAGTGGTCGGCCGGATAATGGTGAAGCGCCTTTTCCGGGCCGCCGTGATGCTTGCGGTCGCCCTGCCGGTCTCCGATCAGGCCCTCGCGGGTCAGCCGCACGGGACCGGCCACCGGCGCCTTGCGGATGCCGCTGGCAATCTGCCTTGGCCCGAGCGGTGCGAGTTGGCCGACGAGTACGGCGTCGGCCACGAAGCGCAGCCTTGTGTCTTGCCCGTCTGCCGTTTTCTTCATCAACGCCGCCCCAGCCGTTCGATGACCTTGTCGGCCATATGGGCGCATCTGTCGCCGTCGAACGGAAACAGATCGGCGAAACCGGCCGAGAGCGTCTTTTCGATCGCGGTTTTCAACAGCCGCCGGGCGCGGTGCAGGCGGGTCTTGACCGTCTCGGGCCGGATCGACAGATGGGCGGCGGTATCGTCGGTGCTCATGCCTTCGACGTCGCGCAGGATGAACACGGCGCGAAAATCGGCCGGCAGGGTGTCGACCGCGCGTTCCAGCGTCGCCCTGATCTGTTCGCGGGCGGCCTCGGTTTCCGGGTTCGGTACGGTCGGCACGATCGGGAACATGACGACATTGTCTCCAGCAGGCCCCGCCCGGCCGCTCTCCAGCGCGGCGAGATCGGCTGTGGGCCGGCGTTTTCGCAAGCGGCCAAGCGCTTCGTTGATGGCGATCCGGGACAGCCATGTCGAGACCGCCGCTTCGCCGCGAAAAGTGTCGAGCCGGCTGAAGGCGCGGACATAGGTCTCCTGGACGACGTCCTCGGCTTCGGCGTCGTCGTGCACGAAACCGCGTGCGAGACGAAACAGGAGCCGGTTGTGCTTCCTGACCAGGATACGAACCGCTTCCTCGCTGCCCGATCTGGCGCGGGCGACCAGCGCTGCGTCGTTGACGGGCGGTGGGTCGGTGCGGGTGGCAAGACGCTGTTCCATCGCAAACCTCGTTTCGCTTCCTCTTGCCGTCATGAGCGCCGTACGACGCCGCGCGCCATGATCTCGTCGACGCCTGGAAAGGCCCGCAGCGCGATTTCGGGCAGGTCGCCGGTCCTGTCGTCCTCGGTCCATCCGCCCTCGATGGGAGCGCCGACGACGATGCGTCCGACCATGCCCGCATGTTCGTGCGGAATGCAATAATAGTCGTAGACGCCCGGCTGCGTGAGGGTGAGCGAATAGGTCTCTTCCGGCAGCAGGAAATCGGAATCCCAGGCGACTGCGTTCTGCGGCATGCGCCGTGGCCGGTCATAGTTTCGCGGGTGGTAGGCGGTGGCAGTGTGCGCATTCCCCGGATCCCGATTGGTCCAGCGGATCGTCTGGCCTGGCTCGATTAGAAGTCCTACCGGGTCGAACCAGACATGGGCGCCGTTGTCGCGGCCGCCCATGGTGATCTCGACAATGTCGGCCGACAGGGCGGGCCGCGCGAGGGTGGGCAGAAGGGCGGCCAAGCCGCCCCCCGCCCACAGCAATCGACGCCTGCTGATCGTCATTGTCCGACCCGCGCTTCCTCGCCGGCCGCGACGTGCCACAACACGATATGGGCGTGCGGCACCTCAACGCCGGGGTGGCCGGCATTGTAATAGATGTCGACATGGTCGACCGTACCGCCGGGAACGGCCAGGTCGTCGAAGGTGGTGTCCGGGTTCAGGTCGGCGACCGGGATCATGTAGATGGTGCTCACCAGTGCGCCGTCGCGGTCATAGGCCAGGAACGGCCCGGCGGGCAGGCTGGCGGGATCGACAAAGAGCTGACCGAGGCCCGGGATGAAGTCGGGCAGCTTCACCAGCTTGGACACCTGCTGGTAGGGCGCGGCCGGCGGCGATTTTGCGACCGCCTCGTCGGGGCCGTGGGCAAAGGCCGGCACGGCGAGGGCGAGGGTGAGCGCAACCGCGCCCGGAAGGATCGTTCTCATCGGTTTGTCCTTTCCAGTTTTTCCGCCCCGTCGTGGAGCGATGCCGATTGGATGGGCAGGGGCCAAAAAGGTTCCCGTCCTTTTCAGCGCATCCGCAGCGAGGCGAGGAACTCGCCGCGCAACGCGGCATTCTCGCGATAGGCGCCGGACATGGCTTTCGTCACCAGGGTGGTGCCGCAGGCCCGTATGCCGCGCGAACTCATGCAGTCGTGCTGCGCCTCCACGACGACCGCCACGCCGGCCGGCTGCAACACCTGCCCGATCGCCGCGGCGATCTGGTCGGTCATGCGTTCCTGAATCTGCAGACGGCGCGCGAAGGCGTCGACGAGCCGGGCGAGCTTGGAGATGCCGATGACCCTTTGATTGGGCAGATAGGCGATATGCGCCTTGCCGCGGATCGGCGCCATGTGATGCTCGCACCAGGAAAAGAAGGCGATGTCGCGCAACATGACGGGGTCCGCGTAGCCGCCGATCTCGTCGAACGTAGTGCCCAGAATGTCGTCGGGATCCAGGTCGTAGCCGCCGAACCAGTCTTCGAAGGCGCGGGCGACGCGCGCCGGAGTGTCGGTCAGGCCGGGCCGGGTCGGGTCGTCGCCAGCCCAGCGTATCAGCACCGCTACAGCGGCCTCGACGTCAGTCCGGGTCGGGGCAGGGTTGTTATCGTGACGCCGCCGCGCATTGGCGGGGGCGCGGCCGATGTCTTGATGCGGGGTTGTGGCGCGTGTCGCGCGCTGCGGACCCTCCGTCGCGATATCCATGGTCTGTTCTCCGTATCGGCTGCGTTCGACCGTTCGATGCGGGATACGGCCGAAGGTTCCCGCCGCGACTGTTCGACGATGCGGCTTTCCGGTCCGCCTGCGCGTGATGGCGCGTGCGCCAACGCAGGTCGGTGCGACACACGTGCACTTGCGGCGTGCCCCTGAGATGGTTAAAAGCTATATTTGAAATGCCTCTTTTAGGGTCGCCGATGTCCGATCACTTCCCGTTACGTGTCCGGCCGGTTCCGCCGCGCGAGCTTGCGGTTCCCACAGGCGTCGACCGCGCCTTCATCGGCCGGCTCGTGCGCGACTTTTACGGCCGGGTTCGCGCCGATCCGCGCCTGGGGCCGATTTTTGCCGGCGAGATCGGCCAGGCCTGGGAGCCGCATCTGGAGAAGATGACGGATTTCTGGTGTTCGGTGATCCTGCGCGACGGTGCTTATGACGGCCGCCCCGTGCCGGCGCATATGAAACTGAAACAGGTGCGTCCGGCGGATTTCGATATCTGGCTCGGCCTTTTTCGGCAGACGGTTTCGCAGGCTTGCGAACCGGCGCTCGCCGCCGTGTTCATCGAGCGGGCCGAACGGATCGCCACGAGCCTGAAACTGGCGATGTTTTACCGGCTGCCGGCGGCCGGGGTTGCGCCGCCCGGCGATCCAGCATCGCCGCGCGGGGTCTGATATGGACCAGCGCGTGCCTGCCCGGCCGTCCCAGGCGCTGACCGTGCTTGCGGCGTCTGTGTGGCTTGGCATGGTCATCGGGGTGTCCTTCCTGGCCACCCCGGTCAAATTCCAGGCGCCGTCGCTCTCGCTGCCGGTCGCGCTTGAAGTCGGCCGGGTCACATTTGGCCTGTTTTCACGGGTTGAGTGGGTCTTCGCGGTTCTGCTCGCGGTTTCCGTCGCACTACCTGGCGCGGGACGGGGCGCCCGGCTGCTGACTGCGGCCGTGCTCGCGCTCGTCGCGGTGGAGGCGATCTGGCTGCTGCCAGCACTCGACGCGCGGGTCGAAGCCGTCATCCAGGGACGGCCGGAGCCGGCAAGCTGGCATCATCTCCTCTACGCGGTCGCCGAAACCGCCAAGGCGGTCTTGCTCGCCGTCCTCGCCGTTCATGCTCTGCGGCGGCTCGGCTGGGGACGCAGGACCGGGTAGAACCGTCGCCAGCATCCCGGTGATTGATCCGCGCCAAGCGCTCTTGTTGCTACCCATCCCAATGCGCCTTGCCGACGGTGCGCGTCGGTTCGGCGGCTATGTCGCGCCATCCCATGATCCCAGTGTCGGCTATCGACGATCCAGTGCGTACAAACTGCACATGTCAGTTTGCCCTCGATGCAAGGTCAGTTATAAAGAAACAGTGATCGAAGCCCGCCGACAGGAGACCAACAGGCCTATGGACACGTCCGAGGAGCTACCGCGGATCGGCCTGAGCGAACAGGCTTACACAAAGATAAAGGACGACATCGTCTGGTGCCGGCTCCGTCCCGGCGAGGAGGTCAGCGAAACCAAACTTTGCGCTCTCTACGGTTTCGGAAAGGCTCCGATCCGTGCGGCGCTGTCGCGCCTGTCGCAGGAATCCTACGTTGTGCCGCAACCGCGGCGGGGCCATGTGATCGCACCGGTCACGTTGAAGGCGATGCGCGAATTGTTCGAGCTGCGCCGGATCGTCGAGCCTGCGATCAGCGAGATGGCCTGCGGCCGTGTCGATGGCGACCGGCTGCTGGAACTGGATGCGCGCTGCGCGCACGGCTACGTGCCGGGCGAGGTGGAAAGCGAGGCCCGGTTCATCGCCGCCAACAGGGCGTTTCATCTCGAGATCGCGCGCGCGGCCAACAATTCGCGGCTGACCGCGCTGCTGGAGCAGATTCTCGACGAGATGACGCGGCTCCTGCATCTGGGCTACGTGCTGCGCGAGCGCCCTACCGAGGTGCGCGCCGAGCACCACACCTTGATCGAGGCGCTGGCGCAGGGCGACAAGGCGACGGCGCGCGCCACCACGATCGCGCATAT
>MRWG01002156.1_pt1 | contig 10559 bp, 10 predicted proteins | sample 1013341 | NCBI WGS metagenome assembly MRWG01 (sample SAMN06117577, study PRJNA244670) | biofilm metagenome | biome: Water; feature: Cathode Biofilm; material: Biofilm; isolation source: microbial consortium enriched at the cathode of a solar microbial fuel cell | place: USA: District of Columbia ...
CTGCTGGCCAGCGCGGGCAACGAGGTGGTGGCCGTCGACCGCTGGGCGGAACACGTCGCGGCCATCAACGCGCAGGGGCTGCGGCTGGAAGGTTTCAGCGGCGAGCGGACGGTGAAGATCGCCGCCTACGAGACGCCGCCCGACGAGACCGCCGACATGATCGTCATTGCCGTGAAGGCCTCGGCGGCCGCCGAGGCGGCGGTGGCCGCCAGGCGGATGATGGGCCCGCAGACGGTGGCGGTCACCATCCAGAACGGGCTCGGCAGTTCCGACGTGGTGGCGGAGGTGCTGGGGCCGGAGCGGCTGATGGTCGGCATCGCCGGCGGCTTCGGTGCCTCGCTGAAAGGGCCCGGCCAGGCCCACCACAACGGCATGCAGACCATCCGCATGGGCGCCTACGGCAGCCTCGCCTTTGCAGAGGTCGAGCGGGCCGTCGCGGTGTGGCGCGAGGCCGGCTTCTCCGCCGAGGCGGCCCAGGACATCGCCGTCATGCAGTGGGAAAAGCTGATCTGCAACGTCGCCTACAGCGCGCCCTGCACGCTGACCGGCCTCACCATCGGCGAGGTCATGGACGACCCGGAGATGGGGCCGATCAGCCGCGCGGCGGCGACCGAGGCCTGGACGGTGGCGCGGGCGAGGGGCATCGCGGTGCGCATCGAGGACCCCGTCGCCTACGTGCGCAACTTCGGCTCGAAGATTCCCAGGGCCAAGCCGTCGCTGCTGCTCGACTACGAGGCCGGGCGCAGGGGCGAGATCGACGTCATCAACGGGGCGATCCCGCGCGAGGGCGCCAAGGTCGGCGTGGAGGCGCCGGTGAACGCCACGCTGGTGCGCCTGGTGCGCTTCCAGGAGCGCGATCTGTAAAAAAGAAAGAAGGGCGGACCCGGAGATCCGCCCTTCAGGTGAGGCCTGTCGGACGTGTCAGCCGATCCGTCAGGCGCTCAGGCAGAGAGACGTTGATTTTCGGCCAGCCGGGCGTCGACGGTGGCGACCACCTGGTCGATGCCGGGATGATTCATGCCGAGGCTGCGGCCGATGAGCTGCACCAGGCGGTCGACGCGCTCGATGGCCGGGGCGCCGGCGGCGACGGCGCGCGCCGCCGAGGAGGGCTTCAGCAGGCTTTCGGCCGCCTTGGCGTACTTCTCGAAGGGCACCTGGTCGGCCGGATCGGCGCCGAGGCGGCGCGCGATGGCGTCGACGTGGGCGTAGATCTCGCGCGCCAGGTCAGGGTCGCCGTGCACCGCGTCGCGGATCGCGCGCGGCTCGCCGGCGGTGATGCAGCGGTAGTTGCCGGTCAGCAGCATCGACCACTTGGCCAGCGGCACGAAGAGCGAGTCGAAGACGCGCAGCTTCACCGGCACGTCCTTGGGCGCCCGCGACGTACCGGCGGGGCCGGCCAGGCGCACCGCGTTGATGTCGGCCTCGAGCTGGCGCAGCATCTCGTTGTGGCCCGCGCTTTGGGGGGCGTCGTCGAAGGTGGCGGCCTTGAAGTTGGTCGGCAGGCCGACCTGCAGCACGTTGGGCTTCTCCTCCGGCGGGCGGAAGGCCTGCGGGTCCGGGCTGCACAGGGTCATCAGCGCCGGGTCGAAACGCTCCCAGACGCGGGCGTTGGTGTAGGCCCCCTCCAGCTTCGCGGTATCGAGGCCGGGGATGCGCTTCAGGTAGGGCAGCGGCGGCATGTTCATGATCGAGAGGCAGGGCACCCGCGCCTCGGCGATGCGCGTCATCAGCGTCCAGATGGCGTGCGCCGAATACTGCGGCTCCTGCATGGCGAGGCCGACGAGGTCGTATTCCGTGGGATCGACCTCCTCCGGCGTCTTGGCGTCGAGGTTGCCGGGCAGATTCGTCGAACGGATCGCGCGGTGGTGGGCCTCGTCCTTCAGCTTGATCCAGACCTCGGTGCCCTCGGCGTTGATCAGCGCGGCGGTCTGCGAGCGGCACACCAGGGTCACGTCGTGGCCGGCCATCAGCAGCTTGGTGCCGAGCAGCGAGCCGTAGGAGGCGCCGAGAATGAGGATTTTGTAAGCCATGTCTTCCACCCTTTGAGTTTTGATTGCCGGTTACTTTCCGGGTGCTTGTTTGCTCGGGGACGCCCGCCGGCGGACCCGTTGGATTGCCACCAGGATAGGGCGGGGACCGGCAATTGGCCGCATACTTTCGAGTTTATGTGTTGTAAGTGTGCACAACAGATGGTAATTTTTGTTAAGTTGTAAATTTCCTGATTCCCCCGGAATGGCCTTGCGGAAGACCCTGATCGGCCCGCGGCTGCGCCGCCTCCGGCGCGAGCACAAGCAGACCCAGGCCGAGATGGCCCGGGCGCTGGGCGTCAGCACCGCCTACGTGAACCTGCTGGAGAACAACCAGCGCAGCCTCTCGGTGCAGATGCTGATGGCGCTGTCGGACGCCTACGGCGTCGACTGGCGCGACCTCATCAAGGACGAGTCCTCGACCCAGCTGGCCGACCTGCGCAACGCGCTGCAGGACCCGGTGTTCGGCGGCGTGGCGCCCGACCTGCAGGAGCTGCGCGCGGCGATCGACCACGCCCCAAGGCTGGTCGGCCATTTCCTGCAGCTCTACCGCAGCCACCGCACCGCGCTGGAGAATATGATGCAGCTGGGCAGCGAGGGCATGCCCGAGGGGCTGGTGGCCTCCTCGCCGGAGACCATCATCCACGACTTTTTCCGCGACCACGAAAACTACTTCGAGGAGCTGGAGGCGGCGGCGGAGAAACTGCGCGCGGAAGAGCCTTGCGACGTCGACGACGTCTACGCGGTGCTGAAGGCGCGCCTGCTGCGGGTGCACGGCATCGAGGTGCGTACGGCGCCGGTCGAGGAGATGAGCCAGGCGCTGCGCATCTACGACGAGGCCGGGTCGGTGGTGCATCTCTCCGAGGCGCTGGACCACCAGAACCGGGTGTTCCAGCTCGCCCACGTGCTCTGCCTGGTGGAGCTCTCCAGGGTGCTGGCGCGGCTGACCGACGACAGCGCCATTACCTCGGAGACCGGCGTCGCGCGCTGCCACGTGGAACTGGCGAACTACTTCGCCGCCGCCTTCCTGATGCCCTACCAGCCGTTCTTCGCGGCCGCCGAGCGCAGCCACTACGACGTCGACCGCCTGGCCGCCGCCTTCGGCGTCTCCTTCGAGCAGGTCTGCCACCGCCTCACCACCCTGCAGCGCGAGGGCGCGCGCGGCGTGCCCTTCTTCTTCCTGCGCGTCGACAAGGCGGGCAACGTCACCAAGCGCTTCAACGCCACCTCGTTCCACATCGCCGAGTACGGCGGATCCTGCCCGGTATGGAACATCCACACCTCGTTCAGGACGCCGGGCGTCATCGTGCCGCAGTTCGTCGAACTGCCCGACGGCGCGCGCTTCTTCACCATCAGCCGCACCACCGAGCGCCCGGTGTTCAGCCGCGACACCCAGGACCGCCGCCTCGCCCTGTCGCTCGGCTGCGAGCTGAAGCACGCCCACCGCCTGGCCTACGCGGCGCCCTACAACACCGAAGACGACGGCCTGTTCAGCCCGATCGGCATCAACTGCCACCTCTGCCCGCGCCAGGCCTGCTCGCAGCGCGCCCACCAGCCGCTGTTCATCGAACTGACCATCGACACCAAGCGCCGCGGCAACACCCGCTACGAGAGCTGAAGGTGGGGTACAGTTTACCGGCGCTAGTTCCAGGTCTCGCCGGAGAACACCACCACCAGCAGAAAGAAGCCGTAGAGCAGCAGCGGCACCGCCGGCACGGCGAGCACGAGGTTGGCCAGCTTCGGCCAGGCGTTGCGCCGCAGCAGCACTGCGGCGCCGAAAACGATGGCCACGCCGAGCAGCAGGGCGACCCAGATATCCAGGTTGAAGCTGGAAACCGAGCCGTCGGCGAGGCCGGCGAGGAAGAACCAGACCAGGATGCCGGCAGCCAGGAGGTCGAGGCCGAGGAGCACGCGGAAGGTCATCGGGTGATCCGCCAAAGGGTGCGATGCGCCAATCTAGAGCGGAGGCGGCGTGCCGGCTATCGCCTTTGCGGGTGCCGTCAGCGGCGGGAGCGGCGCCAGCCGGCCGATCTGGCCTCGGCCTGGCTGCAGAACCAGCGCTCGCCCTTGCCGGCGCTGATGCGGGTGCGGTCGTAGTACATCCCGCCGGGAACATGGTAGATGCGCTCGCCCTTGCTGCTGATATTGCCCTTGATGTCGCAGGCGGCGCCGCGCGGCTTCTGTGCCGCCGCCAGGCGCGTGCCGCGCCGCCAGTCCCAGGGCGGCACGAAACTTCCCTGCCAGATACCGCGCTTCGCCGTTTCGGCGGCCTGCTCGTCGGGGACGTAGTCGGTCGCGTAGAAACGATAGGCGAGGGCCCAGCCTTCGCTGACCATCCATGCGTTGAGGTCCTTGCCCTCCGCCGTGCAGACGGCGACGACCCGGCCGTAGCGGTCGAGGTCGCGCGGTGTGCAGATCACGGGCCTATCGCCGATATGGTCGATCAGGGCGAGCGACGCCTGGTGCCCGCAGCGCCATTCGGCAGCGTCGCGGAGGCAGGTCTGGCTGCCCTCGGGCGCATCGATGCCGTGGAGCCGGATGCGGGTGCCGGCGACCTCCAGGGTATCACCGTCGATCACCGCGGCCTGCCCGGCGATCTGGCCGGTCGGCACCGCCGCCTGGACTGCGGGGCCGGGCGACATCACTTCGAAGAGCAGGTAGCCGGCCAGCGCGCCGGTGACGACCGCTGCCGCGAGGTGGCGAATGATCCCGGTCATGTGGAAAAGGGGCACATGGAAACGGCCCACCCGCCTGAAGTTGCCCCCGCGAGGTAAAGGCTAGGGAGGGTGGCTTAAAAAGGGGCTAACGGCGGGACGCGCCGTGGAGCATCGATGGGTGGATTCCTACACATCGTCCGAGGGGAATCGGTGGAATCCGATACGCCGCCGGCCGGGCGCGGCTGGCGGTCCTGCCGCGAAGGCGAAACTTAACAGGGAGTTAACGCCTGCCGGCCACCGGCGCCGCCGGCTGGCACGGTCGTTGCTGAACGAACAGCAGCGTGCGGCGGCGGGGCATGGGCGCCTCGCCGGCCTGCACGAGTGAAAATTCGGGAGGAAATCCAGTGAAGAAACATCTGCTTGCCGCAGCGGCTGCCGCGGCGCTCAGCGTAACCCTGTCCGGTGCCGCCTTCGCGTCCTGCGAGAAGGGCGAGATCGTCGTGAAGTTCAGCCATGTGGTCGCCGAAAAGGGCAGCCCGAAGGGCGAGACCGCCGCGGCCCTGGCGACGCGCGTGAACGAAGAGATGAACGGCAAGCTGTGCATGGAGGTCTATCCGAACTCGCAGCTCTATGACGACGACAAGGTGCTGGAAGCCATGCTGCTGGGCGATGCCCAGCTGGCGGCGCCCTCGCTGTCGAAGTTCGAGAAGTACACCAAGAAGTTCCGCATCTTCGACCTGCCGTTCCTGTTCACCGACATCGACGCGGTCGACCGCTTCCAGAGCGGCGAGGCCGGCCAGGCGATGCTGCACTCCATGGAGGGCAACGGTCTGCTGGGCCTCGGCTACTGGCACAACGGCATGAAGCAGATCTCGGCCAAGAAGCCGCTGCTGACGCCGGAAGACGCCCAGGGCCTGAAGTTCCGCATCCAGACCTCCGACGTGCTGGAGGCGCAGTTCCGCGCGCTGGGCTCCAACCCGCAGAAGCTGGCCTTCGCCGAGGTCTACGGCGCCCTGCAGACGGGTGTCGTCGACGGTCAGGAGAACACCTGGTCGAACATCTACACCAAGAAGTTCCACGAGGTGCAGGACGGTATCACCGAGAGCAACCACGGCATCATCGACTACCTGCTGGTGACCTCGGTGGAGTTCTGGAACTCCCTGCCGGACGACGTGCGCGAGCAGTTCTCCACCATCCTGAACGAGGAGACCGCGAAGGGTAACGCGCTGGCCAACAGCCTCGACATCGAGAGCCGCCAGAAGATCCTCGACTCCGGCGGCGTGATCCGCGAGCTGACCCCCGAGCAGCGTGCCGCCTGGGCCAAGGCCATGGAGCCGGTGTGGGCCGAGTTCGAAGGCGACATCGGTGCCGACCTGATCGAGGCCGCCAAGGCGTCGAATCTGGGCAGCTGACCGCTCAAGGCAGGCAGCCCCCGCTGACGGCCCGGCGCCCCCATCATGAAGAGGGGGTGTCGCGCCGCCGGCCGGGGGCTGTCGCCTGCCTGCCAAGCTTCGCAACAACGACGAAGCCCTAAAACAAAGCCCGGGTCGCAGCTCCCTGGGGGGAAACCGACATGCTCTCGCGCATTATGAACCGGCTGGAAGAAGGCTTCATCGCCTTCCTCCTCGGCGCCATGACGCTGATCACCTTCAGCCAGGTGGTCGCGCGCTATCTCTTCAACTCCGGTGCCGTCTGGGCCCTGGAGCTGACCACCTATCTCTTCGCCTGGCTGGTCCTGGTCGGCGTCTCCTACGCGGTGAAGACCGGCGGCCACCTGGGCGTCGATGCTTTCGTCCGGATCCTGCCGTCGCGCCAGCAGCGCGTGCTCGTGGTCATCGCCGGCCTGCTGTGCTGCACCTACGCCGGCATCATGCTGTTCGGCGCCTGGGACTACTGGACCAAGATCCTGCGCTTCGGCATCGACACCGAGGATCTCTACATCCCGCGGGTCATCGTCGAGGCGATTTACGGTGGCGAGGCGGGCTACCGCTACGAACCGATCGGCATCGACCGCTGGGTACCCTACATGGCACTGCCGATCGGCATGGCGCTGCTGCTGTTCCGCTTCGTCCAGGTGACCGTGCTGATCGCCCTGGGCAAGCGCGACAACCTGATCGCCGGCCACGAGGCCGAGGAAGCCGTCGCCGAGGTACAGGCCGGCAGCCCCCATAACCGGCCGACTGCGGGCGGGGAGCGCTGAGCGATGGAACCGATCCTGCTCTTCGTGATGGTGCTGTTCCTGCTGGTCATCGGCCTGCCGATCGCCGTGGCGCTCGGCCTGTCCAGCGTGCTTTTCCTGCTGACCTTCTCGACCGATTCGCTGGCCTCCATTGCACTGAAGCTGTTCGCCGCACAGCAGCACGAAACCCTGCTGGCGATCCCGTTCTTCATTCTCTCCTCGGCCTTTCTCTCCACCGGCGGAGTCGCCCAGCGTATCATCCGCTTCGCCATCGCCCTGGTCGGCTCCTTTCCCGGCGGCCTCGCCATGGCCGGGGTCGTCGCCTGCATGCTGTTCGCCGCGCTCTGCGGCTCCTCGCCCGCGACCGTTGTGGCGATCGGCTCCATCGTCATCGGCGGCATGCGCCAGGCGGGCTATACCCGCGATTTCGCCGCCGGCGTGATCTGCAACGCCGGCACCCTGGGAATCCTGATTCCGCCCTCCATCGTCATGGTGGTCTATGCAGCGGCGACCGACGTTTCGGTGGGCCGCATGTTCCTGGCCGGCATTGTCCCGGGCCTGGTCGCCGGCCTCATGCTGATGGTCGGCATCTACATCGCCGCCCGTATCAAGAAGATCCCGGCGCTGCCCTGGGCCGGCTTCAAGGAGGTCTTCGACGCCGGGCTGGACGCCGGCTGGGGCCTGTTCCTGGTCGTCATCATCCTGGGCGGCATCTATGGCGGTATCTTTACGCCGACCGAGGCGGCCGCCGTGGCAGCGGTCTACGCCTTCTTCATCGCCCTCTTCATCTACCGCGACATGGGCCCCTTGAAAAACGAGCCCTGGCGCAAGGAGGGCGAGGGCCTGGCTCAGTCCGCCGGCCGCAACCTGCTGCGCACGACCGTGGCCCTGGTGCCCGCCTGCTTCCACCGCGACACCCAGAAGACCATGGTGGAAGCCGGCAAGGTGACGCTGATGCTGATGTTCATCATCGCCAACGCGCTGCTCTTCGCCCACGTGCTGACCACCGAGCGCATTCCGCAGTCCATCACCGAGGCCTTCATCACCGCCGGGCTGTCGCCCTGGGTGTTCCTCGTCGTGGTGAACCTGCTGTTGCTGCTGGGCGGCCAGTTCATGGAGCCCTCGGGCCTGCTGCTCATCGTCGCGCCGGTGGTTTTCCCCATCGCCGTCGAGATGGGCATCGACCCGATCCACCTCGGCATCATCATGGTGGTGAACATGGAGATCGGCATGATCACGCCGCCGGTGGGTCTGAACCTCTTCGTCACCTCGGGCATTACCGGGATGTCGGTCATGCAGGTGGTACGTGCCGCGCTGCCGTGGCTCGCCATCCTGTTCCTCTTCCTGATCCTGGTGACCTACGTGCCCGCGGTGTCGACCTGGCTGCCGAACAGCCTGATGGGCCCGCAGACGGTGAACTAGGCTGGCGAACAGCCAGGGGAGAGGCGGTCAGGTGGGGCGGTGCTCGCTGTGCGGCCCGCGCCGGCGGCTGCGCCAGAACAGGAGCCAGCCGATCGGGCCGATCAGCAGCACGAGGACGATCCAGCCGACGCGGGGGCCCAGCGGGCAGCGGCTGCCGGGCGGCGGCGTCCAGGACCCGCCGTGCGGCGAGACCACCACGTGGGCGAGCGGCAGGAAGTAGCCGAAGACGACAATGAGCCAGGCGATGAGTTTCGCTTCCATGGCAGCCATTGTGGACTATCCTGGGGGCCGCCTCCAGCCCGGCGAAAGCCCCGCACCCTCCCGATCCACCGGCAGTCTCGCTTCGCATGCAATCCATCCTGGAAACGGTCCTGCCGATCTTCGGCCTGGTGCTCTGCGGCTATGTCGTGGGACGCAAGGGCTGGATGAGCGAGGAGGCCATCAAGGGCCTCAACACCTTCGTCTTCTACTTCGCCATCCCGGCCCTGCTGTTCCGCGCCACCTCCGGCGGCATCGGCCATGTCGAGTTCTCCATCGTCGGCGCCTACTTCGCCTCGGTGCTGGCGACCTTCGTGGTGGCGCTGGGGGTGTCGCGCCTGCTGTTCCGTACCGGCCCCGCCGAGCGCACCCTCTTCGGCATGGGGTCGGTGTTCTCCAACACCGTACTGCTGGCCATCCCGCTGATCTTCACCGCCCTGGGCGAAGAGGCGGGGCGCCGGCTCATGCTCATCATCACCTTCCACGCCGTACTGATCCTGCCGGCCGTGACGGTGCTCATCGAACTGGCCCTGGGCGCCGGGCAGGGCTGGCGGCGCCTCGCGGCAGGCACCCTGCGCGCCCTGGCGCTCAACCCGATCATCCTGGCGCTGCTCGCCGGCATCGCCTACGGCCAGACCGGCCTCGCCGTGCCGGCGCCGGCCGAACGTTTCCTCGCCCTGCTGGGCGGCGCCGCGGCGCCCTGCGCGCTGTTTGCCCTCGGCGCCTCGCTGACCGCCTTCAAGATCAGCGGCGACATGAAGGAAACCCTGGCCATCGTCGCGATGAAGCTGGTGGTGCATCCGGCCATCATGGCCGGGCTTGCCTACTTCGTTTTCGACCTGCCGGCGCTGGCCGCCGTGGTGGCGATCCTCACGGCGGCCTGCCCTTCCGGCGCCAACGTCTTCATCATGGCGCGGCAGTACGATCTCTATCTCGGCCGCTCCGCCTCGGCGGTGCTGATTTCCACAGCCGTCTCGGTTGTGACCCTGTCGCTGCTGCTTGCCATCCTGAAGCCGACGCTGTAGCGACCTTGTGTAAGAGAACACCGCAGTCCAGAGGATAGAACCATGCTGAAAGGGAAAACCGCCCTGGTGACCGGCTCGACCAGCGGCATCGGCCAGGGCATCGCCGAGGCGCTGGCGGCCCAGGGGGCGAACATCGTCCTCAACGGCTTCGGCGAGGCCGAGGCGGTCGAGGCGCTGCGCCAGGAGATCGCCGACAAGAACGGCGTGAAGGTGACCTACGACGGCGCCGACATGACGAAGCCCGCGGAGATCGCCGGCATGATCCGCGACGCCGAGGCCGAGTTCGGCGCCGTCGACATCCTGGTGAACAACGCCGGCATTCAGTTCGTCGCGTCGATCGAGGAGTTCCCGGAGGAGCGCTGGGACGCGGTCATCGCGATCAACCTCTCTTCGGCCTTCCACACCACCAAGGCGGCGCTGCCGGCCATGCGCAAGAAGGGCTGGGGCCGCATCATCAACATCGCTTCCGCGCACGGCCTGGTCGCCTCGCCGCAGAAGGCGGCCTACGTCGCGGCCAAGCACGGCATCCTGGGCCTCACCAAGGTGACCGCGCTGGAAACCGGCGGCAGCGGCATCACCTGCAACGCCATCTGCCCGGGCTGGGTGCTGACGCCACTGGTGAAAAAGCAGATCGAGGACCGCGCGAAGAAGTCCGGCCGCACTTATGACGAGGAAAAATACGACCTGGTGGTCGACAAGACTCCGTCGAAGGACTTCTCGACGCCGCAGCAGATCGGCGGCCTCGCCGTCTTCCTTTGCTCGCCCGCGGCCGACCAGATGACCGGCGCGCCGATCTCCAGCGACGGCGGCTGGACGGCGCAGTAGTCAGTCCCTAAGGGCAAACGAAAACGGCCCGCCGTAAGGCGGGCCGTTCGAGATTCCGTATTCGAAGTAGTCCGGGCTCAGGCGGCCTTGGACTTCTCGGCGAAGATCTCTTCGGTGATCTGATCGAGGATGTTCTGCGGCGAGGACTCGCCGTAGGGATCGGTCT
>MRWG01002157.1_pt1 | contig 10557 bp, 10 predicted proteins | sample 1013341 | NCBI WGS metagenome assembly MRWG01 (sample SAMN06117577, study PRJNA244670) | biofilm metagenome | biome: Water; feature: Cathode Biofilm; material: Biofilm; isolation source: microbial consortium enriched at the cathode of a solar microbial fuel cell | place: USA: District of Columbia ...
TCTACCAGTGAATTCAAGTCCGGCTTGAAGGTTATGCTCGACGGCGACCCGTGCGCCATCATCGAGAACGAGTTCGTAAAGCCCGGCAAGGGCCAGGCCTTCAGCCGCGTAAAGCTGCGCAACCTGAAGACCGGCAAGGTGTGGGAACGCACCTTTAAATCCGGCGACAGCCTGGAAGGCGCCGACGTACTGGATGTGCAGATGCAGTACATCTTCAGCGACGGCGAATTCTGGCACTTCATGGACACCGAGACCTTCGAGCAGAAGCAGGCGGACGAAGCCGCGGTGGGCGACGCCAAGCAGTGGCTCAAGGAAGAGGACATGTGCGAGGTGACCCTTTACAACGGCGAACCTCTCAACGTGAACCCGCCCAACTTCGTGGAGCTGGAGATCGTCGAGACCGATCCCGGCCTGAAGGGCGACACCGCCGGCACCGGCGGCAAGCCGGCCACCCTGAGCACCGGCGCGGTGATCCGCGTGCCCCTGTTCGTGCAGGAAGGGGAAATCGCCAAGGTGGACACCCGCACCGGCGAGTACGCGGGCCGTATCAAAAACTAGTGGTGACCGACTGGCGGCCCACCGCCTCCCTGGAGGCCATCAAAGCGCGCGCCGGGCTGCTGAGCAGGGTGCGCGCTTTTTTTGCCGCCCGGGGCGTGCTGGAAGTGGACACCCCGCAACTGGCGCGCCACGGGGTCAGCGACCCCCATATTCAGTGCATTCCGGTGCCCGGCCACGGCTATCTGCAGAGCTCGCCGGAATATCATATGAAGCGGCTGCTGGCCGCCGGCAGCGGGCCGATCTATCAGATCTGCAAAGCCTACCGGGACGGCGAAGCCGGCGCCCGGCACAACCCCGAGTTCACCATGCTGGAATGGTACCGGCCGGGTTTTGATCTGAGCGCTCTGATCAACGAGTGCCTGACCCTGTTCGGCGAACTGTTCCCCGGCGCGCCGTCGCGGACTTATCGGTTCCGCGACCTGTTCGCCGACGTCACTGGGCTGGACCCGCTGACCACTTCGGACAGCGACCTGATTCAGCGCGCCGAACAACACGGCGCTCCCGAAGACCTGGATAAAGCCGCCGCGGTGGATTACCTGATGGCCACCACGGTGGAAGCCGCCCTGCCCGCCGAACAGCTCTCGGTAGTCACCGACTTCCCAAGCTGGGCCGCCGCCCTGGCCCAAACCCGCACGGACACCGACGGCACCGAAGTGGCCTTACGGTTCGAGATTTATTACCGGGGCCTGGAGCTGGCCAACGGCTACCAGGAACTGACCGACGCCGACGAGCAGCGCCGAAGGTTTGAGCGGGATAGCCGGCTGCGAGGGGAGTACGGCCTGAATGTTATGGACGCCGACCCTTACCTCCTCGACGCCATGCACCATGGTTTGCCCGCCTGCAGCGGCGTGGCCATGGGTGTGGAGCGGCTGTTGATGGCCCAACGAAACAGCAACCGCATCGACGAGGTGCTGACCTTTCCCGGCGACCGGGCCTGAAGGTGGGCACTAACAGCGTCTCTGGGATCCTGCCGGGAGCTTCGCTCCCTTTCGCGGGCTGGGCCCGCTCCTACCAGGGCTAGGCGGCGGCTTTTGCGGTGCGGCCGGCGCGGGCGCAGTTCTCGGCGACCAGCTCGATCAGGCGCGGTTGCACCGACGGCGGGAAGTCGTGGCCCATGCCGTCGATGATGGCGAGCCGGGCGCCGGGCATGGCGCGGGCCGAGGCGCGGCCGCCGGCGGGCCGGATCAGCGGGTCGCTGCCGCCGTGAATCACCTGGGCGGGACAGCGCACTTTTTTCAGACGCTTACTGAGATTGCCGGTGGCCATGATCGCCATGAACTGGTTGCGGATACCGCGCGGGTTCAGGCCCCGCTCCCAACTGCGCTGGAACATCTCTGTGAGTTCCTCGCGGCCCTGGTCCAGGGTACCGCCCAGCTTGGCCATCATCCCCAGGCCGAACGCCACATAGTCTTCCACGGTTTCAATCTTCACCCGCGGCGCCACCAGGGTTTTCAGCGCCGCCGGTTTCGGCGGCGGCAGGAAGGGGCTGTTGGTGCTGGACATGATCGAGGTGACGCTGAGCACCCGCTCCGGATGGGTGGCGGCGGCCAGTTGCGCGACCATGCCGCCCATGGAGGCGCCCACCAGATGGGCGCGCTCGATACCCAGGGCGTCCAGCAGCCCCATGGTGTCGGCGACCAGATCGTCCAGGGTGTAGGGGGCGTGGACCTTGAGGCCGACCATGTAGCGCAGCATCGCCGTCATCGGGCCGTACTTGAACGGCTCGCGGATGGCGGTGGATTTACCGGCGTCACGGTTGTCAAAGGCGATCACCCGGTAACCCCGGTTGGCCATGGCGTCGAGCAGACCTTCCGGCCAGAACACCAGCTGCGCGGAGAGACCCATGATAAAGACCAGCGGTTCGCCGTCCTCGGGCCCACGGGTTTCGTAGAAGAGATCGACGCCGTTGCTGCGCACCGTGCCTGTGGCCATGCCTGTCACCTGTGTTGGGGGATTTTCGGGTTATCCGCTCAACATAGAAAAGCCCGGCGCCAACCACAAGCGCCGGGCTTCTTTTGGCCCGCACGGCCCGGCGAAGGGCCGTTGGAACGGCGTTAGAGCACTTCGATGATGGTGGCGTTGGCGGTGCCGAGACCTTCGCAGATCGCCAGCAGACCGTAGCGGCCACCGCGCCGTTTCAGTTCGTACACCAGCGCGCCCATCAGCTTGGCGCCGGTGGCGCCCAGCGGGTGGCCCAGCGCCTGGGCGCCGCCGTTGACGTTCAGCTTGTCGTAGTCGGCGCCGAGGGCGTTCATCCACGCCAGCGGCACGGAGCCGAACGCTTCGTTGACCTCATAAAGATCAATGTCCGCCAGGGTCATGCCGGCCCGCTTGAGCACCTTTTCGGTGGCCGGGATCGGGCCTTCCAGCACCATGGTGGGGTCGGAGCCGACCACCGCCATGGCGTGGATGCGCGCCAGCGGCTTGAGACCGAATTCCTTCACCGCCTGCTCGCTGGCCACCAGCACCGCCGAGGCGCCGTCGGTGATCTGGCTGGCGTTGGCGGCGCTGATGATGCCGTTCTCCGCCAGCGGCTGCAGCCCGCGGATGGAATCCAGGTCGGCGTCCCAGCGGATGCCTTCGTCCACATCGTGCAGGGTCTCTCCGCCGTCATCCAGGTTCACGTTCACCGGCAGGATCTCCTGCTTGAAGCGGCCGGCCTCGGTGGCGGCGGCGGCGCGGCGGTGGGAGTCGTAGGCGAACCGGTCCAGGTCGTCCTTGCTGACGCCGTACTTCTTGGCCATGCGCTCGGCGCCCACGAACTGGCTGAAGTTCTCGCCCGGGTAGCGGCGGCTGATTTCGCCGGTGAACGGATTGCCCAGCTCCTTGGCCACGGTGACCGGGGAGCCGATCGGCACCTGGCTCATGGATTCCACGCCACCGGCGATCACCAGGTCCTGGGTGCCGCTCATCACCGCCTGGGCGGCGAAATGAATGGCCTGCTGGGAGGAACCGCACTGCCGGTCGATGGACACGCCGGGCACCGATTCCGGCAACCGTGAACTGAGCACGGAGGTGCGCGCGATATTGAAGGTCTGCGGCCCGATCTGGCTGACGCAGCCGTAGATCACGTCGTCCACCCGGTCCGGGGCGACGCCGGTGCGCTCCAATACCGCATCAATCACTTTACCGCCCAGATCCGCCGGGTGAACCCGGCTGAGCCGGCCGTTGCGGCGGCCGCCGGCGGTGCGTACCGCTTCTACGATGTATGCCGTGGTCACGATGAGTTCCTCGCCTGAATTCGAAAGAACCCCAAGACTACGCCCGGCCCGCCGCCGCGCTCAATGACCATAATGAACCCCGGTCCTGACCCGAACGAACCCGGCAACGGCCGCCACGGCCGGCGGCGGCGCTTACAGGGTGACCATCCTGACCTGATACAACACCGGGCCGGTGGGTTGACCGGTGGGTGAACCGCCCGCCGGTTCCAGGCTCACGGCCAGGGTGCGCGAACGGCGCAGCACCTGGAGATGTTCCTCGGTCAAGGCCGCGGCCTGCTCCTCGTCGGCGGTCGGTAACAGCCCCATGGAGATGGCGGCCCCGGAACGGGGCAACAACCACAGCTCGAACGCCTTGCCGTCGGCGGGGGCGTCCACCTGCACGCCCTGCGCGGACAGGTAACGCCGGCCGTCCTCGCTACGGGCCTCCAGCACCCACAGGGGTTCCGCCTGGCTGTTCTGGATCACCCCGACGAAACGTTGCGGTGCCGGCGCCGCCGGCCAGAACAGTATCACCGCGATCACCAGGGAGGCGGCCAACAGCCCCCCCACCGGCCACCACAGGTTCCGGGCGCCGCTACCCGGACGATCAATGCGGCCACGCACTTTGCGCCATACCACCGCCGGTGGGCGGCGCTCGGGAATAGCGCCGTTGAGCGCCTGGAAGCGGCGCTCCCAATACCACACCTGACGCCGCACCCGTGGCGACTCCAGCATCCAGGTTTCGAAACGGCGGCGGGCGGCGCCGGTCAGGGTGCCCAGCACATACTCCGCGGCAAGGGCGTGATTACGTTCGTGCCGATCCGCTTTCATCGTTCCAGACACCGGCGCATGAAATCCAGACCGCGACGGACCCAGCTTTTCACCGTGCCCAGCGGCCGCCCCAGGGTGCGCGCCATCTGCCCATGGGTAAGACCGTGAAAGTAAGCCAGCTGAATGCTGGCGCGATGCTCATCACTGAGCTCACGGAGACAACGGTCGAGAATTTTTTCGTCCGCGCTTGCCAGCGCCGCCTGCTGGGGCTCCATGGCTCCGCTGCGTAACTGATTTTTCAGGTCGTCCACATCCTGATGACCGCGCCGCTGGCGCAGCACATCCATGCAGGCGTAACGGCCGATGGAAATTATCCAGGTGAGCGGTGAACCGCGTTCAGGATGGTACTCACCGGCGTGGTGCCAGACTTTTATGTAGATTTCCTGTAACACGTCCTCGGCCTCGTGCCGGTTCCCCAGCATTCGCAGACAAAGGCCGTATAAACGCGGCGAAGTCGCGCTATACAACCTTTCGAACGAAGCCAGGTCTCCTCTGGAAGTCTGCGCCATTAGTTGCACCATATCCGAAAACTTTTCACTCATGGCGCGTCCCGCTCCTTTGTCTACACGCCGCGCTCACGGGGAAGGGTGGAATTTCCAGTGTTACCCGCTCCCCTCTGATACGCGCTCCGCCGCCGAATGGATGCAATAAAAAGTTAATTTTTTACCGCATCCAAACGATCACCCAACTCGTATTACAACGTGATCGCTACCGAAAACTGGAGAAAAAAATGCAACATCTGCTTGCCAAATCACCACTCGCCATCGCGGTGGCCTCACTGGTTCTGGCCGCGCCCTCGGCGCTCGCGTCAAGCCACCGTGAAGCCCCGTTCATCACCGGCAGTCCGAAGGTCGACGGCACGGACTTCTATATGTTCCGCAGCTATGAACCCACCCGCTCGGACTTTGTAACCCTCATCGCCAACTACCAGCCGCTGCAAGATGCCTACGGCGGTCCGAACTATTTTCTTCTCGACGAAAACGCCGTTTATGAAATTCATATCGATAACGACGGCGACGCTATCGAGGATCTGACATTCCAGTTCCAGTTCAACAACGAATACAAGAACCTTGCCGTGCCCGCCGGCGCGGATGGCGACACCCCGGTGCCGCTGAGCAATATCGGCCCGATCTCCGCGGGCGACACCAATGCGCTCAACGTCACGCAAACCTATACGGTGAAGCTGATTACCGGCGACCGCCGCAGCGGCCAGTCGCAAGCCATCACCAACGCGAGCAGCAGCTCTGAAACCTTCATCAAGCCGATGGACAACATCGGCAACAAGTCCATTCCCGATTACCCCGCCTACGCCAGCGACGCGATTTACCCGATCGCCATTCCCGGTTGCGATAACGACGGCAGAGTGTTCGTCGGTCAGCGCAAGGAAGGCTTCGTGGTCAATCTAGGCGAAGTCTTCGACCTGGTTAATACCAATCCGGTCGGCCCCCGTGACGGCGAACGCAACATCATCGGCGACAAGAACATCACCAGTCTTGCGCTGGAAGTTCCTAAAAGCTGCCTGACCGCCGGTGATAGCGCCGTGATCGGTGGCTGGACCACCGCCAGCGTGCCGCAGGCGCGGGTCATCAACCCGGCCCCGCAGGGCTCCGCGGTGACCGGTTCCGCCGGCGCCAAACCGGCCAGCGTGGAAGGCGGCGCCTTCACCCAGGTCTCCCGTCTCGGCTCACCGCTGGTCAACGAAGTGGTGATCGGCCTGCCGGACAAGGACCGCTTCAACGCCAGTGAACCCAAGGACGATGGCCAATTCGCGCAATACGTTACGAATCCGAGCCTGCCTGTGCTGCTGAATGCTCTGTTCGGCGACGCTGCGCTGCCACCGGAAACGCCGCGTAACGATCTGGTCACCGCCTTCCTGACCGGCTTCCCGGGTGTGAACCAGCTGCCCACCGTGACCCCCAGCGAAATGCTGCGGCTTAATACTGACATCGAGCCGACGGTTCCCGCCGATCAGAACGATCTCGGCGTAGTCGGTGGCGACCTCGCCGGATTCCCGAACGGTCGCCGTCCCTATGACGACGTGGTGGATATCGCGTTGAACGCGGCGATGGGCAAGCTCTGTGGCCAGTTAGACGCCGGCAACTGCGGCACCCAGTCCACGCCTCAGAACGGTGACAACTTCTACACCGACGGCACACGGGCCGCCGGCGCCACCGCCGCCACCTCGGTGATCAGCGGTGAAATCGACAACGATGACACCTATCTGGCCGAGTTCCCGTACCTGGCGAATCCGATCCCGGGCTCTCCGAACGAAGCTCGATAAACAGGAGCGATCCGATGAGATTGATTAAACAAGGTGCGTTACTGGCGTGTCTGATTGTCGGTCTCGCCGCCTGCGGCGGCGACAGCGACAACGACCCGGTGGTCAACAACAACACCAACTTCACGGCCTTCGTGAAGGGGCTGCTGGACGACGACCCCAACGGCGAGCCGGCCAACATCAACAATCGAAACTTCCGTTTCACCAACCAGGAAGACCCGGATGCCTATGACGACGTCCTGTCGAGCAACAACTAAGGGACGGGGTATCCTGCAACAGCTCCGGCGGCTCGCGCTGCCGGGGCTGTTCCTTTTTGTGGGCGGCGCTTTCGGCAACCCTGCCGTGGCGGCGCCCTATACCCCCGAGACCGACGATCAGGTCCTCCAGCGCCTGCCGACCCCCAGCATTCTCGACGGGGCCGATGCCCTTCAGGAAAAGCTGGCGGACGATCCACGGGACCGCGACAGCGCGGAACAGCTGGCACGCCTGTATATCCAGGCGGCACGGCGCGAGGGCGACCCCCGTTATCTGGGCTACGCCAGCGCCACCCTGTCGCCGTGGCTGCAGGGGTCCGACGCGCCGCCTTCGGTGCTGGTGCTGGCCGCCACCATCGCGCAGGGGGAACACCGCTTCACCCAGGCCCGCCACCAGCTGCGGGAGGCCCTGGCGCAAAATCCACGCCTCGGCCAAGGCTGGCTGACGCTGGCGGTGATCACCCAGGTCCAGGGGCAGTATGAAGAAAGCCTGCAAGCCTGCCGCCGTGCCACCACCCTGGTGCCGACGGCGGCCGCCCTCACCTGCCAGGCCAGTGTGCTGGCGCTCAACGGCGGGCTCGAGCCCGCCTACGCCCGGTTGAGCCGGTACGCGGACGGCGCCGGCGACGTGGCCGACAATGTGGCGGTTTGGATGCAGACCCGCCTGGCTGAAATGGCCTGGCAGAAGGGCGACCTGGACGCCGCCCGCGCGCACATCCAGCGGGGACGAGCGCTGGACCCCGAGGACCGCTACCTGCGGCACCTTTACGCGGATTTCCTGCTCGCCCAGTCGCGCCCCGACGCGGCCATCGATGTGCTGGAAGACTATGTCGACCAGGACGGCGCCTTGCTGCGCCTGGCGATCGCCGCCATCGACGCCGGGGACCGCCGCGCCGACCGTTGGGCGCAACAGTTCCGCGATCGGATGGCGGCGGCGCAACGCAGCGCGGAGTACGCGCATTTGCGCGAACTGGCGCGCTTCACCCTGGTGGTGGAAGACGACCCGGCAGAAGCCCTGGCATTGGCGCGGGCGAACTGGCGCACCCAGAAAGAACCCGCCGACATGCACATCTACCTGGCGGCGGCGCGGGCCGCCGGCGAGCCCGGCGCGGCGGATGAGGTGCGCACCTTTATCGCCGAGCACGGCGTGCAGGACAGTCGTCTGGCGCCGTTCCTGGATAACGGTACGGAGGCCGGGTCATGATCAAGCTTATTACCGTACTGCTCCTGATCCTTCCCACCCTGGCGCTGGGGCACAAACCCAGTGACAGTTACCTGACCATCAACGTGGAAGACGGCGGCACCCTGTCCGGACAGTGGGATATCGCGCTGCGCGACCTGGAGCGGGCCGTGGGCGTGGATCAGAACCGCGATGCGCGGGTCACCTGGGGCGAACTGAAAGCGCGGCGCGCGGAACTGGAAGACCATATTCTCAGCCGGCTGACGGTAACCGCCCGGGATGGCGACCGCGAGCAGGTCTGCACACTCGACAGTGACGACCTCAAAGTGGACGACCATGTGGACGGCACCTACGCGGTGTTCCTGCTGACGGGCGACTGCGGCCTGTCGCCACTGTCGCTGACACTGAACTACCGGCTGCTGTTCGACCGCGACGCCAGCCACCAGGGCCTGGTGGAAGTACGCTACGGGGATCAGCCCGGTCAGCCGGTGGCGCTCAGCAACCAGCACCGCGAGCAAACCCTGAGCCGCGACGGCGACGGCGGCCTGGCCGCGCTGGCCACCTTCTTCCGGCAGGGCGTGCATCATATTCTGATCGGCTACGACCACATTCTGTTTCTGCTGACGCTGCTGTTCCCGGCAGTGCTGGTGTGGCGCCAGGGCGCCTGGCGACCCAAAGAGTCCATGCGCGAGGCCCTGCTCACCACCCTGGGCATCGTCACCGCCTTCACCGTGACCCATTCGCTGACGCTGGCGCTGGCCTCCCTGGGGCTGGTGAATCTGCCGTCCTGGCTGGTGGAGTCGGCGATCGCCATCACCGTGGGCCTGGGCGCGGCCAGCAATCTGGCGCCGCAGTACTTCCCGCGCCGCTGGGTCATGGCTCTGGTGTTCGGTCTGATCCACGGGCTCGGCTTCGCCGCCGTGCTCGCCGATCTGGGCCTGGACGGCGGCAGCCTGGTGCTGACCCTGCTGGGCTTCAATCTGGGGGTGGAAGCCGGCCAGGCGCTGATCGTGTTGATCTTCGTGCCGGCGGCGTTCCTGGTACGGCGCACCGCCGCCTACCGGCGCTGGTTCGTGCCGATCGGCTCGGTGGCGATTATCGCCATCGCCACCGTCTGGGCGGTGGAGCGTCTGGCCGGCGCGCTGTAAGCGTCCGGCCCGGGCGACTCAAAGGCGGCGAATGCCGTCGCGCTCGATGGCGATACGCCCCGCTTTGTAGAGCTTACCGATGGCCTGCTTGAAGGCGTTCTTGCTGCACCCGAAGGCGGCGCGGATCGCCTCCGGGCTGCTTTTGTCGCCCAGGGCCAGGAAACCGTCGGACGCTTCCAGCCGCGCCAGGATGCGCTCGCCGAGCTGATCGCTTTTGGCGGCGCCGGGCGGGTCCAGCGTCAGGCTGAGACGGCCGTCGGCGCGCAGACGCTGCACATAGCCGGTGAAGCGCTGGCCGGGGCGCGGGGGCGCCACGCCGGGCGGTGCCTGCAGCAGGCCCCAGTAGCGGTTGTCCACCGCCACCTTGTAGCCCAGGTCGGTGCTTTGCACCACCATCAGCGGCACCGCGTCGCCCTGGCGGTAGGCGTCGCAGGTGTCTTCCAGATGGCGGTCCAGCAGGGCGCTGGCGAACGGCCGGCCGTCCCGGTCGCGCACCACCTTGACCAGTTGCCAGCGGCCCACCTCCGGGCGGTTGCCCTGCTCGGCGAACGGCAGCAGCAGATCCTTGGGCAGGCCCCAGTCCAGGAACGCGCCCACGCGGCTGGTGTCCACCACGCGCAGGCGCGCCACTTCACCGGGCATCGCCTTGGGGCGGCCCAGGGTGGCGCGGGGGCGGCCGTCGCCGTCCTCGTAGAGAAACACTTCCAGTGCTTCGACGTCGGCGGCGTCGTCGGCCAGCTCGCGGGCGGGCAGCAGCACTTCGCCGAGGTCTTCGCCGTCCAGCAACAAACCCGCGGGTATGCGTTTAAGCACCGTCAGGGTGCGCAGGGTACCAAGGAGCGTGCCGGGGGCGGTCATCGCGTTACCACATCAGGTCGTCGGGGATCGGATAATCCGCGTAGGGGTCGTCTTCGTCCTGGACGTTGCGGTCGTTGAGCAGGACCACGGCGGCCTCGTCGCGCTGGCGGATCTTCTCCGCCACCGTGGTGGGCACCAGCTCGTGGCCTTCGCCCAGGGCGACGATGGCGATCTGGCCGCGCGCCAGCTGGTCGCGCTGCGGCTCGGTGACGTGCAGCTTCTTGATCTTCTTGTCCTGCACGAACTGGTA
>MRWG01002158.1_pt1 | contig 10550 bp, 17 predicted proteins | sample 1013341 | NCBI WGS metagenome assembly MRWG01 (sample SAMN06117577, study PRJNA244670) | biofilm metagenome | biome: Water; feature: Cathode Biofilm; material: Biofilm; isolation source: microbial consortium enriched at the cathode of a solar microbial fuel cell | place: USA: District of Columbia ...
CGCGGAATCGCAGACCGGCTCTAACTTATTGTTTTGACGCGTTTCCGAACGGCGAACCGGCTTCCACTTCGCCTGGAAACGCTCTAGGTGACGTTTTGTACCGGACACATGGGTAACAGTTTTGGCTTTTGGCCGGAGGTGTTGATGCCGTGGAGAGAGTGTCCGGTGATGGAAGAACGTCTACGCTTCGTGGCTCGCCTTCTCGATGGGGAAGGCATGAGCGATGTGTGCCGCCAGTTCGGGATCTCGCGCAAGACCGGTTACAAAGATCTACAACCGGTACAGGCAAGAAGGCGTCGATGCGCTTTGCGACCGCTCGCGGCGGCCGGTGCGCCATGCCAACCAGTTGCCCGACAAGATCGAGCGGCTGATCGTGCAGACCAAGAAGGGCAAGCCGCATTGGGGCGCCCGCAAGATCCGCGAGCTGCTGGTCAGGAGGCTGGCGGGCGACGTGCGCATTCCGGCGAAATCGACGGTGCATGCGGTGCTCGACCGCTATGGCCTGCTGAGCCGCGCCCGCAAGAGGTGCGCGGCCATAAACTGTAGGCAGCGCCTGTTCCCAACGTGCTACGGCACTCAACTTGTCGCCAAGACCTCCCCGGACGACGCCGACTTGGGTGTCGTCGCACCGTTCGACGACGCTTGGGCCATCCATCTCGCGGCTGCCGACAGGCTCTATCGACATCTTCGCGGACCTTCGGTTGAACATCCGCAGACCCGCCAACGCCGTCAGCGCTTGAAACACGCGCTCAGAACCGTCGATGGGCTGCACCAGGGCGCGACCTACCGCAGGATCGCCATCGCCTTTTTCGGCGAGCGGCGTGTGTCGGAGGAACCGTGGAAGACCAACGCGCTCAAGTCCCAAATCGCGCGCCTCGCTGCATATGGACGCCGAATGATCGACAAGGGCTATCGGAACTCTTGCGAGGAAAAGCGTAACAGCGTGTGGGAAATGTTCCTGACTGGACATTGCCGAGCGCTGCAAACCGGACGGAAAGCGGTTGTTCAATTGCCAATCCACCAACTTCTGCTCTGCGGGACGGAGTTGCCGTTGGAGGAATGTCTGCTTATCGCTCCTGAAGAGCGAGCCGAACGCCCAGAGCGCAGTAGATGCTGCCGACAACCTTGCCCTGCCACTTGAGAACAGTCGGATTGCGACGAAGGAAATTGCCAAGGCCGCCAGCGGCCACCGAGTAGACGATGGTGCTAAAGAAACCAATCAGAGCGAATACGATCCCGAGAATGGTAAGTTGCGCGACCACGAAGCCCTTTTCTGGTGCAACAAACTGGGGCAGGAACGCGAGGAAAAACAGAGCGGTCTTAGGGTTCAGCACCTCAGCGAGGATCGCCTGTCTGAAGGCTTGGGGTGCGGTGATCGGAACGCGACCTTGGCCCAGATCGACCGAAGCCTTTTCGAATATCGCCTTCAAACCGAGATAAACTAGATAAGCGGCCCCAAGGTATTTCACGATAGTGAAGAGCGTGGCAGATGCCGCAATGATGGCAGAGATACCAACGACTGCCATGATCGTGTGGAGGAGATCGCCTGCCGTGATACCAGCACCTGTCGCGATACCAACTTTCATTCCAGAAGTTGTGGCTCGCGCAACGGTCAAGAGGGTCGCGGGTCCGGGAATGAAAACAAAGCCAAGAACGATCAACGAATAGGTTAGTAGCACGGTGGGGTCGATCATTCTGTTTTCTCCACGAATTCTAGAACTTGCAGCGATCCACAGACGGCGATGAATGACAAGCCCCAGAACCGGACGTTCGCTGCACCCTGACGAATGGGCGGGTTGGGCTCTGTGCGGACATTCGTATCACAGCTCTAGACTTCTGCATTGAGAGTCGAAATTGGAATGGCGAGTGGCGTTTCGGAACGCCACCCGGGAACATTCTAAATCAAACGATCGTCAGTCAACACATCATTGGCAATGTGGAGTAGCGGGTAATGAGATGCGATTTGCGGCACAGCCAAGTACAACTTCGGCAACCGGTCCAAGCCAAGAATTCGTAATCAGAATGGCCAGCAAAGCGTTACTTCATCCAATCATGGAAGGGGTAGCGTTTTCCTTCTCCCAACTTCGCCATCCCGCCTGACGGCATTTCTCCGCTTTCCTCGCCTCCGACAGCCCGCCGCAGGTCGCGGCCCGGCACAGCAACCGGAGGCGAGGTCTTCATCCTGAACAGGCGCGAACCGGCCAGCCTCGACGGGCGGTATTTCGGGCCGCTCGACACCGACACGATCATCGGTCGGGCGGTTCCGATCTGGACCCGGGAGGACTGAGCCATGTCCAACCGTCCTCTTCCGGCCGTCATTCCTTTCTCGCCCACATGATGATGGCGCTGCTCATGGTCGTGACCGTCTCCGCACCGGTTCCGGCGTTCGCGGAACCGCCGCAACGTATGACGAATGACCGACCCGCAGCAGTCCGACCGTCATCGATCGACGTATTTGTCGCGCAGGCGGCGGCACGTTTCCGCATCCCGGAACGCTGGATACGCGTCGTCATGCAGGCCGAGAGCGCGGGCAATCGCCGTGCGGTCAGCCGCGCCGGCGCGATAGGCCTGATGCAGATCAAGCCCGCGACCTGGTCCGAACTGCGTGCGCGTTACCGGCTCGGCGACGACCCCTTCGACCCGCGTGACAATATCCTGGCGGGCGCGGCCTATATCCGCGCCATGTATGATCGGTTCGGCGCGCCCCGCTTCCTCGCGGCATATGATGCCGGTCCGGAACGCTATGCCCAACACCTCGCCACCGGACGCCCGCTGCCGCGCGAAACACGCGCCTATCTCGCATCGCTGGCGCGGCTGATCGACGCGAATGGCGCAACCTGGCTTGATCGTCTGCAATTGGCGAAGGACCGGGTGCCCTTGAGCGGGAACAGGTTCGGCGCGGAGGTGCGCGACGCGCTGGAACGGCGGGCCGATCATCTCGTCGCCCAAGGCCTGGCGACGCGGCAAGGCCCGCGCGTCACGTTTGCCCGCGACCTGTTGGCGACACTGCGCAAACGCGAACTGGATGCCGCCGTGACGAAGCTCGCGGCCGAGACCGGCCTTCCGCGCAGAATCACGAGCGAGGGCGAGGCAGTCGCCGGCACCTATCGCCAACGCCTCGATCTCGCCTCAGGCCGCTTCGCCATGATCGACGACGGGTTCGGCTTCGAACTCGTGCCCTGGAAACCCCAACTCGAAAAGCATCTCGGCCAGACCGTCACCGGGACCATGGCGCCCGGCGGCGGCGTGGACTGGTCTCTCGGCCGCAGGCGCGGCCTCGGGATCTGAATCAAGAATGATGGACACGACACGATGACGAAAGACCCTCGCCAGTCACCCGCCACCGCGATCCTCCGGGGCCAGATCGTCATCGTCTCCGCCGTCGCGCTGTTCTTCGTCTGGGCGGCCACGCAATGGACCGCCTGGCGGCTCGGATTCCAGCCGCAACTTGGCGCACCCACGACCGAACTCTTCGGCTGGCCGCTCTATCCGCACTGGAGCTTCTTCGTCTGGTGGTATTTCTACGACGCCTACGCGCCCCGCGTCTTCGTCGAGGGCGCCATCATCGCCGGTTCCGGCGGCATCGCCGCGATCGGTGTCGCGATCTTCCTCTCGGTCCTGCGCGCCCGCGAGGCACGCGACGGCACCACCTGCTGCTCGGCCCGTTGGGCAGGCCGCAAGGACGTCACGGCCAGCGGGTTGCTGTCATTTGACGGCGTGGTACTCGGCCGCTTCGAGGGGCGCTACCTCCGTCACGACGGTCCCGAACATGTGCTCTGCTTCGCGCCGACGCGATCCGGCAAGGGGCGCGAACGCTATGAGGGGTTCGTCGAGACACTTGGCCGGCGTCTGGCGAAGGGGAACACACTGACGAAAGAAGTTTCTAAGGACGTGTTCGCCAGCACGTCGAACGTGGAGAAGCCTGACTAAGGACCCGTTACACACCATTGCTGGTCAGAAGAAAACTTCCGCTTGACATAAATACCAACTGGTTGGTATGTGTGTCATATGCCCAGACCGACCAAAAACAACCCCGAACGCGGCGACGCCCGCACCAGGCTCCTGGAGGCCGCGCGAGACGTGATCCGGACACAAGGTTTTGCGGCCACCACGGTCGATGACCTCTGCAAGGCGGCAGGCGTCACCAAGGGCGCGTTCTTCCACCATTTCGAGAATAAGGAGGCGCTGGGCGTTGCCGCCGCCGCCTACTGGGCCGAGACGACATCGGCTTTCTTTGCTGGTGCGCCCTATCACCATCACGACGATCCGCTCGACCGGCTGCTCGGCTATTTAGACTTCCGCAAAGACATCATCGACGGCGGGCTTGCCGAATTTACCTGTCTCGCCGGCACGATGACGCAGGAGGTCTATGGCTCGCATCCGGCGATCCGCGATGCCTGCGCGGCCAGCATCTTCGGCCATGCCGCGACGCTGGAACCGGATATCGAAGCGGCGATGAAAGCCCGCGGTATCAAGGCCGACTGGACGCCGGCCAGCCTCGCCGCCCACACGCAAGCCGTGCTGCAGGGCGCCTTCGTGCTCGCCAAGGCGACAGGCGACCGTGCCATCGCGCGAGACAGCGTCGATCACCTCAGGCGCTACATCGAGATGCTGTTCGGGGTTTCCGCCGAAAGGGAGGTATCGCGATGACCTCGGCAGCCAAACCCACCATCACCGCATTCGAGCGCTCGCCCGATAGCGGCCGCGGCCTGGCGCGCGACATGCGGGTACGCTGGGCGCTGGAGGAAGTCGGCCAGCCCTATGAGGTGCGGCCCGTCTCGTTCTTGGCGATGAAGGAGCACACGCACCGCGCGCTGCATCCCTTCGGGCAGATCCCGACCTATGAGGATGGTGATCTCACGCTCTTTGAAACCGGCGCCATCGTCTTCCACATCGCAAGCCACCATGAGGGGCTTCTTCCGGAAGATGCGAATGCGCAAGCGCGGGCGATCAACTGGATGTTCGCGGCGCTCAGCACCATCGAGCCCACAGTCGTCGATCGCGAGGCCGTTCTCTATCTCGAACGAGAGGAGAACTGGTTCGAGCAGCGTCTGGCGCTTGTCGAGAACCGGATTCGCGCGAAGCTGACCGACCTCTCTCGGCGTCTCGGCGAGGCCGATTGGCTCGATGGGGACTTCAGTGCCGGCGACCTGATGACGGTGGACGTATTGCGCCGGTTGGACGGATCGGGGCTGCTGGAAGAGTTCCCGCACCTTTCGGCCTATGTCGCCCGCGCCGAGGCCCGACCGGCTTTCGGGCGGGCCTTCGACGCGCAACGCGCTTTCTTCATCAAAGCGTCGCCCGGATAAGTAGTGCCAAGCATTGGCGATGAGATTTCAACATCAAGGGAGAAACAAAATGGAACCGACGATCTATCTTTTCTTCAAGGGCAACTGCCTCGAGGCGATGACCCACTACGCCGACGTGCTCGGCGGCAAAATTACCGGGGTATTCAAGAATGCCGACGCGCCCGATCCGGAAAGCCGGATGCCCGGTAGCGACGACATGGTGATGAACATGGCAATGACGCTCGGCAACGCCATGGTGATGGCTTCCGACAACACCGAGGATATGTATGACAAGCCGCAGGGCTTCCGCGTCTCCATCGCGCCAACCTCGCGCACTGAGTTCGACCGCATCTACGACGCGCTGGCGAAGGACGCCGAAGCCGTCGAGATGGAGCCCGACGAAACCTTCTGGGCCGAGCGCTTTGCCATGTTCACCGACAAATACGGCACGCCGTGGATGCTGATGTTTGAGGGGAACAAGGCCCAGGGAGAACCCGCATGACCGATCTCGTCACCTGCCTGTGGTACGACCACGGCGAAGCGAGGAAGGCGGCGGAGTTTTACGCCGCAACCTTTCCGGGCAGCTCTGTCGACCGCGTGAACACCGCGCCGGGTGACTTTCCGGGCGGCAAGGAAGGCAGCGAACTGACGGTCGAGTTCACCGTATGCGGTCGCAAGTTCGTCGGCCTCAACGGCGGCCCGAGTTTCACGCCGAACGAATCCGTTTCCTTCATGGTCATAACGGAGACCCAGGAAGAGACCGACCGCTACTGGAATGCCATCGTTTCAAATGGCGGGCAGGAAAGCGCCTGCGGCTGGTGCAAGGATCGCTGGGGCCATTCCTGGCAGATCACGCCGCGCCTGCTGCTCGACCTGACGACGAGCGCCGACAAAAACGAAGCCAAACGCGCCTTCGAAGCGATGATGACGATGGGCAAGATCAACATCGCCGCGCTCGAGGCGGCGGTAGAGGGAGGTTAAGCGACATGTTGGTCTGGATCGGAAGTGTGGTTGCTGCCGCGATATTGTGTTTCATGATCGGGGCGACCTGGTACGGCGTGATCTTCGGCACCGCGGTCAGCTCTATGCACCCGGCCTACGCCGCCCAATCGGCCCAGTCGATGGCGGTATCGGTCGTGGGGCTGGAACTTGCCCGTTGCCTAATTGTCTCGGCCACGTTTGCCTATTTCATACATCGGATGGGCATCACCACGATGACCGCCGGATTGGCGCTTGCCGTGGTGGCCTGGGGAGGATTTCAAGTCGTCGGGCTGATCGGATCGATTCTGCACGAGGACTATCCGCCGAAATTATTCGCAATTCACATGGGCGACGCCCTCGCCAAGGCAGTGGCAAGTTGCAGCGTCATCATCGGGCTGACCGGCCGGTTCGGCTGAGCTCGAAAGGAGGAACGATGGCTGTTATCGAAGTTGGGAACGTAAACCACCCGGGAAAAGTCCGCTATGTCGATGCAGAGAAGTACAGCGCTATGCGATCGGCGTTTCTCCAGGTTCTGCCAAAGACCGAACCCGGACTGACGATCGCGGAGACAAATGCACGGATCTTGCCGCTGCTTTCAGCGGCCATATTCCCCGGCGGCGCGAAGGCGGGATGGTGGGCGAAGACTGTTCAACTCGATCTGGAAGCAAAGGGGCTGGCCGTCCGGAGCAAGGGCAGCCCGGTTCGACTATGGCGCAGTGACAATCATGCTGGAGACGGTCATCGCCGCGCTCGAAACAGCGGTCGCGTAGTGCAGGACTGCGAGGATCTGTGAAATGCGCCAGCAAATTCGCGACTACAACTGCAAGCTCGAGACCGGCGAGCAGGACATCTGCGACCTGCTGGCGGAAACCATCGATCGGCACCTTCCTGAAGCCGAAGCAAAGATCTGGCACGGCCACCCCGTATGGTTCCTCGACGGCAATCCGACGGCCGGCTACAGCAAGCAGAAGCGCGGCATCAGGCTGATGTTCTGGAGCGGTGCGGGTTTTGAGGAACCGCAACTGGATGTCGTCGGCGAGAAGTTCAAGGACGCGTCCATCTTCTACCGTTCAGTGGACGAGGTCGACGTTTCCGATATCGAGCGCTGGCTGGAAAAGAGCCAGAGGATCGCCTGGGATTACAGGAACATCACCAAGCGAAAAGGCGTTCTGGAAAGGCTGAAATGATCGTCACCGACCATTTCGGTCGTGGCAACAAGATGGAGTTGAGACCGTGGAAAAACGTTACAAGGGCGGATGTCAGTGTGGCGCCGTTGCGTACGAAGTCGACATCGATCTCCATCAGTCGATCACCTGCAACTGCTCGCGGTGCCAGCCGCTCGGCGTTGTCCTCGCCTTCGCGCCGCGGGACAGTTTCACGCTGCACAAGGGGGCGGAAAACCTGACCGAAAACCGCTTCAACTAGCACGAGATCGCGCATCTCTTCTGCAAGACACGCGGCATTCAGAGCTTCTCCTACGGCCGGATGCCGGACGGAACCGAGATCGCCGCGACCAACGTGAACACGCTCGAAGGGGTCGATCCCAGGGCGCTGTCCCCTGCCCCTGTCGACGGCCACTCGACGTAAACGAAACCCGAACTGGAGGATCTAATGTCATATATGGACGGATTCGTGATCGCCGTGCCGACGGCGAACAAGCAGAAATTCATCGACCACGCCAAGCTCGGCGACAGCGTGTTCAAGGATCTCGGCGCCACGCGCATCGTGGAATGCTGGGGCGACGACGTGCCCGCCGGCAAGGTCACCGACTTCCGCAAGGCGGTTCAGGCGAAGGACGACGAAACGGTCGTGTTCTCCTGGATCGAATGGCCGGACAAGGAAACGCGCGACGCGGCCTTCGCCAAGATGAAGGAGTGGATGGAACATCCGGAGAAGGCCGATCCGCGCATGAACCCCGAGAAGAACCCGATGCCGTTCGACGGCAAGCGGATGATCTATGGCGGCTTCTCGCCGGTTGTCGAAGTCTGACGAAGCCGAAACGATGACCTTGCGCGTCATCGACACGCGCAAGGCGGGACACCAGTCTTTGGATCGAGACAGCGAGCCGCCGACGCATCGACGATCGCGGGTTTGCTCCCATGACAAACCAAACAGTGAAGACAAAGGATACGCGGATGAGCGCTCAGAAAATCACCGTCGAGACCTTGATCGACGCACCCGTTGAACGCGTGTGGAATGCCTATTCGACACCTGCCGACATTACCCAGTGGAACTTCGCTTCCGACGATTGGTGCTGCCCGAGCGCTGAGGCCGATCTCAAGGTCGGTGGCGCCTACAAGGCGCGCATGGAGGCGAAAGACGGCAGCTTCGGCTTCGATTTCGAGGCTGTCTACGACGAGGTCGACCCGCACAAAGTGCTGACGATGGCGATGAGCGACGGGCGCAAGGCACGCACGACATTCGAATCCGTCAATGGGAAGACGAAAGTCGCGACCATTTTCGACGCGGAGAGCCAGAACCCGATCGAGATGCAGCGAGACGGCTGGCAGGCGATCCTCAACAGTTTCAAGCGCCATGTGGAAGCCGGTTAGTTCAACGCCGAAATCGACAATTGTGGTCCGTCGCCTCGAAGCAGAAGACGATGGTCTTTTCGGCAGGATGCTCGATCTCTTCGGCGCGGCCTTCGACGATGAAACCGCCTATGGCGCCAACCGGCCCGATAACAATTATGTGGCGCGCTTGCTCTCAAATCCCACCTTCATCGCTCTGGTCGCGATCGAGGACGGAGATGTGGTGGGCGCGCTGGCCGGGTATGAACTGCCCAAGTTCGAACAGGCCCGGTCGGAGTTCTATATCTATGATCTCGCCGTGGACGAGAGGCACAGGCGCAAAGGTGTTGCGACTGCGCTTATCGAAGCGATGCAGGCAATTGCGAAAGCGTGCGGCGGGTGGGTCGTGTTCGTCCAGGCCGATCACGGCGACGAGCCTGCAATCGCGCTCTACACCAAGCTCGGTGTCCGTGAGGATGTGCTGCATTTCGACATCACCGTTGACGACGCCTGAGTTTCGAGATTCTGGTGGATATTCGGATCATCTGCCAGGGCCCCAAGAACAGCGGAAATGAGACGATCGAGGGTCTGATTTGAAGGTCATGTGTCTGAATGGATGGGGCGGAAAACTGCATGAGGACCTGCTGCCCTATCTCAAAACCACGGCCCCTGACATCCTGTGCCTTCAGGAAGTCGTCCATAGTCCCGCATCCGACAGGGCCTGGCTGACCTACCGCGACGGCGATCACGACCTGCCGCAGCGTGCGAATTTCTTCCGCGATGTCTGCAACATATTGCCCGAGCACGTTGCCGTCTTCTGCCCGGCGGCGCAGGGTGTTTTGTGGGATGAAGACCAGGCTGTTCCGTCGCAATGGGGTCTGGCGACCTTCATCCATCGCGCATTCCCCGTCATCGGACAGATGCAGACATTCGTGCACAAGGCGTTCTCGCCGGCGGGCTACGGCGAGCATCCCCGATCCCGCAGCGCTCACGCGGTCCGTGTCTACGACTATCAGGCAAACCGTAGCGTGAGCATCACGCATATGCACGGATTGCGTGATCTGAACGGGAAGATGGATACGCCGGAACGCGCGGTGCAGGCGCGGAAGCTGCTCGAACTGTCCAGGCAAGTCTCGGGGCCTGAAGATCTGGCAGTGATCTGTGGCGACTTCAACGTCGAACCGGACAGTGCGACGCTCTCGATTCTTGCCGATGCCGGGATGTCTGAGCTTGTAACTGGGAACGGCTTTAAGGGCACGCGGACATCGCACTACAAGAAACCGGGGCGCCATGCAGATTACATGCTGATCAACTCTGTGGATGCTGTGAAAGGCTTCGATGTGATCCGAAACCCGGAGGTTTCAGATCACTGTCCGCTGGTACTTGAACTTTAGCCAACGGCAAAGGCTGTCAACTTCCGAGTCGCGGTCGAATGGCCGTTCGTCCGTTTCTTAGCGACCTTTTGCAGTTCTACTTGAGGGCGCCTCTACGCCACTCCCCGCCTTTTCCCGCCACAGCCCGACTACGCCCTCAACACCGTTGCCGCGGACCCGACCGACGGCTCGCGGAATTCGCGCGCGTCACCGGTCTCGACGCCAAAGGCGACTACGCCCTCGAACCTAATCTCAGCCAACCCGAAGGAGACCCATCGTGATCCGTCCATCATCCATCCAACCGCGCTGGCTGGAGTTCCCCCGGTTTCGTGGACGGTTACACGCTAGCAGATTCTAGCCGTTCAGCTTGGCTCCTTTCGTAGGCTATGGGGGACTGG
>MRWG01002160.1_pt1 | contig 10543 bp, 6 predicted proteins | sample 1013341 | NCBI WGS metagenome assembly MRWG01 (sample SAMN06117577, study PRJNA244670) | biofilm metagenome | biome: Water; feature: Cathode Biofilm; material: Biofilm; isolation source: microbial consortium enriched at the cathode of a solar microbial fuel cell | place: USA: District of Columbia ...
AGCCGCCGCTGCCGAACTGATCCGGCGCATCAGCGCAGCGCCCGGAAGAACGTCGTGAGCAAAGCGCCGGTTTCCGCTTCCAGAACCCCGCCCACGACGTCGGGGCGATGCCGGCAGGTCGGACGCTGAAAGACGCGCGCGCCATGCTCGACGCCGCCGCCCTTCGGGTCGTAGGCGCCGAACACCAGCCGGCCGATGCGCGCGTGCTCGACAGCGCCGGCGCACATCGCGCAGGGCTCCAGCGTGACGATCAGGTCGCAATCGGCGAGACGCGGGCGGCCGAGCGCGCGCGCGGCCGCGCGGATCGCTAGGGCTTCGGCGTGCGCCGTCGGATCCGGGCTCGTCTCGACGAGATTGTGGGCGACGCTGACGACGCGCCCCTTCCGTGCGACCACGGCGCCGACGGGCGCTTCGCCCGCCGCCGCCGCCGCCCGCGCGGCGGCCAGCGCGAGGCGCATCAGCGCGGCGTCGGTACGGGAGGACATGGCTGTCATGACCATGCTACCTACACCCGACCGGTCCTCGGGAGAAATGCGCGCCCATGCTCCGCTTCCCATTCGCCGCGTCGCGCGTCGTCGTCGCCCTGCTCGCACTGGCTGCGCCGCATGTCGTCTCGGCCCAGGGCGCCGGCGCGAAGGAGACCGGGCGGTCGTTCCGCGACTGGCGGGAGGCCTGCGAGCCCGCGCGCCGCGGCGGCGGAGAGGTCTGCTTCGCCTTTCAGCGGCTGCAGTACAAGGGCAAGACTGCCGCCAATTTCTCCGTGGGTTTTAAAGGCGGCCGGAATACGCCGACAGCGGTCGTGAACATGCCGCTCGGCGCCATCCTCCTGCCGGAGGGCCTGCGCATCATCGTCGACAACGGCATGGAGGCATGGGCGGCTTTTCGAAGCTGCGACCGGGCCGGCTGCCATGTCGAAACGGAGATCGAATCCAAACTGCTGGACGCGATGAAGGCGGGCGCCGACGCGACGATCGTGGTACGCGATCTGGAGGGCCGCGAGGTCCGGCTGACGCTCTCGCTCCGCGGCTTCACCGCCGCGCTGGACGGGATCCGAGCGTCGCGTTGACCGCCGGATCGCCGGCATTCGCGTCGCATTCAAGGATGTATTAATCCGCATCTGGTTCTCTTGCGGTTCGATCACGCCCTCAAGTCGGAACCTCGTTGATGCCGGAGGCGCCCCAGCTGCGGAGCATGCTTGCTTCAAGGCGGCTGCTGATCTGCCTTGTGCTGTCGCTGGTGCTCGCCACCGCGCTGTGGGCGTGGCGCGCCTGGAGCGACGCCTGGGCGGCGAACGAGCGGCACATCGTCACCCAGACGCATACCGCCCTGCTGCCCGTGACGATCCTCTTGGAGCAGGCCGAAGACCGCATGCGGCTCGCGGAGCCGGGCAAGGCGCCCTGGGTCGGCGAGCGCATGGAGCGGGCCGGCTGGGCCGGCGAAACGGCCACCGTCGAGCCCGAGTTCCGGCCGTATGTACAGGAAGCGATCGCGCATGCGCGCGCCGGGCGGCCAGGGCTCAGCCTGCCGTTTCAGAAACAGGGCGAATGGCTTGCCGCGATGGCGTCGCCCGCGCCGGATGTCGGCGGTTTCAAGTACGCCTTGGTCAATCTCAGCCGGATCGGCGGATTCTGGGGTCGCCTGCAGCGGCGGGAGGGCGCCTCTGTCACCATCAGCACGGACAAGGGTCAGATCTGGTGGCGGAAGCCGATGATCGACGGCCTCGTCGGCAAGGACGTCAGTCGCGGGCCGGTTTTTTCGGAAGTCGTCCGGACCGGGCTGCGTCGAGGCGTGACATCGGTCCGCACCACCAACACCGACGACATCGAACGGCTCGTGGGCTGGGAGCAGTCGGACCGCTACGGCCTCGTCGTCTACTACAGCTGGCCCGTCAACCTGATCATGGCCGACTGGCTCGAGCGCTTTCCGCTGACGTTGGTTTGCGCTCTGGCGCTGGTGCTGTCGGCGTTGCTGCTGGCGGGGCGGGTGTCAGCCCTCGTGCATGGGCGCGCCGCCGCTCAGGAGCGCGCGCGTCAAAGCGAGGAGCGCCTCGCGGATTGGGCCCGGGCGAGCGCAGACATTTTCTGGGAAACGGACGCCAGGCACCGTTTCGTCGATGTTCGGAATGTGGGCGGACACGCCCTGCCGACGATCGCGGACGATCACGTCGGCCTGACGATGTGGGAAGCGGCCGGCGTCGCCGACCCGGGCGAGGATCCGGATTGGGCCGCGCACCTCGAGGACATGGAGCGGCAGCGTTCGTTCCGCGATTTCGAATATGTCTCGGTCACGGCGGACGGGCCGCACTACGTGCGGGCGTCCGGCGCGCCGATCTACGACAGGAACGGCGTATTCCGCGGCTATCGCGGCGTCACGGTCAGCATCGACGCCGAGCGGTCGGCGGAAGCGGCGCTCCGCGAGTCGCAGCAGGCCGTGGCGGCGTCGGAGCGAATGCTGCGGGCCGTCATCGACCAGTTGCCCGCGACCGTCAGCATCAAGGACATTGATGGCCAACTGGTCATGTACAACCGGCGCTTCGCCGAGATCTTCGAACTCGAAAAGGAAGCCGGCATCGGCCTCAAGATGGGCCAGGCGATGCCGGACGCGATGGGCCGGGCGATCGAGGGCCGCGACCGGCTCGTTCTCGAAACGAAGCAGGGGCTGGAGCTCGAGCGGGCCTCGGGCAACTATATCCTGCACATCATGAAGTTTCCGCTGATCGACGAACGCGGCCGCTGCGCCGGCCTCGTGTCGGTCGGTTACGACATCACGGAACGACGCCGGGCCGAACGGCAGCTCGCGGAATCGGAGCGGCGGCTGGCCCACATGGTCGAGCTGCTGCCGGCGGGCGCGGTCTACGTGGAAGACGGCCGCATCACGATCAACGCCGCGATGGAAGAGATCGCCGGCCGCAACCGGGCGGAGCTGTCGACCATCGAGGATTGGTTCCGTCTCGTCCCGGACCTCCCGGCGGAGACGGCGCGCTCGATCTACGAGGAGGAGATGGGCCAGGGCTTCCAGAGGGCCCTCCGCTTCCCGATCAAACGCCCGGACGGCGCCCGTCGCCAGGTCGAGTGGGTCGCATATCGCGCGCTGTCGCGGGAGGTCTGGCTCCTCCGGGACGTCACCGAATCGCATGAAGCGGACGCCCGCTTCCGCGCCCTCTTCGAGCAATCCGCCACCGGTCACCTGATCGTCCAGGACAATCGAATCGTCGAGTGCAACGCCGCGGCCATGAACATGTTGGGCGCGAGCGCTTTGGACGACGTCATCGGCTATTCGATCGCCGAAATCTCGCCCGAAAGGCAACCGGACGGGCGCGACACCTTGGAGGCGCTGGAAGCGAATCGGATCGCGCTCAGGCGTGACGGCTCGCTTCGGTTCGAGTGGGTGCATACGCGTCTCGACGATACCCCGCTTGAGGTCGAAATCGTCGCGACGCCGATTACCTATCGGGACCATCCCGCCGCCCTGGTGGAGTGGCACGAGATCGCGGAACGCAAGGCCTACGAGGCGGAACTTCTGCGCAGCCGCGAGCAGATCGAGCGCGAACGGCGGCTCGCCGTCGAGCGCATGAACGACAGCACACGCGCCATCTCTGGCTGGATGTGGGAAACCGACGCCGACGGTCGGTTCGTCTTCATGACGGACAGCGTCGAGCGGGTTACCGGCACGCCCGCGGAATGGCATTACGGCAAGACGCGCCGCCAAATTGCCGAAGCGGGCGGTCGCTCTGTGGACGACCGGACGCTCGAATCCGAGCGAGCCATGGCGGAGCAGCGGGAATTTCACGATCTCGACTTCCAGCGTGTCGGCCGGGATGGCGTGCTCAACTGGGTTCGTACCAGCGGCGTGCCCTTCTACGACGCCGACGGCGCGTTCCTCGGCTACCGCGGCGCCGCATTCTGCATCGACTACGAGAAACGCCTGGAGGCAGAGCGCGTCGAACTCATGGCGCAGGCGGCCGACGCGCGAAAGCGTCTGGAAGCCGCGATCGAAGCCCAGCAGAGCGGCTTCGCCCTCTTCGACGCCGACGACAAGCTGGTCGTCTGCAACACCGCATTCCGCGATATGGCGCCGGTCCCGTCAGAAGACGTGCAGATCGGCCGGCCCTTCTCCTTCGTGCCGGAAGCCATGGCGGACCGGCTCGGGCTCGAAGGGGAGGCGCGGGCGGCATTCGTCGACCAGCGCATGCACGAGCATTGGAACGACGTCGGCCCGATCGCCCGCCAGATGCCGGACGGGCGCTGGATCAAGTCCGAAGAACGCCGGACCGCCGACGGCGGCGTCGTCGGCATCTGGACGGACGTCAGCGAACTGATCGCGCCGCGCGAGGCCGCGGAAGCCGCGAACACCGCGAAGTCGGAGTTCCTCGCCGTCATCAGCCACGAGATCCGCACGCCGATGAACGCCGTCCTCGGCATGGCCTCCGTCCTGCTTCAGAGCGACATGCAGAGCGAGCAACGCCAGCAGATCGAGACGATCCAGAGCTCCGGACAGGCGCTGCTGGCCTTGATCAACGACGTGCTCGACCTCTCGAAGATCGAAGCGGGGAAGATTCAGCTGGAGCAGGAGGAGTTCGATCTGCCGGCGCTGCTCGACTCGGTGCTCGACATCGCTGGCGAGCGCGCCCGCTCGAAAGGGCTGTCGCTTACCGGGCGCATCGAGGCCGGCGCGCCGGCCCGGTTGGTCGGCGACGCCAACCGGCTGCGCCAAGTTCTCATGAACCTGGTGTTCAACGCCGTGAAATTCACTTCGAAGGGCGGTGTTCGGCTCGATGCGAGCATGACGGCGGGCGCCGCGGTTGGGGAGCTCGGCTGGGTGCGGCTCGAAGTCATCGACACCGGCATCGGGATCCCGTCGGACGCGCTCGATCGCCTGTTCGAACCGTTTACCCAGGCCGACGCGTCGACCACGCGGCGATATGGCGGAACCGGGCTTGGTCTGACGATTTCGAAGCAGCTGATCGAAGTGATGGGCGGACGCATCGGCGTCGAGAGCAAGCCGGGCGTCGGCAGCCGCTTCTGGGTCGAGGCGCCGTTCCAGCTTGCCGCCGAAGCGAACCATGACGCCGGTTTCGCGGCCGCGTCGGACGACGGGGACGTCTTGGTCGTCGCGCCGCCCGGCCTGTGCCGGGACCTGCTGCTCGACACATTGGCGGCGGAGGGCGTTCGGCCGATCGTCGAGGATTACGCGGACGCCGCGATGGCGCGGATCGAAAGCGACCTCTCGGCCCGCTATGCGATCCTTGCGATTTCGACCGATATCGGCGCCCAGACCGTCGGCGAATTGATCATTGCGGCAGATCGACTGGCCGGCGACCGTCTCGGCCGCATTCTCGTCGTCGGCTCCGATCTCGATTCAGCGGCGATGCTGGCGCGTCACGCCGCGCGCGTCCCGGCCTCGGCCAGCCAGCCGCGCTCGTGGCGGCTCTTCGACTTCGCCGAGAACACGATCGAGGCCGAGCCCGAGCCAGCCGCGGCGGCCGATGCGAAAGCGCCGCCGCTACGCGTGCTGCTGGTCGAAGACAACCGCGTCAACCAGATGGTCGCGATGGCCATGCTGAAGCTCGACGGCCATCGAATCGACATCGCCGAAAATGGCCTGGAAGCGATTTCCGCGGTTCTACGCAAGGAATTCGACGTCATTCTGATGGACATGCAGATGCCGCAGATGGACGGCCTGGATGCGACCCGTGAAATTCGCGCCCTGGGCGGCCGCGCGTCGCAAACGCCGATCATCGCCATGACCGCGAACGCCATGATCGAGCATCGGCGTCTCTGCATGGATGCGGGCATGGACGACTTCCTGTCCAAGCCGATCGACCACGGCCGGCTCGCCGAGGCCCTGCGCCGATGGACTGGCGACGATGCGGACGCCGCCGCGGCGACGGACGTCGCAATCCAACATACCGACCAGGAGACGGCGGCCGAAACCGGCGCCGCGGCGGAAGAAGAGGCCGAGCGGCAGCACGATGCGCTGACCGCGCTCGGTTCCGATCTGGACGACCTGTTCGCCTGAGTCCAGGCCGCCTGTCGGTCCGCTCAGATCTTGCCGAGCACTTCCCGGACGAGGGCGCGTATCTCCTCGGCCGCAACGCTGCGCGGCGCGGTTTCCAACGCCGTCAGGCCCTCCGCCATCGCCGCGGCGAACGCCACCCGCCCGCCGATCCGGCTTTCCGCGACCGTGACGCCGAGTTCGGCCGCCTGCTCCGCGACCTGGTCGACGATCCGGGCGCGCGGCGGCGTGCGGTTCAGCACTAGCGTCACCGGGCAGCCGACGGCCGCCGCGGCGTCGATCACCGGCTGCGTCGCCCAGAGATCGAGCGGGCTTGGCGGCAGCGGGGCCAGGACGAGCTCGGCGGCGCGAATCGCCTGCCGCGTCTCCGTTTCGGCATGCGGCGGCGCGTCCAAGATCACGTAGTCATAGGTCCGGGCGGCGCGTTCGGCCGCTTCCCGGGCTCGGTGGCCCGACACGGCCTCGACCTCCACCTGCATCGCGGGCGGCGGCGATCGGTCGCGGCGGAGCGCGCCCCAACGGGCCAGCGAGCCTTGCGGATCGATATCCAGCGCCATGACGCTGCGTCCGGTTTCGGCGATCGCGACGGCGATATGCGCCGCCAGCGTCGTCTTCCCGGCGCCGCCCTTTTGTTGCGCCGTCGCTATGATGCGTGCCGTCATGCGCCTTGCCTTTCGCGGCTGCGGACCCCTTGCGGCGGTCCACCGGTCATGGCGACCGCTGGACTTATCTTTTGGCGCATGGCGTCTTTCCGGTCTACGGTTTGCATCGCCGCAAGGGCCGGTTTATCCCCAGCGGCGGTCGATTGTGATGCGACGGCGGGCGACGGTATAGTCGCCGGGAGAGCCTTCTGACGGCGCTGGAAAGAAGCGGAATGGCGGGTTTTCTAAGGATTGGAGCGCGGCGTGCGGCGCTCGGGCTGATGATCGCGGGCGCGGCGCTCTCCGCTGTCGCCAGCGCGGATTCGGCAAAGACGCCGCCCACGATCCTGCTCGCCGACGCCGCCGACGACATGACGGCGGACGCCGGGCGATTCGCCTTGCAGACCGACGCGATCAAGGCCGCCCGCGCCTGGACGTCGGGCGATTTCCAGATGGCCGCCTACGGCGTCGGCGGTTGCGGCGACGCCGGCGGCGCGGACGCCAAGGCGGACCTGTTCGGCAGGCCGGCGCCCGGCGGCCGGCGGGATATCGCCGGCGCGCTCGAATTTGCGGCCGAGAAATTCGACTCGGGAACGGCCCCGAAGCGCATCGTCGCGATCGTCGGCGGGCCGAATCAATGCCTTGCCGCGCTCTGTGCGCGCGCTTCCAGGCTGAAGGACCGGTCCCCCGGCGTCGTCGTCGACGTAATCGGTTTCGGGCTCTCGAACGCGGCGGCCCGACGCGTCGATTGCGTCGCCGCGAACACCGGCGGCCGTTTCATCCGGGCGGAAGAGAACGGCCTCGCCCGGGCGCTCGCCCTCGCATTCGGGACGGCTTCGGCCGCGCCGCCGGCAGAGGCGACGAACGACGGTGTTCTGGCTGCGAAGGCCGCGGCCCTGGGCGACGCGCCGCCGACCGTGGAAATACCGGTCGACATGACCGGGCCGGAGATATCCTTCCCCCACGGCCTCCGCCTGTCGGTCGCCCTTGCGGAGGGCGCGGCGCCGATCGAGTCCGGCGTCAGTTTCGAATTGCTGCGGCGGACGCCGGAGCAGGGGCTCCAACTCGCGGCGCGGACCTCCCGGGTCGGCACGCCGCTCTTCGCCGTTCCGCCGGGCCGGTACGTGGCCCGCATCGCGCTTGGCGAGGTGACGCGCGAACTGGCGGTTTCCGTGCCGGAGTTCGGGATCGTCAATCGACGCATCGTCCTGAACGCTGGTCGCCTCTTGTTGTCCGCGCAACTCGCGGGCCGCGCCGCAGCGACGGACGCCGCGTTCACCATTGAGCGTCTGGATGCGCCCGGCGCGCCGATCGCGCTGTCGGGGCGCGGCCAGCCGCTGGCGACGGTCGCCGCGGGCCGATATCGCGTCGTGGCGCGTGTCGGCGTCGCGGAGGCAGAGGCGGAGTTCGAGGTCGGCGCCGGGGAGACGGCGTCGGCGGCGGTCGCAGTTCCGACCGGGTTCCTGCGCATTGCCGCGGATGCTGACGTCGTCGCCGTGCGCGTCATGCGGAACGGCGAGGTCGTCGCCATCGGCCCCGGCCTGCACCGCCTCGGTCCTGGAGTCTATCAGGTGGCCGGTTTCAACAATGGCGGGGCTGCGGAATCGACGGTCGAAGTCGCGGACGGCGGGCTCGCGTCCGTCGTCTTGCGCGGCGCCGCGGACGGCCGGCTGCTCGTCGCGCAGCGGCAGGAAGACGACGCGACGCGCTGAGACTGCTTGCGGGCCCGTGCTTGCTTCGACGCCCCCCGGTCGAGCATCCTTGACCTGATCGAGTTCGGGAGGGGCGTCGATGCCGAAAGCCGCCAACGCCATCATCGTCGCCGCGCAGCCGGAAGCTGCGGAAGCCGGCGCCCGCGTGCTGAGACGCGGCGGCAACGCCGTCGACGCCGCGATGGCCGCGGCGCTGGTCCAGGGCGTCGTCGACCCGCAGATGACCGGGATCGCCGGCTTCGGCTCCTGCCACCTCTACCTGCCGGAGGCCGGCGTCCACACCTGCATCGATTTCCACGGCGCGACGCCGCTCGCCGCGACGCCGGATATGTGGGCGGACCTGATCGAGGGCGAAACGCGGGATGGCTTCGGCTTCATTCTGAAGGGCCGGGTCAACGATCTCGGCTATCAGGCCATCACGACGCCCGGCAGCCTGAAGGCCTACCACGAAGCCGTTTCGGAGTTCGGGACCTGGGACTGGGCGGACGTCTGCCAGCCCGCGATCGACCAGGCCGACGCCGGCTTCGTCGTCCGCCCCCACGTGCATTTCTGGTGGAGCCAGGGCGCGATCCACGGCCGGGTCGAGGTGACCGACCGGCTGGGGTTCTCGAAGACCGGCCGGGCGATCTACTTCCGCGACGACGGGCAGGTGAAGCGGATCGGCGACCATGTCGCCAATCCGGACCTTGCCCGGACGCTCCGCCGGATCGCCAAAGGCGGGTCCGACGTGTTCTATCGGGGCGAGATCGCGGACGAGATCGACACGGACATGGCCGCCAACGGCGGCCTGATGCGGAAGGCCGATCTCGAAGCTTACGAGACCCGGCGTGGCGAACCGCTCTGGACGACCTATCGGGGACAGCGCATCGCGTCCAACCGGCCGCCCGGCGGCGGCGTGCAGCTTCTCCAGATGCTGAACGTGCTGGAGAACTTCGACCTCGCCGAGCTCGGCCACAACTCTGCCGAATACATCCGCGTCGTCGCGGAGGCGATGAAGCAGGCGACGATCGACAAGGACGCGCATGTCGGCGACCCCGCCTTCGTCGACGTGCCGCTCGACCGCCTCCTCGCCAAGGAATACGCCGCGAAGGTCGCCGAGCGCATCGTCCAGCGGGAGAAGGCGCACGTCCGGCGCTACCAGCCGGGCATGGCGGAGGCGAAGGACACCACCCACGTCGTCGTCCGCGACGCGCGCGGCAATATCGTCACCATGACCCATTCGCTCGGCATGCCGTCGGGCGTCATCACCGACGGGCTGGGATTCATGTACAACGGCTGCATGGGCGTCTTCGACCCGCGGCCGGGCCATGCGGGTTCCGTGGCGCCCGGCAAGAGCCGCTTCTCCTCGCTCTGCCCCTCGATCGTCTTCGAAGGCGACGAACCCCGGATCGCGCTGGGCGCCCCCGGCGGCACGCAGATCGCCATGGGCGTGTTGCAAACCCTGCTCAACATGATCGACTTCGAGATGTCGCCGATGGAGGCCGTCGCGGCGCCCCGTGTGTCGGCGACCAGCGACGTCATCGAGGTGACCAACCGCGTGCCGCGCTACGAGGTCGAGCCGCTGGAGGACGAGGGCTACACGGTCCAGCGCTCGCCGCTGACCTTCGCCTTCGCCGCGCCCCACGCCATCCGCATCGCGCCGGACGGCCGCCTGAGCGGCGGCGCCGACCCGAGCCATGACGGAGCAGTCCTGACCGTCCGTCAGGAGACGACCGCGTGACCGACGAGATTCTGCAGGCGGACGCCGTCACGCTTCGCGACCGGATCGCGGCCAAGCAGGTTTCCCCCGTCGAGGTGATGTCGGCGACGCTCGAACGCGCAGAAGCGTTGCAGGCCGCCTGCAACGCGTTCGTCACCATCGATGCGGAGCGCGCAATGGCGGACGCCAGGGCGGCGGAGGCCAAGGTCATGGCCGGAGAGCCGCTGGGTCCGCTCGGCGGCCTGCCGGTCTCGGTTAAGGACCTCTGCAACACTGCCGGCCTCCGCACCACCTTCGGCAGCCTCTATTACAAGGACAACGTGCCGGCGGCGGACTGCGTCGCGGTCGCGCGCCTGAAGGCAGCGGGCGCCATCGTCTACGCGAAGACGACGACGCCGGAGTTCGGCCACAAGCCGCTGACCGAAGCGCCGCTCTTTGGCCGCACCGTCAATCCCTGGGACCGGAGCCGGACCACC
>MRWG01002161.1_pt1 | contig 10532 bp, 6 predicted proteins | sample 1013341 | NCBI WGS metagenome assembly MRWG01 (sample SAMN06117577, study PRJNA244670) | biofilm metagenome | biome: Water; feature: Cathode Biofilm; material: Biofilm; isolation source: microbial consortium enriched at the cathode of a solar microbial fuel cell | place: USA: District of Columbia ...
CCGACGACCCGTCCCCCAGTGCCACGGGTTGTCCGCGGTCAATTCGCGCTTCGGCTTGGGCGCCGGCGCTTCAACAGGGGTGCTCGGTGCGTCAGCGGCCTGGGTCATGGTCTCGTCCGCCATGGTGCGTGGCTCCGGAGTGTCGTCGGTGCGAGTGAATGCGTGAGTCGGATTCGGTGTGAACGCGATCAAAGCAATGAAGTGGTTCGAGTGAACGGAATTCAGACGGCCATCATCTCAGGCTGCTGCGCCTGGTGCGGATGATTCGGCCCGCGATAAACCTTGAGCTTCTTGATCATCTGCCGACCAAGTCGATTCTTGGGAAGCATGCGGCGAACGGCGTCTTCAATGACGATCTCCGGACGGCGCTTCAGGAGGCTCTCGTACGACTCCATCTTCTGGCCGCCGGGATAGCCGCTGAACGTCTTGCGGAACTTGTGCTGGGCCTTGGAGCCGGTCAGCACGATCTTTTCAGCATTGGTGATCACGACGAAGTCGCCCGTGTCCACGTGCGGCGTGTACTCGGGACGATGCTTGCCCATGAGAATCACAGCGACTTCCGACGCGAGACGCCCAAGGGACTTGCCCTGAGCATCGACCTGGCGCCAGCTGCGCTCGATTTCACCATTCTTCGCAAAGTACGTCTGACGCATGGCGTCTTACCTTTCAGGGTCAGGCACGCGAGAACACTGAAGACACGATCACCCCTTCACGACTGTTGCCGGATCCTTCCGTGCAACCTCGTGTCAGGAAGCCCTTCGCGAAGCAAGCCCCGCGACGGCCCGTGGCCCGCCGACCAAAAAGAATGGCCTGATGCGAGCGACAGAAAACAGATTGGAATCCTGCTCACCGCCCCGCGATTGGGGACGGATCCCGCAGAATTGAGTCACGAAGCTTAGCCAAAGCCCAATTCCTGTCAAATACGACCCCAAAAAGGGCCCAACCCGGCCCAACATGATGGACGTAGGAGTCCGGGAGCCGATGATACCGCCATGGATCACCCCGAAGCCGGACCGGAACGCACTCCGAACGATGACCAGGACTCGCTCGAGACGGCCCCCTCAAGCGGCTGCCTTCGCGATCCCGGCAGCCGCACGCTGGCCCTGCTGTCCTGGCTGGGGATTCTGGGCGTCGTCGGATTCATCGTCCTGTCCCAGTACCTGGTCTCAGGCGCGGCGCCGGCCGAAGTGAGCGATGAGCCCTCGCCCACCGCCGGGATCTACATGCTCATGAGTCGGTACACCGTCGGCGCCGTGGAGCTCTCCAAATCCGCTCCCGGCGGCGAGCAGCAGGCGGACGATCTCAAAGCGCAGTTGCTCGGTCAGCTCGAGTCCATGACGGTCACGCGCGATCAGCGGCTCCGCCTCGCGCTGCTTGGCATTGATCTCGACCGACCTGAACTCGTTGAAGCGCAGCTTGAGCTCGCGTCCGCACCGCCAGAGAACGTCGATGACTCCGACGATGCGGCCGAGGCGGACGAAGCAGCTGCCGTTGACATCACGATCCCCGAATACGTCTTTGATGATGCGCAGCGAATTCGCGACTTGCAGCGAGGCGGCGTCGATGCGCTGAACGCCGAGGACGTCGCCGCGCTTCGCGACCACCACGGCTGGTTCGCCGAGATCGCGCTGACCTCGGGACTCGATCCTGACGACCCCGCTCGCGCGGCTGCGGTCGGCGCGGCGACGCGCGTCATGGCGGCGTTGCTCGCCCTCGCGATTCTTGGCATTGCCGGCGTCGTCGTCGGCTGTGTCCTGCTGATCGTGTTGATCATTCGCTTTGTCAGTGGCAAGTCGCACATGCGCTATGCCCCGCCGTCGCCCGGCGGCAGCGTGTACCTCGAAACATTTGCGATCTTTCTGATCGCCTTCCTCGGCACGCAGGTGCTCGCCGAGACCATCTTCATGCTGACCGGGTGGGACTTCGGCAGCGCGCTTCGATGGCTGCTGCTGCTCGTGCTGCTCTGGCCCTTGTATCGCGGGGCGCCGCGCAATCAGGTCAAGTTCGCGCTGGGCTGGCATCGCGGCGAAGGCGTGGTGAAGGAAATCGGCGCCGGCTTCGTCGGCTACCTCGCGGGGCTTCCGATTGTCGGTCTTGGCGTGCTGCTGACATTTATCCTCAGCACTGTGGTGGCCTTGTTCACGCAAGGTCCTTCAGCGCCGCCTTCGCATCCGATCGTGCAGGAAGTTTCCAACTCGTCATTGCTCAATGTGATTTCGCTGTACCTGCTCGCGTCCGTCTGGGCGCCGCTGGTGGAGGAATCCATGTTCCGCGGCGCGCTGTTCCATCATTTGCGCGGCTCGATGCGCGCCCTGTTTGCGGCTCTGCTGTCCGGGTTCATCTTTGCGATCATTCACCCGCAGGGCATTGTGCTGGTGCCGCCCTTGATGTGCCTCGGCTTCAACTTCGCGATGATTCGCGAGTGGCGCGGCTCGATCATCGGCCCGATGTTCGCGCACGCGATGCATAACGCGGTGCTCGTCACCGTGCTCATCATCGCCATGGGGTGACCAGGGACCAGGGACCAGACGTCGGTATTGCAGCGCCTAAGGCCTGGCCACTGGCTCCTGAGGCCTGACCTAGATTCCGTACATCGGGCGAAGCTTCTTCTCGAGGTAGCGCATCAGCGGCTCGTGTGACAGCGGCCCGCCGGTGAGTTTCTCGGTGAGTTCCGCCGCGGTGTACTGACGGCCAACCGCGTGAATGTTCGTGCGAAGCCAATCGAGCAGCGGTGAGAATTCACCCTTGGCGAAGCCTTCTTCAACACCCGGAAGCTCGCGCTGAATGGTCTCCCACAACTGCGCGGACAGCAGACTGCCCAGTGAATACGTGGCGAAATACCCGATCGCGCCCATGGACCAGTGCACATCCTGCAGGCAGCCCTGCGCATCGTTGGGCACGGTCAGGCCAAGATCGCTCTTCATGCGATCATTCCACCACGCGGGGATGTCCTTGACCGCGAGATCGCCTGAGATCATGGCGCGTTCGCAATCGAATCGCAGCATCACGTGCATGTGGTACGTCGCCTCGTCCGCCTCGACGCGGATGAACGATGGCTCGATCACATTGACGCAGCCGTGGAAATCATCGACATCAAATTTGTCCATGGCCGGTGCGAACTGCGACTTCACCTTGGGTGTGATCCATCGCCAGAACGCATGGCTGCGCCCGACCTGGTTTTCCCACAGGCGGGACTGGCTCTCATGCACGCCGAGGCTGATGTACTTCGCGATCGGCTGACCGAAGAGCTTCATCTTCGGCAACCCCTGTTCGTAGAGCGAGTGACCGGTTTCGTGCATCGTCGCCGCGAGCGAATCAGAGAAGCGATCGTCGTAGTACCGCGTCGTCATGCGCGTGTCGCCGGGCGCAATGCTCTCGGAGAACGGGTGCGCGGACACCGCGAGATACCCCGCTTTGTCGTCAAACCCGATCGCGTGCGCGATCTCCTTGTTGAAGGCGATCTGCGCATCTCGATTGAGCTTCACCTCGTCCGGCGCTCGCGTCGGGCGCTTGGGCGCCACGGCGATCTCTGCAATGAATGGCGTCATCACCTCGCGAAGCGGCTTGAACACTTCCGAGATCTCAGCGCTCGTGACGCGCGGCTCGTACTCATCCACCAGCGCGTCATACAGCTCGCCACCGGCCGGAGCGCCGAAGCACTCCGCCTTGGCGCGAGCCAGCTTCACTGTCTTTTCGAGCCATGGCTGAAAGATCGAGAAGTCGCTCTTCGCCCGCGCGTCTTTCCACACTTCCAGCGCGCGGCTCGACGTGTCTGCAATCTCCTCAACGAGGCTCGACGGAAGTTTCGTCGCACGGTCGAAGTCCCGCCGCAGTTCCCGAATATTGACGCTCATCAAGGGGTCGGCCATGACATCGCTGTCCGACTCGCACGCGCTGATCAACTCGCCGAGCCGCGGGCTGGTCCAGCGCTCATGCGAGAGACGCGACAGCAACGTGAGCTGCTCGGCGCGGAACGGAGCGGCTTTCGGCGGCATGTCCGTTTCCTGATCCCACGATGCGAGCTGCGCCATCGAATCAATCGTGGCCGCTTCGCGCACATGGTCACAGAGTTCCGAATACGCCTGAGTTGCGGACGCCGCGCTGGTCGCCATGCCTTACCCTTTCATTGCAGATCACTCGGTCAATCGTGCGGATTCTAGCGAATGGGGCCAGTATGACCGCGATGAACCCGAACGTGCGCATCGAGACGCCCCGCCTCATGGTGCGCTCGCCGGCACCGGGCGATCTCGACGCCATGTGCGGCGTCTTCTGCGATGAACTCGCCATGCGATTCGTGAAAGCAAAAGAAACGCGCGAGCAGGTGCAGGCGCGGATGCAGCGGCGGATCGATCTCGAACGCGAGCGCGGCTTCACCATGTGGACGGTGGAGCGCCGGGAGGATGGCGAGATCGTCGGCGACTGCGGACTGGCGCCGCTGGAGGGAACCGGCCCGTTGATCGAAGTCGGCTACCACTTCGCGCCGCCGCACTGGGGCGCGGGGTATGCCACCGAGTGCACGGTCACTGTGCTCCGCCATGGCTTCAACGAGTTGAAGCTCGACCACATCGTCGCCGTGGCGCAGCCGGACAATGCGGCGTCCATCCGCGTCATGCAGAAGTCCGGGATGCAATTCGTGCGCAACACGACGTACAAAGGCACGCCGGTTGTGATGTATGAAGCTCGGGCAGAATCGTGGGCGCCGAAGGCTTAATCCTCGAACAGAGCGCCGACCTCTTCTGATGAGCCTTCGACCAGTTCGCGAGCGCGCTCGCCGAGTTGAAGCGTGAGCAGCGTCGCATACCGACCGCCCTTGGCCCACAATTCTTCATGCGAGCCGACTTCCGCGATGCGCCCGCCATCGAGCACGACGATGCGATCGGCGTGACGGATCGTGCTCAGGCGGTGCGCGATGACGAAGCTTGTACGCCCCTGCATGAGCCGCGCGAGACTGCCCTGCACGAGTCGTTCGCTCTCTGAATCCAGATTGCTGGTCGCTTCATCGAGAATGAGGATGCGCGGGTCCGCCAGGACTGCCCGCGCAATGGCGATGCGTTGGCGCTGCCCGCCTGAGAGCCGCACGCCGCGCTCACCGATCAGAGTCTGATACTGATCGTCGAATCGCGAGATGAACTCATCAGCGTCCGCAGCGCGGGCGGCTTCGATGACTTCGTCCAGCGAGGCGCTGGGTCGGGAGAACGCGACGTTCTCCGCAATCGTGCCATCGAAGAGGAAAACGTCCTGCTCCACAACGCCGAGCAGGCGGCGGTAGCTGTCGAGATCAATATCGCGCAGGTCAACACCGTCCAGGCGCACCACGCCTTCAGATGGATCGAAGAACCGCGCCACGAGATTGCAGAATGTCGTTTTGCCGGCGCCGCTGGAGCCGACCAGCGCAATCACTTCGCCGGCGCGAACATCGAGATTGATGTCTTTCAGAATCGGTTCGCTGTCTTCGTTCGCGTCGGGATAACGGAACATGACCTGCTCGAACGACATCGCGCCATCGACCGTAGCGCGATCGAGGGTGCGCGTGCCAGTGGCAACAGCGAACTCCGTCGGCTCATCAAGCAGGTCGAGCGTCCTGTCGAAACCGGCAAGGCTGGTCTGCACCTGCGTCGCTGTTGACGCAAGCGTCTCCAGGGGCGACAGGAGGAATCCGAGATACGCGTAAAACGCCATCAGGTCGCCGATGGTGAGCACGCCGTGAATGACCTGCCACCCGCCGTACAGCATGACGCCGATGAGCGATAGCGGAATCACGAGTTGCCAAGAGATCTCGACGGCGCGAGAGCGCCACCACGCGAGCATTTCTTGGCGCAGCATAAAGTGCGTCACGCGCACGAATCGCGTTGATTCGCCGTGCTCGCGATTGAATGCCCGAACAACACGCATGCCGCCGAACACTTCGGTGCTTTGCGCGTCAATGCCCTGTCGTGTGCGTCGAATATCGCGATACACCGGACGAATCCGATTAATCCACGTCCGATGCGTAAAGAACACAATGGGAACAAGCGCGATGGCCGCAACGGGCAGGCGCCAGTCAATGAACGCCAGCACCAGCAGCGATCCAACGAATTGCAAAATCGCGCGCCATGGATTGTACACAAGGCTGAACAGCAGGTCGCCCGCGCCCGCGGCATCATCGCGCAACAAACTCGCCAATCCGCCTGAACGAATTGAATGGACACGATGCAGCGGGAGTCGGGACGCATGCTCAAACGCCTTGCGTCGAAGCGATGCCTGAAGCTTCATGCGCATGGAGGTCATGCGCCATCGTCCCCACATGCCGAACGCGACCGTAATCAGTGTCGCGACCAGCAGCGCGGCGCTCAGCGCCCACAACATCGCGATGCGATCACCGCCAAACCCAAGCCCGTATGGCGCACCGGCCGGGCCCGGATCATCATTGAAGATGTAGTCGATGGCGATCTTCGGCGCGTACGGCATCACCAGCCCGGCGCCGGTCGCGACGCTCAGCGTGATCAGCGCCTGCGCAACGCCCAGTCGCTGCCCGCGCAGCAGTCTCCACAGATGGCCAAAGAGCTCCCTGATGGTCCGCGAGCGCCGCTGATTCTGCATCGGCGAGCCGGGGTCCGGAAGCTCTGCGGGGCCGACGTGTTTTGCGCGCCGGGCCTTGTACGCCGCGTACCGATTGCGGCTGGATATGCGAGATGGATGCATAGGGGGCAATCGTAGCGCGCCGACCCGTGGATGGCGGGGCGTTCACGCAGAATCAGTGGATTTCAGTTGCCGCTGAGATGCGCGTCGTACCAGTCCCCCCACGCCTGCAGCATGTGCGCCGTGTGCGCGGGCTCGCGGAAGCCGTGGGGCTCGCGCGGATACGCGAGGAACTCGACCTCGCACCCAACATCCTTGAGCGCGCGATAGAGCGTGATGCCCTGCCCGAAGGGGACGCGGTCATCCGCCATGCCGTGAATGATAAGCGTGGGTGTGGTCGCGCCATCAATGTGCCGCACGGCGCTTGCCGCATCAAAGGGCTCGAAGTTGGTCCACGGAATCGTCGTGTATTCCCACTCGGCCGCGACGCCGTGATTGATGTCAGAGAGCGCGTACTGATTCACCGTGTCCGTCACCGCGGCGCCGGCGACCGCCGCCTGGTAGCGATTCGTGTGCGCAATCGTGTACGCGGTGCAGAACCCGCCCCATGACCAACCGCCGTAGACCAGCCGCGCCGGGTCCGCGACGCCAGCGTCAATGAGCGCATCAACACCGGACTCGATGTCCATAAACTCAATCTCGCCGAGTCGCCCCCGATTCGCTGCGTAGAAATCAAATCCGTATCCGAACCCACCGCGATAATTCGGACGGAAGACGTGATAGCCACGAGCCGCGAAGTATTGCGCCCACGAACTAAAGCTCTCCGTCGTCACGGAATCCGGCCCGCCGTGCGGCAGCACTATTAGCGGCGCCGGCTGACCCGCCGGCGCACGAGCGGACTTCCACAACACGCCCTCAAGCGCCGTCCCTTCGGGCCCGGTCCATGCGAACACTTCAGCGTCCGACAGGGTCCAGTCGTCCATATACGGGTGTGCATCGGCCACGGCCGTGACTTCACCGGTGGTCAAGTCAATCGTTGTCGGATTCGCCCCCGTCGTCGGCGACGATGCGACGCCCACGGCCACGCGGCGATTGATATCCGTCACAAATGAATTTCCAAAGACCACGTCGGGCGTCGCGACATCCTCAATCGTTTCGCCATCGGGCGAAATGCGCACGAATCGAGATTTCGTCTTGTCGTACAGGTGCGCCACAAGCTGCCCATCCTCCGTCCACATGAATCCTTCCAGCGTCGGATCCAGCGACGCGGCGACGTTCTGCGACCGACCGCCGCGCAGCGGATGCACCATGAGCGAATTCATCAGACTCAGCGTGCCCTCGCCGCGCTCATACGCGACGTATCGAAGCCGCGGCGACCACGCGATGTGGCCAACAGCCCCCGGCTCATCCTGAAGCACGCGCTCCACCTCACCCGTGCGCGCATCAATCAGCCGCACCGTGCGCAAGCTGAAAGATTCATACGGATCAGCCGAGGCTGAAGCAACGACCGCAAACTGATGCGCCGCCGGCGACCACGCGTAATCCACGATGTGGTCGCTCCCATCAGTGATCTCTTTCAACGAGTCAGTCTCGAGTGAATAGGTGTACAGCCGCGCGTTGCGCCACTCTTCCCCGAAACGAATCGCGCCGCCAGACTGATTCTTCTGCGCCTTCGCCTCTTCATCGAGCTCCGGCGTCGCGATGAACGCGATCGTGCGGCTGTCGGGTGAAAACTGCATCGCGCCGGGTGACAGATCGTCGATCTCCAGCGCACGAGGCTCGGCGCCCCCGTAGGCGCCGCTCGAAATGCGCATCACATGAATGCGGCGATCGTCATCCACTGTTCGAAGAAACGCGAGCCATCGACCGTCAGGGGAGAATCGAGGCGATGACGCCGCGCTCTCGCCAAAGGTGATCTGCCGCGGCGCGACGGTTCCATCCGCAGGCGCGAGCCACAGCTGCTGATCGCTCGACCAGCCGGCTTCGGATTCGTCAGACGTCTCGACCGCGTCCGCATCGAAGGATTGCGTTCGAAGCGCGTACACGATGACGCGCCCATCCGGTGAAATCTGCGGATCGGACACGGCGCTCATGCCGGCGACGTCCATCGCGGTGGGCCGCGTTTGCGCCTGGACAAAAGCCGCGCTCAGGGTCAACAGGGCGGCGCAACAGACCAATCCAATCCGGAAACGATGACGCATCACAACCTCCTTCAAGTCATTCGGTACACCAGCGTACCGCGCGTGGCCTCGCCGGCGGCGCCCTTGCGGTGGATGTGCATCGTCGGCGACACTGTGGCCAATACCACCCGGAGGACGAGTCCACCATGATTCGGAGCATTGTCATGACCGCCGCCACCGTCGCGACGACCGCGCTGAGCGCCGCCGCACAACAGCCCATCACCGCGACCGACCTGCTCCAACTCAAGCAGATCACCGAGGTCGACGTCGCTCCGAATGGCGCCTTCGCGATTTACGCGTTGCAGGAGATCGTAGATGAAGGCGCCGACAAGAAGGGCCTTGAGAAATACGACTACCGCACGCATCTCTGGATGATGCCGCTCGATGACGAAAACGCCTCGCCGCGACAGCTGACTTTTGGCGATCGCGATGACACCAGCCCGGAGATCAGCCCCGACGGCGCGCATGTCGCGTTCGTCCGGCAGGGCGCGATGCAGGAAGGTGAAGCAGAACGACCCAAGCCTCAGGTCTGGGTAATGCCACTGGGCGCCGCCGGCGAAGCGCGGCAAGTCACGACGCTCGAACACGGCGCAACATCCCCCGCCTGGCGGCCGGACAGCAAGGCGCTCCTCGTCGCCAGCGCTATCCCCTTCTCCAAGATCGATGGTCAGCCCGATTGGGATCACGAACGACCAGCGCGCGACTGGAACGACGCGACCATTCCGAACGAAGACAACGATGCGGACGCCAGCCCCGATGGCGACCGGCAGTCCGTCCGCAACTGGCTTGAGCGCAATGCCATCAAGGGCGATCCCAATGTCTATTCGCGCCTTGCCTTTCAGGACGAACTGGCCATCAAGGGCGAAGACAAGTTCGCCCATCTGTTCCTGATTGAGCTGAGCAACGAATCGCAACCGAAACAGCTGACCCACGGGTTCCGAAACCATGGGAATGCCTCGTTTTCGCCCGATGGGCAGACGATTGTGTTCGTGGATAAACCGCGCTCGGCCGACCATCCGGATCGCACCTATCGCGCCTCCATTTATCTGATGAGCGCATCAGGCGGAGGCGCACGCGCGCTGCTGGATGATGAGGGCTGGTCGTACAACTCGCCGCGATTCGCCCCGAATGACGGCAGCATCATCTTCACCGCGACGCAGATGGATGAGTTGCTCTATCGCCAATCGCGGCTTGGTCGCATTGCGCCCTCGCCGCGCGAACCGCAATGGCTGGCGCCGGACTGGCCATCCGACATGACAAGTCCGGTGGCGACCGCAGAAGGTGTCTACTACACCTCGCCCTGGCAGGGTGGATTCGCACTGAACTTTGAACGGTACTCCGCGGACGGTCACGACCACACCGACGTGGTCTCCGGTCCCGTCGGCGTACAGACCTTTGACGCATCCGGCGCGCGCATCGTCGCGGCGATCACGAGCATCGACAACCCGTCTGAGCTCGTCCTGATTGATCGCGACACGGGCGACCGCCGCCAACTCACGAAGCACAACGAGTCGTGGCTCCAGAATCGAATCATCTCAAGGCCCACCGAGCATTGGATCGATCGGCCGGACGGCGAGCGCATCCAATACTGGGTCATGGAGCCAACCAATCGGCGCGACGGTGAGCAGTATCCGGTCGTGCTTGAGATTCACGGTGGCCCCATGGCGATGTGGGGGCCGGGTGAGTTTTCCATGTGGCATGAGTTCCAGCTTCTGTGCTCGTGGGGCTACGGCATCGTCTACTCCAACCCGCGCGGCAGCGGCGGGTACGGCTACGACTTCCAACGCGCCAACC
>MRWG01002162.1_pt1 | contig 10523 bp, 8 predicted proteins | sample 1013341 | NCBI WGS metagenome assembly MRWG01 (sample SAMN06117577, study PRJNA244670) | biofilm metagenome | biome: Water; feature: Cathode Biofilm; material: Biofilm; isolation source: microbial consortium enriched at the cathode of a solar microbial fuel cell | place: USA: District of Columbia ...
GCTTCGCCGAGCCCGGTCGCGTCCGCGAACCTGTCGGCGAGCGCCGTCAGGCGGATGCCGCAGAGCACGACGACCACCGCGGCGGCGGCGAACCCGGCGACGGCGAGCGGGGCGCTGTCGGTCAGAAAGTCCATCTAGTCATAAGACGGCGTAGGCGCTTCCGTTCCGGATTTCCGCCCGGGCCGCAGACGGCTACCGCGGGCCGCCTAGCCGGTCCGGATTTCGTCCGACCGTTCGCCCGAGTCCGCGACCCGGGGGATGAGCGCCTTCACGAGGTCGCGCATGTCGACTTCGCCGACCGCTTCGCCGTCCTGCATCACCCGGAAACTGCGCGTCGTGTCGCCGCCGGAAAGGGCGATCAGGCTTTCCAGATTGTCGTTGTGGTCGACTTCGCCGGCGATGTCGCGTCCGGTTTCGCTCGTCCGCATCACAGAGCGGACGCGGAGCACGCGGGCGCGATTGATGTCGCTGACGAAGTCTTCGATGTACGGGTCCGCCGGGTTCAGCAGAATGCCCTGCGGGTCGCCCTGCTGGACGATACGGCCTTCGTTCAGGATGACGAGGTGATCGGCGAGCTTCAGCGACTCATCCAGATCGTGCGTGATGAACACGATCGTCTTGTGCAGTTCCGTTTGCAGTTCCAGCAGCAGGTTCTGCATGTCGGTGCGGATCAGCGGATCGAGGGCGGAAAAGGCCTCGTCCATCAGCATGATATCGGAGTTGGACGTCAGCGCCCGCGCGATTCCGACGCGCTGCTGCATGCCGCCGGAAAGCTGGTGCGGATAGCTCGCCTCGTAGCCTGCGAGGCCAACGCGATCCAGCCACTTGCGGCCTTCCTGCTCGCGTTCGTCCTCGGGGACGCCGCGCACTTCCAGCGGCATGGCCGTGTTCGCCAGGACAGTGCGGTGCGGCAGCAGCGCAAACTTCTGGAAGACCATGGACATCTTTGTCTGCCGCATCTGGCGCAGCGCCTCGCGTCCATAGGACATGACGTCGTCGCCATCGACGAGAATCTCGCCCGCCGTCGGTTCGATCAGCCGATTCAGATGGCGGATCAATGTTGACTTGCCCGAACCGGACAGGCCCATGATGACGGTGATCTCGCCGTCGCGCATGTCGACGTCGATATCCTGCAGGCCGAGCACATGGCCGTGCTCCGCCAAAAGCTCGACCTTGCCCATGCCGCCCTTGACCAGATCGACCATGTTCGCCGCATCGGGGCCGAAGATCTTGTAGAGGCCCTTGATGCTGATCTGCGCCGGCGGGCGCGACCCATTGGCGGTCCCTGCCATGTCAGCGTCCCCCATGCCCGGCGCGCGATGTGTCGATGCGGTTCAATGCGGCCTTGCTCGCCCGGTCGAGAATGACGGCCAGGAGAACGATGCCGAGACCCGCGACGATGCCGACGCCGAGTTCCAGATTGCGAATGCCGCGGAGCACGAGAACGCCGAGGCCCGGCGCCGAGACGAGGGAGGCGATGACCACCATCGCGAGGCTCATCATGATCGTCTGGTTCACCCCGGCCATGATGTTCGGCAGCGCCAGCGGCATCTCGACGCCCAGGAGCTTCTGCCGGCCGTTCATTCCGAACGCGTCGGCGGCCTCGATAACGTCCTTGTCGACGAGCCGTATGCCGAGATCGGTGAGGCGGATGACCGGCACGATCGCATAGAGGATGATGGCAATGCCGTAGAGCTTTGATTCCGTGACGGAAAACAGAAAAATAAGCGGGATCAGGTAAACGAAACTCGGCAGCGTCTGCAGCAGGTCCAGGACGGGGAGGGACATCCGTTGGAACGTGTCGTTCTTGGACATGGCGATGCCGATCGGCACCCCGAACAGCACGCAGAGCGACGTGCAGACAAAAATGATCGAAAGCGTCTGGATCGCATAGTCGAAATGGTCGATGAGCCCGAGGAACAGAAACGAGCCGGCGATCAGGGCAATCACGGTTCGGGATTTCGTCGCCTGCCAGGCGCCGGCGAGCATCAGCGGCAGAAGCGCCCACCAGGGCAGCCAGGTAAAAAGCCAAAGCGCGCCGTCGAGAAGCCAGCTGAGCGGCTGGGTGATCGGGTCGAGAACGAGCTTGAGGACGTCCTTGGCTTCGAGGAACGCGTCTTCGACGCCGGCCGTGAACTCACGCGTCCTGGGCATCTGGCCGCAGGCTTCGTGAAGATTGTCGAGCGACGGAAACGGAAACGCAGCGCCGCCGATGTCGTCGACGTTCTGCCCTTTCGTCTTGGCGAGCAGTTCCGCCATGGTCATGGGGCCGCCTGCGGCCCCCTGGTCACACCATTCGCGCAGCCCCAGCGCGTTGAATAAGCCGTCGTAGAACGCCAAAGCCGTTACACCCCGTCAAATATTCGCACAAAAAAACCGGGGCCGGACGACGCGTGTCGCCCGGCCCACGATGTGGTCTACTGCAGCAGGGCGCTCAGCTCTTTCTTGGCGTCGTCGCTCAGCCACTTGGACCACGTGTCCTTGTAGGTGTTGAGGAAGTGGACGGCGGCCTCTTCAGGCGACGCGTTGTTCTCTTCCTGCCACGCCAGCACCTCGCCCATCTGGGCGTTGGTGAAGGAGACGTTCCGCATGAGTTCGGTGACTTCCGGATTGGCTTCCGCAAACTCGTCGGTCACGACGGTCAGCACGCGCGACGTCGGATAGGGCGACAGCACCGGATTGGCGCAGTCTTTCTTGGAGTTGCAGGCGTGCGCTTCGGCGTTGAACTCGCCGACGTCGACCTTGACCATGTCATACTTGCCAAGCACGGAGGTCGGCGCCCAGTAGTAGCCGAACCACGGCTCCTTGTTCTCGAACGCGGCGGCGATCGACGTCGCCATGGTCTCGCCGGAGCCGTGCTTGAACACCTCGATGCCAGAGGCTTCGAGCTTGGCCGCCTTTGCGTTATTGGCGTTCACGATCTGGCAGGCCCAGCCATCCGGGCACTGGTGGAAGCGGCCGCCGACGAGTTCCGGGTTTTTCTTGACGCCTTCGATGGTCTTCAGCTCGGGGTGCTCTTCGGCCAGGTACTTCGGAATCCACCAGCCTTCGACGCCGCCGTCCGACAGCACCTTGGTCAGCGGCTTCACCTTGCCCGCAGCCTCGAGCTTGTCATAGGCAGGCGAGCCGGCGACCCAGAGCTCGGTCAGGATGTCGGGCTCGCCGGTCTCCGCGACCGAGGCGATCGCCGGGTTCGTCGACGACGGGACGACCTTCACATCGCAGCCATATCCCTGTTCCATCAGGAACTTGGAGACGGCCGTTACGACGGCGGCCGAAGCCCAGTTCATCTCTGTGATCGAAACTTCACCGCAGGTTTGCGCCTGGGCGCCGCTGGTCGCCATGCCGACCGACAACGCCGCCGCGGCGGCCATGAGCTTTAGTCGCATATCGCTCTCCCAAATTGATCTTTTCCCGTGGTCAGACCACGCTCGCGCGCGTCAGATATTCACCTGAGCGCTCAGCGATGGGCGCGAGCATACAATTTGAGACGCATATGTCCATGCATTGTCGTTTCACTACGTAAGCCTCTACAATATAGACAGTTAACTCAGTGTATTTTTAGTATTACAATGAATTCGGAGTGATAATTATGTGTCTGTGCCCGTAATTCTCATAATTTGTGCGAATATCGATTCGGATATTTATTTGTGAGGCCTTGGCGGGCCGACCGTCGCGCCGGGGCCGTGGGTCGAGCGGCGGCGGGCGCCGGACGGCGTGGCGTGCGCGAAGGCCGCGCCGTCGCCATGCCGGAGCTGTCGTCGAATCAGGCGAACGGGTCCGTGTCGATCAGGCCCTCTTCCTGCGCCTTGATCTGCAGCGCCAGATACTTCGAATAGACCCGCGCCTGGGTCAGGCTGCCGGCGATGAACCACATGCCTTCCTGCGGCGTGCGCTTGTACATGTTGGCGAGTTCGCCGTCCTTGTCCTCGCCCCAGATCGGGCCGATCTTCTCGACCATCGCCTCGCCCAGCGCCCGACGCACGAGTTCGCCCTGCGGATAGTAACCGGTGCCGAGCACGATGACGTCGGCCGGCACGACGGTCCCGTCGTCCAGAAGCGCGCCTTCCGGGCAGTAGCGCTCGATCCGCTCGTTATGCAGCAGGCCAATCTCGCCCTTGATCATCAGGGCGGAGCTGCCCGCGTCGAGATTGTAGCCGCCGCCGCGCCGGCGGTATTTCATCTGATGTCCGGTCTCGTCCTCGCCGATGTCGAACTTGAAGCCGATGCCCTTCAGGCCCGCGATCATGTCCCGGTCGAGCTCCATCATGCGCTTGACCGCGAGTTGGTAGGCCTTGACCACCATAGGCGGCGTCGCGGCGCCGCCGATCAAGTCGCAGTCGGCGACCGGCAGGCCTTCGTCGTAGAGCGCGTAGTTGAGCTTCGCCGACGGGTCGATCGACACGACGGTGGTCGAACCGCGCTGCACGATCGTCGTCTCGCAGCCGAAGCTGTGCAGGTCGAGCGCGATGTCGTTGGCGCTGGAGCCGGTTCCGATGACGATCGCCTTCTTGCCGGCGTAAGGCGCGCCGCTATCGAACCCCTCGGAGTGGATGACCTCTCCCTTGAAGCTGTCGAGCCCGGGGATGTCAGGAATCAGGGGATAGCTGCTGACCCCGTTCGCGAACACGATGTGGCGGGGCCGCATAACCCGCTCCCCGCCGTCCGCGAATTTGAGCGTTGCGGTCCAGCATTTCGCCGCGTCGTCCCATTCGCCCTTCACGAATTCCGTGTTCGTCCAGTGATTGATCTCCATCACCTGGGCGTACATCTCGAACCAGAGGCCCAGCATGTCCTTCGGAATATAGTTCGGCCAGGTCGGCGGGAACGGCATGTAGGGGAGGTTGTTCACCTCGATCGAATTGTGCAGCGCGAGCGAGTGGTAGCGTTTCCGCCAGCTGTCGCCGATGCGCGGCCAACGCTCGACGACGAGCGCGTCGACGCCGACCTGGTTGAGGCGGGCGGCGATCGAAAGCCCGCACTGCGCGCCGCCGACGACGAGCACGGTCGGGTCCCGGTCGTCATAGGTCTGCGCCTTCCGCCGGGCATCTTCCCAGTTGTCGCCGCCGAAATTCCGGGAATAGGCGGCGCCCGTCGGACGATTGGCGCCGATCTTCTCCTCGAAGCCCTTCAATTCCTCCAGCGACGTGGAGAGCACCCAGGCGACATGGCCGGCCGCACCGTCGCCGTCGGCCGCGGGAACCAGTCTGAGCACGCCGGCGCCGCGCCCCACTTTCGTCTCGAACCGGTAGAGCGCCTCGATGCACTCCCGGCCGAGCCGCATGACCCGGCGCGGCGGCGTCCGGTCCGGATCCAGCTCGAAGCCGTATGCCTTGACCTCGGGCTGGCGGGCGGCCAGGCCCTCGGCGATGCGCTCGGCGCCGACGCGGGGCGTCAGGTGCCATGTGAACGCCAGCACGTCCCGCCAGTTGCCGTCGGCGGCGATCAGCCTTTCGATCCGGCCGGCCTCGCCGCTTTCGAGAGCCTGCTCGAACGCGGTGAGCCACGCCGACGCAACGCCGCGGATTTCGGCGTCGTCCCGCGCCTGCACACTCGTGGGGTCAGTATAATTCAACGATCTGTCCACTTCGCTTCGGGGCTGAAGGGGCATGTTACCCGACCGGGCGCCGGCTTGGTATGATCGCGCCGTCTTTCACAGCCGCAGGCGGCGCGACATACTCAAGCGATGAACGCCCAGCCGCCCCGGGCAGCCGCCGCGCGGGCGGACGCCATCTTGCTCTCCATCGCCTTCATCGTCTTGTCGTCGATGCTGTTCGCGCCATTGACGCAGACGTCGACCAAGTTCCTCTCGGGCCAGTTCCCGGTCTTCCAGATCATCCTGTTCCGCTCGATCGGCCACGCCTTCTGGATGCTGCTGTTCTTCCTGCCACGGCATGGGCTTTCAATGTTCCGGGCGCATCGGCCCTGGCTGCATCTGGCGCGGTCGGCGCTGCTGTTCCTGTCGACCATGTGTTGGATTTCGGCGATCAGCGCGGTGCCGTTGGCGACGGCCTCCGCGATCAATTTCACGGCGCCGGTCTTCGTCGTGATCCTCTCGATCCCGATGCTGAGGGAGCGCGTCGGCCTGCATCGCTGGACAGCCGTGCTGCTGGGTTTCCTCGGCGCGCTGATCGTGATCGGCCCGGCTTGGGGCGGCCTGCAGGCGGAGTTTCTGCTCCTGCTGACCGCGGCGCTTCTGTTCGCGGTCTATCAGATCCTGACCCGTATCGGCGCCGCATCCGACAGCGATGCGACGGCGTCATTCTATACGGTGCTCGTCAGCCTGGCGGCCGGGGCGCTCCTGGCGCCCTGGAACTACACGCCCCCGGCGCCGGGAGATTACGTCGTCTGGGGCGCCTTCCTCGCAGTCGGGCTCCTGGGCGGGATCAGACACTATCTCGTGGTGAAGGCCTATGGCGGCGCCCCGGCCTCCGTCGTTTCGCCCTTTTATTATTGCGAACTCGTCGGCGTGGCGATCTTGGGCTATTTGGTGTTCGGCGACGTGCCGGCGGCGAACACCTGGGTGGGCGCCGGGCTGATCGTCGCCTGCGGTCTCTACATCGCCCATCGTGAACGACGGGCGAAGGCGTCGCGCTGACGGGCGCGGCCCCGGAGGCGCCGACTTCCGACCCCGCAGATGGAGGCAGAGCTTTGAAGGCTTTCGATCCGACCAAACATTCCTGTAGCGCCACGCACAAGAAGATTTACGCCTGGTCGGCGCTGGCCTACACGATCGTGGACTTCGCGGCGGCGGCCTTGTTCGTCGTTGGCAGCGTGCTGTTCTTCAGCGAATCGACGACCTACGACGCGACCTGGCTGTTCTTGATCGGCTCCGTCTTTTTCGGTCTGCGGCCGACCATCACGATGCTGCGCGAGATCGCCTACATCCGGGCCGGCGATTACGCGGACGTTGCTGCAGAACTCGCGCCGGTGGCGGGATCGCCGCCGGAAATGTCGGGCGACCGGGCCCCAAAATCAAAATAAGTGAAGGGAGAGCGCCGCTTCGATCCGCGCCACGGCTCTCGCTCCGGCCCGGCAGGAGCGCGCGGATAGGCCTGCCCACTCCGATGGAGCGGGCAGGCCCGTCGCTCGCGACAGGCCGGACTTGCGTCCGGCGTTGCGTCCTACTGGGTGATGCCGGCGTTGTTGCCCGTGCCGACCTGGCTGAAGTTCGCCATGTTGGAGGCGCCCACCTGGGTCACCGCGGCCTGGTTGTTGTCGCCGTTCTGGACGCCGGTGATGTCGTTGCCGGCGCCGTTCTGCGTGAACGCGAAGAGGTTGCCGTCGCCGCTGCCGTCGCCCGAGGGACGCGTGTCCTCGATGTTGAAGGTCAGCGTGTTCGAGCCGTCCTGGATGATCTGGCCGGAGATGAGGCCGCTCGATGCGCTCAGCGCGTCGCCCGTGAAGAGCGAAGAACCGTCGCCATTGTTGCTGCCGACGATTCCGACGATGGCGCTGTTCGTGCCGGTCTGGTCGAGGTCGACATAGTTGTTCGAGCTGCCGACGCCGATGATGTCGATCTGGGTGGTGTTGGTGCCGTCCTGGTCGACATCGACACTGTTGCCGTCGCCGTCGATCGCGCCGATGGACGCGACATTGAACGTGCCGAGCTGGTTGACGCCGATATTGTTGAAGGCGCCGGCGACGTTCAGCGGATCGACCGTGTTGTTGTCGCCCTGCTGGCGGATGCCGACCTGGTTGTCGTCGTTCGTGATCAGGACGTTGGAGGCATTGTTCAGATAGCCGAACTGGCCGATCGCGAATTCGTTGTTATTGCCCGAAATCGTCAACCCGATGTCGTTCCCGTAGGACGGGTTGTTTGTTGCGCTGACGCCGGGATTGTCCTGGATCAGCGTGCTGTCGGCGAGCACGTCGCCGCTGTTGTTCGGGTTCCGGCGAACCGCGGCGGGGCCGGTCAGCGTGCCGTTGCCGTTGTTGTCGCCGGTGATCGAGACGTTGATCGTGTTCGGGTCCGGCGTGCCGTTGGGATCCCGGAGCGAGAGCTGGCTGACGCGTGCGATCGTGTTGCCTGCGCCGGTCTGCGAAACCGTCGCTTCGTTGGCGCCGCCGCCGGTCTGAACCGTCTGGCTGACGACGTCGATCGTGTTGCCGTCGCCGGCGCCCATGGCGTCGCCCTGGGTGACGGTCAGGCTGTTGGCGGACGTGATCTTCGCATTGTTGGTGACGAACTGGCGGACGCTGCCAACGGTGTTTCCGCTGGAATTCTGGGTGAGCGTCGCCTCGTTCGGATAGGCCAGCGTGCGGACGCCGACGGTCTGGTCGGCCAGGATCTGGTCGAGGCCGTCGCCGGATGCGCCGATCGAGTTGTTGTCGCCGATCTGATCGATCGTCAGGCGGTTGGAGGAGGGGTCGTTCGCGCCCGACCGGCCGTCCTGCACCATGCGATTGCCGCTCGTGCCCGCGACGTTGTTGGCGCCCGGCTGGTCGATGCTGGCGGTGTTGTTGCTGCCCAACTGGTCGATGTAGGCCTGATTGGACTGCGCAAACGCCGTCCCCGACAGCATGGCGGAGAGAGCGACGCTCAGCAGCAGTTTGGTCTTCAGTGTCTTCACAATTCTCGTCCCTGTTGTTGGCCGCAATGGCCGGTTCGCGTCGCGCTCGCACGCGACTCCAATTCGCTACGACTTTGCTTGAGCATCCTGCTCTCTGGGGGAGCGTGGCCGCTTCCCCATATCGAGACTGGCCGCGCCGCGCCGCCTTTCGGCGAACGGGTCCTGGCCGGAGCCGCGATGATAGCCCTCCGCCGCCCCAGAAGCGCGCGCGGGACCACAGTCAAACGTACTAATCCGGGCTACCGTCCGATCGACATGCGTCTCCAGGTGCGTAGAGCGTCACATGCGTAGGTCGGGCAAATGCGCATTCGCGGCGACGCCGCCGAACGTGCATAACCACGTGCTGGAATCATTCAGCCGGGTGAGCCCTTGCCTGCGTCGTAACGTTCTAACCGCTCGCCAGTCCATCCACTGCCGCGACCAGAAACATCGACCCGCCCAAGGTCGACGCCCGCCCCACTTCTCACGTCACGAACCAACTTATCATATCGGTTTCGCTGGGTGTCGCGAGCACAAATGTTAACGGATTATGAATATCCGGCCGTCACCAGGCCCGCCGCAGGTCAGATGACGGCGCGGAGCGAGGCCTCAATCTGGCCGCTGCACCATTCGTCGCCATAGGCCTCGTCGCTGCGCGCGCGCAGTGCGGCCTGGTCAGGGAGGGCGCCGATGCGGTCGGCAAGCGCAGCGATCGCCGGCGCCTCGTCTTCCAAGACCGGGCGCAGGCTCGGCAGCTTGGCCGTCATCACGCCCCAGAGGCTATAGACGGTGAGGTCCGCCAAGCCGGGCGCGTCGCCGCCGAGCATATGGCCGGTCTCGGCGGTCAGGCCGTGGCGACGTCCATGCTCGGCGAAGATCGCCATCCAGCGGCGAAGGCGGGGTTGATAAGCGTTCCAGCCGGCCTTCGTCCACATCTGCGCGCCATTGTAGAGCGTCATTTCGTAAAGGACGTCGTTGGCGTCGGCGACCAGTTTCGCCGCGAGCGCGGCGCGCTTCGGGTCGGACGGGATCAGCCCATGCTTCGCGCCCAGGTAGCCCATGATCGCGGGCGTCTGCGCCAAGGCAAAGTCCGCCGCGTGGTCGATCAGCACCGGTGGGCCCATATGCGGCGTCGTCTGGTCGAGCGGCGCAGCGCCTTTCTCCGCCATCAGCGCGCCCATGTCGGCGTCCGTCCAGCTTGCGCCCACATGGGCGAGGACGGACCGGACAAACTGGCCTCTGAACGGCAACGGCCAATAGTAGAGCGTGTAGTCGGTCATGCGGATCCCTCCGTCATTTCGGGCCGGGCGGGACATCCGCCCGCACGGACGCAATAATGACCCTAACCCAAACGAAGCGCCGCCGCGTCGCGCCGGCCGGGCAGGGACGGGAGGAGACGAGCATGCCGCATTTCGAGAAGGGCGACGTCCGCATCCGCTACGAGGAGGTCGGCAGCGGCTTCCCACTGCTTGTGACGCCCGGCGGCGGTCTGAATTCCCGCGTTGACGTCTGGCCACGCGCCGTCTTCAACGCGATGGAGGCGTTCAAGGACGATTTCCGCTGCATCACCATGGATCAGCGGAACGCCAATGGCGGGGAGAGTCGAGGACCGGTTGCGGCGGACGATCCCTGGGGCGCCTTCGCCAACGACCAGCTTGGTCTTATGGATCACCTCGGCATCCGAGAGTTTGCCTATATGGGCTACTGCATCGGCGGATGCTTTGCCGGCAAGCTGCTGGAACGAGCCCCCGATCGGGTCGTCGCTGCGGTCTTCTGCCAGACGGTCGGGCATTGGCCAGAGGATCCCGATGTCATGTACCGCTCCGGCCGCGACGGTTGGGCGCCGGAGTTCCTTGCCGGCCGTCCCGATGTCGATCAGGCGACGATCGACCGCTACCTGCACAATCTCTATCGGGCGAACCCGTACTTCCTCTACAGCGTCTCGCGGGAGTTCATGGCGACCTGCGAGAC
>MRWG01002163.1_pt1 | contig 10516 bp, 10 predicted proteins | sample 1013341 | NCBI WGS metagenome assembly MRWG01 (sample SAMN06117577, study PRJNA244670) | biofilm metagenome | biome: Water; feature: Cathode Biofilm; material: Biofilm; isolation source: microbial consortium enriched at the cathode of a solar microbial fuel cell | place: USA: District of Columbia ...
GTCGACGCCTTCCGCTGGGTCTGTGCGATATCGCTCCAGCGCAGGATCTCCAGACTGCCGTCGTGCCGCTCGACCAGCGCCGAGCACGTCTCCATCCAGTCGCCGTCGTTGCAGTAGAGGACGCCTTCGATCTCGCGCATTTCCGCGTGATGGATGTGACCGCAGACGACGCCGTCGACGCCCCGCTGGCGGGCGGCGTGCGCCACGGCGCTTTCATAGGCGCCGACGAACTGCATGGCGCGCTTCACCTTGAGCTTCAGGTATGCGGAAAGCGACCAGTAAGGCAGCCCGAGGACCTGGCGGCTCCAGTTGACGAGCACGTTCAGGCGGAGCGCGGCGTGATAGGCCCAGTCCCCGAGCAAGGCCACCCAGCGGGCATAGCGCACGACCACGTCGAACTCGTCGCCATGCAGCACGAGCAAGCGCCGGCCGTCCGCGGTCTCGTGGATCGCTTCCTTCAGCACCTCGATGCCGCCGAATTGGTAGCCCGCATATTTCCGCGCGAACGCGTCGTGATTGCCGGGGATGTAGACGACCTTCGCACCCTTGCGCGCTTTCCGCAGCAGCTTCTGGACGACGTCGTTGTGCGTCTGCGGCCAGTACCACCAGCGTCGCAGCCGCCAGCCGTCGACGATGTCGCCGACCAGATAGAGATTGGCGCTTTCGGTCGCGCGCAGGAAGTCGAGGAGCAGCGTCGCCTGGCAGCCTTTTGCCCCGAGGTGGATGTCCGAAATCCAGATCGTGCGGTACTCGGCGACGGTCGGAACAGGTCCGGTATCCGGCATGCTTTGCTCTCCCACGGCGAATCGCCGTTCGGTTCACGCCTGTTGTCCGAGTACCCGTTTGCAATGATAGATTAATGAAACCAGTAAGTTCAGTCGCTTTATTGAGGTTTCATGACAGCTGGCCCGGCGAACGCGCTGGCCCTAAGCCGAAGTCGAATCACCTATCTCTGCGGAGATCGGTATGCTGCGCTGCAAGATAATTGATTCTTCATGCGACCCGCGCGATACTCTGGCCCCATGCACCGTGGTCCCATTCTCTGCATCGTTCACCAGCGATCCTCCTATCCGGGTCGGCTCGGCCAGCTCTTCATGGCGCGGGGCTTCCATCTGGACATACGCTGTCCGGGCGTCGGCCATGCCCTGCCCGAGACGCCGGACGACTATGCCGCGACCCTGATGTTCGGCGGCCCGATGAGCGCCAACGACGAACACCTGCCTGCGATCGCGGCCGAACTGCGCTGGCTGGAGCGGGCGATCCGGCGGCCGACGCCGTTCGTCGGCGTCTGTCTCGGCGCGCAGATCCTGGCGCGCGTTCTCGGCGCCAAGGTCTGGCTGCATCCGGAGGAGCATGTCGAGGTCGGCTACACCGGGATTCGGCCGACCCAGGATGGCTGCGATCATTTCGACGGGCCGATGCAGGTCTTCCAGTGGCACAAGGAAGGCTTCGATTTGCCGGAGGGTTCCGTGCTGCTGGCGACTGGCAGCGACAGCTTCCCGAACCAGTGCTTCCGCCACGAGGCGCATTGCTTCGGGCTGCAGTTTCATCCCGAAGTCACTTACGAGATGATGCAGCGCTGGTCGAACCCGACCTCGCCGACCATGCAGAAGCCCGGCGCCATGCCCCGCGAGGAGCAGTTGAAGCTGCACCCAACCGTCGATCCGCCATTTGCTCAATGGACGGAGCGCCTGGTCGATCACGTGATCCAACTCTCCGAACAGGCGGGCGCCTGCCAGAAATCCGCCGCCGCCTGAACTACCGGTGGCGGTAGCCCTGCCGCGCGAGATTGAGCGCGCGGCCGTCCGGTCCGCGCACGACGACCTGCGGCTCCCCGCTCGCACACGGGCCTGCCGACCCGATGCGCGCGACCGGCACGCCCGTCGCGACCGCAGCTTCCGCGATCCCGGCCGCCGCCGCCGGCGGGGCTGTAAACACAAGCTCGTAGTCGTCGCCGCCGCTCAGCAGGTCCGCCAATGCGCGGCCAGACCGCCGCGCCGGCGCGGACAAGGGGACGGTCGCCGCGTCGATGACCAGATCGACGCCCGATGCAGACGCGATGTGGCCGGCGTCCGCGATCAGCCCATCGGACACGTCCGCCGCAGCCGTGGCCCCCGCATCCCGAAGCGCCGCGCCGATCGCAAGGCGCGGCGACGGCAAGCGAAAGCGCGTCGCGAGCCAGTCGCGGTCGGCCGCATCCAGGCCGGCGAGTTCGCCCTGGGCGGCGGCGAGGCCGAGCAGGCCGTCGCCGATCGTTCCGGTGACATAGAGATCGTCGCCGGCGCGCGCGCCGCTCCGTCGGACCATTCCGCCCGCGGGGACCGAACCGATGGCCGTGATCGACGCCGCGCTGGGTCCCGGCGTCGAAACGGTATCGCCGCCGAACAGCGCAATGCCGAACAGCAGCTGGTCCACGCCGAGCCCGGCGGCGAAACCGCCGATCCAGTCGTCGTCAGCGTCATCGCCGAGCATGAGCGTCAGCAGATAGCCTTCGGGCCGCGCGCCCTTGGCCGCAAGGTCGGAGAGGTTCGTTCGCAGGAGGCGCCGCGCCACGATGTCCGGCGCTTCGTCCGCAAGGAAGTGGACGCCGGCGACATTGGCGTCGACCGTCAGCACCAAGTCGCGGCCTTCCGGCGGCGACATCACCGCCGCATCGTCTTTCAGGCCGAGCCCGCCTGCGCCCGCCAGCGGCGCGAAATGCCGCGCGATCAGATCGAACTCGCCGGCGCGGGCCATGGCGCCGCCCTCAGAATTCGTCCGGGCGCACCAGATGGCCGATCCGGTCGAGCGCCGCGTTTACGAGAGACGCTTCCTGCGGGCCGAAGAAATCGTCGGCGATGTCCACATACTCGCTGATCGTGACCTTGGGCGGCGCCTCCGCGATGGCGAGAAGCTCCGCCGCGCCCGCCACCAGGATCGCCTGCAGGACGAGCTCCATGCGCTCCAGCCGGCGGTTCTGCAACGCCCCCTGGACGAGGTCGATCAGCTTCTCGCCATTGTCGTCGACGGCCGTGATGATCAGATCAAAGAAGCGCCGGTCGGCCACCAGCGACATGTCGTCGACCGCTTGGCCCAGATAATGGCGGCGCATCTCTTCCGCCGCGCCCTTGAGCGGCTTGTGAACGACTTCGGCCTGGTAGAGCGTCTGTACTGCGGCGACGCGTGCGGTGCGGCGGCGGCTGGCCGTCCGGCCGCCGGCCGCGTCCGTCGCTTGGGCGGCCATCAAAGCCCGCCGCGGAAGCGGCGCTTCATGGCGATCATGCCAAGGCAGGCGAGCGCCGCTTCGCGCCCCTTGTTCTTCTGGTCGACCCGGGCCCGCACGAGCGCCTGCTGCTCGTTCTCGCAGGTCAACAGGCCGAAGCCGACCGCAAGACCGCGGTTCACGGTCAGGTCCATCAGTCCGCGCGCGGTTTCCTGGCAGATCAGGTCGTAATGGCTGGTCTCGCCGCGCAGCACGCAGCCGAGCGTGACGAACCCGTCGAACAGTTTGCCGCCGTCGCGCCGCGTCGCCGCGAGCAGCACGGCCGCAGGCATCTCGAATGCGCCGCCGACGAGCACCTTTTCGCTGGTCGCGCCGAATTCCTTGATGGCGTCCATGGCGCCGCGTTCCAGCTCATCGACGATGTGCCGGTAGTAGGGCGCCGAAATGACGAGGATATGAGAGCCCTCGGCGGGCTCAAGGTCCAGATAGTCCGAAGCATCGGGCAACGGAGCAAGTCTCCTGATCGGAAATTTTGGTCGGTCTTAGCTTCAGCAGCCGTCGGTCGTATCACGCACGACCGGCCGCGTTTCGATGACGTTCAGGCCATAGCCTTCGAGGCCGATGATCCGCTTCGGCGCGTTGGTCAGCAAGATGAGGTTTTTAACGCCGAGGTCCAGCAGAATCTGCGCGCCTACGCCATAGTCGCGGAGTTGGCCGGCGCCGCGGCGATCCGCCTTGACGCCGAGTTCCGCCTGGATGCGCTCCGACAATGTCGTCGCACGCGTTTCCCGAATCAGCACGACCACGCCACGGTCGGCCTGTCCGATCATCTCCATCGCCTGCTGCAAGCCGCCGCCGCGCTGGCGGTGATGGTCGCCCAGCAGATCTTCCAGGATGTTGAGGGCATGCATGCGCACCATCACGGGCGCATCGCCGGCGACGTCGCCCTTGACCAGGGCCACGTGCTCCGTGCCTTCGAGCGTCGAGCCGAAGATCACCATACGGAAGTCGCCGCCGAACCGGCTGTGCAGCTCGGTCTCGACGATGCGCTCGATCGTGCGGTCGAAACGGCGGCGGTAGGCGATCAGGTCGGCGATCGCGCCGATCTTCATGCCGTGATACTGCGCGAACTGGATCAGTTCGGGCAGCCGCGCCATGGTGCCGTCCTTGTCCATGATCTCGCAGATCACGCCGGACGGGTTCAGGCCGGCAAGGCGCGCGATGTCGACCGCGGCCTCGGTATGGCCGGCGCGGACGAGCACGCCGCCGTCGCGGGCGCGCAGCGGGAAAACATGGCCGGGCGTGACGATGTCGTCCTTGCCCTTGGCCGGATCGATGGCGACGGCGATGGTCCGCGCCCGGTCCGGCGCCGAAATGCCGGTCGTCACCCCTTCGCGCGCCTCGATCGAGACGGTGAAGGCGGTGGACTGACGCTGCCGGTTGTCCTGCGGCATCAGCGGCAGGCCGATCTCGTCGACGCGCTGCGACGTGATCGCGAGGCATATCAGGCCCCGGCCGTGCGTCGCCATGAAATTGATGATCTCCGGCGTCGCCATCTGCGCCGGAATGACGAGGTCGCCTTCGTTCTCCCGATCCTCGTCGTCGACGAGGATGAACATGCGGCCGTTGCGGGCCTCTTCGATGATCTCATCGATCGGCGACAGGAATGCGAGGTCCTCGTCCGTCCGCTTCAAATCTTCGGCGAGGGCCTGCGGGCTGAGCCGCGCCATGTCGTTCCGATCGGCGCTCACGCCAGATCCTCCGTCTCCAAGAGGCGCTTAACGTACCGCGCTAGCATATCGATTTCCAGGTTGACCCGACTGCCGACCTGAAGGTCGCCGAAAGCGGTGTGCGCCAACGTGTGCGGAATGATGGCAACGTGGAAGCCGTCGTCGTCGACGCCGTTCACCGTGAGCGATACGCCGTCGACCGCGACGGAGCCTTTTTCGGCGACGAACCGCATCAGCGCGCGCGGCGCCGCGAAGTGAAAACGCCACGCGTCGCCATCCTGTTTGCGCTCCCGCACCGTCCCGACGCCGTCGACATGGCCGGACACGATATGGCCGCCAAGCTCCTGCCCCAGCGTCAGCGATCGCTCGAGATTGACGCGGGCGCCGATGCGCCAGTCGCCGATCGTCGTCCGCGCCAGGGTTTCGTTCGAGCTGTCGAAGGCGACCCAACCCGCATCCTTGGCGACGACGGTGTGACAGGCGCCCGAGAGCGAGATCGAGGCGCCCATGTCGATGTCCGCGACGTCGTAAGCGGTTTCGACCGTCAGGCGCGCGCCGGCGTCGCTCCTTGCGATCTCGCGGATGCGTCCGACATCGCTGACCAAGCCAGTGAACATGATTCGGTATTCCTTAGGTCCGCTTTCGGACATAGAGGTCGGCGACATCGGCGCCGACGCGCGACGTGTTTCTTAATTCGAATCTAGGCGCATCCGCCACGCGGACCAATCCCAGCGACCCCAACGCCGGAACGCCGTCGCCGCCAATCGCGACCGGCGCCCTGTAGGCGTGGATGCGGTCGATAAGGTCGGCCTTTAGCAGTGCGGCGGCGACCGCCCCGCCGCCTTCGACCAGGACGCGCGTCAAACCGGCGGCGCCGAGCATCCGCGCGATCGCGACGACATCGAGGCCGTCCTTGGCGAGCGGCGTCGGGATCACCTTGACGCCCAGCGCCTCCAGGGCGCTCCGCCGGCCGGCGTCCGCATCCTCGGCGGCGAACAGCCAGGTCGGCCGCACGCCGGCCGCGGCGGCAAGATCGTGCGTCGGCGGCAGGCGGAGACGGCTGTCGAGGAGGATACGCAACAGCGACGCCGCCTCGATGCCCGGCAGCCGGCAGTCGAGGCGCGGATCGTCCGCAAGCGCCGTCCCGATGCCGACGAGAATGGCGTCATGCTCGGCCCGGAGCAGATGCCCGGCGCGCCGCGCCGCCGGGCCCGTGATCCATTTGCTGTCGCCGCCCGCGGCGGCGATGCGTCCGTCCAGGCTCGTCGCCGCCTTCAAGGCGAACATGGGACGGCCATGCAAGATGCGCGTCAGGAAACCCGGCTGATCGTATCTTGCGTCTTCGGCGCAGAGCCCAACGTCAACGGCTATTCCGGCGGACCGCAGACGATGAAAGCCGCCGCCATCCACCCGTTCGTCCGGATCGCCAATGGCCACGACCGCGCGGGCGACGCCCGCGGTGATCAACGCCTCCGTGCACGGCGGCGTCAGTCCATGATGGTTGCAGGGCTCCAGCGTGACGAACGCGGTCGCGCCGCGCGCCCGTTCGCCGGCCCGTTTCAACGCCTCGGTCTCGGCATGGGGGCGGCCGCCAGGTTGGGTCCAGCCGCGGCCGGCGACAGCGCCCGCGTCATCCAGAATCACGCAGCCGACCGCCGGGTTGGGCCAGACACGGCCAAGGCCGCGGCGGCCGAGAGCGAGCGCCGCGGCCATGGCGGCGCGGTCGGCCGCGCTATTCGACATCCTCGTCTAGACCGCCAATAAAATCTTCAAAATCCTTGGCTTCCCGGAAATTCTTATAAACTGACGCGAACCGCACATAGGCGACGGAGTCGAGCGAACGCAGCGCCTCCATCACGACCTCGCCGACATGGTTCGCCGGGATTTCCGTCTCGCCCATCGTTTCGAGCCGGCGGACCAGCGACGCGACCACACGGGCGATGCGCTCCTCCTCGACCGGACGCTTGCGGAGCGCGATCCGCATTGACCGTTCGAGCTTGTCGCGATCGAACGGTTCGCGCTTGCCATTCGCCTTCACCACCGTGAGTTCGCGCAGATGCACGCGTTCGAACGTGGTGAACCGGGCGCCGCATTCCGGACAGGCGCGGCGCCGGCGGATGGCGGTGTTGTCCTCGGTTGGGCGGGAATCCTTAACCTGCGTGTCGGCGTGACTGCAAAACGGGCAGCGCATCGGTCCCCCTTCCCGAGTCCTTTAGAAGCCGCCGTAGACCGGGAATCGCTTGCAGAGTTCGGCGACCTCAGCCCGGGCGGCCGCCTCCGCGGCGCCGTTATTCTCGCGCGATTTTGCGAGTTCGGCCAAGACCTCGCCGATGATCTCGCCAACCCGCTTGAACTCCGCGGGTCCGAAGCCGCGCGTCGTGCCCGCCGGCGTGCCGAGACGCAGGCCCGACGTGACGGCCGGCTTCTCCGGATCGAAGGGGATCGCGTTCTTGTTGCAGGTCAGGCCTGCCCGCTCCAGGCTCGCCTCCGCGTCGCGGCCGGTGAGGCCCAGGGGACGCAGGTCGACCAGCATCAGGTGGGTATCGGTGCCGCCGGAGACGATGTCGAGCCCGGCGCCCTTCAGCGTTTCCGCCAGCATGTCGGCGTTCGCGACGATGCGCTCGGCATATTCGACGAACTCGGGCCGGAGCGCCTCGCCGAAGGCGACGGCCTTGGCGGCGATGACGTGCATCAGCGGGCCGCCCTGGAGGCCGGGGAACACCGCCGAGTTTACCTTCTTGCCGAGGTCCTCGTCGTTCGAGAGGACCATGCCGCCGCGCGGGCCGCGCAGGGTCTTGTGCGTCGTCGTGGTGACGACGTCCGCGAACGGCAGCGGACTCGGGTGGACGCCGGCGGCGACCAGACCCGCGAAATGCGCCATGTCGACCATCAGCTTCGCGCCGACGCTGTCCGCGATGTCGCGGAAGCGCGCGAAATCGATGACGCGCGGATAGGCCGAGCCGCCGGCGATGATCAGCTTCGGCTTGTTCTCGGCCGCCAATCGCTCGACCTCGTCGAAATCGATGCGCCCGTCATCCTTGCGGACGCCGTACTGAACGGCGTGAAACCACTTGCCCGACTGGTTGGGCGCGGCGCCATGGGTCAGGTGGCCGCCGGCGGCCAGCGACATGCCGAGGATCGTGTCGCCCGGCTTGATCATCGCCATGAACGCGGCCTGGTTCGCCTGCGCGCCCGAATGCGGTTGCACATTGACGAAATTGCAGCCGAACAGCCGCTTCGCCCTGTCGATGGCCAGCGTTTCCGCGACGTCGACATACTCGCAGCCGCCGTAATAGCGGCGGCCCGGGTAGCCTTCGGCATATTTGTTCGTGAGCACGCTGCCCTGCGCCTCCAGGACGGCGCGGGAGACGATGTTCTCACTCGCGATCAGCTCGATCTGGTCCTGCTGGCGGCCGAGTTCGTGGCGAACCGCGGCGTTCAGTTCGGGGTCCGCGGTCGCGAGGCTCGTTTCGAAAAAACCTTCCGGCGCGGATTTGACGGTCGCTGCGACGCTCATCTCAGCGCGACTCCTGAAGCGGCTTGGGGAACAGGGGGCGGGGTTTCCCACAGTCCCGGCCCGGACGCAATGCAGACCCGCCTGCCGACGCCGAAACACCGGGATTCACGCCGAACGCATAGTGAACTAGTATCCCTTCAGGCAGCGCAATCGGAACAATCATGGATTCTGCAGCGCAGATTGGCGAATTCTTGGCGACCGTACCGGACGCCGCCTTGCTGGCCGGCTTCGCCGGGACGGCGCTCGCCATTCTGCTGCTGGCGTTCATGGCGTTCCGCGCCCGGGGCGGCCAAGGCCTGGATCGCATCGAGGCCCAGCTCGCCCTGCTGGCGGAAGAGCGCTACCGCGCCGACGCCCGGCTCGCGGCCGGGATCGACGGATCGCTCGACCGCGCGGCGAACGCGGCGCAGACGGGGTTCGCCGCGCTCGCGGAACGGCTCGGCCGGATCGACGCCGCGCAAGCGCGCATCGTTGAACTCTCGGGCCGGATCGCCGATCTCGACCGCACGCTGAACGACAAGCAGGCGCGCGGCGCCTTCGGGGAAGCCCGTTTGTCCGATTTGCTGCGGGACGCGCTGCCGGCCGACGCCTTTCGCGAGCAGGCGACGCTCGGCAACGGACGACGGGCGGACGCCCTGGTTTTGCTGCCGCAGCCGCCCGGCCCGATCGCGATCGACAGCAAGTTTCCTCTCGAGCGCTACAGGGCCTTGCTCGAAGCCGAGGATCCGGCCGACCGAACCCGCGCCGCCGCGGCGTTCGGCCGGGACGCGGCGAAGCACGTGGCCGACATCGCCGACCGCTATATCGTGCCGGGAGAGACTGCCGACTGCGCGCTGATGTTCGTGCCAAGCGAGGCTGTCTATGCCGAAATCCACGGCCGGCAGCGGCAGGTCGTCGAAGAAGGCTTTCGCCGGCGCGTCTATATCGTATCGCCGACGACGCTCTGGGCGACGCTCAACACCGCCCGCGCGATCCTGAAGGACGCCCGCATTCGCGCGGAATCGCATGCGCTGCAGCAGGAGGCGCTGGGCCTCGTTCAGGACGTCGCCCGGCTCGCCAGCCGGGCCGAGCAGGCCAAGCGGCGGCTGGAACTGGCGGAGGCCGATTTGAACGATCTCGCGACCGCGGCGCGTTCGGCTGAACGTCGCGGCCGCCGCATTGCGGAATTCGACCTCAACTCCTGACCGCCGCCTTAAACCCGCCTTAACCGATGCTCCGTACCGTAGAGCTGTCAGGTTCAGGTCCAGGTAGGACCGATCTAACGAAAGCCAACGGACGTGGGGATTCTCGGATCAATCCACCCGCAGTTGGCCGGCTTGAACCGCGCGACCCAGAAAGTGGGGGACGTGGCTGCGAAATCAGCTCGGGGCGAGGCAGGAGCGCCACGCGACCGAGTTGACCTGATTGCCGCTGAACGCAGCTTCCAGGCGAGCGTCAAGGCGATCCAGGCCGGCGAACAGATGACGGGGATATTGCTCGACATCAAGACCTGAACGGTCCTGATCGAGCACGAAGAACGACGCCGATTTGGGGCGACGGACGCCGGGTCCGCCGCCCATTCGGCATGTCTGCAACCTCGCAGAATTGTGACGCCTGTTGCGCTCGGATCGCCGGCGCTTCCCCCATATAAGGTCTCTAGACGCATCGGCCCTAGCCAGGAGGCGCCCCGGCATGCGACCAGAGACCGAGCCCGACGTTCGCCCGCATGCGCCGCGACTTCGCGCGCCACGACTGGCCTTCGTCGCCGCAGCGTTCATCTTCCTCTCCGCCTTCGGGAGCGGCGAACGCTTGTTCGCGCCTTCCGCCGATCTCTGGGACCGCTGGACGGCGCACGACGCCGCGTCGACGGCCACGGTCGATCACGCAGCCTGGGACGCCTATCTGGCGAAGCACCTCGTGGTTTCGCCGAACGGACCCAATCGCTTCAGATACGCACAAGCCAAGGCTGACAAGGGGGCGCTCGACGCTTATGTCGCAGCCCTCGCCGCCCAGCCGGTCAGCAAGCTCGCGCGGCCGGAGCAGATGGCCTACTGGATCAACCTCTATAACGCGCTGACGGTGAAGACG
>MRWG01002164.1_pt1 | contig 10506 bp, 8 predicted proteins | sample 1013341 | NCBI WGS metagenome assembly MRWG01 (sample SAMN06117577, study PRJNA244670) | biofilm metagenome | biome: Water; feature: Cathode Biofilm; material: Biofilm; isolation source: microbial consortium enriched at the cathode of a solar microbial fuel cell | place: USA: District of Columbia ...
CCGACGACCGTGACGGCAGCCGCCAGATTCGCTGCAACTGGCGCGTGATGACCTTGAACGGCCTGCCGGTCCGTTCGAGCTGCGGCGTCGAGATGTATCCGACCGCGACAGGGTTCGGTTACGCCGACATCGACTGGCTGGTGGTCGTCGGCGGATTGACCCAGAAACCGGTCCACGACGACGACCGGGTGCTCGACATCATCCGCGATGCGGCCGGTCATGGTGTCCGTGTTATCGGTTTGTGCACCGGTGTGTTCAGCATGGCGGCGGCCGGCATTCTCGACGACGAGCCGTGCTGCGTGAGCTGGTTCCACCGCGACGAGTTCGTGTCCCGATACGATGTCGCCGACGTCGACACGACGCGGCTGTTCAGGTTCGGCAAACGTCATGTTACTTGCGCCGGCGGCGTCGGTGCGGCACACGTCTCGCTCGAGATCATTCGCCGTGCGTTCGGCGACGACACGGCCGGCAAGTGTTCCGGTATCATGCTGATGCCGCAGTATTGGACGCACGATGTCGAACAGCCGATGGCGCAACTGGCCGCGGTGCGCTCCACCAAGGTTCGCGACGCGCTTCGCTTCATGGAGGCACGGATCGACGAGCCGCTCAGGATGCCGGAGGTCGCTGCTGTGGCCGGCGTGTCGGTGCGCCAGCTCGAACGACTGTTCCGTACGTACCTCGGGCGGTCGCCGCGCAACGCGATGACGTTGTTACGCATGAACAAGGCGAGCGCCTATCTCGCCGAAAGCGACATGCCGATCATTGAGGTCGCGCTCGCATGCGGGTTCTCGTCGCCGTCGCATTTCGCGGTCACGTTCAAGGATGCGTTCGGCGTGGCGCCGACGGCTTATCGGCGGGAGCGTTGCTGAAGGCGCTTCGTGCGAACGGGAAGGAGCGAGGATCGCTACCCGTCAATTATCTCACAAGGGAAGGGGTGCCGGTTTTAAGCGCCTGTTCTGCGCAAACCCATGTAAAACAAGGGCGCAGCGAATGGGGCAAGGCGACATCAAATCCTGCCTCCGCCGTGCCAGACCGGATCTTCACATGTCCAATACAAGCACCACCGGCTGATGGTCCGATGCGGCCGTTTCCTCATTAACCCGGACCTCGCGGATGCGTTTCGTCGGCGCCCCGGTAGTGAAGAAAAAATCCCGGCAATGCGGTCCTTGCGGCCACTGTTTCGTATCGTGAATGCCGCAGGTCGGCGCATGCGGCGTTTCGCCGTGCGCGGTGCGCCATGCATCGCGATACCGGTCGCTGTCCTCTCCGCGGACCGGGAGCAACAGCGTGTCGTATACCGGATCGTCAGGCGCGGCGTTGAAATCGCCGCAAAGCACCGCATCGGCCGGCCGCGCGGCGGCTTCGTACGGCCCCGCCGGCGGCGCGTGCACCGCGTACCCGCGGTTCGCGACGACGTCGTCATGTATCCGGTGCAATTCATGCGCCTGAGCCAGGCGCTGAACCTCCGAGTGAAACTCAAGATGGGTCGTGGTAATCCTGAGCGGGGCTTCGTTCGTCTCCACGACGGTTTCGAGGGCCTGGCGCGGCATGTGTTTGCAGGTGCTCTCCGGCGCCGGCTGCGGGAGCTGATGCCTGAATATCTGCAAGACCGGATGACGCGACAGGATCATATTGCCGAACTGCCGGCGTTCGCCTGTACGATCCCCAAGACGGTCGATCGCGGCGCCGAATACCGGCCGGTACTCGGGAAACAAGGCCGCCAGGGCCGCGACCTGATCCACGTTCTCGCCGCCGTCGAGTTCCGGATTGAAGCGGGAAACCTCTTGCAGGCAGATGACATCCGCATCGGTCATGGAGCGGACGACATCCGCGATCCGCACGAGGTCGACACGCCCGTCGACGCCCAGACCGCACTGAATGTTCCATGTCAGGATGGTCGTCATTCGGCGGGCCCGGTCTTCGCGGTGATGATCAGGTCGACGACTTCGGCAAAGCCGTCACCGCCGTACCCGTTGGTGACATATGCTGGAGGACACGGTAGCCGGTCCTCGAATTCCCGGACATTGGCGACGCCGATGGAGTGGGAAAAGAAATCGAACATCGGGCCGTCGTTGGGAGAATCGCCGACGAATACGAAACCCTGCTCCTCCGTATTCAGGTCGATACCCAGGCAATCGGAAGCGAACAGCTTGGTCATGGTCAGCTTGTCGTAGGTGCCGAACCAGCCGTTGACGTGAATTGAACTGACTTTCGCCGTGGCGCCTGCGCCGGTCAGGATTTCGACGATCCGGTCGATGCTCTCCGGCGGCAACGGCGGCACGTCCTCGCAGAAATCGATCGCGAGATCGGTTTCCCGGTAAAGCTGATCGGCGGAGATCGCCGCCCCTGGTACCGCCGTGACGATTTCCTGGCCCAGTTCCTTGAGCCGCCAACGCTTTTCGTCGCGGACCTCGTCCGGGTCGACGTATCGCCGGTCCATGCGGCGCCGTTCCCGGTCGTAGCGGAAATAGAACGCGCCGTTCTCGCCGACAACACCATCGACCGGCCACATGCGCGCGATATGGTCGCACCACCCGGCGGGTCGGCCGGTGATCGGGACGACGGCGACACCGGCATCCTGCAGCCGTTCCATGGCGGCATATGCCTTCGCGGTGAGGCGGCCGTCCGTGGTCAGGGTGTCGTCAATGTCGGTGAACACGCCGCGAACGGATCTACGGTGGGTGGCGAGGAAGGTGGCAATCGGTTTCATGAGGTTCGTTCCGGGAGAGATCGTTGTTCATTACTTTTATGCTCGGGAAGCGTGTCGAGCCAGCGCTGCAAGTCATCTGCCAACGAGTTCCTGCCGTGCAGGCCGAGCTTCGTGCGTCTCCAGAGAATGTCCTCCGCCGTCACAGCCCATTCTTCGGCAACCAGATACCGGACTTCCCGTTCGTAAAGACCGGCGCCGAAGTTCCGGCCCATGTCCGCCATGCCGTGGGCGCCCTGCAGCAGCGCCGGGGTGCGGGTTCCGTATGTCCGCACGTAGCGCTGCCGCAGATCCTCTGGGAGCCATGGATACAGTTCCACGAGGGTCCGCGCGTAAGCATCCATGTCGCCGTCCGCCACGTCGCCGCCGGGCAGGGGCGCCGTCGCCGTCCACGGACCGGCGTGTATATCGAGGACAGCCGTCAGGCCGGCAACCGCCTGTTCGGCCAGCTTGCGATAAGTCGTGATCTTGCCGCCGAGAATGGACAGCACCGGTGCGCCTTCGGCGGACCGTCCGAGATCGAGACGATAGTCACGGGTGACTTCCTTGGCATCGTCGGAGCCGCCGCCCAGAAGCGGCCGCACGCCCGAGAACGACCAGACGATGTCGCTATTCGCGATCTGTTGTTGGAAAAACCTGTTCGCGGTTTCGAGCAGGTAGTCGACCTCGCGCGCCGATGCCCGAACCTCGTCGAGATTGCCGTCGAAGTCCTCGTCGGTGGTGCCGATCATGGTGAAGTTATGCTCGTAGGGAATGGCGAACACGATCCGCTTGTCCGGGTTCTGGAAGATGTACGCATCGTCGTGATCGAACAGTCCGGGGACGATGATATGACTGCCGCGTACCAGCCGGAGCGGTGTCACGGGTGCGCCCTCGATCACGCCGGCCATGCATTTCTCGGCCCACGGTCCGGCGGCATTGACGACGACGCGCGCGTGCACGTCGCTTTCCTTGCCCGTACGCCGGTCAAGCAACGTTGCCCGCCATCCCTTGCCCTCGGGGACGGTGCGCAGGCATTCGGTTCGGGTCAGGATCGTCGCCCCGCGCTCTTTAGCGTCGAGCGCGTTCAGGACCACGAGCCGGGCGTCATCGACCCAGCAGTCCGAGTAATAGGCGGCCTTTGTCAGCTCGGGCTTGAGCGGCGCCCCTTGTGGGGTGTCGGTCAGCGAAAACGTTCCCGATCCGGGCAGGCGCTTGCGCGCGCCCAGGTGATCGTAAAGGAACAGACCCAGTCGGATCAGCCACGCGGGGCGCACCCCCGGGCTTTGCGGCAGGATGAACCGGAGCGGCCAAATAATGTGGGGCGCATTGCCGAGCAGCACTTCACGCTCCGACAGCGCCGCACGGACCAGTCCGAACTCATGGTGTTCCAGGTAGCGGAGCCCGCCGTGAATCAGCTTGGTGCTGGCCGACGACGTGCCCGAGGCCAGGTCGCCCTTTTCGCACAGGACCACACGGAGTCCGCGTCCGGCCGCGTCGCGGGCGATGCCGGCCCCGTTGATGCCGCCGCCGATGATCAGGAGGTCGGCGTCGAACCCCTTATCGCCCGTCGATCCGTCCATTACTTGATTCCCGCGTGCATGAACGACTGCACGAACTGGCGCTGGAACAGCAGGAACGCGATCAGCAGCGGCGCGACCGCCAGCAGCGTGCCGGCGGTGATGATCGACCAGTCGACGCCGGACTCCGGGGCGCCGAAAATCGCCAGGCCGACCGTCAGCGGCCGCGTCGTGACGGAATTGGTAATGATCAGCGGCCAAAGGAAGTTGTTCCAGTGGTGGCTGACCGAGACCAGCCCGTAGGCGATGTACGTCGGGCGCGCCAGCGGGACATAGACTTTCCAGAGGATCTGCAGACGCGAACAGCCCTCGACCCGGGCCGCATCCTCGAGTTCCTGGGGAATGGTCTTGAAAGCCTGGCGCAACAGGAAGATGCCGAACGCGCTCGCCATGTAGGGCAGGCCGATACCCGTGATGGTGTCGACGAGGCTCAGCTTGCTCATGGTCACGTAGTTCTCGACGATCAGCACTTCCGGCATGATCATCAATTGCAGGAGCACCATCACGAACGCAATCGACTTGCCGGGAAACTCGAACCGCGCAAAAGCGTAGGCGGCCAGCGTACACAGCACGAACTGCGCCGCCAGTATCATCGTTACGAGAATGAAGGTGTTCAGGAAATACCTGGCGAACGGGGCCTGGTTCCAGGCGATGCGGAAATTCTCCAGCGTCAGCGGGGCGAACAGTTCGAACGTGATCGCATACTCGCGCGGGTGAAATGCGCTCCAGAACGCGTACAGAAGGGGCAGGATCCACAACAGCGCCAGCAGCCACGCGCCGGCGGTTTCCAGATAATACACCCAGCCACGGTTCATGCCCGGCGCGCTCATCGGTAATGCACCCGCTTGTCGAGGAAGTAGAACTGTCCGACGGCGATCAGGGCCAGCGCCAGAAGAAGCACCACTGTCAGCGTCGACGCATACGATTGATCGAGGAAGCTGAAGGCGACCTCGTAGATGTAATAAAGCAGGAGCGAACTCGCGTTGTCGGGGCCGCCCTTGGTCAGAATGAACAGGTGATCGACAAGCTTGAAGGAATTGATCACCGCGTTGATCAGCACGAACAAGGTGGTCGGCATCAGCAGCGGAAACATGACGCGGCGGAAATAATACCAGCGGCTCGCGCCCTCCAGCCTGGCGGCTTCCTCGAGCTCCGGCGGCAGCGTCTGCAATGCCGCCAGATAAAAGATCATGAAGAATCCGGCTTCCTTCCAGATCGTGATGGCGATGATACAGCCGAGGACCGTGTCCGGGTCGCCGAGCCAGTTGTGGCTGGGAAGTCCGAATGCGCCCGAGATTTGATCCAGGAGCCCGATTTCCGGTGTATAGAAGAACAACCAGATGTTGGCGACCGCGATCATCGGCAGGATCGTCGGGGTGAAGTACGCCATCCGGGTGAGGGACCGCAACGGCAGCTTGCCGTTGACCCAGACCGCCATCAGGATCGCCAGGGCGATGGAAATCGGGATCGTGCCGGCGGCATATATGACGTTGTTCCAGGCGACCTTCCAGAACACGTCGTCGCCGAGCATGTATTCGAAATTGTCGAGCCCGACGAACTCGGTGGGCCGGAGCGCCGTTCCCTGCGAGAAGAAACTCTTGGCGAGCGTTGCCACCGCCGGATAGTAGGTGAACGCAATCAAAAAGATCGCCGCCGGTATCAGTAGCAACCATCCGTAAATATAAGACTGCGAAATGCGTCTGTTCATCCGTGCTTACGCGTTCGGGCCCTGTTCATCGAAAAACGCACTGTCCCGGGAACTTCCGCGCGGGAAGCCCCGGGACAGCATAGGCTTGGTCGTCAGCGGTAACGCTTCAATAGGCGATCGGCCTGGTTCTGGGCATCGCCGAGCGCATCGGCCGGCGATTTCGACCCCGTGAGCGCGGCCTGAATGGCGTCATCCAGGAGTTTTCGGACACGGCCCGTCTGGTACGTGGACAACTCCGCCGTGGCGAATTCCAACTGGTCGCGGGCAACCGCGGCCGGCGGGAATTCCTTCACGTACGCCTTCAGCGCGTCGGTTTCGTAGGCATCCGGGCGGGTGCCGAGATAACCGGTCTTGATGCTCCACTCGGCGGTGCGCTCGGGCTGCGTCAGGAACTTGATCAGCTTCAGCGCGGCGGCCTTTTCCTCGTCGGTGCTTTGCTTGAAGAGATAGAAGTTTCCGCCTCCGGTCGGCGTGCCGCGGCGCTTCATGGCTGGCAGCATGGCGACGCCGAAATCGAAACTGGCGTTGTTCTTGACGGCGGTCAGGTTGCCCGTCGAGTGCCACATGATGGCGGTTTTGCCTTCAAGGAAGTTCTGACGCAACGTGCCCCATTCGATCGTGCCGGACGGCATGACACCGTGTTTCTCGCCCAGATCCTTCCAGTACTGGAGGGCCTCGACGGTCGCGGGCGCGTCGAAGTAGGTTTCGTTGCCGTCGCCGTTCATGAGCGTCTGGCCGTTCTGCATGGTCAGCGCGCCGAACATCCAGTACGGATAACCGGTCGACGGAATCATCACGCCCCACTGATCGACATTGCCGCCGGATTTTTTGGTCAGCTTCTTGCCCATGGAGACGAGCTCTTCCCAGGTTGCCGGCGGTTGCTCCGGGTCGAGACCGGCGGCACGGAAGGCGTCCTTGTTGTAGTACATGACGATGGTCGAGCGCTGGAACGGGATCCCCCAGGTTTTGCCCTGGGTACGGCCGTTCTCCATCAGCGCCGGATAGAAGCTGTCGAGCCACGCCTTGTCCTCGGCGGACGAGACGACGTCGTCGAAGGCGACGATGGCGTCCTGTTCGATCAGTTCGTAGATGTCGATAGAGAACATCACCGAGGTCTGCGCCGGTTCGCCGCTCTTGAGCGCCGCCAGGGCCTTGATGCGCGCGTCGTTGTAGTTGCCGGCATAGATCGCGCTGACGTTGATGTCCGGGTTTTCCTTTTCGAAATCCGCGACCAGGCCGTCGACGATCTTGGTCAGTGCGCCACCGACGGCAACCGGATAGTACATGGTCAGTTCGACCGCCGACGCGGTCGACGTCAGGCCGAGGCTCAAGGCCGCGGCCAAGGCCAGTTTCCCGGCCGAGCGTTTCAGTTTGGTAAGCATCCCTAGCTCCTCCGTAAATTCGGCACGCCGGACATCCGGCGCCCCTCCCTGGCCCGATCCGGACATTCCCGGTACGGGCATTTCGCGTCCGGCTTCAGATCGGCAAAGCCCTGACGCTGTCGTCACGCCGGCCGCTGCCGGCATCGAATACGTGGACGTTCTCTGTGTTCCAGGCGACGCGCGCCCGGACCGGTTCCGGGACCCGTACGTGCCCCGGCGCCTGCACGAGGATGTTCTGATCCCCGATGCGTGCGGCGACGATGGTCTCCGAGCCCAGGTAATCGGCCGATACGAGCTCGACCTCGATGCCGCCCGTGTCGACGAATTGCATGTGTTCGGGGCGAATACCGAACAGACGTTCGGCGGGCGCTCCTGCGAGGACCGGGACATCGCCGGCGCCGTCGATGACCGTGTCCGATCCGCCTGAAACCGTCCTCAGCAGGTTCATCGGCGGCGTGCCGATGAAAGACGCGGCAAACGCCGTCGCCGGCTTGTCGTAAAGCAGATCCGGCGCGCCTTCCTGTTCGATTTTGCCGTCGCGCAGCAGGATGACCTTGTCGCCCATGCTCATCGCCTCGGCCTGGTCATGGGTCACGTAAATCACGGTCATGCCGAGCCGCTGCTGCAGGGCGCGGATCTCGATCCGCATTTCCTGGCGCAGCTTCGCATCCAGGTTGGAAAGGGGTTCGTCCATCAGGCAGATCGGGTTCTCGGCGATGATCGCGCGGGCCAGCGCGACGCGCTGGCGCTGGCCGCCGGACAGTTGCGACGGTTTGCGGTCGAGCAGGCCGGACAAGCCGACGATCTCGGCGACCTTCCTGAGCCGCGCCGCCATCTCCGATTTCGGTGTCTTGCGGACCTTGAGCCCGAAAAGGATGTTCTCCTCGACGTCGAGGTGCGGGAACAACGCGTAGGATTGAAATACCATCGAAAGCTTGCGGGCCGATGCCGGCGTAAAGGTCATGTCGTTGCCGCCGATGGTCAGGGTGCCGTCGCTGACGTCCTCGAGCCCGGCGATCATGCGGAGCGTGGTGGACTTGCCGCAGCCGGACGGGCCGAGGAGGATCGCGAACGTGCCCTCATCGACACGGAACGAGACGTCGTCGACGCCGATCGCTTCGCCCCAGCGTTTGGTAATGCCGCTCAGTTCGATGGTCGACATAAGAGGACAGGCCTTCGGTTAACCTCGACGTTTCCACAGGCCGGTTTATCCCGGCGCGTAATTAGATACCCGCGATGTGGGTCCGTTATATGACTCGGAAATGTAAGTTTTCTTACACAATATGTCAATTTATATACATTCTGTGGATAAGTCAGATCAGCCGGCGTTCTTGAGTTCCTTGCCGCCGGGATCGTCGTTCGCCACGAACAGGTCGCAGCCGCTTCCGGTAATGGTGTCCTTGAGCTCGGCCGGCGGCTCGCCGTCGGTAAACAGGGCGTCGATTTCGGACACATGCGCGAACGGCATCATCGCATCCGCATTGAACTTGGAATGATCGATACCGACGAACTTCACCCGTGAAATTTCCAGCGCCGCCCGGGACGCTTGGGCATCGCGGTAATGGTAGTCGAGGAGCTGGCCGTCCATGGTTAGCGAACCGATCCCGAAAATGCCGTATCCGACGCGGAAATTGCGGATGAATTCCGTCGTGGATTCGCCGGTGATGGCGCGGTCCCGGTTGCGGACCAGGCCGCCGGTCAGAATGATCTCGAAGTCGGTGCGCTCGCAAAGCGTCGAAACCACGCCGATGTGGTTGGTGATGATGCGCAGCCCCTCGTGGTTCACCAGCGCGTCCGCCACCGCTTCCATGGTCGTGCCGATGTCGATGAACACCGACGCGCCGTTGGGAATCTGGCCGGCGATTTCCCGGCCGATCAGGGCCTTTTCGGCGGCGTTGCGTACCTTTCGATTGGAGTACGCGAGCGTATCCGTGCCCGGGGGCAATCCCGCGCCGCCATGATGGCGTTGCACCAGGCTCTGCTCGGAAAGAAAAATGATATCGCGCCTGACGGTCTGCTGCGACACGCCGAAGCGCTCGGCCAGCATGTCGATGGAGACATAGCCGCGTTCCCGGACGAGGCTGATGATTTCCTGCTGCCGGTCGCTAATACCGGGTCGTGTGACGTCTGCCACCGGGACCTCGCCTTGCCGTTGTTGGTTGCCGGGCGAGGATAATAGCGCCTTCCATCGATGTAAATTATTTTACATTTTTGACATTTCCAATGCGTGGATGTCGGCTCGTGCGCCCGTCGTCACGTCCTGCAGCCCTTTGCAAAAACGAACCCCCGGCCGCTGGGGAGTGCGGCCGGGGGGATCCATCCGTATGCAAGGGATGGGGTGGGGGAGATCAGTGCGCCTTGGCCTGTTCCGGGTTGTTGGTTTCGGCGAAGATCGCCGGGTTCTCCGGACCGTCCACCTTGATGTGGCCGGCGAGGCCTTTTTCGACGCGGCTGAGCGCGTGATCGACGATGACATAAGTTCCCGGCACCTCGAACTTGATGTCGGCGATCGTCGCGCCGCCCGGTGCGACCGTGACGGTCTGCACGTCCTCGGTGACCGACTTGACGCCGCCGAGGTCGTAGATCTTGTCGAAGATCTCGCCGATCACGTGGAAGCTGGAGGTCTTGTTGGGACCGCCGACGCCGAAGTAGATGCGCGCCGTTTCACCGACCTTGGCGGTGAGCGGCTTGTCCTTGACCAGGCCGCCGACCTTGCCGTTGAAGACGTAGTGGGTCGGCAACTCGTCGATCAGACGGTCATAGTCTTCGGTCAGTTCGCCCGGCGTGCCGATCGGTTCGACCGTGTAGAGTTCGCCCTGCATGACGTAGAACTCCTTGTCGACCTTGGGCAGGCCGCCCTCGGGTTCGATCAGGATCATGCCGTACATGCCGTTGGCGATGTGCTGGGCAACGGTCGGCGTCGCGCAGTGATAGACGTAGAGACCGGGCTTCAGCGCCTTGAAGCTGAAGGACTTGGATTCGCCCGGCATCGCCATGGTCGCGCTGCCGCCGCCGTGCGGCCCGGTCACCGCGTGGAAGTCGACGTTGTGCGCCATCCAGCTATCGTCGGCGTTCTTCATCGTCACCTCGATGGTGTCGCCGACACGGGCGCGCAGCATCGGGCCCGGGACCTGGTTGTTGAAGGTCCAG
>MRWG01002165.1_pt1 | contig 10505 bp, 8 predicted proteins | sample 1013341 | NCBI WGS metagenome assembly MRWG01 (sample SAMN06117577, study PRJNA244670) | biofilm metagenome | biome: Water; feature: Cathode Biofilm; material: Biofilm; isolation source: microbial consortium enriched at the cathode of a solar microbial fuel cell | place: USA: District of Columbia ...
CGCAGCCGCGACCTCCGCGGTTCGGACGGTCTAATTGTTGTCGTAGACGTAGACAGTCGCGGTCGGGAGGGCCGCCAGGAAATCGGCGACGCACATGCCGATCGTCGGCTCTTCATTGTAGCAGGGCAGCAGAACCGCGATCGACACGCCGTCGAACCGGCTGGCGTACTCTTCGCGCGACAGCGCGCGAACGTTCGGGGTCGCGGGCTTAATTTTCATTGCGGAGCCTCCCTAGGCCGGCGGCGAGGTTCGAAAAGACTCGATCCAATGCCGAAATGCGGACATTGGCGGGGCGACCGATCATCTCCACCGGGAGCTGCTCGCTGAGCGCGACCTCGATCCTGGCGAGCGGGGGGGTGTTGAAGCTTCGTCCTGCATAGCTGTTCGGGTCGATGGACGCCGCCACAACGTTCTCAACCTGTCCGGATATGCTGCCGCCGCTCCCGAAGAAGTCGACGAACACCTTGTCGCCACGCTGGATGTCCCGCGCTGCTTCGAGCGGAACCTGCGCCAAGACGACCTGCGCCGCGGAATCCGGCGTCAAGCCGAGCATCGCCTGGTTGAGATTCAGATATTCGCCTTCCGCCGCGTAGGCGGTGGCGAGAATGCAGTCGCACGGACTGCGCACCGGAGCCGTGACGCCGTCCGCGCTTTCGACGACGGCGACGACCGTCTCGCGCTGCAGTTCCTGTCCCGGATTTACCAAGACGTTGCGCAGAATTCCCGCCATCGGGCTCCGCACCACGACCGCATGCCTGCTGCTGAGGGTGCCGGTCGCTTCGGTTACGAAGGTGCGTTCGGCGATGGCTGCGCCGATGAACCCGACGCAGAGCAATCCAACCAGGGCGAAGATCGTGAGGCCGAAGATCCGCGAGGCCCCGCGGAAGCGCGACCTGGGTTCAAGGTCCGCTTTCGACGCCCGGGGCGCCGTGCCGTAGTCGCGGGCGGCGACGTCGAAAATATCTCCCGCCTTCACGATCTGGCCGCTGAGGTAGCCATTGACGGCGTGGTGGAGGAAGTTAACCTGGCGCGGCGTCAGGTCTGTGAACTGCAGCCCCGTACCTCGCTCCTCGCTGCCTTCGTGCCGCACCTCGGCCAGCAACGGCATCGACATGTCGAAGTCCTCGAACGGCATGCGCAACCGGACAGAGGCCCGCTGGTTCCGCCTGAGCGGCGAGACGCCTTCGGCCAATCCGACCCCTCCGACAGAAAGGTCTCGAGCCGCGTAGACTCGTCCTTCGATCTCGACTTCAAGAGGAATACGGAGGCGCGGGTGCATACGCTGCGTCTCCGCCTCGTGAACGAGTTGCATAGTCGTCACCACAAGAGACTCCCGAACATTTCCTCGAAAGCGCCGACGTTCGGCGTCTGAAGCAGACCGATGAGCGACGCGACAGCCGTACCGAGGAAGAGGAGCGCCACGCCGTGCACGAAGCGGTTGGAGTAGATTTCCATCGTTTGACCCCAACGAGACCGTTCGGACTTGAGCGTCGTTTTCTGTCGGGTCCATGTCTGCCGGTTCAGGCGGAAACTGACATAGGTCTTGATGCAGGCTCCATAAACTTGATTAAAAAACAACAAGATTGGATAGAAGCCTGAGACCGTGTCACGAACCGTGAAAAGCATTGTGGTTTGCAGAAGTCGGCTGCACCCAACCCAAAGTAGATATAAGTACAAAAAGCTAGAGTTATAAAATAAAGCAATAAGTATTACAGAAAAAGGACCGATCAACGTCGTCCACATTGTGATGCGTTGATCTACAATGCACCACCAAGTATATAATCCCATGGGTTTTGGCCCAAGAGAAATTGCACGACTATTCGTTCGAAGCATGTTTCCGAACCAACGCCGCATAAGCGCTGTAGATCCAATCAGGAAATTCTTATCCGGCGGATCCTCAACAGTTCGAATTCTTGCATCGGGAACGTACATCATCTCGTAACCCCGCTGCAGGATCCAATACCAGCTTGATTTGTCGTCTCCGGTCAGAAACGGGATAACCCCGAAGCGCCAGTGATCGATCGCGTCGTTCTCCACCTGCGCAATGAAGCTGGGGTCCGTGACGATGTCGGCCCTGAAGGCGGACATGCGTCCGGTCAGCGTAAGCACACGCCGCGACAGGCCGACAGAGCACATGTAAATCTGCCGCTGAGCAAACCGAAGATTGTACCATTCCCGATAGAGCATGCTGCCGCGGACGTCACAGATTTCATCCGTCGTGAGCGCGGCGACGTTCGCCCGCAGCTTGAAGAACGGCAGGGTTTTTTCGAGAAGGCCGCGCTCGAGGAGAGTATCGCCGTCGATGACGCAAACCACGGCGTCCTTTGCGGGCAGCATGCCGGAGATCGCCCGAAAGCCATAGCCGAGGCCTGCGCGCTTGCCTTTCCCGGCGATCCGCACGATGCAGAGCCGAATGTGGGGCGGCGGGTCGAAGCATTCGAAGACCGCCCGCACAAGGCGTTCGTCGCCGCTTTCGACAATGGATGCGACGATCGTCGTCTTGCGGTTAAAGTGAATTGCTTCGGCGACGACGGAACCGAAAACCAAGCGCGCGATCTCAGCATCGATCCTGAAGCTCGTAACAAGAAGGAATATCTCAGACGGACGCCCGCCATCGGGGAGGTCACGGAGCGCCCGACGCCAGCGAGGGAACACCAACTTACGGTATATAAGCGCGCGCGCCACATGCAGTGCGCCCCAGCCATAGCGCCAAAAGCCGATCGCCCCGATGACGAAGAGGAAGTAGGGGCTGTAGGGATTGAAAATTGTCGGCGGCGCCGCGAGCAGCGCCAAGCCGAGTAGCGCCACGAACACCAGATAGGTCGTCTTTGCCCAAGGCAGCCGCTGCTCGCCCGCCAACGCTTCGTCGACGACTTGGAATGCGAGCGCGCGGAAGCGCTCCGAGCGGCCGGGCTCTGGGTCCGGGAACTCGAAGACGGTTGCGTCATTGGCCATTTAGGGCAGCCTATTGAGGGAGGCTGTCGTCGACGTGGCGGATCGCATCCAGTGGTCAGCCTTTGTCGGGTCCGCATCAACGCCGACTCCGGCGTCATAGATGTAAGCGAGGCGATACATCGATTCCCGGTCGCCCAATGCTGCGGCGCGCTCCAGCCAGTCCGCGGCGTGGCGAAGATCGGCGGGAACGCCGAAGCCAAGGGCATAGGCGTTCGCCAAGCTGCGCATCGCTTCAACTTCGCCCGCGGCAGCCGCGACACGCCACCATTCGACAGCCTCGCCTTCGCCGATCGGTCCAAAGGCTCCCCGACTGTGAAAGCCGGCGAGCTCAAGTGCTGCAGGGGTCGAACCTTCGCTTGCCGCCCGCTCAAGTAGGCTCTGGGCATCGTTGGGCGCAGGTTCGCCGAACCATCCGGCGACCAGCCCTCTCGCGAGCAGCACGGGGGCCATGAAATCGCCCCTATCGGCCGCTGCTTCCAGCAATAGACGCCCTTCGGCAGGGGCGCGGCCAACGCCGTCCCCTGTGGCGAGAGCGACGCCGGCCTCCCTCAGACCGATTGGTTCGCCCTTTTCTGCTGCGCGTCGGAATAGCGCGTAGGCTGCGCCACGATCTGGTTCCCCAAATCGCCCGTCCCGAAGGGCCCGGGCGAGGACCACGAAGCCAAACGGGTTGGCTTCCGAAGCTGCCATGGCGTCGCCGAGCAGTTCGTCAGCGCCGCGTCCGGCGTCGAAACGACCTTCCTGCTGCAGCGCTGCGAGCTCGACGAATGCTTCCGCATCGCCATGGTCGGCCGCCTGCCGCCAATAGGGGCCCGCGGCGGCGAATTCGCCCTGTGCCGTGAGGCTTCTCGCCAACGTCTTCGCTGCGCCGACATTACCTGATGCGGCCGCCATCCGAAGCCACTTCCACGCCGCTGCGCGGTCGCCGGCTTCCCTGGAGTGATCAAGCAGCCAGCGACCGAGGATCACGGCGGCCGCGGGATCATCCCGGTTCGCGCCGGCCGTCAGCAGTCGCAACCCCTCCGCGGCGGCGTCAGCATCGCCCAGCAGCAGCATGCCGCCTAGCTCGCGAAGTGCTAGGACGCTCCCCGCGTCGATCGCCCTGCGCAACATATTCGCGGCCGCCTCCAGGTCTCGAAGTTCCGCCGGGCTGTCGCGCAGGGTGCGTCCGAATTCGAGAAGCGCGCCCGGATAGTTCGGCGCGGCATCCGTCGCATCCTTGAACGTCGCAATGGCCTGTGGCCAATCGGGCGCGCCGCCGAAGTCCCCGCGGTAAAACCGGCCAAGGACCAGCCGCGCGCTGAGATCGCCTGCGGCCGCGGCTTCCTCCAGCATTGCGAGCGCACGGACCCGGTCTCGCGGCAAGCCGTCTCCGGTGAGCAGCATCTGGCCGAGCAGACGAGACGCTTTCGCACTTCCGGCCTTGCGCGCCGCCTCCAGCCACTCCGCTGCAATCGACGGCGCACGGGGCAGCAGCGCTCCGTCGGTATAAAGTTTTGCCATCTGCAATAGCTGCGAGCAGTCGGCGTCCGCCAGCCTGAACGCCATCATCTGCTGGGCGAGGACAAGCCAGCGCACCGCCTCGTCCTGCTGGCCGGCCGACCGGGCCAGTTGCGCCAGCTTCAGCGCGCCGTCTTCGATTTTCGACTGCACCGTCAACTTGTAGAAGAGTCGCGCCTTGTCCGGATCCTTTGGTTGGCCGGCGAGGCCGCGCTCATGAATTTGCCCGAGCATCAGCGCCGCGCGGCCGTAGCCGAGCGCGAGCGACTCGCGCAGCCGCTCGACGATGACAGCGCTCTCCGCTGGCTCATGGGTCAGGTCGTACGACGCAAGGTCGTAAAGCGCTGCGGCGCGCTCACGGCTAGCGCTGGACGCGAGCTTTCTGAGCAGAGCCAGAGCGAGCTCGGTGTCCCCGCTTTCCGGCTCCGACAGAACCTCGCGCGCGTATGCATGGGCTTCCGTTGTCGATACGGCGGTCGACTTTGGCGACCAGGCGGCCAAGTCGGCAGACGATGTCGCCGGGGCTTTCTCTGCATTGCAGATTGAGCCGTAGTCCGCCGCAGGCGGTCGCAGAACCGGCAGATCGGTCGCGTCGATGGCCCCGGCTTCCAGCGAGGTCATCGCTAGCGCCGCAAGACTGATTGCGCTGAACCCTTGTCTGACGCGCTTCATTCTCGCCGTCCTTTAAGTCGGAGAATTGATTGAGACGTCACCAGCAGATGCCGGAGTAGCGACCGTTCGAAACGGTTGCGGGCGCGAGTCGAACGAGATCTATGACGTGCTTGTCGTGCTCCACGACCTTCAAGGCGTCTGAGAGGCCTTTCTCCCGCTTGCCCACAATGATCGCCTCGCCATGGCCGATGGCCTCATCGATGTCGTGCGCAAGAAGCTCGGAGAGATGGGTTAGCTTCGTCTGCACATATTCGAGGTTGCTCCCGGTCAGCATGCCTGTGTTGAGGTCGCTGTCGTAAATCTTCAGGGCGTAGCCCTTCCCGAGCAGCCGTTCGGCGAGTTCGACCAGCGGGCTTTCCCGCAGGTCGTCCGTGCCGGACTTGAAGGTCAGGCCGAACATCGAGACGCTGCGAAGGCCCGTGTCCTCGATCATCTCGAACGCTTTGAGAATCTGTTTGTCGTTCGCCCGCATGACCGCGTCGAAGAGGGGGGTATCGACTTCAAGCGCGCGCGCCTTGCGCCGAAGGGCTCGCAGGTCCTTCGGCAGGCAGGACCCGCCGAAGGCGAAGCCGGGCTTCAGATATGCCGGCGAGATGTTGAGCTGCGTGTCCTTGCACATGACGTCCATGACCTGATGCCCGTCGAGGCCGGCCGCCTTGCAGATGTTGCCGACTTCGTTGGCGAAGGTGATCTTCACGGCATGCCAAGCGTTGCAAACATACTTGACGACTTCAGCGGTCTCGTAGCTGACGACGACGTGTTCGCTGTCGATCGAGCCATTCAGGCGCCGCAGCACGTCGGCTGCGGTGGGATCGGTTGGATCGCTCACGCCGAAGACGCTCAGGATCGAATCGAAGAAGTCCAGGATAGCCGTGCTTTCGCGCAGGAACTCGGGGTAGATCGCGAGCTTGAATCCCTCCCCCTCGGTCAAGCCCGAACTGCGCTCGATTGTCGGCAGAACGACGCCTCTGACGGAGCCCGGCAGCATCGTGCTTCGGACGATCACCTTGTGGGGCGGCGTCTCGGGACCGCTCAGCTTGCCGCCGAGCGCCTCTCCGATCTGCTCGCACACACGCCTTATGTAGGTCAGGTCCAAATCCCCGGTCGACGTGCTTGGCGTGCCGACGCAGATCAGGCTGACCTCGCTCTCCGCGACAGCCGTCTTGGCGCAAGTCGTCGCGCGAAGCCGGCCTGCAGCGACGTTCCGCGCCACAAGTTCGTCGAGGTCCGGCTCGACGATCGGAGCCTTGCCGCGATTTATGTAATCGACCTTGGCTCGATTGACATCAACGAGAGTCACGACATGGCCGAGGTCGGCAAGGCAGGCCGCCGACACGGATCCCACATAACCCGCGCCAAATATGCTGACGTTCATTTGTTTGTCCTAACTTTTTCGGTCGATGGCATGCGGCCGTAGATGTCTGCGTAGCGAACGATGTCGTCTTCGCCGAGGTAGTCGCCGAACTGCACCTCAACGATCTGGACGTCCTCGACGCCTGCGTTCTCGAGACGATGGATCGCCCCCAAGGGGACATCGAGCGATTCCCCGACGTTCAGCGTGTGGCGGACCTTATCGACCTGAGCGGTCGCCACGCCCTGGACACAGGTCCAATGCTCCGCCCGCCGCCGGTGGCTCTGCAGGCTGAGCTGCGCGCCTGGCGTCACGTTGAGAATTTTCGTTTGGAAGCCGGGGCCGTCGCCGAGGCATTCATAGTAGCCCCAAGGGCGATAGACCCGTTTGTGGGTCGTCGCCTGCGGGTGCTCCTGCGCTTTCATATCGACGACCATTTGCTTGAGCCCATGCAGGCAATCGTATTGCGCGATAAGCACCGCATCGTCCGTCGCGATCACCGCGATGTCGCTGATGCCGACCGCGGCGAGCAGGAGGTCGCCGTCCGAGTGGAGATAGGCGTTCTTCACGTCGGAATGGACGACGTTGCCTTTGGCGAAGGTCCCGGTGGAGTCGTGCGGTTGCTTCATCCACACCGACTTCCAAGAACCGACGTCAGTCCACGCGAAGTGTCCCATGACAACTGCGGCCTTAGACGTCTTCTCCATGACGGCGACGTCGAATGAGACGTCCGGAGCCTCTGCTGAGCACGTCGCGTCGAGCGCGATCGCCCCATCTCGCCGCTCCGCCGCGCGATAGGCTTGCCGGGCGGCCTGCGCGGTCGCCGGAGCGAGCGCGGCGATCTGCTCGAGGAACGTGGCGGCAGTGGCCACAAATATGCCGCTGTTCCACAAATAGCGGCCGTTCTCGATCATTGCCTCGGCGGTCCGCCGATCCGGCTTCTCCACAAACCGGGCGACTGCGCGCGTATCCTCGATGCCGGCGAGTGCCTCGCCCGGCAGGATGTAGCCGTAGCCGGTTTCCGGCCATGTCGGCTTGCAGCCGAAAGCGGCGATGAAGCCGCGTCTCGCCGCGGACGCCGCGCGGTTGACGGCGGCGTCGAAGTCGTCCTGTCCGTCAATCGCGTGGTCGGCCGCCAGCACCAGCATGACAGCTGTGGGATCGGTCTCCGCAACCTGCTCTGCTGCGACGGCGATGGCGAAGGCGGTATTTTTCGCCGTCGCCTCGCAAAGGAGGGTCGGCTCATGCCCTTTAAGCTGGCTCGAGACCAGGAAGCCTTGATCGCTGGCGCATACAACGAGCGAAGCGGCGTATTGCGTGCGGTCGGCCACGCGCTCAGCCGTCCCGCAGAGTAGGGAGCGCTCATCCAGTAACGGCAGGAACTGTTTCGGGTAGGAACCGCGCGACAGCGGCCACAGCCTCGTTCCGCTGCCGCCGCACAGGATCACCGGCACGACAAGCTGGGCGGAGGCGGGCGACTTCACTTTGGTCGCAGGAGAAACTTTCGAGGGCGGCGCGCTTGCGGATCGCAGATTGAGTCTTGCCTTCGCTGAGTCATCCGGCATTTTTCCAACCCCGCTACGATAGTTGACTGAGCAAGCTGATAGGTGCAGCTCGTGTTCGCATCGTGCCGTGTTGGGCTGCGCTCACCATAAAAAGGTTTGTGCTTTGCGCTGTCCGTTTATGAATTTTTCGCCGTATGTCCCCAGAAAGCGTCCCGTCTCGAGTGACGGTGCAGGCGGCTGACAGCGGCAAGATTCCTGGCGGCTGGCCTGGCTTCGGACACGATTTCTCGGTCGGTCGGGGTCTCCAACCTCGGAAATGCCGGAATGACCGGTCTGCGCCAAAGCGTGAGAAAGTCGAAGAATTCTGTGTCGGCTTGGCCGAAGTAATAATGCTACCGGGAAACTTTTTGGGCGCCGATCCTGCCAACGCTAACCTGCGTCAGTGCGGAATCGCGATCTAACAGAAATATTAATTACAGAACCCAGGTTGCCAAACCGGGGAGGCCTAAAATATTCGATGCGTCGATCGGGAGAATCACTATCGTATTATATGCAACTGGGTGGGGAATTTATGCGCAGTGCCGCTGCTATATTCAGATTACTGTGGCTCGGCGCGCTCGCCGCTCTCTTGCGTCCGCTAATGCGAACCGACACAGAAGCATCCGATCCTGCCCCATCAGCGTCGCCTGAGCGCGGCCTGCATGCCCTCTGCCTTCAACGTCGCTCGCAGGATGCGCCGCGACCTTCGGCCCTTCGCGCCTTCGCAAATCCAGGGGATCTGGTTTTGCCAAAATGGAAGTGATGCTGATGTCGCCGTCTGAACGTCCTCTTGTTCGAGTCGACCTGCGCCGAGAGGGCGGACAGGCGAGTCGCGCGGAGGCCGCGCCATTTGTGCCGGCCGGCTGCGACGTCTGTCCGATCAGGAAACACACGATCTGTCGACCCTATGCAGACGACCGCCTCGACGTCCTTAGCAAGTACAAGACGGGGAATCGCACGCTGCGTCGCAGCGCAAGCCTCACTCTGCAGGGCGAGCCGGCCACATCCTTCTTCAACATATTCAGCGGATGGGCGATCACCTCGGTCCTGCTCGACGGCGGCCAGCGGCGTGTTCTGGACATCCGAATGCCAGGCGCATTCGTAGGTCTTGACGGCCTGCGCACGCTCGAGCAGTTCGACCAGCGGATACCGCTGCACGCTGCTTCGGTCGAGTGTAGCACTGACCTGTCTGTCTGCGTATTTCCTGCCAAGGGACTGCCGGCTCTGCTTCGCGACCACCCGCTATTGAGCGTGCGGCTGAACGATATCGTCCTTGGTCAAAACGCCCGCCTGCAAAACAGCCTAGCGCTCACAGGCCACATTCCCAGCCGCAATCGTCTCGCAGCTTTTGTCCTCGACACATTCGATCGAGCGAAGCGGTTCTCGCCGGAAATGGTGGACGGTCCCAAATTGCGTTGGCCTCTTACCCAAGAGGTGTTGGGCGACGCCTTGGGCGTAACGAACGTGCAAGTTTCCAACTCTGCGAAAATGCTTCGCGAAGCCGGGGCGCTTCTGCTTGGTCGGCAGCGCTTGGAGATCTTAAACAGGCCTCTATTGGAGGAAATCGCCAATTACGAACTCAATCCACGCCTGCTTCTGCCATAGATGCACGGTCAACCGCCGATGCGAAGTGAGCGACGCTCTGCTAACGCGTCATAATCCTCTCCCGATGGCATAAGCCACGGAATCGGCGATTGCTGATCCAAAAGCCGGCGAGATCAGCAGCGATCAAGATCTGAAACAGGTCAAACCTCACTGCCGTTGGCGTCAGTTCCGATTCCAAAATCGAAGGCGGTCGCCTCGCGGATTGTGCTGGGCGCGCGCCTCACCTGCTCGGCGCGGACACTTTAGCGAAACCGTGCGCCGCGGGCCCGCATTCTCCTGCCTCAGCAGCATCAGCCGTTCGAGACGAGGGATGCGCGACGCCGTCGGAACGATCCGCCGAGGCGTCAGCCCTTCCACGGGGCGTCCTTTGCTTTGCACAACGTCTTCTGGGCCGTTCCTTCGGCTTTTTCGACCAGTCCTTCCGCCTCGAGCGACTTGCTACCCGTCAGATTGCCCTCGGCCTTCTGGAGTCTGCCTTCGGCCTGCTTGGCCGATCCCTTGATCCGATCCTTGTGCACAAACTCTGATCTCTATTGCGGGGTGTGGAGCGTTCGGCCCGCCTGGAACCCTCGGGACCGGTCGTGCAAGCGCGCCCTGTCGCGGAAAATCACCGATCAGCCCGTGTGCGGCGTTAACCTGCGTCAGCGCGATCTCGCGTCCCGGCAGCTAGTGTCGTTTGGTTCAGCAGCACCTGCGCGGGTGACGACGGCGGCCTTGCGCCGCCCAGCGGCGCGGCGAGCGCGCTCATCCTTCGCTCCAAGAAAGCCGAGGCGCCACATGCCCGACGATGGACTGCAACCGGTATCGAGAAAGTCGCGCCCCGCCCTGGCCCGGGGGTGGTTCTCGTCGCTCGACCGTGGCGCGATCCAGTCCGGTAT
>MRWG01002166.1_pt1 | contig 10504 bp, 7 predicted proteins | sample 1013341 | NCBI WGS metagenome assembly MRWG01 (sample SAMN06117577, study PRJNA244670) | biofilm metagenome | biome: Water; feature: Cathode Biofilm; material: Biofilm; isolation source: microbial consortium enriched at the cathode of a solar microbial fuel cell | place: USA: District of Columbia ...
TTCGAATCGCCGAGGTTGTTGGAGATGTCGATGGTGGCCAGCGCGTTCAACATGCGGAAGGCGCGCGCCTTGCCGCCGGCGACCTCGAAGGCGACCAGGGTGCTGCCGCCGCCCATCTGGCGCCTGGCCAGTTCGGCCTGCGGATGGCTGGCGAGCCCCGGATAGAGCACCTTGGTCACGCCGCTCTGGCCTTCCAGGAACTCGGCCACCTTCAAGGCGCTCGCGCAGTGGCGCTCGACGCGCAGCTCCAGGGTCTCCAGGCCCTTCACCATGACCCAGGCACTGAAGGGGCTCATGGTAGGGCCGGTGTGACGGTAGAACATCTGCAGGTGGTCCTTGATGAAGGCCTCGCTGCAGAGGATGGCGCCGCCCATGGTGCGGCCCTGGCCGTCGATGTGCTTGGTGGCGGAATAGACGACGATGTCGGCGCCCAGCGCCAGCGGGCGCTGCAGGGCCGGCGTGGCGAAGACGTTGTCGACGATGACCGTGGCCCCGGCGGCGTGGGCCAGTTCGCTCACCGCCTGGATGTCGATGACTTCCAGCGTCGGATTGGACGGCGTCTCCAGGAAGACCGCCCGGGTGCCGGGTGCCAGCGCCTCTTCCCAGGCCTTCAGGTCGGTGCCGTCCACCAGCACGCTCTCGATGCCGTAGCGCGGCAGCAGTTCGGCGATGATGTACTGGCAGGAACCGAACAGCGCGCGCGAGGCGACCACCCGGTCGCCCGCCTTCAACTGCGCCATGAGCGAGGCGAAGACCGCGCTCATGCCGCTGGCGGTGGCGCGGCAGGCCTCGGCGCCTTCCAGCAGCCGCAGGCGCTCCTCGAACATGGAGACCGTCGGGTTGGCGTAGCGCGAGTAGACGAAGCGCTCCTTGTCGCCCTTAAAGGCGGCCTCGGCCTCCTCGGCGGAGGTGTAGACATAGCCGGAGGTCAGGTAGAGCGCTTCGCTGGTCTCGTCGAAGCCGCTGCGCGTCAGGCCGCCGCGGACCATCTCGGTCTGCGGGCGCCAGTGCCGTGTCGTTGTGGCGTTGTCCTTCGGCATCGTCCGGTCTTTCGTCTCGCTCACTTCATCGCCCGATCACATCAGCCCTGGGCCCAGGGCAGCCCGGCGACCTTCCAGCCGCCGACACTGCCGCGGTGCAGCGCGCCGTCGCGGTCGCCTTCGAAGCCTTCGGCGACATTGTAGCAGGGCCCGAAGCCGGCCTGGGTCAGCGCGATGGCGGCCGCCTTGGAGCGCGCGCCGGAGCGGCACAGCAGCAGCACCGGCTGGTCCTTGCCCACGCCCTTGGCCGCCACCTCGGCGGCGAAGTCCGCATTGCGCGCCATGTCGGGGTAGGCCTGCCAGGAGATGCAGAGCGCCTCCTTGCCCAGGCCGTCCAGGCGCGGCAGCCCGACAAAGCCCCACTCCGGGGCGGTGCGCACGTCGATCAGCACCGCCTTGGGGTCTTCTTCCAGAAGCGCCCAGGCTTCGGCCGGGCGCAGATCGCCTGCATAGCCCTCGTTCATCACGCAACTCCCAGCTCTTGCATCCCCGGCCGGCCCTGCGGCACGCCTCGGGTTGGCGAGTTTAGGCCGCGCGGCGCCGGACGCAACCGCCTATTTTACACCTTCGGACCTTGGATTGTCTGCAAATCCCCCTCAGGAAGTGAGGAAATAGTCCTCGGCGAACAGCAGCGTGGTGGGATGCAGCCGGAATCCGCCGACCCGCTCCGACATCACGGTCACCACGGAGAGCCAGGAGGGCTGCACCACAGGGCCGGTTTCCTGCATGCGGATCTCGATCTCCCGCATCAGGGGGCGCCGGGCCTCGACGTCCAGCAGACCCTCCACCCCGGTCAGCAGGGCGTCGATCTCGGGATCGGAGAAGCCCGTCGTGTTCCAAGGCACGCCGGAGCGCATCGTGAGATCCAGCAGCATGAAGCCGAGCGGTCGCGGCGCCCATTCGACGAAAGCCAGCGGCGCCTTGTCCCAGACCTCCCAGAAGCGGGCGGAGGGCAAGACCTCGAGGGTGCAGCGGATGCCCGCCTCCTGGTACTGGGCCGCCATGACCTGCACCGCGGCCAGCTCCCACTCCGGCGAGGGCTTGCAGGTGATGGTCAGGTCCAGGCCGTCCGGATGGCCCGCTTCCGCCAGCAGGCGGCGGGCCTCTTCCGGTCGGTATCCCATCGCCGGCACCTCGGCATAGCAGGGGTGCACCGGCGCCACCATGTGGTGCTGCGCGGGCTCGCCATAGCCGCGCAGGGCGGTCCGGGTCACCGCCTCGACGTCGATGGCGAGGCGCAGGGCGCGGCGCACCCGCGGGTCGTCGAAGGGCGGCGTGTCGACCCGCATCTGCAGCAGGCCCGTGGCGGCGGTGCGGGTGCGGTGGATGCTGAAGCCCGGGCGCTCCGCCAGCAGGTCCGCCACCGAGTAGTCGCAACGCACCAGGCCGTCGACCTGGCCCGAGACGACGGCGCCCGCCGCGGCCGACGGGTCGTCCCCAAGATCGATCAGCAGCAACTCGTCGAGCCGCGCCTCCGGCCGGCCTTCGCGCTGGGCGTCCGTCTTGCGCAGCAAGGCGCGCTCGCCGACCCGATACTCGGCGAGCCGGAAGGGACCGGTGCCGTTGGAGCCGGCGCCGAAGCGGCCGCCTTCCTCCGGGTCGAGCATCACGTTGGTGAAGTGGAAGAGGTGCTCAGGGACAGCCACCTGCGGCGTGCGGAGATTGAGCCGCAGATGAAAGTCGCCGCGCTTCTCCACGGCGGCGGCATCCCAAAGTCCGGCGCCCGCGCCCGGCACCGCCGGGTTTTCCGCCAGCATGTAGTCGCGCATCAGACCCAGGGCGGAGGATCCCGTCGCGGGATCGAGGATGCGGCGCAGGTTCCATTCGACGTCGTCGGCGACGAAGCGGCGGCCGCTGTGCCAGCGGATGTCCTTGCGCAGAAACAGGTCCCAGCTGCGCAGGTCGGGGGACACCTGCCACCCGGCGAGCAGATGCGGGCGGGTGATGTTGTCGAAGCCGGTGCGCGTCAGCGGCTCGCAGACCTGGTGCACCACGTTGGCCGGCGCCAGCCAGGACAAGGCATGGGGATCGCTGAGCGGATGCAGCCGCTCGCCGAGGACCAGGCGCCCGCCGGCGCGCTGCGGAACCTGCTCTTCGGCAGCCGCGGCGGTGACGTCGGCCATGGCGCGCGCGGCCACGACGGAGACACCGAGCAGGGTCGCCAGGCGCAGAAAGGCACGCCGCCCAAGCCGCCCCTCGGCCAGGCGCGCGCGCAACGTCGCGACCATCGGATGCTGGTGCCCCTCGACCATGCCTCTCCCACCTTCAACCCCAAGGTTCATGATAGGCACCGGAGGAGGTAAGTCCAAGGCGCTGGAGACAGCGTTACCCGATCAATCGGCGGAAGGTGGCGAATTGCCCGTTTTGCGCGAGTCCAACGCCTTGAGTATCGTCTCCTGCTCGGCGAAATGGACGACGCTTTGCGGGAAGGGAATCTCGATGCCCGCCTCGCGGAACGCCTTGTCTATGGCGAAGCGCAGATCGCTGGAAATGAGCAGGCGGTAGCTCACTTCAGCGGTGTAGCAGCGCAGTTCGAAGTCCAGACTGCTGGCCCCGAAGTTCATGAAGAGCACCTGCGGCTCCGGTGAGGTCAGCACCCGTTCGTGGCTCTGCGCGCAGGCCAGCAGCACCTCACGGACCTTCTCGACGTCCGAGCCGTAGGCGACGCCGACGGCCACCTCGATACGGCCGTAGTGATCCTTGTGGGTCCAGTTGGTGACGGCGGTCGACACGAAATCCGAATTCGGAATGATGACGGAAGCGCGCTGAAAGGTGGTCAGCTCCGTCGAGCGCACCGTGATGCGCTTGACGGTGCCCTCGTTGCCGCCGACGACGACCCAGTCGCCGACCTTCACCGGACGCTCGATGAGCAGGATGATGCCGGAGACGAAGTTGCTGACGATGGTCTGCAGGCCGAAGCCGATGCCGACCGAGAGCGCGCCGGCGATCAGCGCGATGTTCGAAAGATCGATGCCGAGCGCCGAGATGCCGAAGACCGCGGCCAGAATGATGCCAAGGTAGCCGAAGCCTGCCGACAGCGAGTTCTGCACGCCGGTGTCGAACCCGGTCTGCGGCAGCACCTTGTTGGTGAGGAAGCGCTGGCCCAGGCGGGTCAGCCCCAGCAGGACGGCAAAGACCGCCAAGGCCACAATCAGATCGTAGAAGGAGATGGTGACGCCACCGATGGTGATTCCGGAAGCGAGACGGCTGGCCTCCGCCCAGTATTCACCGAAAGGCGCAAACCAGATCGACGCGATGAGCACCGGGGCGACGATCACCAGAACCGTGTCGAGTAGCAGCCGGAGCCAGAACTTTAGGCGTTTGCGCAGGACATGGGCCAGACCGAGCACGTTGCACACGGCATTCGAACGCATGGCGGCGCCGATCAGCTCTCGCACCAAACCGCGCAGGATGGCCATCGCGACCAAGACCAGGATGCTCAACAGCAGATTGGTGATAAGAAAATCGGCCAAGTCGGCGTAGCCGAGGAAAGCCGCAACGATGCCGGCTAGGGCGATCGGCGCAATCGCCCCACGCAGCAAGCGCCAGAGACCGGATTCCGGCACATCGCTCTCGGCTGCACTCGGCCCGGCTTCGCTCACCGCCTCGGGCTCCGCAGCTTCGCCTTCCTCGTTGAGCGCGCTGCGCCGCCAGTAGCGTTGGCGGGAGATGTCGATGACCGGCAAAGCCAGCACCAGAATCACGATGAAAGTCGACAACGAGAAATAGGTGTCGCTGACGCCGATCTGCTCCTGCGACTCGAAGAGGAAGATGGCGGCGGCGAAAAGTGCCGCCAGACAAGTGAAGCGCCAGCCGAGCTTGCGGGCGTTTTCCGGCGTGACCGGCAGCAGTCGCCACTGTGGTAGGTCTGGGGACAGCACGGCATAGGGCACTGCCCAGGCTAGGCTGAAAAAGACCATGACGGCCAGAAAGGTGGTGACCACGGTCCAGAACAGGCTGGCGTCGGCCTCGTAGTGCGGCCAGGCGGCATAGAGCAGCCCGGCAAAGACCAGCGCCGGAATGATGCCGCGGGCAATCGCGCTGGCGATGGAGGCCAAGAAGCGTGCGCTGTAGCTTGGACGGCTGACCGACGTATCGCGCCCGTAGCGGCCCAGCAGCCAGCGGCGCAGCAGCCCGCCGACCGCGACCGCCAGCAGCAATTGCACGACAACGCGCAGCGACACCGTACTGCGGCGTTCCTCACTCTCCAGACTACGCCACCAGGCAACCGGCGAGCGCGCGATCTGATTTAGGATCGAGAAGAACTCGGGCACGGCGGTGCGCCAGGTTTCCGCCGCCCAGGGTGCCGGATAGGCGCGGAACAGGGCTGCGAAGCGCTTCTGCTGCGTGAGCGTGCCGGCCAACTCGTCCAACTCATCGGCCTGGACGATAGCGAGGTTGGCTCGAGTGATGAGCGCTCTAACCTGCTGCAGGTCCGCTTGTAGCGCCGCGCGTTTCTGGGCGACCTCCTCCGCCTCTTCGGCCTGGCCTTCTCCCGGCACCGGGCCGAGCGCGGCCAAGCGGCGCTCCAGGGTCTCCACCTCGGGCTGCAGCGACGCGATCAAGTCCTCCGCTTTTTCTCGTATCTCCCTTGTCACTTCGAGGAAACGCTCGGCGCTCTCTTCGGTGGTGTCGGCGCGATACAACTGCTGCTCGATGAGGTCGAACCGGTAGATCCACTGCTCGACCTCGGCTTGCGCTTTGGCTACCTGGGCGGCAGCAGGTCCTGCCAGGGCGCCGCCGAGGCAAAAGGTCAGGAGGAGAAGCAGGCGAAAAACAAACAGCCGCAAAATGAGGATCCTTTTGGAGAATTCGCAAACATCTAGCATGGCAGCTTCAGCCTGTGGAAGCCGCTCTTGCACCCGCCCGATCTTGTTCAAGGGCCTGCAGGCACTGAGGTTACGGGTTTTGACATGAGCCAAATCGACCCGCTGTTTGGAGCGACGACGAGGGACATGCTAGAGCATATTCGAGGAAGAGCCACGCGACAGCGAACCGATTTCGCCATATCCTGAAAGAACGGAGTCCCAGACATTCAAGGGCAGAGATGACTGAACGAGTTAAAATGAGCAGCAGCGACCTGGCCAACGGTGGCCGGATCCTGGTGAACCAGTTGGTGGCCGAAGGGGTCGACCGCGCCTTCGGCGTGCCGGGCGAAAGCTATCTGGCGGTTCTCGACGCCCTCTACGACACCCCGGAGATCGCCTACCACCTCTGCCGGCAGGAGGGCGGCGCCGCGATGATGGCCGACGCCTACGGCAAGCTGACGGGCCGGCCGGGCATCTGCTTCGTGACCCGCGGCCCGGGCGCGACCAACGCGAGCGCCGGCGTCCACATCGCCTTCCAGGATTCCACGCCGATGATCCTCTTCATCGGCCAGGTCGGCCGCGCCATGATGGAGCGCGAAGCCTTCCAGGAGATCGACTACCGCCGCATGTTCGGCCAGATGGCCAAGTGGGTGGCCCAGATCGACGATGCGGAGCGCATTCCGGAGATGGTCAGCCGCGCCTTCCACACCGCCACCTCGGGCCGGCCCGGTCCGGTGGTCCTCGCCCTGCCGGAGGACATGCTGTCGACGCCGGTGCCGGCACCGGTACCGGCACGGCCCTATCATGCCAGCAGCGGCTACCCCGATCCGGCCCTCATGGCCGGGCTGTGGCAGCGCTTCGATCGCGCCAAACGCCCGCTGATCGTCGTCGGCGGCGGCGACTGGAGTGCGGCGGCCAAGGCCGACCTCGAGGCCTTCGCCGAGGCGACCCGGGTGCCCGTCGCCGTCTCGTTCCGCTGCCAGGACTATTTCGACAACACGCATCCCTGCTATGCCGGCCACGTCGGCATCGCCATCGATCCCAAGCTGGCCGGGCGCATCCGTGAATCCGACCTGCTGATCCTGCTGGGCACCCGTTTCGGAGAGATGACCAGCAGCGGCTACAGCCTGATGAAGATCCCCAATCCCGATCAGCCGCTGGTGCATGTCTATCCGGACCCGGAGGAGCTCGGCCGCGTCTACCGTCCGGAGCTGGCCATCCAGGCCGGCAGCGCCGCCTTCGCCCGGGCCGCCCGCGCGATGATCGAGGACGGCGTGACTTTCGACAGCGCTGCCTGGGCGGAGTCGACGGCGGCGGCTCACAGCGACTACCTCGCCCACAACGCCCCGGTCGAGGTTCCCGGTCGCCTGCAGCTCGGCAAGCTGGTGGCCTGGCTCGCGGAGACGCTGCCGCCGGAGACCATCGTCACCAACGGCGCCGGCAACTACGCCGGCTGGGTGCACCGCTTCTACCGCTTTCACAAGTTCCGCAGCCAGCTCGCGCCGACGTCGGGCTCGATGGGCTACGGCCTGCCGGCCGCCGTCGCGGCCAAGGCCGTGCATCCGGAACGCCCGGTGGTCTGCTTCGCCGGCGACGGCTGCTTCATGATGCACGGGCAGGAGCTGGCGACCGCCGTGCAGTATGGCCTCAACATCATCGTGCTGGTGGTGAACAACGGCACCCTCGGCACCATCCGCATGCACCAGGAGAACCACTACCCCGGCCGGGTCAGCGCCACCGATCTCGCCAACCCGGATTTCGCCGCCCTGGCGCGCGCCTACGGTGCCTTCGGCGAAGTGGTGGAGGACGGCGCCGACTTCGCCGAAGTCTTCGCGCGGGCGCAGGCCTCCGGCAAGCCGGCCCTCATCGAGCTGCGCCTCGACCCCGAGGTGATCACGCCGACCGCGACCCTCAGCGGCCTGCGCGCCAAGGCCCTGGCGAAGTAGCGGCAGCCGAAAGATTCAGGGGTAGTCGCAGCGGTCGGCGGTGACCGTGAGGAAGCCGCGTGCGCCGGGCAGCGCGGTGAAGCGGAATTCGTCGTCGCCGGCGACGACGGAGTAGTGCAGCGGCAGGGCGCCCTCCGCGGTCACCGTCTTGCCGCCCAGCTGGGTGAAAGTGACGCTGACCGGCTTCTGCGGATCGTACCAGGCCTCGAGGTTGCCGCCGCTGTCGCGCGCCGCCTGGCCCACGGCGGTCACCGTGATGGCCCGGTCGCCGAAACTGACGGCGTCGTTCGCGCCGCCGGTCTGCAATTCGGTGGTGACGATGAAGCGCTTGGTCTCGGGCTGTTCGTCGCAGCTGCGCGGCTTGTCGGCGGCGGAGACCAGGAAGGCGAGCCTTTCCTCGTCGGCGCCGGCTTCCAGTTTCTTCTTCACCAGCACCATCATCTCGCGCACGAAGCCGGTCGGGACTTCCCGTTCGTAGCGCACCTTCCAGTTGGTGATTTCCTCGCGCGCCCGGGCAAGGTCCGTCGCCAGGGCCGCGCTCTGCTGCTGCAGGCCGGAGACCTCCAGCTGCAGCGCGGCAATCTGCTCCTCGGCCTTCACCACCTCGCGCTCGGCCAGCTGCGTCCCGGCGCGATGGGACCAGACCCCTGCGGCAAGGACCAGCACCAGCGCCAGCACCCACTTGGTAACACCCCACCACAAGCGGCGGCGGCGGCGCTGGCGGTTTTCATGAAGGCCCAGAGACATTTCCGACTAACGTCCTCGAGTTACAGAGGTCTTTCGCATTGGACGGGGCCAGAAGGGATACCGCCCCGTCGCTCCGGCGGCTGGTCGGGCAGCGGTCCCGGATCGCCGGCCAGAGCCCTGCCAAAGTCGTCATAACCTATTGAAATGAAAATGCATTTATTCGAAGCATCTGCATTTTTCTACCACCGCTCCCCGGCACAGGCAAGCCACAGCAATCTCTTCCGGATCCGCCGGCGGCGGCCCGGCCGTTAACCGAAGCTTACCCTTGTGGCCCTAGGGTGACAAAACCGCGGAGGTGACAAAAAAGGGACGGTGCCGATGCAGCGGCGTCCCGCGACATCTCCCTCGAGAGCAGGTGACCCGAGCAAGCGCCGATGGCCAAGGAAAGTGACGATCCCCGCCGCGCCCTGCTGCGCCAACTGGCCCAGTTGCGCGGCCGTCTCGACCCCAAGGCGCTCGACCGCGTCCTCAGCAAGATCGACGGCTGGGAACCCTACGACCGTGACTCCGCGGGCGAGGCGGTGCGCCGGTTTCTCGAGACCCGCACCGACGGCGGCAAGTTCCAGGACCGCCTGCGCGAAGAGCTGAAGAACAAGAAGGACGGCGGCTGACCCTCTCCGAGTGACGGCCGCGGCGCAAAACCGTTGCCCGCGACTTGGCCCCACGCCTATGCTGCCCGCTTCGCAATCTCAGGGGCCGGGTCTTGGAACTCACCTCTCTGCTGCTCTTTGCCGGCGCGCTGCTCGTCGCGGCCGGCTCGCCGGGCCCCAGCATCGCCGCCCTGGTCGCGCGCGTGCTGACGTCGGGCTGGCGCGATGTGCTGCCTTTCCTGGCCGCCATGTGGATCGGCGAGGCGATCTGGCTGTCGCTGGCGGTCTGGGGCCTCGCCGCCATCGCCGAGAGCCTTCACCTGCTGTTCCTGGTGATCAAGTATCTCGGCGTCGCCTACCTGCTCTACCTCGCCTGGCGCATGTGGTTCGCCCCGGTCGAGCTGCGCGAGGACGCCCTGCCGCAAACCCGTTCGGCCGGCAAACTCTTCGCCGCCGGCATGGCGGTCACTATCGGCAACCCGAAGATCATGGTGTTCTACCTCGCCCTGCTGCCGGCCATTATCGACTTGAAGGCCGTGACCCCGGTCGGCTGGCTGGAACTCACCGCGACGATGCTGGTGGTGCTGGCCGCCATCGACCTCACCTGGGCCGGCGTCGCCGCGCAGGCCCGCCGGGTGCTGCGCTCGCCGCGCGCCGTGCGGGCCGCCAACCGCGCCAGCGCCACCGTCATGGCCGGCGCCGCCGCGGCCATCGCCTCGCGCTGACGTTTTAGCCTCCCGTGTCCCGCGACCTTCTGAAGGCCATGGCCTGGGCCGTCGCCGGCGCCTTCCTTTTCGCCTTCATGTTCATGCTGCCGAAGCTGGCAAGCGGCGCCGTGCCGCCGGTGCAGGTGGCTTTTCTGCGCTATGGCGCCGGCTTCCTCACCATCCTGCCCTTTTTCCTTTATCACTACGGACCGCGCCAGGCGGTGCCGGAGGTCATCGCACCCTCCAAGCGCCGGCTCAACCTGCTGCATGCGCTGCGCGCCTGCTGCGGCGTCGCCAGCGTCGCTTTCGGCACCTACGCCGTCACCCACATTCCCCTGGCGAATGCCCAGGCCATCGCCATGACCAACGGCGTCTTCGGCGTGATCCTGGCGGTGATCTTCCTGCGCGAGCGCGTCACCCCGGCCGACGTCGCCGCCGGCATCATCTGCCTCGCCGGCGCCGTGGTGGTCGCCGGGCCCGACCCCGCGGCGCCCGGCTGGATCTCGCTCGGCGCGGCGGCGGCCCTGGTGCAGGCCTTCGCCTGGGGTTCGGAACTCGTGCTGCTGCGCTTCGCCGCGGTGAACGACACGCCGCGCCGCACCCTCACCCTCGTGAACGGCAGTGCCTGCCTCGTTCTGCTGGTGAGCACGGTCTGGTGGTGGCGCG
>MRWG01002167.1_pt1 | contig 10502 bp, 7 predicted proteins | sample 1013341 | NCBI WGS metagenome assembly MRWG01 (sample SAMN06117577, study PRJNA244670) | biofilm metagenome | biome: Water; feature: Cathode Biofilm; material: Biofilm; isolation source: microbial consortium enriched at the cathode of a solar microbial fuel cell | place: USA: District of Columbia ...
CTGGCCGAGGCCGGCGACCTCTACCGCGACCTGCGCGACCGGGAACTGAAGCAGCTCTCCAGCCTGACGCTTGCCATGGCGGAGAGCATCGCCAACTCGGTCGGCCCGCAGCTGGTGGCCGAGCAGCGCGGCCTGGCCCGGCGCTGGCGCATCTGGGCCGGCATCTCGCCGGACAACCATGCCCTGCTGATGAATCACACGGTGGACGCGGTGGTGACCACCACCGACGAGTTGGACGGCCTCGAGGGCCTGGAGAGCCACCCGATCCTGACCGAGCCCTTCGTGCTGGTCTTCCCCGCGAGCTACGACGGCCCCAGCGAGCCGCTGGAGGCGCTGACCGGCATGCCCTTCGTGCGCTACTCCCTGCGCTCCGCCATCGGCCGCCAGATCGAGGGACAGCTGAACCGCCTGCGCCTCAACGTGCCCATCGACGCCGAATTCGACACCGCCATCAGCCAGTTCTCGGCGGTGGCCGGCGGCATGGGCTGGAGCATGACGACGCCGCTCTGCCTGCTGCAGGAGGCCGGCCGCCTGGAGCGCCTGCGCATCGAACCGCTGCGGCGCGGCCGCTTCTCGCGCCCTATCTCTCTGGTCGCGCGGCGCGGCGATTTGGGGGCAACGCCGGAAGTGCTGGCCGCCGCCATCCGCGACATCCTGCGCCGCCGCCTGCCGGAGCTCTACGCCACCCTGCCCTGGCTGGCGGAGAGCATCGTCTGGCCGGAGGAAACCGCCCCCGCCCTGCGCAGCGTCGAGGGGCGCGGCTGAAAGCTCAAATCGGGGGAACCATGGCACGGCTGCACGGCAAGCGCGCGATCATCACCGGCGGGGGCAACGGCATCGGCGCTGCCGCGGCCATGCTCTTCGTGCGCGAGGGCGCCCAGGTGGCGATCCTCGACACCGACCGCGAGGCGGGCGAGCGCGCCGCGGCGGCGGCCGAGGCCGAAGGCGGCGAGGTCCTGTTCCTGCAGGCCGACGTCAGCGAGCCGGAAGACGTGGAGGACGCCATCGACGAGGTGGCGGGCACCTTCGGCGGACTGGACGTGCTCTACAACAACGCCGGCGGCGCCACGGCGCGCGACGGCAGCTTCCTCGACATTCCGCTGGAAGAATTCTGGCGCACGGTCTCGGTCGACCTCTACGGCACCTTCCTGGCCAGCCGCATCGCCGTGCCCTACATCCAGGAGGCCGGCGGCGGCGCGGTCATCAACACCACCTCGATCCGCGCGCTGAAGGGCACCCGGGGCGCTGACGCCTACTCGGCCGCCAAGGGCGGCATCATCGCCCTGACCCGGGCCATGGCCCTGCAGTGCGGGCCGCTGGGCATCCGCGTCAACGCCATCGCGCCGGGGCCGGTGCTGACCGACCGCACCCGCAGCCAGGGGATGACCGACGAAATCGACCCGCAGTGGCGCGTCCCGCCGGGCCAGCCCCTGGAGGTGGCGGAACTGGCCCTGTTCCTCGCCTCCGACGAAGCCAGCCTGGTCAACGGCGCCATCATTCCTGCCGACGGCGGCGCCGCGGCGTTTTAACCGCCCTGCTCCCGGCCTCTACGGTCGACAGGCGTCTGTGGTTCGACTAGAAGGGATAGACGGTCCCGCCGCTCTGCAGGTATTGCGGTTTTCGGCCCGACCCGACCCAATTCATCGCCCTGGCGCTTCCCGCCCCTCCGGCAGTTGAGAGGCGTTGCGGGAACAGCAGTAACCTCGTCTTAAGAGGGAAGGCTCTAAGCCCGTCCCATGGAAATCTACCTCCCCATCGCCGGCATTTCCGAGAACCTGTTTCTCATTCTCGGCCTCGGAGCGGGGGTCGGTATGCTCTCGGGCATGTTCGGCGTCGGCGGCGGCTTCCTGCTGACCCCGCTTCTCATGCAGATCGGCATCCCGCCGCCGATTGCCGTGGCCTCGGCGGCCAACCAGGTGGTCGGTGCCAGCGTCTCCGGCTGCATGGCGCACTGGGCGCGGCGCAACGTCGACCTGAAGATGGGCATGATCCTGCTGCTGGGCGGCTTCGGCGGCTCGACGCTGGGGGTCTGGGTGTTCCGCCTGCTGCGGACGCTGGGCCAGATCGAGCTGACCATCCAGCTCTGCTACGTCGTGCTGCTGGGCGTGCTGGGCACCCTGATGCTGGTCGACGCCCTGAAGATGTTCTACCGCCGGGGCAAGGGCGGCGCCGCGGCGGCGCGCGGCGCCCATCGCCACACCTGGATCCACCACCTGCCCTACAAGATGCGCTTCCGCCGCTCGAAGCTCTACATCTCGGCGCTGGTGCCGGCCGGGGTCGGCTTCCTCGTCGGCTTCCTCTCGGCCATCATGGGCGTGGGCGGCGGCTTCGTCATGGTGCCGGCGATGATCTACCTGATCGGCATGCCTTCGACCGTGGTGGTCGGCACCTCGCTGTTCCAGATCATCTTCGTCGCCGCCAATGTTACCGTGCTGCAGGCGGTGACCAATCACACGGTCGACGCCCTGCTGGCCCTGCTGCTGCTGATCGGCGGCGTGGTAGGGGCCCAGATCGGCGCCCGTGTCGGCGCCCGGCTGCGCACCGAACAGCTGCGCATTCTGCTGGCCCTGATGGTGCTGGCCATGAGCATCGAGGTTTTCCTGGAACTGGCCGTCCCGCCCGACGACGTCTACGCCATTACTTCCGGAACGTCCTAGTCGGCGCGTACTAGTCGGCGCGCAGCTTCGCCAGCGCCTTCAGCAGGCCGACGGTCGAGCCGTCGCGTCCTTCCACCGCTGCCTCCCCCTTCACCATGGGCAGCAGCTCGCCCGCCAGCTGCTTGCCCAGCTCGACGCCCCACTGGTCGAAGGAGTTGATGCCCCAGATGCGGCCCTGCACGAAGACCTTGTGCTCGTAGAGGGCGATAAGGCGGCCCAGGGTGCGCGGGCAAAGCTTGCGGTAGAGCAGCGTGTTGGACGGCCGGTTGCCGGGGAAGACCTTGTGCGGCAGCAGGGCCTCGATGCGGGCGGCGTCGAGGCCGGCGGCCACCAGCTCCTCGTGCGCCTCCTCGGCGGTCTTCCCGCGCATCAGCGCCTCGGACTGCGCCAGGCAGTTGGAAATCAGCAGCGCGTGGTGGTCGCCCAGGTCCTCCTGCGGCTCGGCGGCGACCAGGAAGTCGCAGGGAATGACGTCGCTGCCCTGGTGCAGCAGCTGGTAGAAGGCGTGCTGGCCGTTGGTGCCCGGCTCGCCCCAGACCACGGGGCCGGTGGCCTCGGCCACCGGGTGGCCGGTCAGGGTCACCCCCTTGCCGTTGGACTCCATGTCGAGCTGCTGCAGGTAGGCGGTGAAGCGCTCCAGGCGCTGGTCGTAGGGCAGCACGGCGTGGGAGCCGAAGCCCCAGACGTCGCGGTACCAGACGCCGAGCAGCCCCAGCACCACCGGCAGGTTGGCGGCCAGAGGGGCCGAGCGAAAGTGCTCGTCCATCTCGAAGGCGCCCTTCAGGAACTCGCCGAAGCGCGCCGGCCCGATGGCGATCATCACCGGCAGGCCGATGGCCGACCACACCGAATAACGGCCGCCGACCCAGTCCCAGAACCCGAAGATGCGGGATTCGGAGATGCCGAAGTCGGCCACCGCTTCCAGGTTGGTGGAGATGGCGGCGAAGTGGCTGCTCACCGCCGCCTCGCCCAGGGCCTTGACCAGCCAGGCCCGCGCCGAGCGCGCGTTGGTCATGGTCTCCTGGGTGGTGAAGGTCTTGGAGGCGACCAGGAACAGCGTCTGGCGCGGGTCGAGGCCCTGCAGGGTGTCGCTCAGGTGCGCGCCGTCGACGTTGGAGACGAAGTGGCAGCGCAGCTCCGGCCGTCCGTAGGGCGACAGCGCGCGGGTCACCATGGCCGGGCCCAGATCGGAACCGCCGATGCCGATGTTCACCACGTCGGTGAAACGCTCGTCCGTGGCGCCGCCGATGGCGCCGTCGCGGACCGCATCGGCGAAGCTGCCCATGGCCGCCAGCACCTCGCGCACGTCGCCCATGACGTCGTGGCCGTCGACCAGCACCGCGCGCTCCGAGCGGTTGCGCAGAGCCGTGTGCAGGACCGCCCGCCCCTCGGTGCTGTTGATGCGCTCGCCGTCGAACATGGCCTCGCGGCCGCCCTCAACGTCGGCGGCCCGCGCCAGCGCCAGCAGCTTTTCCATGGTCTCCGGCAGGACGAGGTTCTTGGAATAGTCGAGCAGCAGGTCGTCGAGCTGCAGCGAGAAATGCGTGAAGCGCTCCAGGTCCTCGGCGAAGAGGTCGCGCAGCCGCCGGCCCTTCATCTCCCAGTGATGGGCCCGCAGGTCCTCGAAGGCTTTCGCAACGGCTGCCGTCATAGTGCTCTTTGTCCTCAGGCTGTCAGTCCGGCCGCATCGCGGGCCAGGGCCTCGATCTCGTCCCAGGCCCCGGCGGCGACCTTGTCGCCCGGCGCCACCCAGGAGCCGCCGACGCAGACCACGTTGGGCAGCGCCAGGTAGCTGCCGGCGCTGGCCCGCGAGATGCCGCCGGTCGGGCAGAAGGTGATGCCGGCCAGCGGCGAGGCGAGCGCCTTCAGGTAGGCGACGCCGCCCGCGGGCTCGGCCGGGAAGAACTTCTGGAAGCGATAGCCCTGCTCCAGCAGGGTCATGGCCTCCGAGGCCGTGGCCGCGCCGGGCAGCAGCGGCACCGGGCTATCCTTCACCGCCGCCAAGAGGTCCAGGGAGGCGCCGGGCGAGACCATGAAGCGGCAGCTGGCGTCGGCCGCCTGCGCCACCTGCTTGGCCGTCAGCACCGTTCCCGCTCCGACCACCGCGCCCTCCACCTCGGCGGCGATGGCGCGGATCGACTCCAGCGCCGCCGGCGTGCGGAAGGTCACCTCGATGGCCTTCAGGCCGCCGGCGACCAGGGCCCGCGCCAGGGGCACCGCCGTCGCCACCTCGTCGATCACCAGGACCGGCACCACCGGCGCCAGCTTGAGGACCGTTTCGATCCCCGTTTGCCGTTCTGTCACAATCCCCCTCCAAAAACGTGGGCCCCCTGGTCGGCAGGCCCTGCCGTCGCCCTGAAGGATGCAAAAAGTTCGCGGCCAAGGCCAGCATGGCTGGCCGAAAGATCCGCCTGGGCCACCTCGCGCGCCGCCCAGTCTGCCTCCGGGACCAGCGCCGTCAAGGTCCCCGCCACCGCGTCGAGGCGCACCATATCACCCTCGCGCAGCTTGGCGATGGGGCCGCCGGCCGCGGCCTCCGGTGTCACATGGATGGCCGCCGGCACCTTGCCGGAGGCACCGGACATGCGCCCGTCGGTGACCAGCGCTACCTTGAAGCCGCGGTCCTGCAGCACGCCCAGCGGCGGCGTCAGCTTGTGCAGCTCCGGCATGCCGATGGCCTGCGGCCCCTGGAAGCGCACCACGGCGACGAAGTCCTTCTCCAGCTCGCCCGCCTTGAAGGCGGCCATGAGATCGTCCTGGGAATGGAAAATGACCGCCGGCGCCTCGATGACATGGCGTTCCGGCTTTACCGCCGAAACCTTGATGACCGCGCGGCCCAGGTTGCCGTCCAGCATCTTGAGCCCGCCGTTGACCGAGAAGGCCTGCCCCAGCGGCGCCAGGACCTCCTCGTCGTGGCTCTTGCTGGCCGCCGGTTCCCAGACCACGGAACCGTCGTGGGTCAGCTTCGGCTCCTGGCGGTAGGACTCGAGCCCCTGTCCCCAGACCGTGGTGACGTCGCCGTGCAGCAGGCCGCCGTCGAGCAGTTCGGCGATCAGGAAGCCCATGCCGCCGGCGGCGTGGAAGTGGTTCACATCGGCCAGGCCGTTGGGATAGATGCGGCAGAGCAGCGGCACCACGTCCGACAGGTCGGCGATGTCGTCCCAGGTGAGCTTGATGCCCGCCGCCGCGGCCATGGCCACCAGGTGCAGGGTGTGGTTGGTGGAGCCGCCGGTGGCGTGCAGGCCGACCACGCCGTTGACCACTGCGCGCTCGTCGATCATCTCGCCGACCGGCGTGTAGGCGTTGCCCAGCGCGGTGATGGCCAGCGCCCGCTTGGCCGCCTCCGCCGTCAGCGCGTCGCGCAGCGGCGTATTGGGATTGACGAAGGAAGAACCCGGCAGGTGCAGGCCCATGATCTCCATCAGCATCTGGTTGGAGTTGGCGGTGCCGTAGAAAGTGCAGGTGCCCGGGCCGTGGTAGGACTTGGACTCCGCCTCCAGCAGTTCGTCGCGGCCGATCTTGCCCTCGGCATAGAGCTGGCGGATGCGCGCCTTCTCGTCGTTGGGCATGCCCGAGGGCATGGGGCCCGCCGGCACGAAGACCGCCGGCAGATGCCCGAAGGAGAGCGCCGCAATCACCAGGCCCGGCACGATCTTGTCGCAGACGCCCAGGAAGACCGCGGCGTCGAACATGTTGTGGGACAGGCCCACCGCCGCGGCCAGGGCGATGACGTCGCGCGAGAAGAGCGACAGCTCCATGCCCGGCTGGCCTTGCGTGACGCCGTCGCACATGGCCGGCACGCCGCCGGCCACCTGCGCCACGCCGCCGGCGTCGCGCGCCGCCTGTTTGATCAGCTCCGGAAAGCGCTCGAAGGGCTGGTGCGCCGAGAGCATGTCGTTGTAGGCGGTGATGATGGCGAGGTTGGGCACCACGTCGCCCTTCAGGGCCGTCTTGTCGGAGAGGCCGCAGGCGGCAAAGCCGTGGGCCAGGTTGCCGCAGGAAAGCGTGGTCCGCCGCGGACCGCTCTCTCCGGCCGCACGGACCCGCCCCAGGTAGGCCTGGCGGCTGTCGCGACTGCGCGCGCGCAGGCGTTCCGTCACCTCGGCCACGCGGTCATGCAGGGTCATGGCTATCCTCCTTGTTTTCCCCCCGGCGGCGCCGGGAGTTTCGGCTGCCTCGCCCGCCTCAGGGGCACCAGTAGATGTCCAGCGGCAGCCCGGGGTGGCGCAGTACGGCGCGCAGCGGCATGACCGCTACCGGGCCGTCCTGCAACGCGGTCTTCAACACCGCCGCCTTCTCCGCCCCTTCGATGTGAAGATAGAGGCTGCGGGCCGCGACGATGAGGGGCAAAGTCAGGGTGACCCGCGGCTCCCCCGCGCCCGGCGCGCGCTGCGGCAGCACCAGGGCGTTCCCGGCCGGGTCGATCGCCTCGGCCAGGCGGTCCCCGCCGGGAAAAAAGGAGGCCGTGTGCCCGTCGCCCCCCATACCAAGAACTACGGCGTCGAAGGGCAAGGGCAAGGCCGCGATGCGGTTCGAGACCTCGCGCAACCCCTCTTCCGGGGTCGCGTCCGAGGTAACGAGGCTCACCACCTTGGCCGCCGCGGCCGGGCCCTGCAGCAGGCCGCGGCGCAGCAGCGCTTCGTTGGAGCGCGGGCTGTCCAGCGGCACCCAGCGCTCGTCCACCAGCGTCACCGACACCTTGGACCAGTCGAGCTCCTGGCGCGCCAGGGCGGCGAGGAAACGCTCCGGCGTGCGGCCGCCGGAGAGCGCCAGGCAGGCCGCGCCGCGCGCCGCCAGGCCCGCGCGGAGCTGGTCGGCCACCGCCTGCGCCAGCGCCGCCGCCAGGCCCTGCGGCGAGTCGAAATCATGGCGTGTCATGGTCGCTCCGGGCCCTGCCCCCATCATCGGGTCGATGGCCCCATCAGGCCACGTCCTCATACCAGGTGCGGCCGTCGCGCTCGATCAGCGCCACCGAGGCGCTGGGTCCCCAGGTGCCCGAGGTATAGGGCTTGGGCGCGTCGCCCTTGCTCTTCCAGGTCTCCAGGATGGGGTCGATCCAGCGCCAGGCGGCGTCGACCTCGTCGCGGCGCATGAACAGCGTCGGGTTGCCGCGCACCACGTCCATCAGGAGCCGTTCGTAGGCGTCCGGATTGCGCCCCCCGAAGGCCTGGGCGAAGGACATGTCCAGCGGCACGTGCTTCAGGCGCATGCCGCCCGGCCCCGGATCCTTGATCATGATCCACAGCTTCACGCCCTCGTCGGGCTGCAGGCGGATCACCAGGTGATTGGCCGCCACGCTCCCGGCATCGCTGCCGAAGATGGAGTGGGGAATCTCGTGGAAGGCGACGACGATCTCCGACACCCGGCTGGCCAGGCGCTTGCCGGTGCGCAGGTAGAAGGGCACGCCGGCCCAGCGCCAGTTGCCGATCTCCGCCTTCAGGGAGACGAAGGTTTCGGTCAGGGAACCGTTACCGATTTCCTCGGAATAGGCCTTCACCGCGCCGCCGGCCGAAGCCCCGGCGGCATACTGCCCGCGCACCGTCAGGCGCTCGACGTTGCGCCCGTCGATCGGCGTCAGGGCCTTCAGCACCTTCAGCTTTTCGTCACGCACCGCATCGGCGTCCATATGGGTCGGCGGCTCCATGGCGACCAGGCAGAGCAGTTGCAGGATGTGGTTCTGCACCATGTCGCGCAGGGCGCCTGCGGTGTCGTAGTAGGCCGCGCGCCCCTCGACGCCGATGTCCTCGGCCACGGTGATCTGCACGTGGTCGATGTGGGCGTTGTTCCACAGCGGCTCGAAGAGGGCGTTGGCGAAGCGCAGCGCCATGAGGTTCTGCACCGTCTCCTTACCCAGGTAGTGGTCGATACGGTAGATCTGGTGCTCGTCGAAGACGGCGCCCACGGCCTCGTTGACCGCCTGGGCGGTCTTGAAGTCCTTGCCGATGGGCTTCTCGATGACCACGCGGGATTCCCGGCTGTCGATGCCGTTGCGCGCGATGCCCTGGCAGATCGGCCCGAAAAGCTCCGGATTGACCGCCAGGTAGAAGACCCGGATGAAGGCGTCGGCGTTGCCGAGCCGGGCCTTCAGGTCTTCCCAGCCGTCCTCGCCGGCGCCGTCGACGGCGACGTAGCTGACCCGGTCGACGAAGTGGTCAACCTGACTTTCATCGCGGTCTTCCGGGGCCACGAAGCGTTCGATCGCCTCCCGGGTCGCGGCCTTGTATTCCGCATCGGACATCTGGCGGCGGGAGACGGCGACAATGCGGCTGGGTCCGACGATCTGCCCGGCCTGGTCGCGGTGGAACAGCGCCGGCAACAGCTTGCGGAAGGCCAGGTCGCCGGTGCCGCCGAAGACGACCAGTTCGAAGGGATCGACGGGGATGGTCTGTGCGGTCAAGGGCGTCTGTCCGGTAAGTTATTGGTGTACGTAGGTTTTGGCGGCCGGCACCAAGCGGCGTCAGCCTATCCGAAGTCTCTCTAGAGCTACACCGATTCGGCGGATAATAAATCAATCTTGTTGATGAAACGGCGCATTCATACCTGATCGCCCCCCGCCTTGCCAAGCCTCTTTTCGCGATCTCCGCCGGGCAAAAGCGGAAAATATGCAGGACCCTCAAGCGCCCGCTCCGGTTCTCAAGCCCGCTCCCCGCCGATAGCTTCTTTTTTGAACCTATTCACGCCCCCTGCCGACTTATGGGCAGAAGCGGGGGGATATCCCTGTTCCGGACCGTGAATTCAGCCTTTCTGTGGGAGTAGAAAATGCCTTCCTTCAAGACCTTCACCATGGGGGCGTCGGCCCTTGCCCTTGGCTTTGCCGCCCTGACCGCCCCGGCCCTGGCGGACCAACAGAGCCTGAATGGAGTCGCCGATATCGACATCTGGGCGACCCCGCCGGGCCCTGAGGTTGTCGTGCGCAATACCGCGGGCAACCACCATGTCGACAACCTGAATCTCGCCATCCAGGGCAACTCGATTGCCGTCAGCGTCGGCGGCTATGTCGAATGCACCGGCATCCAGTTTGAGAACTGGGCACAGCGCTTCGGTCACTACCTCTCCTCCGCCACCTACGGCATCGGGCGCAACAGCCTGGTGGTGAGCAAGTCGCTGCCAGAATCGACCAATATCGACCACACCGGCGACATGGACGCCCACAACTTCCAACTTCCGGTCGCCAAGCTGAGCCACCCGCAGATCGACGTCGATCCGGTCGCGGTCGTCCTCGCAGCGGCCGAGCAGGCGCCCAATAAGGTGCAATGGCTGCGCCAGGACCACACCTTGACGGTGAAGATCCCCCTGCGCTGGGAGGTCGGCTGCGCCTACTATTCGCGCAACAAGGTGACCAAGAAGACCACGAAGGAATCTCCCTCACCTTCCTATCTGACCAAGGACGTCGACCTGAAGATCAAGTATGAAGGCGACCCGCAGCTCTTCGCGGTGAATGCACAGATTGCCAACAGCCCTGCCATGCAGGGTGGCTTCAAGGCCGCCGATCAGCCTTTGAAGATCACTCAGATGACCTTCCAGCCGAACTTGCCGAGCCATGTCGGCGCCTGCCCGAAGAAGGTCCCGATGCGCGTGAACTACACGGGCCAGGGTAAGGGCGATATCCGTATCAGGATCGGCTTCGGCAATACCCCGAAGCACGAATCGCAGGTCATCGCCTTCGACTCAAAGAACGGCCCGCAGCACTACGACTTCGAACTGGAGACGCCGTACATCCAGAACAACAACCTCAACAATACTATCCAGTACAATCTGCGTGTTTTCGTTCGCGGCAAGGACGCCAACGCGCAGGCCTGGCCGAACACCTATCAGCTGATGGACTCGGCCGTCTGGAAAGTCCGC
>MRWG01002168.1_pt1 | contig 10494 bp, 13 predicted proteins | sample 1013341 | NCBI WGS metagenome assembly MRWG01 (sample SAMN06117577, study PRJNA244670) | biofilm metagenome | biome: Water; feature: Cathode Biofilm; material: Biofilm; isolation source: microbial consortium enriched at the cathode of a solar microbial fuel cell | place: USA: District of Columbia ...
GCAGGGATGCGCGAATCGAGCCCCCACGGACGGGTTCACGGCGTGTTCTGGACGTCACCAACACACACCGCGGCCCCGGCTGGAGAAAGGGCCTAGCAGCAGCTTCCACCACTCACTGAACCGGATTCGTCTTCAAACGGCACATTCAACCCACACCCCTCAAAAATCCCAAAGTGCGAATCGAAGCCACCAATAAACTCAAAGTGCTCCGCAAACCGGCTCTCCGCCAACATCAACCAGGTATTCCCACACACCGGAAACACCTTGCCGGTCTCAATCACATGATGGTCGTCCAACACGAACGAATGCGGATGGTGTTCCACCGAGCCCTTGTAGATCACCGCCTGCCCATAGTCCTCGCAGGCCGGCTCCAGCGCATCGATGTTGAACAAGCGGTAGGTGGCCGAGTAGAAGCGGATGTTCCCCAGCTTGGCCTCGATGGCCGGATTCTCAATGGTCAGCCGGCGCGACTCGACCAGGCGGGGATCGCCGAACCCGCAGCCCTTGGCCAGGTTGAGAAAGTCGTTCCAGTACAGGGCTCCGGACAGGCACTCCCCGTAGAGGACCGGGTCCGCGGTCAGCGCCGCCGGCACCCGCCGGTCGGCGTACACATCGGAAAAGTAGAACTCGCCACCGGGCTTCAGTAATCGTTTCACGTCGCCGATCACCTTGGCCTTGTCGGTGCTCAGGTTGATCACGCAGTTGGATACCACGATGTCGAAGTAGCCTTCTTGAAGGTCGAGCTGATCCAGCTCCTCGATGTAGCCCTTCAAAAAGCGCACGTTGCTGCGCGTATGGCCGAATTCCTGGCGGTGGTATTCCTGGTGGCGTTTCGCCACCGCCAGCTGCTCGTCGGTCATGTCCACGCCGACCACTTCGCCGCTGTCGCCCACCAGGGCCGAGAGCACGTAAACGTCCCGACCGGAGCCGCAGCCCAGATCCAGAATGCGCATGCCCTCGAGGGAGGCCGGCGCCACCAGCCCGCACCCGTAGTAACGGGTTACGACCTCGTCGTGCAGACGGGCCAGCAGCGGTTTGAGGTGATCCGGCGGACTCTGATCGCAGCAGGCGTTGGTCTGCAAATCGTCGCTGCTGGTGAGCTGCTTGCCGTAGTAATCCTGAACCTCTTCACGCATCTTTGACCCTCTTAACGTTACTCCCTGAGCCGGGATTCACCCTTAGGTGCGAAGCAGGGCGCTTTGTTACACCCCGGTGCGACAACTTTACGGCGATCCTGGCATTCAAGTCATTGATGATCTGTGAAGAAACACCGGTGGGGCGCGGGGGCAGGCAGCCTGAGTCTCCCGCTAGAACCCGGTTTGGAACGAGCGGGTTTGCGACAGGGGCATCGGCCGGCCGATATAGAAGCCCTGCACCTTTTCCACTCCCAGCCGGCGCAGTTCTTCCAACTCTGTTTCGGTTTCCACACCCTCGGCGACCACGGAGGTGCCGGTGACTTCCGCGAACTTGATCAACGCCGCGGCCAGTGCCCGGCGTGCGGTGTCGGCGTGAATATTACGGATCAGGCTGATATCCAATTTAATGATGTCGGCGTTCAGCTCAAGGATATGCTGAAAGCTGGCGTAACCGGCCCCCGCGTCGTCCACGGCGATGCGAATGCCCTGTTTTCGCATCGGCGACAGGGCTTTCAGAAAGGCGCCGTAATCCGCGATGCGCGCGTGTTCGGTGATTTCCAGTACCACGCTGTGCGCCGGGCAGTCGGCCAGTAGCCCGACGATCGCGCCGCGGAGCAGCGCAGCGGGGGATACATTCAGCGACAAATAGCAGTCGTTGGGAAGCGCGGGCACGCCTTTTAAGGCTTCACGCACTGCCAGCAGCTCCAGCGCCTCGCCCAGGCCGGCTCTTTCCGCTTCCTGGAACCAAAGGTGGGGCGCCTGGTACGGCTCGGTGTGGAAGCGGGCCAGGGCTTCAAACCCGACGATGCGCTGTTCGCGGACGTGGTAGATGGGCTGGTAGGCCATCTCCAAGCGCGCTTCGTCGATGAGATCGCCGACCCGCTTTTTAAGCTGGTTGCGTTTATGTTCACCGCGACGTTCCTTGTCGAGCAGCTTGCCCGTGAAATCGGCGAAGGCGTGCATTATCGACAGATCGCGCTGGGTCAGGGCGGCGCCGGATTTCTGATCGAAACAGCAAAAGGTGCCGTAGACGCTACCGTCCGGCATTCGGATCGGCACGCCGATATAGCTGCCGATGCCGAGCGACCCGGTGATAGCAAGGGCCCGGGTGGTCGGATTGGCGCTGGTGTCGGGAATGATTTCCGGTAATTCACCGGTCACGATAAGGTGGCAGTAGGTTTCTTCAAGCGGGTGGGCGTCGCCAGCCTCCAGTGGGGCGTTCTTCTGGTCCGTGTCCACATAGCGAAGACAGCGGCGGCCGCCGGCAAACTCGGAAATAAAGGCCACATCCATACCCAGATGGCACCGCAACGTGCTGAGGACATGCTGGAGGTCCTCGGCCAACGGGATCGTATCCCCGTTGGTATCGGCGAGAAGGGGCTTCGCCAGTGCGTCGTCGTCCATGAGCCCTCCCAGTGCGGCATGCCCTCTTTGAGACTATTAGCCGCTCTCAAAAAGGTCAATTCGGTGCCGCTGCCGTTTGTCCGACGAGGCGCGTGCTGAATTTGTAACAGGAGTGTGTGAGGCGCATCCGAACGGATGATCTGTGGATTCTCGGAGTTATTGCCAATGAAAAGACTTTCTATCGCGGCGACGGCGTTGCTGCTTATGGTCGGGTGTGGACAGCGGGAAGAATCGCTGGTGATCACCGGCTCCAGCACCATCGCGCCTCTGATGACCGAGTTAGCCGAGCGTTACGAAGAAAAAACGGGTGTTCAGGTGGATGTTCAGAGTGGTGGGTCCGGGCGCGGTATCAGCGATACGCGTCAGGGGCTGGCGGATCTTGGCATGGTCAGCCGCGCTCTAAAACCGGAAGAGAGGGATCTCACCGCGCATCTGATCGGCCGCGATGGTATTGCCATGATTGTTAACTCCGCGAACCCGGTGATCGCGCTCAGTGATTTCCAGATCGTTGCCATATATACCGGAGAACAGGAGAACTGGTCTTCACCGGGAGGAAACGGCGCTGCTATTAACGTGGTACACAAGGCGGCTGGCCGCTCTACCCAGGAGCTGTTCCTTGAACACTTTGGCTTGAGTAATGATCAGGTAAAGCCGGATATGGTGATTGGTGAAAACCAGCAGGGCATCAAGGCGGTGGCTGGCGATGAGAATGCCATCGGTTATGTGTCCATTGGCACGGCGATCTATGAGGCCGATGCGGGGGCGCCGCTGCGGCTGCTGCCTCTGTCGGGCGTGCCGGCCACCCTGGAGAGCGTGGATCAGGGCCGTTACCCACTCAGCCGCGAGCTGAATCTGGTTAGCCAGGGTGAGCTGTCGGAGACGGCCCGTCAGCTGCTGGACTTTATTACTGATCCAGCCCGAGCCGAGATCTACCATGATTACTATTTCCTCCCGGTTTCACGCTGATTCGCTGTTGACCTGGCTGCTGCGCCTTACCGGGGCGGCAGCGGTGCTGGTGCTGGGTGGCATTATCGCGGTGCTGCTGATCCAGTCGGCGCCTTTTTTGCTGGAGCATGGCGTGGCCCTGTGGCGTAACGATTGGCAGCCCGGCCAGGCCCGTTACGGCATGGCGGCCATGGTCGCCGGGTCCATTGTGGTGAGCGTGCTGGCGCTGGTGATTGCCGGCCCGCTGGCCGTTTTCCTGGCGGCCTGGTTGCGTTACTTCGCAGCGCCGGCCCGCCGGCCGGTACTGACTCTGGTAGAGCTGATGGCGGGGATTCCCTCGGTGGTCTATGGCCTGTGGGGCCTGTTGGTGCTGGTGCCCTGGATCAACCAGTGGGCACCGCCGGGGGCCTCCTGGCTGGCCGCGTCGCTGGTGCTGGCGCTGATGATCCTGCCGCTGGCGTTGCTGGTCACCGATACCGCCCTGGGGCAGTTGCCGGGCCGTTATCTGCAGGCGGGCCAGGCCCTGTCCCTGTCCCGGGTGGGGATGCTGCGTCGGGTGCTGCTGCCGCAGGCGGGGCCGGCCATTGTCAGTGGTCTGGTGCTGCAGTTTGGTCGTGCCCTGGGGGAGACCATGGCGGTGCTGATGGTGGCGGGCAATGTGGTGCAGTGGCCCGCGTCTCTGTTCGACCCGGTGCGCACCCTGACCGCCAATATTGCGCTGGAAATGGCCTATGCCACCGGCGATCACCGGGTGGCGCTGTTCGCCAGCGGTCTGTTGCTGTTACTGGTCACGGCGGTGTTGTTGGCCCTGAGTTGGCGTCTGCGGGGGGAGCGGCATGAGGTGGTCTGATCGCCTTGCCGGTGCGATCGGCGCGCTGCTGTTGCTGGCGGTGCTGGTGCCCATGGGGTTAATGCTGTGGTCCCTGCTCGAGCAGGGCGCCGGTTTGATCTCCGTGGACTTCTTGCTCGATGACCCGCGCCAGGCGGGCCGCGCCGGCGGCATAGCCGCGCTGCTGGTCAGCACCGCCTGGATCCTGGCGGTGTGCCTGCTGGTGGCAGTGCCGGTGGGGCTGGGCTGCGCGCTCTATCTGAGCGAGCAGGTGCCGGCGGGCACCCGCCGAGCCCAGTGGCTGGGCGGGGTGTTGGATATGTTGGCGGCGGTGCCTTCCATCGTCTATGGCCTGTTCGGTTATCAGTTTTTCGCCATCAGTCTGGGGCTGGGCTTTTCCATTCTCAGTGGCGGTCTGGCGTTGGCGCTGATGGTGTTGCCGCTGATGATCCGCAGCGCCGAGCAGGCCCTGCGGGCGGTGCCGTTGTCCTACCGGCAGGCCGGCGAATCCCTTGCTATCAGCCGCTGGGGCTGGGTGCGGCGAATTCTGATACCCCAGGCAGCGCCGGGCATTGCGGTGGGGATTATTCTCAGCATTGGGCGGGCGCTGGCGGAAACCGCGGTGCTGCTGTTCACCGCCGGCTATGTGCTAAGGCAGCCGGATTCGCTGTTCGATTCCGGGCGCGCCCTCAGCGTGCACATCTATGATCTGGCCATGAATGTGCCCGGCGGCATGCCCCGGGCAGCGGCCACCGGCCTGGTACTGGTGGCCATGCTGATAATACTGAATCTGCTGGTGCGGCGTTTGCTGCGCCCCGCGCAAGGAGCCTGACGATGACCTCCCCCACCCTGGAACTGCAGCAGGTGTCGGTGTATTACGGCAAACAGGCCGCCATTGAGCAGGCCAGCCTGAGTGTGCGTGCCGGTGAACTGATGGCGCTTGTGGGCCCCAGCGGCTGTGGCAAAAGCAGCCTGTTGGCAAGCATTAATCGCATGACCGATGGCATACCGGGGTGTAGCGTTAGGGGTGCCGTCTTGCTCGGCGGCGAGCCCCTTGTGTCCAATCTTGATGCGACGGCTCTGCGCCGCCGGATCGGCATGGTTTTCCAACAGCCCAACCCCTTTCCGTTATCGATTCTCGACAACCTGCGTTTCCCTTTGGCCGAACACGGAGTGCCGCGTCGTGAACGCGACGTTCGTGCCGAACAAGCGCTACGAGCCGTGGGCCTGTGGGAGGAAGTAAGAGGCCGGCTATCGCAGTCCGCGTTGGGGTTGTCCGGGGGACAGCAACAGCGTCTGTGTATCGCCCGTGCGTTGGTATTGAAACCGCAGGTGCTCTTGCTCGACGAGCCTTGCTCGGCCCTCGACCCGGTGTCTTCCAAGGTGGTTGAAGAGCTGATCGTATCGCTGAAAGGTCACTACACACTGCTGATGGTTACCCACAACCTGGCTCAGGCCCGGCGCATTGCCGACAGCGTAACGGTTTGCTGGGTTCAGGAGGGCTGTGGCTGCGTGGTGGAGTCCAACGACTGTCGTCAAGTCTTCGAGCAACCCAGCCATCCTATTACGGCCGCGTACTGCGCCGGAGAAGCCGGCTAGTGTGTCTGATGGGTGGGTGGCGACCGGGCGACGCCCGGCGCCGGTCGGGCTCACTGACGGAAACGTCGAGCGATCCAGTGGTCCGCGCTCAAGAAGCGCCCCGCGCCCTGGAAGAACAACACCAGTAGCATGATGAAATAGGTGGCGGCGAACTCGATGCCATTGTTAAGAATGACGAAATTGCCTGTCTCGGTAAGCCACCCATATTGACCGTGTTCACGAAGCAGGCCTCGCGCCGCCGTGAGACGTTTACCCACCTCCACGCTGTTCTCGAGGCTCTCATTGGCCGCTGGCACGCCCACGGCGGCCAGAGGCCGGGCCATGCTGGTTTGCGGGTCTGACGGGGCGATGGCGAACCAGCCATTGTCCCAATGCACGGAAAAGGCCGCTACCAGCATGGTGATCATCAAGGGAACGGCGAAGTAGCGAGTGGCGAGACCCGCGAGTAGAAAGAAGCCACCCACCAGTTCCGCGGCGGTGGCGAGGAATGCCATAACAGCGGGGAAAGGCAAACCCAGCCCCCAGTCGGGATTCCCGAACCAGGCGATGGTGGAATCGAAACTGGCCAATTTGTTCCAGCCTGCGGAAATGAACACGACAGAGAGAAAAAGCCGTATTAGGAGCGGCGCCAGGAAGTCCCATTTCCTGGTCGCATCGAGAAGGTCGTGAATGCGATTGGCGAAGGCCATTAAGCGATCCATTGTTATTCTCCTTTATGGATGCTCAGAAGGTTGTCGTGGTCACGCATAAGGTAAAATGATGCGCCAAGCTTTTTCTCCATGATCGACTCCATTGTCTCAGTTGTACCTGATTGGTTTGGATGCACGATAGAGGCCCTCGTTACACCGTTTTTGTCTCGGAGAAAGATGTAACGAAGCGGTTTCTATTTCATCCAAAGGTTGGATTTGGCAATACCCAAAAAGGAGTTGGATTATGAAAACATTAACCTTAACACTCAGTATGATCTCTGCGCTCTCTATCTCCGGTGCGGTTGCCGCGAGCGGCAACATTTCCGGCGATGCCGAGATAAACCGCCTTACCGTGAACGGCGCTGCCAGCCCATCATCGTCGTCCCTGGTGCTTTACCGGGACAAGTCCACGGCGGAGACGTGCTATCAGTTGCTTGACGAAGCGGTGGTCGACGGGCGGCGTGTATCCAGGCCGGTGGAGCAGGGCACCTGGGACGTCAGCAGGGTCGCTTTCGATGGTGAGGACACTCTGTATATCCTTTCCCCGGATGATGGCGCCCCGGCACGCTATGCTTTGCGGAGCTCAGCGGATTCTCTGCAGTTTCTTAGCCAGTAGTCCGGTGGCCCGGTCTCATAAGCCTCGGGCGGTCTTGGTGCGTCAACGCCAAGGCCGCTTTTTTCAAGCCAGGCCTCACCTCCACGACCCAAAAAAATGCCCCGCAAAATGGCGAAAGCGGGGCAATAAGGGGGATTGAATTCCGGTTCGATCAGCGGTTTCTTTTCCAGGCAAACTTTTCAAAGGGTTTATCGACCGGCGTTTCAGCGATGTGGTTGGTGTAGTTGCTCATGACCTTTTGAGCCAGCCCCATAATGATCTCCAGTATATGACGCTGCTGATAACCGGCATCCAAGAATGCATTTACATCGTCTTCGCTCAAGTTTCCATGCTGGCGCATCACTTTGAGCGTGAAGGTGCGAAGCGCTTCCAGCTTGTCATCGGGCAGATCGGTTTCATCGCGCAGCGCATCGATGATGTCATCGGACACCTTCATCGATTTGGCGATACCGGTATGGGCCGGGACGCAGTAGTGGCATTCGTTCTCCACGTTGATCGTCTGCCAGACCACGGTGATTTCGTCGGCGTTGAAGCTCGATTCGCTGAACAGTCGGTGAAGGGTCTGGTACGCCTCCAGCAACCCGGGGGCTTCGGCCATCACCGCGTGAAGGTTGGGGATCATTCCGAAAGATTTTTTTGAGCCTTCCAGCAGGGGCAGGGCCGCTTCCGGGGCGCTGGTCTCATCATGCAGTTTGAAAGCCGTCATGGATCTCTCCTTGAATCATGGCGCGGGTTTCGCGCCAGTGAGCGATGGCAATCACGCTACCTGTTGTTGAGCGATCATTCAAGTTAAGATTGCCAGGATATTTCTTAACTCCGAGTAGGTATGTCACGTCGCTCCCGTTACAGCCGTGCCGAGTCTCTGGGCCGTGCCATGGACCTGTTTTGGTCCCGTGGCTACATGGGTACGTCTATGAAGGATCTCGAAGAGGGTCTGGATATGCGGCCCGGGAGCATTTATGCCGCCTTTGGCAGCAAAGAGCAGTTATTTCTGGATGCCCTGGGATGGTACGCGACCGGGATGCAGGAAGAGATCGCCACCTTGATGGGTGATCGGCCCTTGGCGAAGGGGCTTGCCACCTATTTTCAGGCGCTGGCCAAAGGCACAGCGTCTATCGGCGTGGGCAGGGCTTGTCTGATCGTAAGGTCGCTGCTCGAGGCCGCCGAAACCCAGCCGGTGATTGTTGAGCGGGCGGAAGCCTTTCTCAGCCAGGCGGAATCCGGATTCAAAACGCTTCTGGAAGCCGCGTCGGCGCGCGGGGAAATACCCGTGGACATCAATTGCCCGCGATTGGCCCGCTATCTGCAAAGTCAGATCATGGGGCTGCGGGTCATTCTTCAGAGACCGGGACTGAGCCCAGCGGCACGCATGGCGTTGGCCGATGACATGCTGACCGGTTTTCTTGCCGTGGCGGGGGCGCCCCGCGACACCTGAACCCTAAAGGGAGCGCTGTGATGGCACGACGCGTAATCGTCTTCGACGTCAATGAAACGCTGCTTGATCTGGGCGGCCTTGATGACCTTTTTGAGACGACCTTTGGTGATGCGCTGGCCAGACGCCAATGGTTCGCGCAATTGCTCAGTCTGTCGATGACCGCCACCCTCGTTGAGGACTACCGCGATTTCTCATCGTTGGCCCGTGGTGCGTTGGATCAGATGGCCGCCCGATACCGGGTGCGACCGGGCGGCGATGAGCTACAGCGTATCTTGCAGCGTATTCAGCAGTTGGCACCTCACGGCGATGCTCACCCGGCCTTGGAGCGCCTGAAGGCCGATGGGTTTCGCCTGGCGGCTCTGACCAATTCGGCGCCGGGCGTGGCTCGAGCGCAGTTGCGGTATGCCGGCCTGGATGGCTTCTTTGAGGCCATTCTGTCAGTGGATGAAGTCCGCCGCTTCAAACCGGCCCCGGCGCCTTATCGCATGGCCGCCCGCCACCTGCAGGTGACCATGCCGGAATTGCGCATGGTGGCGGCGCACGACTGGGACATCATTGGTGCGATGGCGGCGGGTTGCCGGGGCGCCTTCGTGGCGCGTGGCGGCGCCGCCTTCCCGGCTCATGCGCCCCGGCCCGATGTGTGTGAATCAAGCCTTGAAGGGGTGGCTGAGGCCATTGTGGAAATGGACGCCTAACGGATGCGTGCCGAGTGTTTCGGCGGCCCGGGCGCTCAGCCCGGATGCCGCTCCTGGTCGGTGGTGTTCTCGCTGTGATAAACGCGGTTAACCACGGCCTGGACTTGGTCGTCGTGCGCGGATGCGGGCCCGCGATCGCGCAGGTGGGCGGTCAGCGCGCGCAACTGACGCACGTAGCGCCGACAGTGGCGGCACATAAATAAATGCATGCCAAGCGCCATGCGTTCGCGGCGCGATAGCGGCGTGCCGTCCACCAGGGCGTCGGCACGCAGTTCCACTTCCTGGCATTTCAACATTCCCCGGTCTCCTGAAAACGATCCACCATCTCGAACAATCTGGCGCGGGCACGGTGCACCAGAACTCGGACATTGGATGCACTGACGTCCATGATGTTACAGATGTCGTCGAAATCCAGGCCCTGGATGTCCCGCAGCTGCAGCGCCAGCCGCTGATTGTCCGGCATGGCCGTGATGTGGGTTTCCAGGCAGTGTTGCAGCTCGTCGCGGGTAAGCAGGGCATCCGGGCCGCTCAGGGCCCAGGCGCGGGGCGGCTCCTGCCAGTGCCCGTTGGCGTTGAAACGATGGGCCAGGGCGTCGGCGGCGCCTTCTTCGGTGGGATCGAACTGAACTTCACGGCCGCCCTTGCGCAGCGTCATGCGTGCCTGGTTGATCACGATGCGGGTCAGCCAGGTAAGCAGGGCGCTGCGGCCCTCGAACTTGGGCAGGGCCCGGTGGGCGGCGATCCAGCCGTCCTGGACCGCCTCTTCCGCGTCCGCCGGCTGCAGCATCGTCCGCGCGGTGCCCAGCAGGCGCGGATGGTAGTGCCTGACCACCAGGGCAAAGGCGGCCCGGTCGCCCGCGCGCAGGCGTTCGATGAACTCGGGGGTCTCCAGATCCGGATTCGCCATGGGCCGTCCGCCGCTCTCTATTAGACCTCGATGCGCTTGTACTTCATGCGCTTGGGTTGCAAGGCTTCGTCACCGAGCTGCTTGCGGCGGTATTCCTCGAACTCGGTGTAGGAGCCCTCGAACCACTCCACCTGGGCATCGCCTTCGAAAGCCAGAATGTGCGTGGCCACCCGGTCCAGGAACCAGCGGTCGTGGGAAATCACGATGGCGCAACCGGGGAAGGCGAGTAACGCTTCCTC
>MRWG01002169.1_pt1 | contig 10487 bp, 11 predicted proteins | sample 1013341 | NCBI WGS metagenome assembly MRWG01 (sample SAMN06117577, study PRJNA244670) | biofilm metagenome | biome: Water; feature: Cathode Biofilm; material: Biofilm; isolation source: microbial consortium enriched at the cathode of a solar microbial fuel cell | place: USA: District of Columbia ...
ATGTTCAGCTCGTCACCGGACAACCGGTCCAGGGACAGCAGCAGCCACCGGCACAGCTGCTGGTCAATGCTGTGATGACGGTTGCACACGGCCGTTTGTGCCATCTGAGTGATCAGCGCCTGCGTGTAACGCAGCATCAGGTGCAGGAAGTCGCCGTGCCGGTTGAACTCGTCCTTCAAGCGCTGGCTCGGCAACCGGTACGCGTAGCCGGCGCTCTGGACGATCGCCCGGCTGGTGGTGCTCTCTCCGCCCATGATGACGGCGACTCCGACGATGCCCTCGTTACCGACGAGCGAGATCTCCGCGGAGGCGCCATCCTCCATCACATACAGCAGGGAGACGATGCAATCGGTGGGGAAGTAGACGTAGCGCTCTGGGGCGTCTGCCTCGTAGATGACCTTGCCGAGCGAAAATTCCACAAGATCGAGGTGCCGGGCCAGGCGGTCGAAGATGTCTTTCGACATGGCTGCAATCAGCTTGTTCTGGGAGGGAGAATGGCCGCTCTTCGCACTCATGTGCATGGTACCGAGATGAAGACTGAACTCTCATCATACACCTGCGCTGGAGCTTGGGTACGGTATCGAACCTAGACTCGTTGACGTGCAAGCCTCCTCACAGCCCCTCGAGAGCCGAACACCAGTTGATACTTGTCGATCAGGGCCTGATGACAATCGCAGGCGGCAGCCTCGAGTCCGGCACGATCGAGAATCAGGATGTTGCCGCGCGAGTAGCGTATCAGGTCACGCCGCTGCAACGATCCGGCGGCAACCGTTACACCGCTTCGGCGCACGCCGAGGGTCTGGGCGAGGAATTTGTGGGTGAAGTGGACGTTGTCGCTGATACCTAGGTCGTGCGTCATCAGCAGCCACCGCGCAAGGCGCGGCTCGATCTCGTGAAAATGCGTGCATGTCGCTGTCTGCAGAAGCTGCATCATCAGGCGGAACTGATAGCGGTGCAACGCCGCCGTCAGGCGTGGGCTGTTCCGCAGTTCCGTTCGTAGCTGCGCGACTTTCATGACCAGGGCGGAGCCGGCCTCCTGCACTACGGCCTGCATGGGTGCCACCAGCACACCCAGCGACAGCGTTGCTCCCAGCATGCCGTCCCGGCCGATCAGCCCGAGCTCGAGGGGTGGTCGGTCGGTGAGAATGCTCATCACGGATATGACGCCGGCTGATGGGAAGTAGGCCTTCTGAAAGCGTCGATTCGACTGACACAGGATCGTGCCGGGAACCAGCTCTTCCTGGGCACACAGCCCCGCGAAACGCCGGCCCTCCTTGCGCGGCAGGCTGGCGATCACGGCGTTAACTTCTCGCAGAACACTCACGGCTGACATCCTTGTTTCCTGCGGCTCAACGACCACGTTTGGGTGGCGCACGCCGGACCGGCTGTAGCTCGGTCCAGCACGCTGACCCAATCGACTGTAACGGTCTGTACGCTGGCGCACGCACGCAGGGCTGGAGACCGCGCGGTCTAAGCGGTGGATGATGTGAACAAGGCCGCGACGTCAGCGGCAATCGGCAGTATAGGTCATGGCTCTGGCTGCGCCGACCTGGGCACAGGCCGTGCTGCACCAGCCATGTGACAGCCCCCCGGCAGTGCCTTGCGAATCCACAACCCGATAAACCCGGTTGCAGCTCATGCAGATGCTCGCGATGGCCCGATGCTTCGCGCAGTACGCGTGCGCCGCCTCGTCATGCTGTTCCTCGTAGATGCGTTCGATCTCCTGAAGCGTTTCCGGAGAGAGCTGATCGCGCAAGGTCGCAGGCTGTTCCACGGTCCGCTTCGGCCCGGCAGGCGAGGCTGGCGCACGCCTCAGCTGGCCGCGGGATTTTCTGGATCTCGTCAACGGCGATTGAACCCGGAGCATCAACAGGTAACCTACGCCCTGGACGGTCATGATTGCCCGGGCGTTGGAGGCGCACTCGCCGAATTTGTTTCTCAGGCTGCTCACCAGAACGTCGACATAGCGGTCCGTCGGGTCCCAGTCACGATTGCATACGGCGTTCATCAGCACGTCACGGGTCACGACGCTGCCGGCATGCTCGATCAACGCGAGGAGCAGATTGAGCTCGGCTCGGGGCAGACGCCGCCGCTCTCCACCGGGGGACCGCAGTTCCATCGGCATCCGGCTCACACGCCACCCCTCGAACCCGGCTTCCTGCAGCGAGGGGGACTCGTCGCATGAGCCTGGTCCATCGATTCGTATGAGGTCCGAATGACCCTCGACGCTCCGCTGCAAGGTGCTGAAATTCGCCGTGCCGATCAGCGCGCGGTGGCGGTCGAGCACGGGAAGGCTCCACAGCCTGGCGCGGCTCATGCGCCGCAGTACCTCCGAGGCCTGGTCCGAGGCGATGCAGGATGCCGTCTCCGACTCCAGCGCGTCGCGGACCCGCATGCCTGCCAGTTTTCGGCCGCTGACGTCCGCGTACAGGCAGACGGTGCGCATGCTTATCGAGCCGACCAGCTTACGGTCGGCGTCGCAGACGGGCAGCGAGTCGCAGTCCCATCGAGTCATCTGCCGCATGGCGTCCTGGACGCTGTCATCCGGACGGCAATAGGGGGCGTCCGCACTCACCCAGACTGGTACAGACATGAGCGCCTCTCCTGTCTTCGGTTGCCTTGCGATGACGACCTTACGCCTGAGCCGGTGCAGGATCGGTTCGCTGAGCCACATACGGACAATCGAACCAGAAGCCGGCTGCCGACCTGACCACCGGCTCCGGCGACGGCGCGTCAGTTGCCGTCTGTGGCATCGTCCAGGGCGTCCTTCGCATCATCAATTTTGTCGTCGACTTCCTCGCCGGCTTCCTCGAGAGGGCCTTGCTCACAACCGGGCAGTACGATCATCAGGGCGCTGACGAGCAGGGCCGCGGCAACTGATTCACTGATCTTCATGCTTTCGTCACTCTGAGTTGGTTGGAAAAGTATGCCGGATACAATCTGCCGAACGCTTCGGCCCGCGTTGATCTGTCGCGCCGCAGTTGCACGGCAGACGTCGGAAAGAAAAACCCGCTGAGGCGGTGGGGTAGACCGGCTCAGCGGGATTGGTGCTCAAGACCCTCGAGACCTTCCTTCCCCGGGGGGATCGGGAGGAGGATAAGGAAAGGCGGTACGTCGAGGGGTGGGGCTGCGCACCACAAACCACAGCTTGGCGACCGGATCGCGGCTGATGCCTGCTACTTGATCCGCATGTCGTTTTTGACAGAACTCACGCCTTCGACGTTGGTCGCAAGCACCATTGCCTGATCCATGGCCTCTTTGGAGGTGACGAATCCACTGAGCTGGACGACGCCCTTGAACGTCTCGACATTCACCTCGCTGGCCTTGACGACTGAGTCTTCCACCAGCACGGCCTTGACCTTGGTGGTGATCCACGTGTCGTCGATGTATTCGCCCGTGCTCTCGCGGGTCGAGGTGCCTGCGCACCCTGCAGCCACGGTCATCACCAGGGCCAGGAAAGGAGCGGACCAGAATTTGATGGGATACATGGTGACTCTTCTCTGATTGCGGTAACGCTGGGCCACATCGTAGGGCTTTGCGGCGCTATGGTCTGTGCGCCTGCGTACACACCGCTCGCGGCCGGCGCGGATCGGATTCACCGCGCGCGTCGACCCGCTTCCTTGAACGAGACGAGGCGCCGCGCGTCTTCGTCCCAGAGCGACAACCGGATCATGCGCAGGCTTTCCCGCAGGGTGATTCGATTCACGTCGCAAAGCGCCGGGTAGTCGCGCAGCACCTCGGGCAACCGGTAGAAAGGCACCCGACTGCACAGATGATGGACGTGATGGATGCCGATATTGGCGGTGAACCAGCACAAAATGGGCGGCAGGCTCAGGTGCGAGCTGCCTCGCAGGGCTGCCGCGTGTGGTTCCCAACACGCATCGTGCTCCCAGTAAGTCGTCTCGAACTGGTGCTGGACGTAAAACAGCCACACGCCGATGCTCGCGGCGGCCACCATGACCGGCAGCTGGATCAGGAGAAGCGGCCCGGCACCCAGCCAGTAAATCAGGCCGCCGCCGGCCGTGACGATGGCTGCGTTCGTCCCCATGGTGCTGAGCCAGGGCATGAGGCCTCCGCGCAGACAGCCCATTGGCAGGCGGTGGTCGATGAAGAACAGATACGCCGGCCCGAGTCCGAGCATGACCAGGGGATGGCGATAGACGCGGTACCCCAGCCGCTGCAAGCGGGACAGGGCTCGATACTCTGCCACCGTCAGCGTGTTGATCGCCCCGAGCTCGGAGCGGTCCAGGTTGCCAGAGTTGGCGTGGTGCTGGTTGTGCGTGTAGCGCCAGAAATCGTGGGGCGTCAGCGTGATGACCCCGATGGCTCTGCCGACCCAGTCATTGGCGCGCGGCGAACGGAAGAACGAACGGTGGCTGCAATCATGCTGGATCATGAACAGCCGCACGACAAACCCCGCTGCCGGCACGACCAGCAGCCAGGCCATTGGATAGCCGGCGCGCACACCGTTGTACAGCGCCGCCCAGCACACCACCAGACCGACGGTCGTAAGCACCAGTTCGGCAAGGCTGCGAACCCGGCTGGGCTCACGATAAGCGGCAATGGCTCGCCGCCACTGGGGCAGGTCTTTCTGGGTCATTTGTCCTCGTCCGGCAGCACCACGCTGCCAACAGCGTTGCCGTCGGCGCATGTTCGGTCGCCGGGCTTGCCGTGTATGTGCGGCAGCGAACCCTCCGCCACCGGGTCGACCGCTCCCGGATGCGCCGAGCATATGAAATAGATGCTGTGTGCACGACGGCGTACGATGGTCGCCGAAAAGGAATCCATGGGCGTGCTAAGGGCTAATCCATGAAGACAGCGACCGCCCGCTCCGCGTGGTCCTGGTTGCGCGAGTACTGGCTGAACCCGCGCCGCGTCCGTTTCTGGCTCGCCGCCGTCGCCATCCTGTACGCCCTTGCTGGCTTCCTCGTTCTGCCCTGGGTCGCAATCGGCTTTGCGGTCGATACGGTAGCGGAGGATCTCGATCGCGATCTGCGCATCGGGGCGGTCCGCACCAATCCGTTCACGCTCGATCTGGAAGTCGAGGATGTCGTTCTGCACGACGTCGATGGCCAGGTGCTCATTGCCTTCGAGCGTCTGCTCGTCGACGCGGCCTGGTCGAGCCTGTTCGAATGGACGGCCGTCGTACCCGCGGCTCGCCTGACTGGCGGCCGCATGCACGAGGAACGCTTTGACTCCGGGACGTCGCGTTTCACCCGACTGCTGGCTGATCTGGAACGCCTGCCGCGCGCCGGCCCGGAGGACACCATCCTGCGGGCGGCGGAGACCAGCCCAGGGGTGCCAATCGCCATGCATGACATCCAGGTTTCCGTGGACGAATTCATCCTCACCGCCGATGTGCCGTTTGGCCGTTGCGGCTCAATGGCCGGTTCGATGTGGGTGGAGAATTCGCCTTCGACGGTGACGTGCAGCTACTCCCCCGGTTCGACCTCGCCGGCGCGCTCGTCGTCGACGATCTGGCGCTTGCCCTGGTGGAGCCGGCCGCCCAGCGCTTCGCCCACGTCCGCATCGAGAGCGGCCGTTTGAGCGCCGAAGGTGAACTGCGCAGCAGCTCTGGCGACCCATTGACCTATGTCGGCAGCGCGCGGATCGATGCACTGGACATTGGCGAACGCGATGGTGGCGAGGATGTCGTGGCCGCGCGGGAGCTGGTCGTCGAGCAGATCGAATTCCGTTTCAGGGAGCGTTTGCTCGAGCTGTCTGTCATCCACCTCGATCAGCCATCCGCACGGGTCCTCATCAGCGCGGAGCGAAGCACCAATCTGGGAGAACTGCGGGTGGAGCAGCCCGCTACGCCGGAAACTGCGCCGGCGGATCAGATCGAACCGTTCGATATCGTGATTGGCGGCATTCGTCTCGATGACGGTGAGCTGGACTTCGCGGACTTCTCACTGCCGTTGCCGTTTGCCACCCGCGTACACCGGCTCAAGGGCGGCATCTCACGGCTTTCACCCGGACTGCAGGAGCCGGCACGGCTCGATCTGGAAGGGCAGGTCGCGGACTACGGCCAGGCCCGGATCAGCGGGGAGCTGAATCCGTGGAACCCGCTCAGCCGCGCGCAGGTCGACCTCGTCCTCGAGAATCTGGAAGTGTCGGAGTGGACACCCTATGCAGTCCAGTTTGCCGGCCGCCGGATCGCCGCGGGCCGCATGGACCTGGATCTCGGATACGCACTGGACGAAGGCCGTCTCGATGCCAGCAACCACGTCGTCCTGCGTGACCTGAAGCTGGGTGAACGCTTCCCCCACCCGGACGCGACAAACCTGCCACTCAGGCCTGGCCATCGCGCTGCTCAAGGACAGCGACGGCGTGATCCGCGTTGACATACCGGTTCAGGGCAACGTCAACGATCCCGAGTTCTCCCTGGGCCCGGCGATTCGACAAGCGCTCACGAACATTCTGCAGGGCATCGTCACCGCACCGTTCAGATTTCTGGCCAGCCTCGTGGGCGGCAATGCCGACGAGCTCGCGGCGTTGGCCTTCGACCCGGGTTCCAGCGAGGTCGCGCCACCGCAGCAGCAACGCCTCGACCAATTGCGCGGCGCACTCGACCAGCGGCCCGAGCTCGCCATCGAGCTCCCTGGACCGTATGCACCGGAAGCCGACCGTCCGGCGCTGCAGCGGCAACGGGCCCGGGCCGCCCTGGTCGAGCGGCTGAACCAGGCGGGCATCGACGTCGTCAACCCGCGCCTGAACGCCGTTGCAACCAGCGATACCCTGGAGGCGATGTTCGCCGACCGGTATCCCGAACGGACGCTCGCCGATGTCCGCGAGCGCTTCGCGACGACCGCACAGGACCAGACGCCGGACTTCGACGCCGCCGCGTACCGTGAACACCTGGCCGCTGAAGTCGCTGCCGCCGAGACCGTTACCGAGGGCGACCTCGAAGCGCTGGCGCAGGCCCGTGCCGACGCCGTCCGCAGATTCATCCTGGACGAGGCCGACGCCACGCCGATCGAGCCTGATCGCGTGCGGTGGGCGGCACCCGTGCAGGTCGAGGCCAACGGTGTGGTGGTCCTGGAAATCGGGGTCGCCGCCCGCTGACAGCGAGCGGCGTATCAGCTGACAGATCTGCGCAATCGCCAGAATCGACCGATGGCGGGTTTTACGCTGACACCGTGAACCAGGATAGACAGGGCGACCACGACCAGAGTCAGATGAATCAATTCCAATGCCAGGTCTTGCGGCAGACCGTGCTGAATGGCGTACATCAGATAGTACAGAGAGCCGATTCCGCGCACCCCGAACCAGCCCGCCATGTTGCGCAGGCGCAAAGGCGCGGTGCTCCCCATTAGCCCGAGGTGAACGCTGATCGGGCGTGCGATGCAGAACAGAAACGCCGCGAAGCCAATGGCTCGCCAGCTCCAGGAGTTCCAGAACATCGACCCGCCGATCATCAGCACCAGCACGATTTCGGCCAGCCTTTCGAGATGTTCGTTGAAAGCCAGGGTGTTCTGATGCACGTGGACGATGGCGTCCGGCGCGCCATCCGGCGCCATTTCTCCGGAGGGTGCGTCCGCGTAGCGCTGTTCGAGGCCGGCCAGCTTCAACTCCGTATGCCGCAATGCCACGGCTGCGCTGAACACGGCCAGAAAGCCCCAGGCACTCACCAGCAGGCTGAGACCGTACGCGAATGCGATCAATCCCAGACCCAGGAAGCTTTCCAGAAACGCGGAACCCGGGAAGGTGGAACGCAACTTGTGCGCCACCCAGCCAACCCCGCAGCCGCAGGCAATACCAATGGCGATTCCCGCGCCACTGGCCCAGGTCACGTCAACCACCAGCCAGCGCCACCCGGAATCGCCAAGGCCGTGCAGACCCAGCAGGCCCAATCCCAGCATGACGAAGGGGAAGGCGGTGCCATCGTTCAAGCCGGCTTCGCAAGTCAACGCGAACCGCAGCTCGTCCGGGTCATCGGCATGGCGAACCTGGATCTCCGTGGCCAGCACGGGATCTGTCGGCGCCACCACGGCACCAAGCAGGGTGGCGGCACCGAGAGGCAGTGCCAGCCAGTAGTACCCGAAGAGTGCCACCAGGCCAACGGTGACCGCCATCGAAACGATTGCCAGCTGCAGGGGATTGCGCCATTGCTTCAAGGTGACCGGTGTCGGCATCTTCACCCCGGCGCAGTAGAGCGAGATCAGCACCGCGATCTCCGTCAGCAGCTCAAGCAACGCAGGCTGTTCCAGGGGATTGAAATGGAACAGGTCAAGGCCCATGGGGCCAAACACGAACCCGATGAGCAGATACACGATGGCGGACGTGGCGGGCACGGTTTTCATGTAGGAGGCGGTAAAGCCCACCACCAGCAGCAGCGTGCCGAGCAATACGAACCAGGCGGCGGTGCTCATGAGCGACTCATTTGCAGTATGTTGGTGCGCCAGTAGCGCCGCAGCGCACCGTCGAATCAATTCAGCAGATGGCGACAGGTGATGAGATCGGGCTTGGCAGAGGGCAGGTCGAGACCGTGGTTCCGGCCATGTACACTCATGTGTACTTTCTGGTCAGCTGTATCTCAGGTCTCCAGGCGAATTGTGACGCCTATGACGCCGGATGGTCTGTACGGCGACACACACACGAACGGCTGCAGAAAGGGCTCGCCTGCAAAGTTCGATAGCGCACCGACCCAGGCCACGGCAGCTAACTAGGTTGAATGCCCGAGGTCTGACACGGAAATTCGAATTGCCCCACGACATGCAGGAGTCCCTGACTGGCGGGGCGCAAGATGCCGATCGATTCTCGACGGGCTTGCGTCCGGACGAGGGTCCGTTCACCGCGGTCGAGTTCCGCTTGTTTCGCTACACGGCAGTTCTGTTGTGTCTGGTTACAGTCACCGCCCTGCTCGGTCTGGTTGTGTGGGCATTCGGGCGGATACTGGATACGTTCTACAATCTGCTGTTGTCGCTGTCCCTGGCCGGTATCCTGGCCCTGGTGCTCTATCCGGTGGTGGAGTTTCTGGAGAGCCGGCTGCGTCTGCCCCGCATGCTGGCGGTCATTGTTCTGCTGCTGTTCTTCTTCATCGGTATTGGCGGCCTGTTTTTTCTGATCGCGCCGATTCTGGTCAGTCAGGCCATACAGCTGATGACCGTTCTCCCCGACATACTGGCGAGCTGGCAGGCAAATTTCTCCTACCACTTCCCGGAACTCAGCTCCCTGATTTCCACCAGCATGGCTGATCGCAATGAGGAGGAGTCCCGAACAGTCCTGCCAGGCCTGGGAGCCACGGGCACGACCATCATGTCCTACGCAGGGCTGCTGGCGGGTATCAGCTTCGTGCCGCTGTTGCTGTTCTTCACCTTGCTCTCGGGCAGCTTGCTCCGGGGGCAGGCCTCCGAGTTGCTATCCGTCTTCCGCAAACCCACCCAGCAGAAACTGCTGTACTTCATCGATGTATTCGTGGAGTACGTCACGGCCTTCTTTCAGGGGCAGCTGATCATCGCTGTGTGCATGGGCACCTTGTATGCATTGAGCTTCAGCCTGATCGGTCTGAAGTTCGGCGTGCTAGTCGGGCTGGTATTGGGGCTGCTCAACATCGTGCCCTTCCTCGGCACGCTGATCGGCCTGCTGGTCGTCCTGCCAATGGCCTACCTGCAGCCGGGCGGGGGACTCGAGCTGCTGATTCTGACCGGAGTGGCCTTCGCGGTGGTGCAGCTGATCGAGAGCTGGCTGCTGACACCGAGGATCATGGCCAACCGCTCGGGGCTGCACCCGGCCCTGGTGGTCATTTCCCTGTTTTTCTGGGGCACGGCGCTGAGCGGGATTATCGGGATGGTTCTCGCGGTGCCCCTGACGGCGTTCTTCGTCGCCATCTGGAGTGAAATCAAGGCCAGCCTGGTGCACGCGCTGAGCAGCGGGGATGTGAGCCCATGAAGGCACACGGCGATTCATCTGCCTTCCGGCGGCGGTGTCATTGGTTGCTGCCGGACCTGCGCATCCCACTTCGGCCTGCTCGGCCAGTTGCGCGGCCAGCAGGCTTCAGGTCAGCGGGCCTTATAGATTGATCAGCGGTAGAGATGTCGGCCTGTTCATGGTTCTCCGGTTGAGCGGTCGGGTTCCGGTTCTCCGGAGCGCCTGGACAAGTAACTGCGATCGGGCCTCATAGAGCCCGGCGGCCCGAAATTACTCTGACCAGTACCACGACAATGGCCAGGACCAGCAGGACGTGGACAAGCCCGCCCATAGTGGTCGATGTCAGCAGACCCAGCAGCCACAGAATCAGCAGCACGGCGACGATGGTGTAAAGCATGATGAGGTACCTCGGTGTACGGCGAGCCACCTGTGTGGCGTCGCATGATTGGTTCGGTGGAGCCGCGATGCTGGCTTGGCCGGATCGCAACTCCAGAGGAACCCCTGGACGATAGTCCAGCCCGGTGTCGGCTGCTGTGCGGCAGCGTACAGAGCGGTGACGATCAGGGACCGGCGGGAAAGTGCCGGGTGTGGAAGGCCGCGGCGGCCGCGACTTCGGC
>MRWG01002170.1_pt1 | contig 10480 bp, 8 predicted proteins | sample 1013341 | NCBI WGS metagenome assembly MRWG01 (sample SAMN06117577, study PRJNA244670) | biofilm metagenome | biome: Water; feature: Cathode Biofilm; material: Biofilm; isolation source: microbial consortium enriched at the cathode of a solar microbial fuel cell | place: USA: District of Columbia ...
AACGTCACCTTCTGATAGAGACGGCGGAGTTCACCGGCCGACACGGCACCCATCGGCAGGCCGCGCTGGCGCCCAACCTGCCGGTCGGTGCGCGCATCGAGGCCGCCGAGCGCGGCCTGCCGATGGGTGCCGTGTCGGCCGGTGAACTCCGCCGTCTCTATCAGAAGGTGACGTTCGCCGAGCCGGACCTCGCCAACGCCCTGACCCGGGCCCAGGAAGTCGGCGGCGCCGCGGCGCGGGCGCTGCTCTATCAGGCGGCGGTGAAACAGAACGTGCCGTCGGCGAGGGCCGAGATCATCGCCGCCGCATTCGACGCGGCGCGCGAGGACGGCCGCTACAAACCGGCGGTGGAGGCGTTCCGGCCGCTGATGGACCGCCTGCCGCCGAGCCCGGAAATGGTGTGGTTCGCGCTGACCGGCGTGCGCGCCTACCTGACGTTGGGCGACGTGGTCGGCACCGACCGCTGGCTGGCGCTCCTCAGGGCCAGCGCGACGGTACGCGAAGAACAGAAACCGGCACTCGCGCGGGTGCGCCCGCTGGCGCGTATGCTCGGCGCGGGCGACAAGTCGGCGACCCTCGAAACCGTGCTGCAGGACTGGCGGCAGACCCTGCAGGCCGCCGATGCGCCGGGTGCGTCGGAGCTCAGGGCGCTGGTCAACGGTATGTTCATGGCGGTCGGTGAGGAACTGCCGCCGGGTGCGTGGGACGGCATCGTCGCCGGGCCACCCCGGAACCAGGTGATGCCGTCGCCGGTGGTCTGGTTCCAGTTCCGCGACAGCCTGCGCGCGCTGATCCGCGGCCAGGGCGCGGACGAACCGATGGTCATCGGCTCGGCGGGCCTGAGCGGCGTTACCCGCGTGGCGCAGAGCGGCGACGAGGCCCGCGACGTGCCGCCAGGCGCGGCCAGGGCGGCGAGCTACGCCTTGCAAGCGGTCGGCAATACCGGGCCGGGCGAGCAGGGCGTTTCCGTGGTCTACGAGATCGTCGCCGGGCTCCGGGCGATGGGCTTCGAGCGGACGGCGCGCCGGCTGGCGGTGGAGACGTTGATCGCGGCCGGCCTCTAAGGGCGGGGGTGGCGACTTGGCCGAGCTGAGTTACCCGTGGATCGACAACTTCCTGAACATGATGCGTTCGACCCGGAACGCGTCGCAGAATACCCTTTCCGCCTACCGTGGTGACCTGACCGAGTTCGCGCATTTCGTCGGCCGGCGCCAGACGACACCGGAACGCGCCGGCGCCGATCACGTGCGCAAGTACCTGAAGGCGATCGACGAGAAGGGGCTGTCGGCGGCGACGGCGGCCAGGCGGCTCTCCGCGCTCAAGCGTTTCTTCCGTTTCGTCGTCGACATGGGCTACCGCGACGACGACCCGACCTCGGCGCTCGACGGACCGAAACTCGGCCAGCGGCTGCCCAGGTACCTGAGCGAGGCCGAGGTCGACGCGCTGCTGGAGGCGGCGCGGCGGCGCCCCGGCGCCGACGGCATACGGCTGACGGCGCTGATGGAGGTGCTCTACGCGACCGGACTCCGGGTCAGCGAGCTGGTGACGCTGCCGGTCTCGGCGTTCATGCGCGAAAGCCCGGTGCTGATCGTCTCGGGCAAGGGCGGCAAGGAGCGTATGGTGCCGCTGGGCGAACCGGCGCAGGACGCGGTCAAGGACTACATGATCGTCCGCGAGCGGTTTCTGCCCAAGGGCCGGGCGTCGACCAAGGCGGCACGTTATCTGTTCGCGTCGCGCGGCAAGGAGGGGCACCTGACCCGCGCGCGCTTCGGGCAGATGGTCAAGGAACTGGCGACGGAAGCGGGGCTCGACCGACGTCGCGTCTCGCCGCACGTGCTGCGGCATTCGTTCGCCAGCCACCTGCTGGCCAACGGCGCGGACCTCCGGGCCCTGCAGCAGATGCTCGGCCACGCCGACATCTCGACGACGCAGATCTACACCCACGTCATGGAGGAACGCCTGCGCGCGCTGGTCGAAACCAGCCACCCGCTGGCGGGGCTGTAGTTTAAGCCCCGCCGACGGCGCGCTTCAGCGCCGCACGCGCCAGAATGCGCGTGGAATCGAGGGTCGGCAGCGGCGCGTTGCCGTCGTCGACGATCAGCGGGATTTCCGTGCAGCCGAGGATCACCGCGTCGCAATCCCGATCCTTCATACGCTGGATCACGTCCCGGAAGAACGCCGCCGCGTCCTTGGTGAAGACCCCGTTCACAAGTTCGTTCATGATCAGGGTGTCCATCCCGGCCAGTTCGTCGTCGTCCGGGCGCACGAAGTCGATTCCGCGCGCCGCCAGTTTCTCCGGATAAACGTCGCTGGCGACGAGCCAGCGCGTGCCGGTCAGGCCGAGGCGCCCGTAACCCCGTTCGGCGGCATGGGCCGCGACCTCCTCGGCGATGTGCAGCCAAGGCAACGGCGAGCGCGGCAGAACGTGATCCATCGCCTGGTGGATGGTGTTGTCCGGGCAGATCAGGAAATCGGCGCCGGCGCCGGCGCATTTTTCGGCGGATGCCAGCATCAGGTTGCCGACGCCGGCAAGATCGCCGCGCCCCAGGCAGGCCACGTATTCCGCCAGTGACGGCGTGTGCATGGTGATCTCCGGGTGCGCGTGCGGACCCAGTGCGGCGGTGGCCTCGGTGCAGATCGTCGTATAGCAGAGCGCCGCTCCCTCGGCGGAGCAGGCGACGATGCCGATATGGGCCGGTTCGGCGGTTGCTTCAGAAGGCATGTGGGTCCCTCCCGGAATCTGAGTTTTCGGTTCGCATTGCGGCCTTTCCCTGCATAAATAAGTCAACGGCGCGTGCGTTGACAGGGGCGGGCCGGGACTCTATCTCTTTTGCAGCCATTTAAGGGCCGCTGACCGCGCGGCCCGCTTAATTCCGCGCTCGGCGCACCCGGAGCCTCTTGATGCTGCAAAATTTCGCCAAACGCCTGTTCGGCTCGGCCAATGACAGGTACGTCAAAACACTGCAAGGCACCGTCGACGCGATCAACGCGCTCGAAGCCGATCTCGAAGCACTTTCCGACGACGATCTCAAGGCCCGCACCGACTGGCTCAGGGGCCGCCTGAACGACGGCGAGGACCTGGACGACGTGCTGGTCGACGCCTTCGCAACGGTCCGCGAGGCGGCCAAGCGCACCCTCGGCCAACGTCATTTCGACGTCCAGCTCATGGGCGGCATGGTGCTGCACAAGGGCATGATCTCGGAAATGAAGACGGGCGAGGGCAAGACCCTCGTCTCCACGCTCGCGGTTTTTCTGAACGCACTCCGCGGCGAAGGCGTGCACGTCGTCACCGTCAACGACTACCTGGCCGAGCGCGACTCCATCTGGATGGGCGAGATCTACCAGTTCCTCGGCCTCTCCGTCGGCGTCATCAAGCACGGCATGATGGACGACGAGCGCCGCGCCGCCTACGCCTGCGACGTGACCTACGCGACCAACAACGAGCTCGGCTTCGATTACCTGCGCGACAACATGAAGTTCACGCTCGACGACATGGTGCAGCGCGAGTTCAACTTCGCCATCGTCGACGAGGTCGACAGCATTCTCATCGACGAGGCGCGGACGCCGCTGATCATCTCCGGCCCGACCGAGGATCTGGGCGAGCTTTACACCGCCGTCAACGCGCTGATCCCGAAGCTGTCCGAGGACGACTTCGAGAAGGACGAGAAGGCCCGCTCGGCGACCTTCACCGAAACCGGCATCGAGAAGATGGAGCAGATGCTGACCGAGGAAGGACTGCTCGAGGAAGGTTCGCTGTTCGACATCCAGAACGTGGCGCTGGTGCATCACGCCAACCAGGCGCTCAAGGCGCATGCGCTGTTCGAACGCGACGTCGACTACATCGTCAAGGACAACCAGGTCATCATCATCGACGAGTTCACCGGCCGCATGCAGGAAGGCCGCCGTTATTCGGAGGGGCTGCACCAGGCGCTCGAGGCGAAAGAGGGCGTCACCATCCAGAACGAGAACCAGACGCTGGCCTCGATCACCTTCCAGAACTATTTCCGGCTTTATCCGAAGCTGGCCGGCATGACCGGCACGGCGATGACGGAAGCGGGCGAGTTCTCGGAAATCTACAAGCTCGAGGTCGTGGAAATCCCGACCAACCTGCCGATTGCGCGCGAGGACTTCGACGACGAGGTCTACCGCACGGTGGAGGAAAAATACGACGCCATCGTCGAGCAGATTGCGGACTGCTACGCGCGCAAGCAGCCGGTGCTGGTCGGTACCGTCTCGATCGAGAAATCAGAACAGCTTGCCGAGGCGCTCAAGAAGGCGAAGATTCCGCACAACGTTCTGAACGCGCGCTACCACGAGCAGGAAGCCTACATCATCGCCCAGGCCGGCCGGCCCGGCGGCGTGACCATCGCCACCAACATGGCGGGCCGCGGTACCGACATCCAGCTCGGCGGCAACCTGGAAATGCGCCTCGCCAAGGAAGTCGAGGCCGAGCCCGGCACCGACAAGTACGAGGCCGCCGCCGCCAAGCTGCGCGACGAGATCCAGCGCGACCGGGAAATCGTGCTCGAGGCCGGCGGGCTTTTCGTGCTCGGCACCGAACGCCACGAAAGCCGCCGCATCGACAACCAGTTGCGCGGCCGGTCCGGGCGTCAGGGCGACCCCGGCACGTCGAAGTTCTATCTGTCGCTGCAGGACGACCTGATGCGCATTTTCGGCTCCGAGCGCATCGACGGCATGCTCACGAAGCTCGGCCTCGAGGAAGGCGAAGCAATCGTCCACCCGTGGGTCAACAAGGCGCTCGAAAAAGCGCAGTCCAAGGTCGAGGCGCGCAACTTCGAAATCCGCAAGAACCTGCTCAAGTTCGACGACGTGATGAACGACCAGCGCAAGGTCATCTATGAACAGCGCAAGGAGCTGATGGCCGCCAACGAGGTCGCCGACGACGTCGTCGACATGCGCCACCAGGTCATCGACGACATGGTCTCCGCCGCGATCCCGGAAAAGGCCTACGCCGACCAGTGGAACATCGATACCCTGCACGAGGAAGTGCGCCGCATCTTCGGCCTCGACCTGCCGGTCCACGACTGGGCCAAGGAAGAGGGCATCGCCGACCGGGAAATCCGCGAGCGCCTGACCGACATCACCGACCGCCTGATGGCCGAGAAGGCCGCCAATGTCGGTCCGGACGTGATGCGCATGGTGGAAAAGAGCCTGGTGCTGCAGCTCCTCGACCAGACTTGGAAGGAGCACCTGCTGACCCTCGATCACCTGCGCCAGGGCATCGGCCTGCGTGCCTACGCACAGCGCGATCCGCTGAACGAATACAAGCGCGAGGCCTTCGACCTGTTCGAACAGATGCTCGACGGGCTCCGCGACCGGGTGACGACGGTGCTGGCACAGGTGCAGTTCCAGACCGCGCCGGACGAGGAGGCATTCCAGCGTCCGGAGCAGGAAATGCACGAAACCCGTGTCGACCCGGCGATGAAGGACGCCCCGGATGCCGCCGAGGAACCGGGGCCGGCGCAGGTGACGCCGATCTCGACGCGCCAGGCGGCCGACGAACTGGATCCGAACGATCCCGACACCTGGGGCCGGGTGCCGCGCAATGCACCGTGCCCGTGCGGGTCGGGCAAGAAGTACAAGCACTGTCACGGCAAGGTGGGCTGAGAGCTCTCCGAGCCTCCCCGTCCCGTTCCCGTCATTCCGGGCTTTAGGCGTCGCCCGGACGCGAAACGTGTCCGGATGCGACCCTTATGACCCGGGACCCATTTACGGACTTGGCGTGATGGCATGGATAGGTCCCGGACCGCTGGTTTTCCCGGCCTCGCGTGTGCTCGGAGGAAATCCGCGTCCGGGATGACGAAGCGCGGGAAGGTGGAAGGCCCTAGAGCCCCTTGCGAGCCCATCTCCAGGAACTTCTGGCGGCGGCTACTGGCAACGGTGCTAGGTGGGTCAACGATCGCGGGGAATGTCGGCAAACGGCAGTTGCACGAAACGCTCCTTCGGAGCGGCGCCGATATCGAGAAAATCCATCGCACCGACGATGTTCACGACGTCACCGTTACTATCCAAGAGCGGAAACGACAGCCGGATCATTACGAACTGCTGGCCCTTCTTGTATTCGTTCAGCCGTGCTTCGTGAAACGCGATGTAGTTCAGGAACGCATACGGCGATTTTTCGCGGACGACCGTGTGGTACCCGGCAATCGTTTCGTCAAAATTTTCCTCGAAGTTCAAGTTCTCCAGGAAACGGCCCGTGGAATCGAAGCCGAAAAAGTCGCAGATGTGCATGCCGGTGTAACGGATCCAGAAGGTCGGTGTGCCTTCGTGGATATCGAATATGTACATGTTCCTGGCAAGGCGATACTCGGACATGAGATCGAAATCGCGAAGCACCGGACTCGCTTTACCGCTCCTGGTGCGGTCGAAGAAACTCGTGAACTCGCGGAATACCGGCAGCTCGCTGATTTGCGCCGCCAGGAACTCTTTCCCTTCACTATCCATTCTTGTTTCCGATAAAACCGGCACATCATATCTCGTTCTCTTCGACAATATCACACAACCGATCTAATTCGAGAGTTCGGAAACCCGTTATGTCGTCGTCCACCGTGCTTTTGAATCGTATGCACTGATTCTCTGATAGACCGGAATCCGGCTGGAACCTGTGCTCTGGAAGGCGGATGCCGGAATGACGGGGCTGGACGGCCCGGGAAGACTTAAAGCCCTTGCGAGCCCATCTCCAGGAACTTCTGGCGGCGGCGGCTGCGCAGTTCGGCGCCCGGCACCTTCGATAGGTCGTCGAGGTGATGTTCGATAACGTCCGCGGTGCGGGTCATCGCCGCCAGCGGTTCGCGGTGCGCGCCGCCGAGCGGTTCCGAGATGATCTGGTCGATGACGCCGAGCTTGAGCAGATCCTGCGACGTCAGCTTGAGCGCCTCGGCGGCGTCGGCGGCCTTGTCGGGGTCGCGCCACAGGATCGAGGCGCAGCCCTCCGGCGAGATCACCGAATAGATCGCGTGTTCCAGCATCAGCACCTTGTCGGCGACGGCGAGCGCGATGGCGCCGCCGGAGCCGCCCTCGCCGATGACGACGCTGACGAACGGCGCGCGGACGGAAATGCAGGTCTCGATGGAGCGTGCGATGGCCTCGGCCTGGCCGCGCGCTTCGGCGTCGACGCCCGGATAGGCGCCCGGCGTGTCAACGAAGGTGATCAGCGGCAGGCGGAAGCGGTCGGCGAGCTGCATCAGGCGCTGCGCCTTGCGGTAGCCCTCGGGCCGGGCCATGCCGAAGTTGTGGCGGATGCGGCTCTCGGTGCTGTCGCCCTTTTCGCTGCCGATGACGACCACCGAGCGGCCGCGGAAACGGCCGAGGCCACCGACGATGGCGTTATCCTCGGCGAACGCGCGGTCGCCGGCGAGCGGCGTGAAATCGTCGATCAGAGTCTCGATATAGGCCTTGGCGTGCGGCCGGGCCTGGTGGCGCGCGACCTGGGCCTTCTGCCACGGCGTCAGTTTGCCGTATGTCTGCGTCAGCAGGCGGTGCACTTTCTCCTGCAGGCGGCCGACCTCGTCGGCGATGTTGACCTCGCCCTCGCTCGAAAGATGCCGTAGCTCCTCGATCTTGCTCTCGAGATCGGCGATGGGTTTTTCGAAATCCAGATATGCCTGCATGTCTGCGTGATACCATTTACTGCCGCGCTTGGCGAGGCAAGGACCTTTATTTTCTACCGGCGAACGTACCGTCCGGATCACTTGCCCGCCAGTTGTTCGGCCATGTCGACCAGCACGCGGGCCTGCTTGATCGAGGCGTAGTCGATCAGCTTGCCGTCGAGCGCGACTGCGCCGCGGCCGGCTTTCTCGGCCTCGTCCATGGCTTCCAGGATGCGCTTGGCCTGCGCGACATCTTCTTCGGACGGGCTGAACACCGTGTTGGCGAGTTCGATCTGCGACGGGTGGATCGCCCATTTGCCCTCGCAGCCCAGCACGGCGGCACGCTTGGCCTGGGCGATGTAGCCGTCCGGGTCGCCGAAGTCACCGAACGGGCCGTCGATGGGACGCAAGCCGTTGGCCCGCGCGGCGACGACCATCTGCGTGATCGGGTAGTGCCACATGTCGCCCCAGTAGGTTTCGCGCTCGCCGTTCTCGAGCGGATCGGTGAGCACGTAGTAATCCTTGTTGGGACCGCCGATGTTGGTGGTCCGGGCCTTGGTCGAGGCGGCGTAGTCGGCGACGCCGAAGTGCAGGCTTTCGTTACGTGGCGAAGCGGCGGCGATTTCGCCCACGTTCTGCATGCCGAGCGCGGTCTCGATGATCATCTCGAAGCCGATGCGGTTCGTGAACCCTTTCGCCGTCTCGATCTGCGTCACCAGCATGTCGATGGCGTAGATGTCGGCGGCGGTGCCGGCCTTGGGGATCATGATCAGGTCGAGCTTGTCGCCGGCGCCCTCGACCACCTCGATGACGTCCTTGTAGCAGTAATGCGTGTCGAGGCCGTTGATGCGCACCGAGACCGTCTTGCCGGACCAGTCGAGGTCGTTCAGTGCCTCGACGATGTTCTTGCGCGCCTGCGGCTTGTCGTCGGGCGCGACCGCGTCCTCGAGGTCGAGGAACACCACGTCTGCCGCGCTTTCCGCGGCCTTCTGCAGGAACTTGGTGCTGGAGCCGGGAACGGCCAATTCGGAACGGTTGAGGCGGGCCGGGGCCTCTTCGACGATGGTGAAGCTCATGATCGCATCCTGTGACTGGTGTTAGCAGGTGCAACATGCCGGGCGGACGGCGGGCTTGCAAGTCCCTGAACGAGGGGGACGCGAAAAAACGGCCGGTCCGTAAGGACCGGCCGAGGGGAGTGTGTGGAGAGATTGTCGATCCCTCAAGAGAACAGGGTTCTAAGTCAGGCGAAAGATTGGCCTTGCGGCTGCTGCGGGTGCGTATCGTTCATCCGCATTTCGGCCTCGTCGAGTTCCTGGCTGCGGACGCGTTCCATGATCTGCTGCTTGCGTTTCAGTTCGCGCTGGACGGCGTCTTCGTATATCAGCCTCTTGGCCTGGCGGCGGCGTTTCAGCTCAGCGGTTTCGCGGATCGCGACGTAGATGCAGACGATGACGCCGACGACGAATGCGCAACCGAGAGCGGTCAGTTTGATCAGTTCGGGGTCCTTGAAGAAATCCATGATGGCTCCACGCTCCGGATATTTTGTTTGTTGGCCGCCCCCTGCGGCCTGATGTGGGAGCGATTATGGCGCCGTTACATTGCACGGGTTTTGCGTCCGGGATTCATTTGTTTTCACTTTGTATCATCATGTTAAAAAGGGGCCTGCGCTTGCCCCCGGGGGAGCGGTCATGCTTAATCCCCGTCACCCCGGACCACGGGCCGGGCAGGCACCTCAGGCAGGAGAAAATCATGTACATGCGAAAGATTGCCGCGGTTCTGGCGACGTTCCTCGCGGTTTCCGCCGTCGCGGTCCCGGTTTCGGCCGAAGACGACCCCGTCATCGCCCGGGTCAACGGCAAGGAGATCCTGCGGTCCCAGTTGATGCAGGCGCACGAGAACCTGCCGGCCGAGTACAAGCAGGTGCCGCTCGACCAGATCTATCCGATGCTGCTGACGAGCCTGATCGATTCCAAGCTCGTCGCCGAGGACGCCAAGGCGCGCAAGCTGGACGAGGAAGCTGAGTTCCAGAAGGCGCTGACGCTGGTCAAGGACCAGCTTCTCGAGCGCTATGCCGTCCGTAAGGAAATCGAGGACGCGGTCAGCGACGAGAAACTGCGCAAGATGTACGACGACCAGGTCGCCGACGGTTCGGAAGAGATACACGCGCGGCATATCCTGGTGAAGACGTCCGACGAGGCCGTCGCGATCATCAAGCAGCTCGACGGCGGGGCCGATTTCGCCGAACTCGCCAAGGAAAAATCGACCGGTCCGTCCGGGCCGCGCGGCGGCGATCTCGGGTTCTTCGGCAAGGGGCAGATGGTGCCGCCGTTCGAGGAAGCGGCGTTTGCGCTCGATGCCGGTACGCATACCCGTGAGCCGGTGCAGACCCAGTTCGGCTTCCACGTGATCAAGGTCGAGGAACGCCGCGCCGCGGCACCGCCGAGCTTCGAGGACAGCGTCGAGGATCTGCGCGCCGATGCGGCGCAGGCGGCGGGCTCCGCCTACGTCGAACGGTTGCGCGGGGACGCCGAGATCGAACGCTTTTCCATCGACGGCAAGACGCAACAGTAAGGCGGGAGTACCCTAGCGATGATCGCGCGTTCGCCGCTGGCGCCCGATACGTTCCCCGACTTGCCGGCTGTCGACGGCGTCGAAATCGCCGTTGCCGAGACCGGGCTCAAGTACAAGGGGCGGCCGGATCTGCTGCTGATGAAGTTCGCCGACGGCACCCGGGCGGCGGGTGTGTTCACGAAATCGTTGTGTCCGTCGGCGCCGGTCGATTGGTGCCGCCAGCACATCGCCGGCGGCGAGGCCCGGGGCGTCGTCGTCAACGCCGGCAACGCCAACGCCTTTACCGGCAAGGCCGGGGC
>MRWG01002171.1_pt1 | contig 10479 bp, 13 predicted proteins | sample 1013341 | NCBI WGS metagenome assembly MRWG01 (sample SAMN06117577, study PRJNA244670) | biofilm metagenome | biome: Water; feature: Cathode Biofilm; material: Biofilm; isolation source: microbial consortium enriched at the cathode of a solar microbial fuel cell | place: USA: District of Columbia ...
CGCTGGTCCTTTTCGCCTTGGGCGAGCGGAATGACCTTGTTGTAGTCGCGGCGCGCTTCGTTGATGAGCTTCTCTTTCTCCTGCTGGGCCTGGTTGACTTCGTTGAACGATTCCTGCACAGGCCCGGGCGGATTGATGTTCTTCAGCTGGACCTGATCGATGCTGATGCCCATCGCATACTTAGTGGACAAGGCCTGCATTTTCGCGAGCGCATCGGCCTCGATCTCCTGTCGTCCGATGGTGATGACCTCGTCGACCGTTCGGTCGCCGACGACCTCGCGCATGACCGATTCCGAGACGTATCTCAGGGTCTCGCTCGGCTCCCGGACCTCGAACAGGAACTTGACCGGGTCGGAAATCCGGTACTGCAGAACCCATTCGACGAGCGCCGCGTTGAGATCTCCCGTCACCATTCGGGTTTCCCGTTCGACGTCGGCCCCGCGCGGACTTTGGTAGGGGTCGCTGGCGCCTGGCGTCGCGAAGCCGAACTCCTGCTTCAGCTGTCGCTTCACCGGGACGATCGTCGCCGTATCCATGCCGAGCGGGAGCTTGAAGTGAAGGCCCGGCTCGACATTCTTGGTGTATCGGCCGAAGCGCTGCACCACCGCGACGGAATCGCTCGGCACCGTATAGTAGGCTGACCACGCGCCCAGGCCGACGAGACCTACCGCGATCAAGGCCAGCGCTCCACGGGAACCGCCGCCGGGCAGGAGGCCGCCTATCAGCTGTCGCCCTTGCTGGATGAAGTCGCCGAGGTTGGGCGCCGGCTTGCGCGCGCCGCCCCACGGTCCGCGGCCGTTCTTGTCATTGTCCCACGGCGGCATGGTCTCTCCCTATGTACGGATTTTCGATGACCGGTTCGTAGATCCGATCGACGCCTCAGAGTCGGCATCGCGGCGGCGCGCTAGCGCCCTGCAGCGGCCGCCAGGCGCATGCCGTCGTCGTCCGCCCGCGCCATCTCGCTGAGGTCCGCCAGATCGTCGGCAGCGAGGCGTTGGCGTATCGCCAGGTCGCGCGCGGCCCGACTGAGCGCAACAGCAGTGTCGAGGTCGTCGCCGGACACCCGCAGGACGCGATCCAGGCCGGATCGGCCATGGCGGCGGTGCAAATGGATGGAGGTCCGGGTGCGCTGATAGGCGCAAAAAGACAAGCTCTCGATCAATTGCTCCTCGGTATCGACCAAATAGACCCCCGCTTCGAGAGATTGGGGACATCCCCGCAAATTGAATGGCTGATCCAGCTTGATGGTCGTCCTTGAGGCCCGTACGGCCGGCGACAGCGATCCGTCCGACTCCAGCAGTTCGGTCCTACGCCGCGGCGCTTGTGCGGCCGACCCACGACCGGCCCCAGAGCTGGGCGTTTCTGCCAGCCACGCCGCCGAATTCGTCTCTTCCGCCATGATTGTTATTCCCTATTTCAGCAAAGAATATTCTTCGATCATTCATCATATACCACAAGATCGAAATAAATCGCAGAAATTCATAATTTCAGTGAAAACATTGTGGTGCCTAGAACGCATAAATGGCATGGAATTTTCAGATTATTTTTTTGCATTTTCTTTTTTGACGCCATCTGAATGCGATATGACGGAAACGCACTAGAAACGGTCGAACTTGGTTGATACGTCTTTTTTGGCCGAGCAAGATCACAGACCGCTTGCGGCCACGGCCGATCGCACAAGGCCATCTTCTCCTATGCGCTGCGGCGGCTTTCGGATCCGGACTGGTGTTGGTCGGATGCCCGGCGGCGACGCGCCGGATGCGGCCTCGCATGACTATTGGGGATGCGTTAAGTTCGACTATGTGCTGGGGTCTGAGCGCGTCACTGGCGATGACCGGCGGCGGCGCAATTGCGTCCTACGTCGCCATTCGGCAGCGGCGCGCCGGCGTTATTCCGTTGACCATCGGCTATTTCACCGCGATGGAAGCGCTTCAGGCGGCGGGGTACATCGTTGCGGGCGACTGCGCGTCGCCGCTCAATCAGATCATCACCTTTTTGTCCCTGCTGCACATCGTCTTCCAGCCATTCTTCATCAACGCGTTCGCAATGGAGATGAGTCGCACGCCGATCAGGCCGGCGGCGCGGATTATCGCCTATGGCGCATGCACGTTTTCGGCCGGCTTCATGTTGCTGCAACTCTATCCCTTCGCCTGGGCCGGGGCGTGCCAGGCCGGGCAAACGCTTTGTGGCGAAACAATGTGCACCTCCCTTGGCGAATGGCATCTTGCTTGGGCCGCGCCGTTCAACGGGATTATCGATCTGTCCGATTACGCCGTCGGCCTGCCGACCGCATTTCCGTCCTACGTACTCGCCGCATTCGTGGCCCCGCTGTTCTACGGCGCATGGCGATTTGTGATCTTCCACGCCCTGGTCGGCCCAATCTTGGCGAGCGCGCTCACCGATAATCCGAACGAAATGCCGGCGATCTGGTGCTTCTTTTCGATTGGGATCGTCCTGACCAGCCTATCGCCATGGCTCTGGCGATCGCTCTCCCCGACAAGGCGCTAGGCGATCCGGAATCCGTCGCCGCGCCGGCGGCGGCCGCGCTTGACGGGAACGCGGTCACGCGTCCCGCAGCAATCCGGCCCGACGCGATGCCCGTCGCACTATAACGGTCACGGTCATTCGCAGAAATTGCCCGCCCTCGGAGCAAAAGGTCCCGCTGACCGGCACCGATTGGGCAGGCCTACGCGTGACCGCGACGCGAATGAGATTGCGGCTGGCGATGATCCGGTTCGTCGGGTCGAATTCTGTCCAGCCGACGCCTGGCACGAACACGTCCGCCCATGCGTGGGTCGCGCCGCCGCCGCTGAAAGCATCGCTGTCCGCGGATCGATTTGCCGCCGGATCGGCGACGGGGTCGTACAGATAGCCTGTGACGAAGCGTGCGGCGAAACCCAACGACCGCGCCGCCTCCATGAAGAGCAAGGCGAAATCGCGACAGGAGCCGCGGGCGAGGCGGATGGTCTCGGCCGGCGATTGAACGCCCATCGCTTCGCGGCGCGCGTAACCGATGCCCGCGTGTATCGACGCGCCGAGCGCCTCAAGAACCTCCAGGCTGCTCGCCGAGGGGGCCGGCAGGCGCTCGGCGACCCACGCAGTGACGATTTTGACGTCGGGGCCGTATTCCGGAACCAGATAAGGCGCCAGATCGGTCCGCTCGTCGGCCGAATATCGTACGGGAAACAGTTCCGCATAGCGCCGCAGGCGTTGCAGCGGTTCGTCCACGCCATATCGACGCAGGATGAGATCGCTTTCGACGACCAGCTCCTCGGCGGGGTCGTGAAATGATAGATGGGCGACCGAGTTGCCGAAGGTATCGAACGCCCAATGGACGTCGGCCGGCGGCGACAGAGAGAGGCTTGAATCGAGCAAGCGCATGTCGTGGCCGTCGCGCGGACGGATCATCAGCCGATGGTCGCCGAACCGGACGGGACGGTCATAAACGTATGTTGTGCGGTGGCGGATATGAAAATCCAACCTAGTCTCCTTTGAGTCGGTTCGCGCGGAGCACGCTATAGAGTTCAAAAAAATCTGCTAGCGGGCGACGGTATACTTAACGCAAGCCGAATAGAAGTCGGAAATGAATTTGGAGGTAACTGAGTGTTTATTCGAATAGGGTTTGAAATCGAGATCGACTGCGCGCAGCCGACAACCCTCATCCTCGCGCTCTCGCCGCATTCGGACTATGTCGGCGCGCGCTTCGGATCGGATCAGGTGCATGCGTCGGGCGTCGAACTGCAGACCTTCGTCGACCCCTTCGACAATCGATTGACCCGACTGCGCGCGCCGGCCGGACGGCTGACGTTCTGGTCTGACTGCATCGTCGAGAACGATGGCCAACCGGATCCGTACGACTGGAATGCGCGACAGCACGAAGTGGCTGACCTGCCGCCGGAGACGCTGCCATTCCTCACGCCAAGCCGGTACTGCGACTCGGACGTGCTGGCGCCCGAAGCCATGCGGATCTTCGGTCAGACCGAGCCGGGCTGGGCTCGCGTCCAGGAAATCTGCAACTTTGTCCAGGTTCATCTGACATTCGGCTACGGATTTGGCCGGTCGTCGAAGACAGCGAGCGACGCAATGCGCGAGAAGACGGGCGTCTGCCGGGATTTCGCGCATCTGGCGATCGCGCTCTGCCGGGCGATGAACATCCCCGCGCGATACGCCAGCGGCTATCTGGGCGACATCGGCGCGCCGTTCTCCGGCGCCGGCGATTTTTCCGCTTGGTTCGAAGCCTATTTGGACGGCCGCTGGCATACGTTCGACGCACGCCATAACACGCCGAGGATTGGCCGTGTCCTCATGGTCAGGGGCCGCGACGCGGCCGACGGCGCGATGATCACGTCTTTCGGCGCGTATGACCTGATGAAGTTCAAGGTCTGGACCGACGAGGTCTCGGACACAACGTCCGAGGCGGCCATGCTCAGCCTGTTGGAGAGCCGGCCGGACGTCGAAGGCGTGGTCCTGGCTCCGACCGTCAATCCTTAGCCGTCGCTTCAAACATCGCCCTTTGCTGCGTGCGGCGACCAGCCTGAGGCCTCGATTTCGCTCACGCTTCCACGCACTACGGATTTGGGATCGCGCCGAAGCTTCTTGATCGTCATCGAAGCGCGGCTGAACGTCGCCGCTTTGCAATGGCGCGCCCGAAGATGCGCGCTCAAGAGCGTTTCGGCAGTAATAGCCAACTTCGCGCAAAAATGATATACTATAACATTAAATCGTGGTGGTTGGGTTGCTTATATTGGTGAAAGGGTGCTGTCAGACCAATCTGAAAAGGTCGCTGAATTAGAGGGGAGAGGTGGCCGTTCAGGCGGCGATCTGCCGCCATTCGGCAAGTGCGGCCGCGCGGCGCTGTTTGAAGATGGATCGGCTGATCAGGTGGCGTTCGAGATTGAAGTGGTTGTGGAGTGAAGACCGAACGGCGGCGAAGCGCTGTAGGTTTTGACATCCCGGATCCTTGCCATTGCGCTTTCCCGTCGTCGGAAGACCTGATGTGAGTTTTCGGCGCGGTTATTGAGCCATCGTCTCCATCGCTGACGGACCTTGATCCCAAGGAATCTGAGCACCTCGCCTTCGTGGTCGACTGTGCGCCAAAGGTAATGCCTCTCGCCGTTGATACGAACGAAGACTTCACCGATATGCCAGCGCCTGAGAGAGAAGGAGCGGCGCCGAATGCGGCGTTTTCGGATCTCTGCAGCGAACATCAGACCGAAGCGGATCTGCCAGAACCGGACGGTCTCGTGGCTGATATCGACGCCGCGTTCGAACGGCAGGTCCTCGACTTGGCGCAGCGAGAGCGGATATCGCACGCATATCATGACCGCGAGGCGGATTGCCTCGGGCGAGCTGTTGAAGCAGCGGGACGGATTCCTCGTCCGCCGAGGCTATGACCCGCAGCCGGCGCCCTCAAGCGGATAGCCTCGACACGGCTGTCGTCGTTTCGAAACCGGTCTGTATTGATGCAAGTTAGCGTCGGCCGCTTCGCCGCGCGGTATGGTCCCGTACGCAATCCTAATTTGGCGAGAACGAACGAACTCGATGGCTCCTCGGAACCAGCAGAGCCTCGAAGGCTCAGACCCTACCGAATTGATGCGCGCGCTTGCGGCATATCGCAGGCCGAACACGGCGCGCGCGTTGTTTGAAATCGTCGTGACTGCGACCCCATTCCTGGCGCTTTGGGTTCTCAGTTGGGCGGCTCTCCAAGCCAGCTACTGGCTTGCGCTGCCCGTTGCGATCGGCGCCGCCGTTTTCCTCGTGCGACTGTTCATGATCCAGCACGACTGCGGCCATCAATCCTTCTTCCGGCAACGGGCCGCCAATGACTGGGTCGGCCGCGTTATCGGAATTCTGACGTTGACGCCCTACGGCGCCTGGCGGATGTCGCACGGCGTGCACCATGCGACGTCCGGAAATCTGGACCGCCGCGGTATTGGCGACGTTCACACACTTACCGTTCGAGAATTCGAAGCAAAAGTATGGGCGGGGCGGTTGGCGTATCGCCTTTATCGGCACCCGCTCGTAATGTTCGGCATCGGGCCCGCCTATATGTTTGTCCTGCGCTACCGTCTGCCCGGACGCCCCTTCAGAGACGGGTGGCCCGCCTGGTCAAGCGCGATGGCCGCCAACGCCGCTATCCTGATGCTGGCGATCACCGTAATTTGGCTGGTGGGGCTGGGCCCGTTCTTGATGGTGCAGGTTCCAATTACGTGCCTCGCCGCCACAATTGGCGTTTGGCTTTTCTATGTGCAGCATCAATTCGACCGCACGTTTTGGGAGCATGAGCCCGCCTGGTGCGTCAAGAACGCTGCGTTGCACGGGAGTTCGCACTACGACCTGCCGATTGTCCTGCGTTGGCTTTCGGCCAATATCGGCGTCCATCACGTCCACCATCTTGCGAGCAAGATTCCATTCTACCGCCTTGGTCAAGTGCTCCGCGACCAACCGGCCCTGCGGGATGTTGGCAGGCTTACGCTGACCGACAGCCTACGCGCGGCGCGCCTAGCCTTGTGGGACGAAGAGACCAAGCGTCTTGTTTCATTTGCCGAGGCGAGGCGTCGGTGAACGGCTCGGCGGAAGCGCTTGCATTGCTCGAGGCCAAGGCTAGTTCTCATTGACATCGGAGGAGTGACGGGCCGGCGTGCCGGCAAGTCCGCGCGTGATCCGTCCGTCAATCTTCCTCAGCTGCAAATGAATGAGGCCGCTCAAATGTTCATCCAAACCGAAGCGACGCCGAACCCGGCGACGTTGAAGTTCATCCCAGGGGCGCCCGTGTCGCCGAACGGCGGCATGGACTTCCGCGAGGCGGAAGACGCGACGGGCAGATCGCCCTTGGCGGAAGCTTTGTTTGCGGTCGAAGGCGTGGTCGGCGTCTATCTAGGCGGCGATTTCGTGTCCGTCAGTAAGGCCGACGCGGTCGACTGGCCGGCGCTGAAGCCGGCGGTGCTCGGCGCGATCATGGAGCACTTCACCCGCGGTCTGCCGGTGTTGGCCGGCGACGCGAATGCGGCGGCCGAAGACGGCCCCGACATGAACGATCCAGTCGTGCAGCAGATCAACGAGCTGTTGGACACGCGGGTGCGCCCGGCCGTCGCCGGCGACGGCGGCGACATCGTGTTTCGCGGCTTCGAGGAAGGCGTCGTCTACCTGTCGATGCAGGGCGCCTGCGCGGGCTGCCCGAGCTCCACCGCGACCCTGAAGATGGGCATCGAGAATATGCTTCGACATTACGTGCCGGAAGTGCAGGAGGTGCGGCCGGCGCCGTTCTAGGGCCGACCAACTCCAAGCCATGTTTGGCAGGTGGCGGCGACAGAGATGACTGCCGCGTGGGAAGCTGCATGGGGCCAACAAGCGGTAGGGCATGTCGGCGCAAGGGATTGAACGGCGCCTCTTGGCCTATGGCTCCCGGCGGCCCCGGGTATGGCGCGCGCGACGTCGGGCGGCTGCGCCCTATTTGAGAATTGGCTTGGTCTGATCCAGATATGTCGGATCGAACTGCGCCAATTCCACCAACCCGTCATAATCGTCGAACGTGACTTGCCCGTTTTGGAACGTCAACAACCCATCCTCACGCAGCCTTCGCAAAACACGGTTCGTGTGTATCGCGCTCAGTCCCAGCGCATCGGCAAGATGAAATTGCGTCAGCGGACAGCTGTAACCTGTCGCGGCGCCAAGCCCGACAAGCCTGAGTCTGGCCCCGAGTTCAAGCAGGTAGTGCGCCATGCGCTCCTCGGCATTGCGCCGCCCGAGGCTGACGAGATGTTCGACGACCATCGCCTCATCCCGCGAAGCCGCCCAGAGAATTGAAGCCGCAAGCCTTGGGGTCTTTGCAAAGGCTTCGAGAAGATCCGCCGCGAGAATCTCGAATGCCTGAATATCGACGAGCGGTTTGATACTGTGATCCGACGTCCGCAGCAACACGCTGCGCAGGCCCAGAAAATCTCCGGGAATCTGGAAATCGATGATTTGGCGCGATCCGTCCGACAGGAGCTTGTAGGAGGCGACCCAACCGGCCTGAATGATGTATGCCGACTGCTCGGATTGCCCTTGATGGACGATATCGCGCCCGGCGGCGAACGTCCTGGAGCGCAGGTCCAGGCTTGCCAATGCGGAAAGCTCTTTTTCCGTCAAGGCGACGAACGCCGACAGTTTTCGCACGAGCGGGCTGGCTTTGTCTGTGAGCAAGAAGTTCCTCCAAGTCAGATATCAAGAGAGGAGGAATACGCGGATGCTGCTTTATATCAGTGCACTATACCATAAATCCGGTCATAATGCCGACGCTTATCAGGCTAGCGTCCTAGTTGTGCGCCAAAAGAAGGGAAATATCCTATGTCCGAGCGCAGCGAACATGCGGGAATGGCGGCGCTTTCGATTTGCGAATCCCTCCTCCTGGCGTTGAATGATCACAAGGTGCTCCCCGAACGTGAAATAATAGGCGTTCTCCAGGACGCTGCTGCGGCGCATAAGAACTCAGCGGAGTTGGGCATCAACAGGGAGTCCCACTTGGGCGCCGCCAGACTGATAAAAAACATCATCGCCGGCGGCAATTCCGTTCGCCGGTCGTGACGGACCGGAATATGGCGGACTGACTCAACCCCGAAGCCGGGCGCGGGTACGGTCAACGCCATAATAACGCCTGCAAGCGTGGCATGAACGCCCGACTTCAGGACGCAGATCGGCGCTGTCAGACCTATGGCAACTCGTCTCCGAATGAGGGGGAAGGGCAGCGGTTCAGGCGGCGAGGAGCCGCCACTCAGTCAGTGCGGCCACGCGGCGCTGCTTGAAGATGGATCGGCTGACCAGGTGGCGTTCGAGATTGAAATGGTTGTGGACGGCGGACTGCACCGCGGCGAAGCGCTGGAGGGTCTTGATGTCTCGGAACCGAGCCATGGCGCCTTCGCGTCGTCGGAAGACCTGATGCGAGTTCTCCGCTCGATTGTTGAGCCATCGGCAGCTCGGCCGCGAACATTGGGCCGAAGCGGATCTGCCATAACCGGACGGTCTCATGGCTGACATCGATGCCGCGCTCGAAGAGGAGGTCCTCGACCTGGCGGAGCGAGAGCGGGTAGCGGACATACATCATCACCGCGAGGCGGATAACCTCGGGCGAGCTGTTGAAGCAGCGGAACGGGTTCCTCATCGGCAGAGGCTACGAGCCGCCGCTGGCGCCCTCGAGCCCGTATCCTTGACAGTGCCCGGAAATGTCCGCCGGAAACGGCGCGCAAAGACAGCGCCGAAATGGGCGCGACGGCGGATTGGGGCAGGAATTGTCGCCCTGTTACGGGCGCTTGCGGCGATCGCCTGATAGCCGAGACCGGTGAGGCGGGTCGCTGGCGGAGGGAGAGGGATTCGAACCCTCGAAGGACGTCACCGCCCTTAACGGTTTTCGAGACCGCCCCATTCAACCGCTCTGGCATCCCTCCGCGGGCGCGGGGGGATGAGCGTGGGCGGGGCCCCCTGCGCGAGCGGCGGAAACTAGCGGAGAGAGGCGCCGGGCGCAAGCGTCCGACGCCCCAAAAACAGCGCGGTCCAGCCTATTCCGCGGCCTGCTTGATCAGGGTCGCCGCGTAGGTTTCCCGGCGGATCAGGTTCGCCTCGAACTCCTCCGGGAAGACGTCCGCGACCGAGCCCTCCACGACCTCGCTGGCGAGCAGCGCGTCGGCCCAGGCCTTGCAGCGCGGGAAGTCATCGAGGATGCCGGTCTTCAGGATGGCGTCCGCCATCAGGAAGCGCTGGAAGAAGGGCGCGTAGGCCGCATCCACGAGGCAGAGCCGGTCGCCGCCGAAATAGGGGCCGTCCTCCGCGTCGTTCTCCAGCGCATATTCCATCCGGTCGAGACGCTTTCGCGCCATCTCGTGGCCCGCGTCGGAATCCGCCTTGGTCTTGGCGTAGTAGACGCCGGAGAGGCCGGAAGAGAAGTCCGGCACGAAGTCCGTCCAGGCCCGGTGGCGCGCCCGCGTCATCGGATCGGCCGGGTGCAGCCGGGGCTCCACCGTCTCGTCGAGATACTCGGCGATGGCGTTCGATTCGAACAGCGGCTCGTCGTCGACCAGCAGCACGGGCACCTTGCCGTGCGGCGAAATCTTCAGGAACCAGTCCGGCTTGTCGCGGAGATTGATGTAGGTGGTCTGGAAGTCGACCGACTTGGCGCGGAGGGCGATCACGGCCCTTTGCACCCACGGTCAGGTATATGAACTGATGAGATGCAGCTTCGGCATCCGTCGTCCTCCCGCTGGGTTCATGGCCGAACCTAGCATGGTTCGGGCGCCCGGCGCGACTTGTGCCGTCCGACTCGGCGCGCCAAGCTTGACGAAATGCAGCGGGGGAGGACGGCCATGGACGACAATCGGGACGCCGAAAGGGTCGCCCAGAAAGGCGTCTTCGACGCCGGGCGCGCGATTGTCCGCCCGACGCGGGGCGGGCTCGGCGTCGCGCGGGAGACCGCGCGCGAGATCCCGGTCTTCGCCGAGGCGGACGTGC
>MRWG01002172.1_pt1 | contig 10466 bp, 9 predicted proteins | sample 1013341 | NCBI WGS metagenome assembly MRWG01 (sample SAMN06117577, study PRJNA244670) | biofilm metagenome | biome: Water; feature: Cathode Biofilm; material: Biofilm; isolation source: microbial consortium enriched at the cathode of a solar microbial fuel cell | place: USA: District of Columbia ...
GGATTTGGGCGGTCGTCTCATAGCCGTCCATCCCGGGCATGGATACGTCCATCAGGATCGCCCGCGGCCGCAGTCGTCGATAGGCCGCGATCGCCTCGAAGCCGTCGACGACCGTGGCGTTCGGCATATCAAGGGCGCTCAGAACCGAGGCGGCGACCTGCCGGTTGACGACATTGTCATCGACGACAAGCGTCAGGAAGTGCGGCTGGGCGTTCTCGGCGTTCACGCCCGTCTCGGCCGGCGTCGCACTGGGCGATTCCGCGTCAGGCCCATGCGCCAGGCCCAGCACCGACGCGATCCGGTCGTAAAGCTCCGAGGAGGCGACGGGCTTGGTCAGCGCCGCGTCGGGCATGAAGCCCGGCGTGGCTTCTTGCGACAGGGCCAGATCCATCGACGACAGCAAAATCACCGGCGTCCGGGCGATCTCCCGGATTCCGCGGATCGCCGAAATCGTCTCCGGCCCGCTCATCCCCGGCATGTGATGGTCGATGATGACGAGGTCGAACGGTCGGCCGCGCTTCTCCGCGGCGATCATCTTGCGCAAGGCTTCCCGGCCGGAGCCGACCGCGCTCTCCTCGATCCGCCAGGAATCGAGCAGCTCGTGCAAAATAAGCCGGTTCGTTTCGTTGTCGTCGACGACGAGAATCCGCTTGCCGGCGACATCGACGGCGGGCGACGGCTCTGCATCCGCGTCCTCCGCGACCTCCAGGGGAATTTCGAACCAGAAGGTCGATCCGGCGTGCTTGATCGATTCAACGCCGATCTCGCCGTCCATCAGTTCCACCAGCCCTTTGCAAATCGCCAGCCCAAGGCCGGCGCCTTCGTGGGTGCGTGCATAGGAGCCGTCGACCTGCGTGAAGACCTCGAAGACCTGGTTCACCACGTCAGCGGGAATGCCGCAGCCCGTATCGCGCACCTCGACGCGCAGGCGCTGCGGCGCATCGGCGCCGGTCGCCGCGGCGCGCTTGAGTTCGATGACGATCTGGCCGGCGTCCGTGAACTTGATGGCGTTGGCGGCCAGATTGACCACGACCTGTTTGGCTCGCGCGAAGTCGCCAACGACGGTCTTCGGCAGGTCCGGCTCCACCCGAACGAGAAGCTCGACGCCCTTCTTGGCGGCCGCCGCGGCCAGCATCTTGCCGGGCTGCTGCGCAATCTGGCGGAGCTGGAAAGTCTGACGCTCCAGCTCGAAGCGGCCGGCGTCGATCCGCGAGAAATCGAGGATGTCGTTGATGATGGAAAGAAGCGACTGCCCCGAAGCCTGGATTGTCCCGACGAACATCTGCTGTTGATCGTCGAGCCTGGTCCCGGCCAGCAGCTCGGACATCGCGATCACGCCGTTCATTGGCGTGCGGATTTCATGCGACATGCGCGCCAGGAACTCGGACTTGGCGCGCACGCCGGCCTCAGCGTCGACGCGCGACTTCCGCAAGCCGTCCTGGATCGCCACGATCTCACGCTCGGCCGGGGCGAGCACGCGCCAGCGCGCGACCAAAATCGCAAGGGCGACGAGACCCGCCATGACGAAAATGATGATGACCGGCGCGCGCGCCGATTGGCGCCCGAGCTTTTCGAGCGCTGTTTTCAGTTCGACCATCTGCCCGCGCACGAGGTAATCCGATACCTGCGCCATCGCTCGCGACGATGCTTGCAACTCGTCAACCGATGGCCGCTCGGTCAGAAACGCCGGCGCTGCGGCCAGAATGAACCACGCGACGCTCGTCTCCAGAGGCGGTTCGTTCGTCTCAATCCGTCCTTCCGACTCCCAAAGCCGTTCAAGGGTCTCGGGCATGTCGGCGTCGGCGATCGCCATTTGCGCGCGAGAGATAAAGGGATTGATCATGAGCCGGTCGAAAATCTCACGGACCTCGCTCGGTGCGTCGCCCGGCCTTGCTCTTTCCTCCGACAGGTGATGGCCGTCAGCGTCTGCGGAGCGCAGCGCGCCGTAGTAGGTCAACAAATTGATGAAGCCTTGCCGCGCGACGGCGACGTGCGCCGCGTAATTCTCCGGGATCAGCGACGCCTTGTAGGTTTCCGCTTCGACGGTATGGATCGCCTCGCTCAGCCGGTCGAAGATTTCGGCATAGGCGCCGGCGACGTCATTGTCGCGGAAGAAGATCAGCGCGCCGCAACTCAACAGGGCCAATGGAACGAGCACGGTCAGCGCCGCCGCCCAGAAGCGTCGTCTCAGAAAACGGGCGATCGCGGCGCCGTCCTTCGTAAGCAATCCGTCCTGAATCATCGGAATTCGCCCCTGGGCGGAGGTCCGCCGAAGAGCGCTGGCGAACAAATTTCCGAGACCGTATGGCGCAATTGGCTTAACAAGCCGTGAGTTTGGCCAAATGGCGGTCGATGACCGGCGCGGCCGATTGTCCGTCACCCCTGCCCGGGCGCGATTCCAAGCGGCGTATGCGCCTGCTAGCATTCGTCGGCGCTGCGTCTGACGGCGGCCAATAAAGAATGATGGAGGAAGCGTTACATGGGTTTGCTCGACGGCCACTTGGCCTTCGTGACAGGGGGCGGGTCCGGCATCGGCCAGGGCATCGCCGAAGGCTACGCGAGGGAAGGCGCCGCGGTCATTGCGGCGGACGTCAATCTCGCCGGCGCGGAAGAGACGGTCCGACGCATCGAAGCGGCCGGCGGCAAGGCGTTCGCCAGGAAACTCGACGTCACCGACCTCCAGGGCGTACAATCGGTCGCGCGGGAGGTGGAAGCCGCGCACGGGCCGATCTCCATCCTCGTCAACAACGCCGGCATCGTCCGCCGCGCGACCATCGACAGCCAGACAGCGATCGACGACTGGAACGACACGGTCGCGGTCAACATCACCGGCCTCTTCAACTGCGTGCATTCCTTCCAGGACCAGTTGAAGGCGCGGAAGGGCCGGGTCATCAACATCGGCTCGATCCAGTCTTTCGTGCACACGCCGAACTCCGTCGCCTACACGACGTCGAAGGGCGCGGTGAAGAACTTCACGGTCGGCATGGCGGCGGAGTTGGCGCCCCATGGCGTGCGCGTGAACGCCATTGGCCCCGGCCTGATCTTCACGCCGCTGAACGAGCGCGGCATCCAGCAGAACCCGGAGATGCTGGAGCGCTTCATGCGGCACATTCCGATGGGCCGCCCCGGCACGCCCGCGGACATCGTCGGCCCTGCGATCTTCCTCGCGTCCGACCTATCGCAATATGTGACCGGCGTTCTGATCCCGTCCGACGGCGGTTACCTGACGGTCTAGACGCGGGCCGTGCGCGCGCTCGCGTGGCTCGGCCGCCAGGGGGCGGCGGCGCTGGCCGTCATGGTCGTCGTCGGCATCCTGGCGCCGCCGCTCGGCGCGCTGCTCCGGCCCTATGTCCGGGAAGCCGTCTTCGTCCTCCTGGCGCTCGCCTTCCTTCGAACGGATGTCGCGGCGCTGGGCGCCCTTGCCCGACGGCCCTGGCTGCCGCTCGCGGCAGTCGTCTGGACCATGCTGGCGACGCCGGCGATCGCGCTCGCCGGCCTTGCCCTCGTCGCAGCGCCGCCGGACCTGGCGCTCGCGCTGCTGCTGCAGTGCCTGTCGATGCCGATGATGGCGGCGCCGGCGATCGCGGCGTTGATCGGCCTCGACGCGACGCTCGTGCTGGCCGGACTGATCGGGGCGAGCGTTCTGATGCCCACGTCGACGCCGCTGATCCTGGCGTGGACCGGCGCGCCCTTCGACCTGCCGGCGGCCACGCTCGCGATCATGCTCGCCGGCATGTTGGCGGGTTCGGCGGCGTTGGGCTTCGGCCTTCGCGCCGTGGTCGGGCGGAAGCGCATACTCCGGCATGGGGAAGCGCTCGACGGGCTGAACGTGATCGCGCTCTTCGTCTTTGTGGCCTCGGTCATGGGCGACGTCGGCCCGAACCTGCTCGCGGCGCCGGGCCAGACGCTATGGCTCGCGGCGCTCGGTTTCGCGATGAACCTGGCATTGCTGATCGCAAGCTGGGCCGTCTTTCGATTGGCGGCCGGCCGGCGGGACGCGCTCGCGGTCGGCGTCATGGCGTCCCAGCGCAATCTCGGCCTGATGCTGGCGGTCGGCGGCGCCGCGTTGCCGGAAACCGTCTGGCTCTATTTCGCCCTCAGCCAGATCCCGATCTACCTGGCGCCGCTCATCCTGAAGCCGATCGCCCGGCGCATCCGTTAGCGGCGGCCATGGCCACGCGCGGCCTTCGAGGCCATATTGGGCCGAGACAGGCATCGGAACTTCGGAGCCGGATCGACCCCATGCGCGCCCTCGCCCTTTTTGCGCTCGCCATCGGCCTTGCCGGCTGCATGGCGGGCACGCCCTACAAGCCGGCCGACGATCGCTACGGCTTTCGCGAAACCAAGATCGAGGATGACCGCTATCGCGTGACCTTTGCGGGCAACAACAGCACATCGCGCGAGACGGTGGAGACCTATCTGCTCTACCGGGCGGCAGAACTCACTGTGGACAACGGCGCCGACTATTTCCGGATCGCCGACCGCGACACCGAAGCGAAGACGGAGTATTTCGGCAGCGGCGTCGCAGGCTCCACGCTGCTCTTCCGCCGCTCGCACCAGACGTTCGGCGGCTACACGCGCGGCTTCGCCTATGGCCTCTACCCGGTCTATCCCGCGACGCCGGCGACGGCGGTTCCGGCGACCCAGTACAAGGCCTTCGCCGACGTCATCCTGTTGTCCGGCGAAAAGCCGGAAGGCGACGCCACCGCCTACGACGCCGCCGAGGTCCTGAAGAATCTGGGGCCCAAGATCCAGCGCCCGAAACCGGAAAAGAACTGACCGCTCAGGCCAATTCGTCCGGGGGCAATGGGCGCCGGAGCAGGTCGGCGGCCGCCGCCAGAACCGCCGTCCGGCCGGCGAGGACGTCGTCGACGGCGTCAATCAGCGGCGTCTCGACGCCGAGCCTGTCGGCGAGCGACCGGGCCGCCGCCGCCGTCTGCACGCCTTCGGAGACCGACTGGCGGCCGGCCAGTATGTCCGCCAATGCCTGCCCCTCCCCCAGCGCTATGCCGAGGCTGTAGTTGCGCGACTGGCGGCCGGAGCAGGTCAACATCAGATCGCCGACGCCGGCGAGGCCCATCAGCGTCTCCCGGTCGGCGCCCATGGCGACGGCGATGCGGGCCATTTCGGCGAGGCCGCGCGTCGCGACCGCGGCCCGGGCGTTTTCGCCGAGCCCGGCGCCTTCGACGACGCCGGCGGCGATCGCCATGACGTTCTTGAGCGCGCCGCCGAGCGCGACGCCGGTCAGGTCGCCGCTCGGGTAGAGGCGAAAGGCGAGGCCCGCCAGGTCCTCCGCCAGCGCCTGCGCCCGTTCGACCGTAGGCCCGGCGAGCGTCGCGGCCGCCGGAAGACCGCGCGCGACCTCCGCGGCGAAGTTCGGGCCGGACAGCATGAAGACCTCCGCCGCCGGCGCCGCCTCGGCGGCGACCGCCGGCATCAAGAGGCCGGTTCGCTGCTCGACGCCCTTGCAGCAGAGCACGAGCGCCGTCTCAGGACCAAGTTCGCCGAGCACGGTCCGGAGCGCCTGCGCCGGCGTCACCGCGAGCACGACCGGACTCGACCGGCATTGCGCCAGGTCGTCGGTCACCTCGACCGCATCCGGCAGGCGGATGTCGTCCGGAAGATAGGGCGCGAGGACGCGGGTCCGCTGGATCTCCGCCGCCCGCTCCGGCCGACGCGCCCACAACAGGACGCGGCGCCCGGCGGCCGCTTCCGCCATGGCGAGCGCCGCGCCCCAGGCGCCGGCGCCCAGCACGGCGATGTCGGCGGCCGCCATGGCCGGCGCGCGCTACGCGTTGCCGACGGCGTTCTTGCCGGCGGACGCGCCCGAGATCTTGCCGAAGACGGCGCCCGCCATCAGCCCGGTGCCGCCGGGGTAGTTCATGTAGAACAGCCCGCCGGTCAGCTCGCCCGCGGCGTAGAGGCCCTTGATCGGCTCGTCGGAGGAATCGAGCACCGCGCCCGTCTCCGGGCTGATCTTCAGGCCGCCGAAGGTGAACGTCAGGCCGCAGGTCGTCTGATAGGCTTCATAGGGCGGCTCGTCGAGCGTGTTCGCCCAGTTGGTCTTGTCGACCGGCAAGCCGACCGTGCGGCGGCCGTCCTTGACGTTCGGATCGAACTTGATGTCGGTCTGAACGGCGGCGTTGTAGGCCTTGATCTCCTTCAGGAAACCTTCGGCGTTCACGCCCTCCATCTTCTCAGCCAGTTCCTCCAGCGTGTCGGCGCGCACCTTGGTCACCTGACGGATGCGATACTCGTCGCGGAGCATCGGGATGATCTTCGAATCGAAGACCTGCCAGGCCATCTGGTTCGGCTGCTCCAGGATCTTCCGGCCGTAGCTGGCATAGGTGTAGTTCCGGAAGTCGTAGCCTTCGTCGACGAAGCGCTTGCCCTCGGCGTTGATCATCAGGCCCCAGGGATAGCTGTGCTTCTGGAAGTTGTCGCCGACGTGGATGTCGCCGAACTCCGGCGCGTTGTAATCCCAGCCGACCGCGTGGCAGCCCGACCAGTTGCCGTGCGGACGGGCGCCCGCCTCCATCGCCATCTTGATGCCGTCGCCCATGTTGTAGCGGGTGCCGCGCACCTTCGCGAGGTCCCAGCCCGGGCCTAGATAGCGCGTGCGCCACTCGGCGTTGGATTCGAAGCCGCCGCAGGCCAGCACGACGGACTTGCACATGATCTTGTAGGTCTTGCCGGACTGCTTGACCTTGATGCCGTGGATGCCGTCGTCGTCGTGGATCAACTCGAGCCCGCGGGCGTGGTAGCGGACTTCAATGCCGTCCTTCTCCGCGCGCTCGTGCAGCGCGTCGACCAGGCCGGGGCCGCCGCCCCAGGCGGAGACGACGAGGCCGCCCCAGAAGACGAAGCGGCCATCGATCTTGTAGGCCTGCTTGCCGTAGATCGGCAGGAACCGGATGCCCTTGCCGCGCATCCAGTGCATGGTCTCCAGCGACTTGGTGACCAGCGCCTCGCACATGTCGGGATCGGTGCGGTACTCGGTCAGCCGGCCCATGTCGTCATAGAACTGGTCTTCGGTATAGGTGCCGAAGTCGCTGATCGAAATCTCGTCGTCCGAAAGATCCGGGCAGAGCGCGACGATATCGTCCTTGCCGTTGAAGACCGTGCGGATATTGCCGGCGGTGTAGGCGGAGTTGCCGCCCCGGTTCTCGGGGTCGGCCCATTCCAGAACGATCACGCTGGCGCCGGATTCGCGGGCGGAAAGCGCCGCGCACATCGCGGCGTTGCCGGCGCCGACGACGACGACGTCCGTGCTCGTGTCCTGCATGGAAAGCTACCTCTCTGAAGCTGGATGTCTTGGGCTATAGGCCGAAGATAGCCGGTTCCGCCGTCGGCTCAAGCCGGTTTCGGGTCGCGATCGAGACGAACGATCTTTCCCTCGAGTTCCGGACCAGGCGCCGGGTAGCGCCGCGTGACGTCCGCATCGTGTCCCGGCACGATCAGGTCCGGCCGGAGCGCGCGGGCCTTGATCTTGCGGTAGCTCATGATCATCGCGCCCATGTCGTGGAAGACGGGGAACGGACGCTCGGACTCGAGCTCGCTGTAAATGTGCACAGCGTCCGAGGCGACGATGACCGGGCCGCGCGCCGTATCGACTTCCAGCGCAAGCTGGCCGGTTGTGTGGCCCGGCGCGATGAAGGAGCGGACGCCTGGAAAGACCGTGTCCTCGTCCGCAAGGAAGCGCATGCGATCCTCGTAGACGAACCCCACCAGCGTTTTCACGTCGCGTTTGCCGAAGCCGCCGCGCGTCGTCGGATGGGTCATCAGGGGGCCGGTGATCGACGCCATTTCCGTCGCGCCCATATGGAAACGCGCATTCGGGAAATCGCCGAGATTGCCGGTGTGGTCGTAATGCGCGTGGGTCACGATCACGTCTTCGATCGCCGCAGGATCGTACCCCAGCATGCGCACGCCATCGGCCGGATGAAACAGCGGCGTGTGGCCGACGCGCGCCGCCAACCCGGCGAAGAAACCCGTGTCGACCAGGATCGGCTTGCCTTCGGGCGTGACGATCAGCCAGCAGAAGAAATCCATGCCCTCGACGCGCACGTCCGGGTTCCCGCCGAACGCCATTTCGGCGTCGCTATGCCCGTCCGGATGCCATGCGTAGCGAATGGCGAACAGTTCATGCATCGGAACGGCCTTCTAATGATCGCTGCCGTGGAGGATCTTGCCCCGGAGCCCTGTCTCGTAGGCTTGGCCGGCCGGCGTCAGCGCAAGCCGCCCGCCGGGGCCATCCTCGATCAATCCCTTCCGCGCGAGCGCCTTGCGCACCGCCGGATTCTCGAGGCCGGTCGCATCGCGTCCCAGCACGACGCGCCGGCCGATATGGAAGTGGTCGCCATGGGCGTCGGGCAGCATGTGGATGACCTGGGCGCCGCTGTCCGGATCCTCGCTGGCGAACAGCGGCTGGCGGGCGATTTCCTGGAACAGGGTCAGCGTCTTCAGTTGCAAGGCATTGAGGCGGCTTGGATTGGGCGGCATGACGGACTCTTGCGCGGAAACGAGATCGTTACGATGGCGGCTGTCGGCGTTCGCCGCAACAGGCCGGCAGGCGCGGCGTTTGCGCGGCAAGTTGACGCAATTTCGATATTGATAATCATTCGCATTGCGAATGCGTCGCAATCGTGTTTCGCTGGTCATCCCGGCGCGCCACCGCGCCACAGTGAGGAGCGCGCGAATGTTCGCTCAAATACTGGGTCTCGATGGATTGTCCGCGCTCGCGCGCATGATCGACGGTCGCAACGACATGGCGGCCGACGACGCGAACGCGGCAGAAGGCGCGCGGAAGGCGACGCCTATAGTAAACGGAAATGAGGAGACACCGCCCCGATGAATTTTCTGACGCGCAGCGCCGCCGCCCTTGGCGCGCTTGCGACCCTTGGCGCCGCGACCACCGCGGCCGCCGCGGAGGTCAATGTCTATTCCTACCGCCAGCCCTTCCTGGTGGAGCCGCTGTTCAAGGCGTTCACGGAGGACACGGGCATTCAGGTGAACGTGCTGTTCGCCGAAAAAGGCCTGGTCGAGCGGCTTGAGGCGGAAGGCCGCAACACGCCCGGCGACGTCATCTTCACGGTCGATATCGGGCGTCTGAACGACGTGAAGGAAGCCGGCGTCACGCAGCCGGTCGAATCCGACGTTCTGGAAAGCCTCATTCCGGCCCAGTATCGCGATCCCGAAGGGCACTGGTTCGCGCTGACGACCCGCGTCCGCGTCATCTATGCGGCCAAGGACCGTGTGCCGGAATGGCAGTCCCTCACCTATGAGGACCTGGCCGATCCGAAGTACAAGGGCAAGGTCTGCACGCGCAGCGGCAAGCACTCCTACAGCATCGCCCTGATCGCATCGATGATCGCCCATCATGGCCGCGAAGGCGCCGCCGAATGGCTCAAGGGCGTCAAGGCGAACCTCGCGCGGCAGCCGCAAGGCAACGACCGCGCCCAGGTCAAGGCGATCAAGGACGGCATCTGCGATCTCGCGCTCGGCAACAACTACTACTACGGCGCGATGCTCAACAATGAGGACCAGAAGGCCTGGGCGGAGGCGGTCAACGTCGCGTTCCCGAACCAGGCGGGCCGCGGCGCGCACGTGAACATCTCCGGCGTCGCGCTGACCAAGCATGCGCCGCATAAGGCGGAGGCGATCAAGCTGATGGAATGGCTTGTCGGCCCGCATGCCCAGAAGATCTACGCGGAGCAGAACTTCGAGTATCCGGTCAGGGACGGCGTCGAATGGGCGCCCCTCCTGAAGGATCTCGGACAGTACAAGGCCGACGATCTGCCGATTTCGAAGATCGCCGACCTTCGCAAGGACGCCGCACAGCTTGTCGACGAGGTCGGTTTCGACGGGTAGTCAGTCCCCCCCGTTGTTCCCTTCCGGATACTCGTAGACGACGAAAGGCTTCGGCTTCGGCGCGAAGCGCGGCGACCCGGCGTCGGAAGCAGCTCCCCCTGCTTCCGGCGCCGCTTGCTTTTCGGCGACCGGGCGCGGACGCGCCGAATAGCCGTCCAACCCGGGCAATGGCTTCGGGGCGTAAATATCGTGCGTTGAAGCCATGAAGGTCTGCCAGATCCGCGCCGGCGGCCCGCCGCCCGTCAGGCCCTTCACCGGACTGTTGTCGTCGTTGCCGACCCAGACCCCGACGACGAGGTCGGCGGTATAGCCGACGAACCAGGCGTCGCGTCCGCCCTGGCTCGTCCCGGTCTTGCCTGCCGCATCCCGGCCGATATCCGCCGCCCGGCCCGAACCCCAGGCGATCGTCGCGCCCAGCATGTCGTTCATCCGCTGCACGACGTCGGTCGCAATGACCTGGTTCGACGCAAAGGTCGGCTTGTAGAGCACGTTGCCGCCGCGATCCCGCACCTCGACCACGCCATGCGGCGGCGTGAAGCGCCCCCCGGCGGCCAGCGCGGCATAGGCGCCCGTCACCTCAAGCAGCGAGGCCGCGC
>MRWG01002173.1_pt1 | contig 10460 bp, 10 predicted proteins | sample 1013341 | NCBI WGS metagenome assembly MRWG01 (sample SAMN06117577, study PRJNA244670) | biofilm metagenome | biome: Water; feature: Cathode Biofilm; material: Biofilm; isolation source: microbial consortium enriched at the cathode of a solar microbial fuel cell | place: USA: District of Columbia ...
CCGCCGACGACGAACAGCGTCAGGGCGTTGTGGCGATCGACGAGTCGACGGAGGAGGAGGGCCGGCGCAGGCCGTTCCGATTCATCGACATTCTCGACGAAGCGCGAGAAATTTGGGCCCGGCCTGTCGGCGGTGAACAGCGTGAAGCCCGCGCCATCGGCCTCCGCCTCGAGGTCGAGCCAGAGCGTGGCCTCCGGATGTGGCCCATAGCGGATCTCGTCCGGGAAGGGGCGCCAGGGCTGCGTATGCAGGGTCGTGTAGTGCAGCAGCTTGGACTGGCCTGCCGTGTATTCCTGGTCGCGGGCGTTCCATTCCGACGGCAGGCGGCCCCAAAGCCCGCGCTCGGCGGCCCGCGCCCGAAACGCGGCGTGCTGACGCCGGCCCGAGCGCGCAAGGTCGACCGGCCAGACATCCGCCATCCGCGCGCAGTCGATCAGCATGACGGATGTGTCGAGTCCGTCGAGAGAGAGCGCGCCCGCCTCCGCCATCGGCATGTCGAAGAGATCGGCCGCATCCGCGAGATAGATCTGATCGACGTCGTTGTAAATGGCGCGGCCCTCCAAGCCCGCGAGAGCGGGAATCGCGTAGCGGTAGTTCGTGAAGCCTGTCTGCCAGAAACGCCTGTCGAAGCCCTTCAGGTCCTTCATCAGATGAATTTCGTAGGCGAGGTCGTGCCGCCGATGCTTCAGGATCGACCAGGCCAGCACGCGTTCCGCCCGCGCCTGGAGGGGTTCGGTGCCGATGAAGATGCGGACCGGCGGCGCCGCCGCGGCCGCGGACTTGGCCGGAAAGGACGCGACGGCGGGTCGGTCGCGGACTCCCGGCGGCCGGCCGGCCACGAGACGCCGCAGATAGGCGGGCCGCCGCTTGCCGGCGCCGGTCTTGAAGGCGGGGTCGCGCGGCGGGGGCGGCGGGGCGGTCATTCACGATCCAGATAGCAGTGGGGCCATGCGACTCGGCCGAACATAAGTACCGCAAAGGGTTAAGGCCAGTGGCCGCCCCGTCGCAGGCGCCGGTTCGTTCGATGGCCGATTGATCTTTCGGCCGAATTGCGACGTAGAGTGACCTGAACGACCAGCCTGGGAGAGCCGTTATGCCGTTGCGTCCCGCCAGTCGCTACCTCGTCTCCGCCATTTTCGCAGCTCTGATCGCCTTCGGCGGCGTCGCCCGCGCCGACGACGCCGCCGACATCCGCGCGGTCATCGAAAGCCAGACGGCCGCGCTTTCCGCGGGCGACGCAAAGCGCGCGTTCGGCTACGCGACGCCGAACATCCAGTCGCGCTTCGGCTCGTCGGCGGTGTTCATGCATATGGTCGAGCAGGGCTACAGCGCCCTGATCCGGCCGACGGTGTTCGAGGTCGAGGACGTCGAGACGCGTGGCGACCGGGCCGCCGCCCGGGCCTTCCTCGTCGCCGGGGACGGCCGCGTCTACCGCGCCGTATATCCGCTCGCGCGCCAGCCGAACGGCGAATGGCGCATCGACGGCTGCTTCCTGACGCCGGCCGAAGACAAGGCCGCCTGAGGATTCGCCCGTCGCGCCCCCGGACCCGCTTGTCCGGCGATCCATTCGGACGGTAGCCTATTCCCCGACAACAATGTTCGGGGGGACCCACATCATGGCGACCAAGGCGAGCAGCGGCGGGCCGCTCAACCTGCCGAGCCTTCAGGCTTTCTTTAATCCGGAAAGCGTCGCCATCATCGGCGCCTCGTCCAACCCGACCAAAATCGGCGGCCGGCCGATCGCGAACATGAAGATCGCCGGCTACAAGGGCCGGGTGCTGCCGATCAATCCGACCGCGCCGGAAATCCAGGGCCTCAAGTCCTATCCCGATCTCGCCAGCGTCGACGGCGCGGTCGACATGGCCATCATCGTCGTCCCGCAGGAGCGGGGCCTGGTCGAGCCGGCGGTCAAGGCCTGCATCGAAAAGGGCGTCAAGGCGGCGATCATCCTCTCCTCCGGCTTCGCAGAAATCGACAAGAAGGGCGCCCAGGCTCAGGCCCGCATCGCAGTCGTCGCGCGCGAGGCCGGGCTTCGTATCATGGGGCCCAATTGCATGGGCACCATGAACGCCAACACCGGCCTGATCGCGACATTCACAGCCGGCCTGACCGACCGGGGGCCCGACACCGGCGGCATCTCGATCGCCAGCCAGTCGGGCGCATTCGGCTCGCACTGCTTCAGCCTGGCGCGGGAACGCGGGCTCGGCCTCAATCTCTGGGCGACCATGGGCAATCAGGCGGACGTCGAGTTCTCCGACTGCCTGGCGTTCATGGCGGAAGACCCGAACACCCAGGTGGTGATGGGCTACATCGAGGGCATCCAGGACGCCGGCAAGTTCCAGGCCGCGCTCGCCCATGCCCAGGCGCAGAAGAAGCCGGTCGTGCTGATGAAGGTGGGCACGTCCGACGTCGGCTCCGCCGCCGCCGCCTCGCACACGGCGTCGCTGACCGGCTCCGACGCCGTCTTCGACGCGCTCCTGAAGCAGTATGACGTCTACCGCGCCAAGTCGATCGACGAGATGTTCGATGTCGCCTATGCCGCGAGCTTCGGCAAGTTCCCGGCAAAGCCGGATCTTGGCGTCATTACCGTGTCGGGCGGCGTCGGCGTGATCATGGCCGACGCGGCGGCGGACGCAGGTCTGGAGCTGCCGCCGCTGCCGAAGGCGACGCAGAAGCGGATGCGCCAGCTCGTGCCGTTCGCCGGCACGCGCAATCCGCTCGACGTCACCGCGCAGTTCATCAACGACACCAGCCTGATGAAGCCAATGTACGAGGCGCTGATGGACGACGGCGGTTACGGCGCTTCGATCTGTTTCGGCGCGACAGTCGGGCTCAACGCGGCGATCATGGAGAAGATCACGCCGCAGCTCGTCGAGATCGGCGCGAAATACAAGGATCGGGCCATGGTCATGTCGATCCTGAACCGGCCGGAGACGCGCGCTTCGATCGAGGCGGCGGGCTTCATGGTCTTCGAGGACCCAAGCCGGGGCATCAATGCGATCGCGGCGCTGAACTTCTTCGGCAAGGCCTTCGCGGCCAAGGGCAAGCGTCGCGCGCCGCCGAAGCTGCCCAAAGGCGCGCCCAAGGTCGCGGCCGGCAAGGCGCTCAACGAGACCGAATCGAAGGCGATCCTGGCCGCGAACGGCGTGCCAATGGTCGACGAACGCGTGGTCTCTTCGGCGAGCGCGGCGGCGAAGGCGGCCGCGGAGATCGGTTTCCCCGTCGTCATGAAGATCGTCTCCGCCGACATCCTGCACAAGTCGGAGATCGGCGGCGTCATCCTGAACGTGGCCGACCGCAAGGCGGCCGACGCCTCCTACTAGACGCTGATGGAGCGGGCGAAAAAGCACGCGCCCAAGGCCAAGGTCGACGGCGTCATGGTCGCGCCGATGATCTCGGACGGCGTCGAGACAATCATGGGCGTCGTGCGCGATCCGGTTTTCGGGCCGACGGTGATGTTCGGGCTCGGCGGCATCTTCGTCGAAGTCCTGAAGGACGTCACCTTCCGCGTCGCGCCCTTCGGCGTCGACGTCGCCAAGGAGATGATCGGCGAGGTGAAGGGCCGCGCCATGCTCGACGGCGTGCGCGGCGCGCCGCCGGCCGACGTCGAGGCGCTCGCCAAGGCGCTCGCGCAGCTCTCCAGCTTCGCCGCCGCGAACGCGGACACGCTGGAGACGGTCGACGTGAACCCGTTCCTGGTCCGCCCTAAGGGCAAGGGCGCTGTGGCGGTCGACGCGCTCGTCATCGGCCAGGGCGCGGACGCCGGGGGGCATTGAGCGCCATGCCGGACGCCTTCGACCGCTTTCCCTACATCCCCTACGATAAGCGGCCGAAGCTGGAATGGCCGGGCGGCGCCCGCGTCGCGCTTTGGGTGCTGCCGAACATCGAGCACTACGAGTACGACCCGGCGATCCGGAACGTGCGCACCTCCTGGCCACGCATGCCGGCGCCGGACGTCTTGGGCTATGGTGTCCGCGACTACGGCAACCGGGTCGGCGTTTGGCGCATGTTCGACGTCTTCGACAAGCACCGGGTGCGCTGCACCGTCTCGCTCAATTTCGGCATCATCGAGCACTATCCCGACATCTGGGAAGCGATGGAGGCGCGCGGCTACGACTATGTCTGCCACGGCCTCTACAACAGCCGATACATGTGGGGCCTTGACGAGGCGCAGACCTACGCGGTCGTCTCGGACTGTGTCGAGACCTACCGGAAATTTTCCGGCCGTCAGTTGAACGGCTGGTTCGGCCCGGCGGTCAGCGGCACGGTCTGGACGGCGGAGGCCTGCGCCAAGCTCGGCATCGGCTTCACGACGGACTTCTATCACGACGACCAGCCGATGGCCGTAAAGACGAAGCACGGCGACCTCGTCTCGATCCCCTATTCGATGGACGTCAACGACGCCGTCGTCTACCGCTGGCACGCGGAGGGTGAGGAGTTCGCCCGCATGATGCGCGACATGTTCGACGTGCTCTATGCCGAGGGCGAGAAGAGCGGGACAGTCATGCCGCTCTGCCTGCATCCCTATCTCTACGGCCAGCCGCACCGTCTGAAATACCTGGACGAGACGCTGGCCTACATCCTGGGCCATGAGGGCGTGTGGCAGGCGACCGGGACCGAGATCATGGACTGGTGCCGGACCAACTGGCTGCCGAAGCTGAGCGCGGCATGAACCTTCCGCTGCGCTTCGGCGTCTTCGACCATCTGGACCAGAGCGGCGCGCCCCTGGAGGACGTCTATCGCGACCGGCTGGCGCTCATCGAGGAATACGACCGCGCCGGCTTCTACGCTTTCCATATCGCCGAGCATCACGGCTCGCCGCTCGGCCTCGCGCCGAGTCCGAGCGTCTTCCTCGCCGCCGTCGCGGCCCGGACGACGCGGCTCCGCTTCGGCCCGCTGGTCTACACCTTGCCGCTCTACGAACCGCTCCGCCTGATCGAAGAGATCGGCATGCTCGACCGGATGAGCGGCGGCCGGCTGGAGCTCGGCGTCGGCCGCGGCATCGTCGCGTTCGAGACGGCGTTCTTCGGCCTGACCCATCTGGACACGCCGCCGCGCTTCGAGGAGGCGCTCGACATCCTGCGCGCCGGCTTCGCCTCGAAACGGCTCGATTACGAGGGCCGCTTCTGGACCTATCGCAACGTGCCGATGGAGATCCCGCCGATCCAGAAGCCGCACCCGCCGCTCTGGTACGGCGTCGGACGCCCAGACCATGGCGGCTGGACGGCGGCCTGGGGCATGAACATCGTCGCGAACGGCCCGGCGGCCGCCAACCGGGAGATCTTCGAGGCATATCGCGACGCCGGCGGGCGGGAGGACGCCCGCATGGGCTTCGCCCGCCACCTCGTCATCGCCGAGAGCCGGGCGGAAGCGGAGCGTCTTGCAGCGCCGGCGTTCGAGCGCTGGCGCGCCAGCCTCGCCAAGCTCTGGCGCGACAACGGCGCCGACCCGTTCCGCTTCCCGCGCGACTATGCCGACGCGAAAGACCGCGGCGTCGCGATCGCCGGCACGCCCGAAGAGGTCGCGGACGAACTGGCCGCCCAGATCGAGACGTCGACCGCCAACTATTTCCTTTGCCGCTTCGCCTATGGCGACTTGCCGACCGAGGCCGCCCGCCGCTCCCTCGACCTCTTCGTCGAAAAGATCGCGCCGCGTTTCCCGGGCGCTTTGGCGGGATAAGGCGAGCGGCGCGGCCTACTCGAACGCGTCCACGTCGAAGCGGTGGCGGAGGCCGAAGACGAGGTAGGTTGAGCCGCCGGTGACGCCGTCGATCAGGCCGAAGATCCCGGAGCGGTGGTGCAGGCGGAAGAAGCCCGACCACTCAGGCGCGCCCGGCAGGCCGATTTCGATTTCGGGGTTGAACATGTTCAGCACCTTGGACCCCTGGTTGTCGTCGTCCTTGCGCCGCTCTGTCGGGGTGATCTTGGTAATGTAGGACGGGCCGATCGCCGCGCGCAGGCGCATCGGCAGACGGTCGCGCCAGGGAAAGCCGTCGAAGACGAACGTGATCGGCAAAGCGAACTCGACGCCGCCCTCGTCGAAGCGGCGGCCGAAATAGGCGCCGGCCTCAATCGAGAAGCCGTAGCCGATATCGACGATCTCGCGGCCGAAGGCGATGCCGCCGAGCTGCTCGGTCTCAAGGGTCGTCTTGTGCGTCTGAAAGATGATGTCGGTGAAATCGCCCGCGTTCAGCCGGCCATAGGACACCTCGACCTGCCACGGACCGGGGTCGGCTCGGCCGGGCCTGGTAGGGCCGGGCCGCGTCGAGGCGGTCTCGGGCGTCGGCGCGGCGGCGATCTCCAGCGGCGCCCGCAATGGCGCAGGCCTGTACGCTGTCGGCGGCTCCGCTGTCGGACGCGCGGTCAGCCCGTCGGACTTTGCGCGAACAGGCGTCGAGGGGGCAGCCAGAAGGACCGCCGCCAAACCGAAGATTGGAAGCAACGCAGTGCGCAAGAAGGCTGATGCTCTAGGCTGGGGAACGGAAGTCCCGGCCTATACAGGCCGCGCCGCTGTATGGGAAGACCGGCTGCTGGCTACTGGCTGGCCGGTCGCTTGGCCCGAATCGGGCACGGACGCACGACATCTGCGGCCGGATCGAACTCCGAACGATTCACATGCGCGAGGCTCTTGCCGTAAATGTGAAGCGAGAGCGTCGGCCGGTCGCCCAGGTTTTTGACGCTGTGGATGTCGTTCGGCATGAAGACGATCGTCTGACCGCGCGCGACGTCGGTTTCGTGATGGACGGCCAATTCAGCGTGTCCGGGCTTCGAGCCGTCGTCCTCGCGGCGCCAGATCGTATTCCGCTCCACGCCATCGAGGCCGACGACGCAGCCCCAGGTCTGGTGGTCGTGCGGCAGGACGCCCTTGCCAGGCGCCCAGACGATCGTTTCGACCAGCAGCGTATGGTCCGGTTCCTCGTGCAGCACGGTGATGCCGATGCCCTGCGCGGCGTCGACCTCGTAGAACTCGGGCCGAATCCAGTCGTCCGTTTCGGCAAGCCGCGCCGCCAGGGGCGCCACTTCCGGCAGAATGTCCTTCGGATCGTCATAACGCGCGCTCAGACGTCGCAGATCGGCCACCAGGGCGTCGACGGTGTAGGTCATGACGATCGTTCCGCTTTGGCATTGAGGCCGGACCCCAGAATGCGGGTCCGGCAGGTCCCGCGCAAGCCTTTGCGGCATTGCGCCTTCGGGCTGAGCGGGCTACGAATCGCGCGTCGAAAGCCTGACGAAGAGCAGGCGGTTACGGCTGGGGGCATTTGGGGAGGCTGCGACTTGAACGTACGCGCGCGCACGGACGGGCGATCGGCATGACCGCGTTGCTCGAGGTCCGCGACGTCGTGGTTCGCTTCGGCGGAATCGTGGCGCTCGACGGCGTCGGCTTCGACATTCCGCAAGGTCAGGTCGTCGGTCTGATTGGACCGAACGGCGCCGGCAAGACGACGCTTTTCAACTGCCTCTCCCGGCTCTACACGCCGAATTCGGGCGACATCCGCTTCAAGGGTCAATCGATCCTTGGCCTCGGCGCCGACAAGATCGCGCCGCTCGGGATCGGCCGGACATTCCAGAACCTGGCGCTGTTTCCGACGCTCTCCGTGTTGGACAACGTGATGATCGGCGGCCACTGCCGGACGTCGAGCGATTTCGTCTCGAACGCGATCCGCCTGCCCTGGGTCCGTCGCGAGGAAGCCGGCCTGATGGCCCGCGCGCGGGACCTGATTGCGTTCATGGATCTTGAGGAAGTGGCCCAGGAGCGCGTCGGCGGCCTGCCCTTCGGCTACCAGAAGCGGGTCGAAATGGCGCGCGCCCTGGCCTCAGAGCCCGAGCTTCTGCTGCTCGACGAGCCGGCCGGCGGTCTCAACCACGAAGAACTCGACCATCTGATGCAGCAGATCCGCCAGGTGCGCGACGAGCGCGGCGTGACGGTGCTGCTGGTGGAGCATCACATGAGCCTCGTGATGCAGGTCTCCGACAAGGTGGTCGCGATCGACTTCGGACGGAAGATCGCCGACGGCACGCCGGAGGAAGTGCAACGCGACCCCAAGGTCATCGAAGCCTATCTGGGAACGACGAATGAAGCTGCTCGAGGTTAAGGGCCTCAAGGCCTATTACCGCCAGACGCAGGCTCTGTTCGGCGTCGATTTCGAACTCGAAGAAGGCTCGATCACGACGGTCCTCGGCGCCAACGGCGCCGGCAAGACGACGACGCTGCGTGCGATCAGCCGCATGGTCCGGACCGAGGGCGAAATCCGTTTCGCCGGCCAGGACATCACCGGCCTCGCGTCGGAGAAGATCGCCCGGCTCGGCATTGCGCACGTCCCCGAAGGCCGCGGCACCTTCGTGCGCCAGTCGGTCGAGGAGAACCTGGATCTCGGCGCCTACACCCGCAAGGACAACGCCGGGATCGCCGAGGACAAGGAACGGGTCTACGAATATTTCCCGCGGCTGCGCGAACGGCGCCGCCAGCAGGCCGGCACGCTTTCCGGCGGCGAGCAGCAGATGCTGGCGATCGGCCGGGCGCTGATGCTGCGGCCGAAACTGATGCTTCTGGACGAGCCGTCGTTCGGCCTGGCGCCCCTGATCGTCCAGGAAATCTACGAGATCATGGCCCGCATCCGCGACCAGGAAGGCGCCTCGATGCTCTTGGTCGAGCAAAACGCCAACATCGCCCTCAACCTGGCCGACCACGCCTATCTCCTGGAGACGGGCAACGTGGTCATGAGCGGCGAGTCCTCCATAATCCGCGACGACGAAAACGTCCGTCGCGTCTATCTCGGCTACTAGCGGGGCGCGCGATGGACCTCTTTCTGCAATTGACGCTCGCCGGCCTGGCCATCGGCTCGGTTTACGCCTGCGTGGCGCTCGCCGTGGTGATGATCTACCAGGCGACCGACCACTTCAATTTCGCCCAGGGCGAAATGGCGATGTTCTCGACTTTCGTCGCGTGGGCCCTCTTTCAATATACCGGGTCGATCTGGCTCGCATTCATCCTCGCCGTCGGTTTGTCGTTCCTGGCGGGCATCGTCATCGAGCGTCTGATCGTGCGGCCGGTGGAGAGCGCGCCGGTCTTCAATCAGATCATCGTCTTCATCGGCCTCTTGATGATCTTCAACAATCTGGCCGGATGGTTCTGGGAGTACACGACGAAGACGCTGCCCAGCCTGTTCCCGGAAGACCTGCCGTTCCATTCCTCGCTGATCAGCAGCCACAATCTGGGCGTCATCGTCTTCACGCTGTTCATCCTCGGCATCGTCTTCGCCTTCTTCAAGTCCACCAAGGTCGGGCTTGCGATGAAGGCGGCCGCGGCCAACCCAGATTCCGCCAGGCTCGTCGGCGTCTCGGTGGGCTGGATGCTGGCGCTCGGCTGGGGTCTCGCGGCGGCGATCGGGGCCGTCGGCGGCGTGCTGGTCGCGCCGATCGTTTTCCTGGAGCCGAACATGATGTCCGGCGTGCTGCTCTACGGGTTCGCGGGCGCGCTGCTCGGCGGGGTCGGCAGTCCCGGCGGCGCGGTCGCCGGCGGCCTGATCGTCGGCGTGCTGGAGAATTGGGCGCGCCAATATGTTCCGGGCGGCAGCGAGCTCGGCCTGACCTTCGCGCTGATCCTCATCATCAGCGTCCTGATGTTCAAGCCGGCCGGGCTGTTCGGCCGTATCGTCGTGAAGCGGGTGTGACCGATGGCCGACCGTCCCAACGCCCTGACGCCGGGCCTCGTCCTCGCCTTCGCCGCCATGTTCGCCGTCGGCTGCCTGGTGCCGTTCGTCGCGTCCGACTACACCGTCTTCCAGGTGACGACGGCGCTGTCGTTCGGCATCGCCATGCTCGGGCTGAACATCCTGACCGGCTACAACGGCCAGTTCTCGATCGGCCACAGCGCGTTCTTCGCCGTCGGGGCCTACGGCGCCGCAATTCTGATCAGCCAGTTCGGCTGGCACGCCTATGCGACGCTGCCGGTCGTCGCGCTGATCAGCTTCGCGATGGGCTTTCTGTTCGGTTTTCCCGCGCTGCGGCTCGAAGGGCTCTACCTCGCGCTCGCGACCTTCGCGCTCGCCGTCGCGACGCCGCAGATCCTGAAAGTCGACGCCCTGGAGCACTGGACCGGCGGCGTGCAAGGCCTGTTCTTCGACAAGCCCGACCCGCTGGCGCCGGGCCTGAACGTCGACCAGTCGCTCTTCTACGTCATCTGGGTCGCCATGACGCTCCTGATGGCGGTGACCTGGGCGCTGCTGCGCAGCCGCTCCGGCCGCGCCATCATGGCCATTCGCGACAACCCGATCGCGGCGAGCACGATGGGCGTCAACCTGCCGCTCTATAAGACCGCGACCTTCGGCATCAGCGCCATGTTCGCCGGCATCGGCGGGGCGTTCTTCGCGCTCGCCAACGCCTTCGTCTCGCCAGACACCTTCAATTTCTTCATCGCGGTGTACCTGCTGGTCGGCTCGGTGGTCGGCGGCATCGTTTCGA
>MRWG01002174.1_pt1 | contig 10458 bp, 5 predicted proteins | sample 1013341 | NCBI WGS metagenome assembly MRWG01 (sample SAMN06117577, study PRJNA244670) | biofilm metagenome | biome: Water; feature: Cathode Biofilm; material: Biofilm; isolation source: microbial consortium enriched at the cathode of a solar microbial fuel cell | place: USA: District of Columbia ...
AGCTGGCGATGAAGGACAGCCGTTTTGTCGTCTGGGGCGCGGAACTGCCCGAGCAGGCCTATTGCTCGATCGGCAGCGACAATCCACGCGGCGGGTGGCGGGCGACGGCGCATCTTACCCGGCTCGGGCGGGACAAGATCCTGTTCCTTGGCGATACCGAAGCGCCCGAAGCCATGCAACGTTACAAGGGCTATCTCGAAGCGCTGGACCAGGCCGGTATCGAGGCGCGGCCCGACTGGTACCTGCCGGTCCATTTCGAGGTCGAGTCCGCAGAAGCGGCCGTTCACAGCCTGATCGAGCGGGGCATGGATTTTAACGGGATCGTCGCGGCCAGCGACCTCATCGCGCTGGGTGCCATCCGCGCCATCGAGGCCTCGGGACGGCGCGTACCGCAAGACGTATCGGTGGTGGGATACGACAACGTTCCTTTTAGCCGGCTCACGCGCCCGGCGCTGACGACCATCTCTCAGGACACAGTAAAATCCGGCCGTTTGCTGGTCTCGAAACTGATCGACTCACAAGGCGGATCGCGCCGCTCCGAACGCTCGCCGACCGAGCTGATCGTACGCGAGTCCTGCGGCGCCTGACGCGGACACGGCCCCGGCGCGATACCCGCAGCAACGGCGCATCGAGATTGGCAAGAAACCTGATGCTGTGGCACACTTGCCTTCGATATAAAGCTAGCTTGTCCGGGAATCGCCATGTCGAATGCATCGATCCTGCTGTCAGAATTGAAGCCGCTGCTTGACGCCGCGTCGGAGAAGGGAATCGACCTACGGGGCCTGTCAGACGGGGTGGACGGGCGCATTCCGATTGCTGACTATTTCCGCATCCAGCGCGACATCGCCGTCGCCTCCGACGACCTGACAGCCGTGCTGTCCAAACGCAAGCTGACCTTCAAGACCGGTCACTTCCTGGTCGCCCAGATGCAGCAGGCCACCTCCCTGCTTTCGGCCGTCGAAGTGTTGATCGAACACATCAACATGATGCATGGCGACAATTACAACTCGCTGCGTTTTAGCGACGACCGGGTCTGCCTCGTCATCGACGATGAAAGCTTTCCATACCTGTCCGACGACGATCCGGATTTCGTGCAGCTGATCGGCGATTGCCTGCTGATCAAGATTCACAGCCTTCTCGACAGCCTCACGAATGGCGTTGCCGAAGCCGCGCTCCGGCGTGTCCGGCTGAAACGCAAGCGCGGGGACGCGATGCGTCCCCAGAACCGTTTCTGGTCGGTTCCGATCGACTATGGCAGCCATGCCTATGAGCTTTCGTTCGACTATGACATGGCGTGCCGTCCCATCCAGATTCGTGGCCAGGTAGATCTCAGCGCCGACGGCATATTCTCGCGCGTGATCAGCTATCTGGAAGCCCGTGAAACCAATAGCGCCATGCGCAGCGTCACGACCCGCACCATGGACCTCATCGATGACGGTATCACCCGCCAGGCCGACGTCGCCCGCCGGCTCGACATGAGCGTGGCGACCCTCCGCCGCCGCCTCTCCGAAGAGGGCAGCCACTTCCGCCAGCTGCTCCTGACCGCCCGTTTAAGGCGGGCCGAAGCGATGCTGAGGCGTGGCTGTTCTGTCGCGCGGACAACCGAAGAACTCGAATACTCAGACATCCGCGCCTTCAACCGCGCCTTCAAGCGCTGGAAAGGCCAGACACCGGCCGCTTTCGCGCAGGCTTGCCAATCCTGATCACATCCGCGTGAGCGAAAGTGTTCACTCCGCTTGACGGCTGATGTCGTTGGCAGATGGCCATCATCAAGTGAGTTTCTCCCGCATAGGGCGCAGTTCGCGTCATTCATGAGACGGCGCCTCAGACGCCGATGGGAGGAACTACATGAAAGCTTACACCCTGAATCCGTTTCGTCTTGGCCTGGTATCGGCCATCGCCCTGACGGCTGGCTTTGGCGCCAGCGCGCAGGACGCCACCGCCGAAGACGATGCCGGCGCAGAAACCCAGCGCCGTTTTACAGCCGTGAAGGTCACCGCCCAGCGCCGCGAGGAAAACCTCGTCGATGTTCCGCTGTCGGTTTCGGCCTTTGACGGGGATCTGCTGGCCGATCTCGGCGTGGCCGACCTCACCGAGATCGCCAAGATCACGCCAAACGTCACGCTGGAAGTCTCGCGCGGCACCAATACCACGCTCAGCGCCTTCATTCGCGGCGTCGGCCAGCAGGATCCGGTCGCCGGCTTCGAAGCGGGCGTCGGCATCTATGTCGACGATGTGTACCTCAACCGGCCGCAGGGCGCGGTTCTCGATGTCTATGACGTGGAACGGGTGGAAGTCCTTCGCGGGCCGCAAGGCACGCTATACGGCCGAAACACGATTGGCGGCGCCGTCAAATATGTCACGCGCGGCCTGACCGATGAGCCTACCTATGAAGTCAATCTCAAGGCCGGCAGCTACAATCAGCTGGATGGCGTGATCACCACCTCGCTGCCCGTCACAGACAGTTTCCGCGTGGGCGCCGCTGTCGCGAGCTTCAACCGCGATGGCTTCGGCGAAAACATCATCACCGGCGAGGAGAACTACAACAAGAAGCTGTTCGGAGCCCGCCTCTCGGCAGAAGTTGATGTCAGCGACAGCTTCCAGCTGCGCGCCGCAGCCGACTATTCACTCGACAAGTCAAATGCCCGCCAGGGGCACCGGCTGCTCGACGACCAGTTTCCGCCCTTCACCTACCCCGTTCTCGGCGATGTCTTCGACACGCGCGCCGGGCTGGACGTGATCGAACAGCGCGTGGAAGCCTATGGCGGTTCGCTGGTCGCCGAATTCGACGTGAATGATCAGTGGACGATCAAGAATATCCTCGCCTACCGCGAAGACGAGAGCACCTCGCCGATCGATTTCGACTCGCTTCCCGAAGCCGATTTGGACGTTCCGGCGATTTACGAGAATGATCAGTTCTCGGAAGAACTTCAATTCCTCTATTCCGGCGACCGGCTCGAAGGCCTCATTGGCTTTTACTATCTCGACGCCAATGCATCGACCGTGTTCGACGTGCTGCTAGCCACGACGGGCGACCTGCTGAACCTGCCCGGCCTCAACGCCCAGACATTCGGTGATGTTGGGACCGAAACATGGTCGATCTTCGGCGACTTCACATACGATCTGACGGACAAGGTTTCCCTGTCTCTCGGGGGCCGCTACACTGAAGACACCCGTAAGTCTCAGGTCCTGCGGCGCACCTATATCGGTGGTTTCTCGGAATTCTTCGGTGGCGATCCGATCCTCATCGCGACGACGTCCGACTTTAATGGCGAAGCCGATTTCGACGATTTCAGCCCGCGCATTTCCGTGAGCTATCACCCCACGCCTGACATGAACCTTTATGCGACTTACTCGCAGGGTTTCAAAGGCGGCTCCTTCGACCCGCGCGGTCAGACCTCGGCTGCCCCTGACCTCGACCAGGACGGCACCGTTTCCGAACAGGAAATATTCACCTTCATGCAGTTCGACCCGGAAGAGGTCGACTCATACGAGGTCGGCTACAAGGCCAGCCAGCTTGACGGACGCGTGAACTACAGCCTGGCAGCCTTCTATTCGGACTATAAGGACGTTCAGGTTCCCGGCTCGATCGGTGTGGATACCGATGACGACGGTATCAACGACTCCTTCAGCGGCGTGACGACCAATGCCGGCGCCGCAACCATCTGGGGTGTCGAATTCGAAGGCACCGCCACGGTTGCCGAAGACATGGCAAGGTCGGGCGACCTGTTGAACCTCGGCTGGTCGGTCGGCTATCTCGACGCCCAGTATGACGAGTTCATCGATGCTTTCGGCAACAACGTCGCCGATCAGCGCGTCATTCAGAACACGCCGGACTGGACCGCCAACGGCCGCATCTCGTACGACACACCATTTGCTGGCGGCAACTTGCTGCTCAACACGCAGCTCTCCTATCGCGGCGACTCCAGTCAGTTCGAAGTGCCCGGGCCGCTCGACCAGGAAGCTTTCACGCTGTGGGATGCCAGCATCCGCTGGGAAACCGGTGATGGCCGCTGGGGCTTCAACCTGACTGGCAAGAACCTGACCGACGAGGAATACATCGTGGCGGGCTATGACTTCGTGACCATCGGCTCACCGCTCGGCCTTGAGGGCACGCTGACGGCCTTCTACGGCGATCCGCGTACAGTGACGGCAGGCGTCGATTACAAGTTCTAGGCTGCCTTTCCTCCCAAGGACATGTGCGGCATCGAAAGGTGCCGTGCATGTCCAAACCTGTGACGAATGGGCAGGACAATGAGCGACATCTTCTACAAATCGACTGATGGACTGGATCTGTATGCCAGGTCCTACGGCCCAGAGGACGCGCCGCTGACGGCCTTGTGCATGCATGGGCTGACCCGGAACCACAAGGATTTCGAGCCGATGATCGCGGCGCTGGGCGGGCCTTACCGCTTCATCGCAGTCGATGTGCGCGGGCGCGGACAGTCAGATCGCACCATGGACGCAGAGACCTACACGCCCATGGTCTATGCGAGGGACATGCTGACCCTTCTCGACCATCTCATGCTGCCGCGCGTGGCGCTCATCGGCACGTCCATGGGCGGGCTGATGGCGATGCTGATGGCCAAGTCCGCGCCGGACCGGTTCAGCGGTATCGTCCTCAACGATGTCGGTCCGGTTGTCGAGCGCGCGGGCCTTGAACGGATCGCGGCCTATGCAAGCGATCCCAAGCCGGTCGAAAGCTGGTGCGATGCGATTTCAAAGACAAAAGCGTCGCAAGGCGCCGCCTTCCCTGACTATGGCGATGAAGACTGGTCGGCCTTCGCAAAGCGGACCTGGAAAAAGCAGCCGGATGGCAGGCTCGAGCTCGACTACGATCCGGAGATCACAAATTCGCTGGCGGAGTCGAAGCCCGGCCTGCTGACGCGTCTCGTCATGTGGCGGGTCTTCTCATCCCTGAAGAAGATACCGCTACTCGTCGTGCGCGGCGGCGAGTCCGACATCCTTTCCCAAAAGATCGCCGCGCGCATGATCAGGCGCCACAAGGATGCGGAGCTGGCCGTCGTTCCTGGGCGGGGACACGCCCCGATGCTGGACGAACCGGCAGCCGTCAGCGCCATCAGCGCCTTCCTCAAACGGATAGAGACCCAGTCATGAATACATCATCGACGAAGGATCAGGGCGTCTTGGCCGGCCGGACCTGGGTGCTGATCGTCCTGACACTGGTCTACACCTTCAACCATGTTGACCGGCAAATCCTGATCACGGTGATCGAACCGATCAAGGCCGAGTTCGGGCTGTCTGACGAGCAGATCGGCCTGCTGACAGGTCTCGCCTTCGCAGCGCTTTACGCGACGCTCGGCATTCCGGTCGCAATGTGGGCCGACCGCGGCAACCGGCGCAACATCATCACGCTGGCCCTGACGATCTGGTCGGGTATGACGGCGCTGACAGGGCTGGCAAACAATTTCTGGCACCTCTTCCTCGCGCGGATGGGTGTCGGCATCGGCGAGTCCGGTGGCACGCCGCCAGCCACCAGCATGATCGCCGATCTCTATCCGCCGCAGCAGCGCGCCTTTGCCCTTGGCGTTTACACGACCGGCATCGGCTTCGGGATCATGGTCGGCTACATTCTCGGCGCCTTCGTCTACGCCCAGTTCGGCTGGCGCGCCGCCTTCTTCGCGGCTGGCATACCCGGCCTGTTGCTGGCGCTTCTCGTCCGGTTCACGGTCACCGAGCCGGTGCGCGGGTCTTCCGATGCCTACCAGTCGACCGAAGACGCGCCAGGTTTCCTCGAGACGCTGAAATTCATGCTGTCCCAGCAATCCTATATGCTGATCCTGGCCGGCTGCCTGATGATCTGTATTTCTGCCAACGCCTTCGTGGCCTTTACGTCGAGCTATCTGCAGCGAACGTTCGATGTCACCGTCTCGCAGGTCTCGCTGCCGCTTGGCCTGCTGATTGGCGGCGTGGGCGGCGCAGGCGCTATGATCCTCGGCGCGGTCTGCGACCGGCTCTCGGCGAAGGACCTGCGCTGGCGGCCGTGGATGATCGCGGTGTGCAGCGCCGCTGCCCTGCCCTTTGCCTGGATGATGCTCAGCGCGCACAGCGTCGAAATGGCCTATGTCTGGAATATCATCCCGAGCTTTGTCGGCCTGATCTACGCCTCGATCGCTTACACAGCGACGCAGGAACTCGTGAAAGTCCGCATGCGCTCGGTGGCGGCGGCCTTCACCCTGTTCAGCTTGACCCTGATCGGGATTGGCGGCGGGCCATGGATTGCCGGGCGGATCAGCGACATGTTCCTTGATGCCGGAAACGCAGCCCCGCTGGCCTCGGCGCTGAAGGTAATTCTTGCCTTCAACGCCGCGAGCATAGTTTGCCTCCTGCTCGCCGGCCGCACTTATCGCAAGGATGTCGAGCGGGCCGCCGGAACGCCTTCCCCGCGGCCGGAGCATGTCGCGGTGCACGAAACCGAGGCAGTTGGCTGAGCTGAGACCGGGCTCTCCAATACAGGCCGCGCGGTAGCCCCGCCGCACTTCACCGCGCCGCGGACAATCCCGGAGTCTATTGTGCTGGTATGAGGATCGCCACACGTCGAACGGACAGGAAATGCGGGGCGTTATGCGCCGGAAACAGTCAGATCGTGTCAGAAATACGACACCTGTAATTCGAATGGCCACAAAAAGTACAAATTTATGTTGACGCGCAGTTTTGGACGCTGAACGGTGCGTGACAGGCGTCAATCAGGGTTAATTCAACTCAATAAAACTCGGGCAGCCGTCCGGATTCCGTATCCGACGGCGATAGTTAGAGGGGTAAAACATGTTCACCAAGAAGTTTGGAGTGCGTCTGATGCACTCGTCCGCACTGTGCCTGGCCTTGGTGGCCGGATATGCAAGTGCGCAGGAAGCTGACGAGAGCGTCGTCGTGGTTCCCGCAGACGAAGAACCAGCGGCAGACGAAGCGCGCCAGGATAAAGTTGTCGTCACCGGTTCCCGCATTGCGCGCGACGAATTCTCCAGCGCTGCACCGATCGACGTCCTCACAGCCGACGAAGCAAAGATTGAAGGCATCGCCGACGTCGCCCAACTGCTTCAGTCTTCGACCGCTGCATCCGGCTCGGCCCAGATCAACGGTGCCGTTTCGAGTGCATTCGTCAGCAATGGCGGTACCGGCGCAGAAACCCTGTCTTTGCGCGGTCTTGGCGCCAACCGGACGCTCTTCCTGCTCGATGGCCGCCGCGCCGGTCCTTCGGGGACGCGCGGCTCGGTTTCCGCCTTCGACCTCAACTCCATTCCTCTGGCCGCTGTTGAGCGTGTTGAAATCCTCAAGGACGGTGCATCGGCCGTTTACGGGTCTGACGCCATCGCTGGCGTCGTGAACATCATCACGCGCAAGGATGATGGTGGTGTCATCGATGGCTACATCTCCGCCCCCGAAAAAGGCGGCGGCGAAGAGTTTCGTTTGAGCGGAAGCTACGGCAAGTCGTTCGAACGAGGTTCTGTCCGAGCCACCGTGGACTATTACGAGCGCCGCGAACTGTCGCGTGGTGACCGCGATTATCTGGATTGCGGCGAAGCGTATGCCTTCAACGAGACCGGCGGCGGTCGGGCCGACGTCATCGATCCGCGCACCGGCGAGTTCCAGTGCCGCGACCTTCTCTGGGGTCAAGTCTGGATCTACGATTATGCAGGCGACACCAATGTGCCGACGACTTTCCCCTTCCTGGCCCAGTATGATTACGATGGGTTTCTGGCGGCAAACGGCCTTCCAGGGTATCCCAACACGGGCGATCCGGAGCAACTTTCGGTTCCGCAGGGCTTTTTCCCAATCTACTATGACCAGAATGACATCGACGGCTTGCCTGCCTGGAATGGCATAACTGTTGGTGACGAAGCGCGCGGCCTGGTCGACTATGATCACCCGTTCCAAAATGCCGAGACGCTGCAGCCGAAAGTCGAACGGTTCACATTCCTGTTGTCCGGTGACTTCGAGCTGACACCCAATATCACTGCTTATGGTGAGGCGCTGTACAACCGGCGTGAAACCTTCAACGACAGCTACTCGCAATTCTGGTCCTATCACTATGGTGAGGACAGCCTCGGCCTTTTCGGTGGTACGGGCATGAACCCGGAACCATCAGCACAGGGCTGGACCGGCCTGCAGTGGTTCTCACCAACAGCAATCTCCGATCGTAACGACGAAGAAGTGGTCGTCGAATACCAGCGCTATGTCGCTGGCCTGCGCGGTGATTTCACAGGTTTTCTCGATGGCTTCAGCTGGGATCTGGCCTACCAGTATTCAGACTCTCAGGGCGATTACACCGAGGACTTCATCTACGGCGACTCGATCTACGACTATAACTTCCAGACCTCGCTTTGTAGCGACTACAATGGCGGCGTAACCTCCATCACAAACCGTCCTTGTGTGGATGTCCCGTGGTTCGATCCGGAACTGCTTCGCGGTAATTACAGCCAGGAGGTCGAAGACTTCCTGTTCACCAAGGAAACCGGCAATACCGAGTACATCCAGTCCTCGATCGAGGGCTACATAACCGGTCCCATCTTTGAGCTCCCCGCTGGCACGGTCAACGCGGCTATCGGCTTCCTCTATCAGGAAGACGAGATCACAGATACGCCATCCGATATCGTCCTTGCTGGCAACGCTTGGGGCTCCTCATCGGCCGGCATCACCACCGGCTCTCAGGAACAGACGGCCTATTACGGTGAAATCGAAGTGCCGCTGCTAGCCGATCTTCCGTTCGTGGAAAGCCTTCTTTTCACGGCTTCGGGCCGGATTACCGATATCAGTACGGTTGATGAAACCGGCGACAATTACAGGCTCGCCCTGAACTGGACGGTCACTCCAGAGATACGACTCAGGGCAACTCAAGGCACGTCATTCCGGGCACCTGGTCTCTTCGAACTGTACCTGGCTGATGAAACAAGTTTCGTCCGCCAAGGCGTGATCGACCCATGTATCAACTGGGGCGACCCTGATACTGCAGCGATTATCCAGACCAACTGTGCGGCAGCCGGCATTCCCGACGACTATGTCGGCGGGGCGATCACGGCCGACCTGTTCCGCGGGGGCGGTCTCGGTCTTCTGGAGCCGGAAACCTCCGACAACTTCAGCGCTGGTTTCGTCTACACGCCACAATGGGCCGATCTGTCGCTCGCCGTCGATTACTTCGATATCGAGATCAACGACGAGATCACGACTCTCACAGCCCAGGCCATCGTGTTCGGCTGCTATGAGTCGCAGAGCTTCCCGAATGATCCGCTGTGTAGCCGATTTGACCGAAACGCTCCGGATGCAACGGATGCCAACCGCATCACGGACGTCCGGGCGCAGTTCATCAATGTGAACTCACAGAAGAATGAAGGCATCGACTTCACGGCTCGTTATGGCCACGACACAAGATGGGGCCGCCTGACCGTCGAGGGACAAGTGACCCACCAGCTGGAATCCTTCACCAAGCTGCTTGCTGAAGACGACATTGAAGACCTCAATGGCGAGTATGGGGAGCCCCAAACCACGGGTTACCTGAACTTCAATCTCGACACTGAAACACCGTGGAGCTTCTTCTGGGGCGTGGATTACATCGGTGAGACTGACCAGACAGAGCGCAGCCAGCGGGAAGTCGGCACAACGCTGTACGGAACCCCGGTCCGCTATAAGTACTACACGGAAGAGACGATCTACCACACCTTCTCGACTCAATATGAGGCCGATACGTGGACCTTCCGCGTTGGTGTCGCGAACGTCTTCGACGAGCATCCGCCGGCTGTCTCCGACGCCGATGCGGGCAACTCGCTCATCGTGTCGCAGTACGACTATCTCGGCCGCCGGGCCTTCGTTAACATCACGAAGCGCTTCTAGGTCGCCAATAGTACCAATCAGGGGCGGCGGGCATATGTCCGCCGCCTTTCTTTTTGACGGGGCGCATCGCGGCTAATCTGCCGTGTTGACACCCGCAGGCAGGATGGGTGTCCTGCGGGAGATCACAGGGAGCCGGGGCGAATGCCGCACATCAAGGTCAAGCCAGACAATCTGAATGAGCGTAATCGTGAGTTCACTCAGACGCCGTTGAAAACGCCGGTCTTCCTCAACTCAGTCCCGAAGAGCGGCACGCATTTGATGCGCAACATCATGCGCATGTTCGTGCCAGTCGAACAGCAATATCACGACACCTTCATCCAGATTCCCGTGCTGCGTCAGCATCTTGAGGCCTTCTATCCGCACGCACCACGCTTGAGCTGGGGACATCTTCTGTTCTCTGACGATGCGGCCATCGTGTTGCGCAAGGTCAACCATGTCCTGCTGGTGCGAGATCCGTATGACTGGGTCCTGGCGCGGGCGCGCTTCTTCCTGTCGGACAATTTCGAGGCCAATCTGGAGCACCTGAAGGGCGGCAATGCTGATACGCTCGATGTCCTGAACATGATGATTTTCGGCATTCACAACAAGGTGCCCTCGATGCGCGAGATCTAC
>MRWG01002175.1_pt1 | contig 10456 bp, 15 predicted proteins | sample 1013341 | NCBI WGS metagenome assembly MRWG01 (sample SAMN06117577, study PRJNA244670) | biofilm metagenome | biome: Water; feature: Cathode Biofilm; material: Biofilm; isolation source: microbial consortium enriched at the cathode of a solar microbial fuel cell | place: USA: District of Columbia ...
CTGCAGCTCTGCCGCGGCCGAGAGTATCGATCGCGGCGACCTGGCCGCCGGCGCCCTGGCGCAGGCCTCCAGGTCCTCGCCGGCAACGCCTCGAGGCGGTTGAGGGCGTCGGCCTGGTTGGCCGTCGCGAACGGCGTTCGCGAGGTGGTCGAGCACTGGCCGCGGCGCTGCAATGGGCGAGCTGATCGGCGGGGCGATCGCTAGACGGACCACGACCAGGCCGCCGGCGCCAGGGGCAACCGGAGACCTGGCGCTACCCAGCTCTGCCGTCGTCGAAGTAGGCCTTGATGGCTGAGTCGTGGCCGATGGTTTGTCGCACAAACCAGTTGATCAGCTTGTCGGAAAGCGGGACGGACTCCAGCTGCACCCCTGGTTCGCTGACCTGCTTCTGTATGGCTTCGAGCTGCCGGAGTCGATTTTGGTGCTCATCCACATGGGACGCGAGCAGCCGATATTCGGGCAGACTGCGGAGCACCCCTTCCTCGCGTTCGAAATGTGCGGCCGCAAGCTCATTGAGAGAATCCATGATCGTGCGAAGCCTGCCACGTTCCCGGGCCGTCCATGCGGCGCAGGCCTCATTGACCAGGCAGACAAGGGCCCGGTGATCCTCGTCGAGCTCGGGCACGCCGACACTGAAACGATCGGTCCATCTGAGGTAAGGCTGACTATCTGGTTGAGTATTCATGCCTTGCCGCGACCTCGAAGCAGACTCCGTGGGGGAACGAGCGACCTGCCGACCCCAGGAGAACCACCCTGGAGGAAGTGCGCGGATTGTGCAACGCCGCGTTGTAGGGGCTGAGCGCTTCTGGATAGTCGGTGCAGGAAGGTCTTGCCCCGCGCCAGGCGCGGGGGCATGATTCCTATGGGTGTGAGAACCCGCACTAAGACGGCTGCCCTGCCAGGCAGCCGGCGCCCCGTTTGGCGGGGCGGCGACGTGCGCACCATTGCGGTGCGCGCGGCCCGACGAGTCTATGTCGGGGAGCCGCCTGAATACAATAGCCGCGAGGCGAATAGGGCGGACGCAGCCTTAGTGCGCGTTCTCACCTCCCCGGCGCCCGGCCGTTCCGGGCTCGGCTCCCAGGAGCCAGACCAACGGGGAAATTTCATGACAGAGAACACGACCCTTTCACGCCGCGCGGCCGTCGCCGGCGCCACCGCCATGGCCGTGGCCGTGCCGTCGATCGGCACCGCCCTTGCGGCGCCCTCCTGCCCGGCCAAGGATGCCGAGCTCATCGCCCTGGTCGGAGAATGGTTCAAGGTCGGACAGCAGCTCGAGCAGGCCGAAGCGCAGCTTGACGAGCTCGAGATGGCGGCCAGGCCGGATTGGCCCGAACCTGACGGCGGTACAGACGTGCACGGCCGCACGATATTCTGGGCGGATCGCGAGGAGCTTGTTGCCTACTGGGACAAGCGGCTCGAATCGATGGCCGGCCACCCTCAGCTGGCGCTGCACCAGCAGTGGAGAGAGAAAGCGCTGCAAGAGTTCGATGCCTGGTACGCCACTTTGGAAGAGAACCGCCAGGCGAACGGTGCCGCGGCCTCGATGCCGAAGGTCGAAGCCCTGCGGGCGCACCATGCGGCGATCCTCGAGCGGATTTTCGCCCTGCCCGCGCAGACGGCCGCCGGGGCCCTGGCAAAGCTGCGCATCTTCGCTGCGGAAGACAGGTGGAAGGACAGCAGAGCGCCTTGGGCCGCGGAGCTGCTGCAGCTTGCCCTCGCCGACCTGGAGCGCCAGGCCGCGAACATGGGGAGGGCGGCATGAGCGAGATCACCCGAAGGACGGCCCTCGCCGGCGCCACCGTGCTCGCCAGTGCCGCAGCCCTGCCGGCGGTGAGCCTCGCCGAAGCTGTCCCCGCGAACGCCGTTCGCGGAGACGACTCGGAGCTGCTGGCCCTGGTCGAGCGCTTCTTCGAGTTGGATAGGGAGCAGCTCGCCTTGCGCGACGCTGGCCGTGAGGTTTGGACGCAAGCGATGCGGCGCCCTGGATTCGAGCACGTGACTACGGAGGAAATCTGGGCGCTGAGGCGGGCCGCTATGAACCTCATGCGGGACGTTCCGGAGCCCAGACAGCGAAGAGCAAGAGCGCGCCTGGTCGAGATCGGCTACTTCGGCGAGCGCGGGCTGCCAGACGGATCGCCGGAAGCGCTAGCCGCTGACGAGCTGGACGAGCAGCACAGGAAGCGCGCCGACCTGCTTTGGACGGAGGCCAAGGAACTCGAACCCCTGATCGCCAGGATCTCCGCAACGACGGCCGCCGGCGCCCTCGCCAAGCTGCGGATGGTCGATCGTTTCATAACCGTCATCAATAAGCCTCATCGCACCACGCTTCAGGGCTTAATGTCCGACCTGGAGCGGATGGCCGCCGGCGAAGGGAGGGTGGCATGAGCGACAACACATGGAGCGGCAGCGCCCCGACGATCACGGCGATTGCCGAGCTCTTCGACAAGCTGTGGTCGGCACGCCGCGTCTGGTACGACACCGAGGACGGTTCGCCCGAGGAGGACCGGGCCCGGGCGCTGGTCGACGAGCTCGACGACAAGGTGTCGGCCCTGCCCGCCGGGTCGCCGGCGGCCGTGCTGGTGAAGCTCCTGCTCTTTGCCGAGATAGACGAAACCTTCGGCGGCATCGAGTGGGGCGCCACCGCACTGGACTTCTCCGTAGCGGCCGACCTACCCCGCACGTCCGATGGCCAGCTGCTCGGGGCGTTGCTGCGCGACCTCGAGGGCCAGGTCGCCGGCACGGCCCTTGCCGACGTGCTGGCGAAGCACCGGGAGCTGGCACGCCTGGAGCGGGAGCAGTTGCTGAAGGATCCCGAAGTTGCTGCCGCGAGGGAACGTATCGAGCGGGGGCGGGCGCGCGATGCAGAGCCGGGCGAAAGCGAGCTGGCCGAGCGCCGGGAGCCGACCCGGGAGGAAATTCAGGCGCCCATAGAGCTCACACTACGCATCGTGAAGACGGAAAAGCCTGAGGGCTATGGCCCCGATGAGAGCCGCGCCCGCGGTGATCATATCAAGGATGCCATGGACCTGGCCGGCTCGGCCATTCAGGCCCGCCGCCGCATGACAGCGGGCCAGTTCAACGATAAGGACAGGGCCAAAGTGGAGGAGACCCTGGCGGAGTTCGAGCACCGCTTCGGGCCGATCGAAGGCCCGCCGCCGGCGCAGGCGAACGACGTTCGCCGGCCGCGGCGGCCGCGTCTGCAGCATCCCTCCAGCTGGTGAACGGACTTGAGCCCCGCCGATGCTTCCGCCGCGGCGGGGTTCTCTTTCGGGCGGTCATTGCGGGGGGCCGAGGGTGAAACAGTTCCATGTGAAACAACGTGAGGTCCCGCCGGTGGTGTGTCGCCGGCGGGCCTTTGCATCGGCTTCACGTGGATCGCCGCGGAGCGTGCTGGACCGACTCGGCCGGCGACACTTAGAATCGCCTTTGAGCGCGGCTAGGCTGATCCCCGAAAGCCAGGCAGCCCACGCCCGGCCCGCCGCGCTCTTCCCTTCCAACCGTGGGCGCAGCAGTGGGCGCTGCCGATGGATGAATGTCTAGAACAACTCCTCCAGGAACTCGAAGAAGAGGCGCTTGTCGCTCGAGTTAACGATGTCCTCCGCACCTGTGACCTGCCGCTTCTGCTTGAGCTCTTCGGCGAGATCCGCACGAGGCCGAGAGCACATTCTCTAGGTGCGCTTTTCAGTGAGTACATGTCCCGGAGGGGCACTCCGCGGCGGCACGACGGCCCGTCGGTTCTATGCTCTTCCAGCTTTGTCATCGATTCCCGATTGCCGAAACCGAGCATCGTACCAGCCGATTACTACGACCATTTGCGGGATCGAGGGCGCATTTTTCTCAAACGCCTCATCACCGACAGTGCCCAGGGCGACCCGCGTCAATCGCATCTTCACAAATGGCTGGAGAACGCTCGTGGGTTCTTTGGATTGATCAGCTGCTTTGGTGTGGCCCAGGGCAACCCCTGGAGGTTCGATGGCGTTGAGGGCTCGGACTTCATCGACGAGGGGATCTGGCAGCGGCCGCTGCTTCGTATCGTTTTGGATCTGGGTGCCCTCTACCTGCCGGCCCCCACCTTGCCTCTCGAGTGGGTCGCGCAATACACGTCAATCCAGGTCAAGAGCCGCGCGCGGCGCACGCGCCACGGCGAAATCGTGTTCGGTGAAAGGGCTTCAGAGATCCTTTGGGAGCAGCATGACTCTGGCGCGGCCGCACGTAAGCTCAGTGCACTGGCCGCCAGGCTACCTTCGCAATCAGATCGCGCCGCGCAGGAGCCGGAAGATCGGTTGCAGCAAGATGATCAAGGGCAGGACGAAACAAATGAGAGCGGATCCAAGTCAGGCTGCCGGGGCAAGAATGGATCCCATGGAACAGACATGGTTGATGCGTGCCTCGAATGGTTTGAAAGGGAACACCCCGACAAGTTTGCCGATGCGGCCAATTGGAAGACTGCGGGCGTCATAAAGCTGATCAGTGCGGAGTGCCCTTGTTTCGATGATTCGAAGCTCAGTGATGACTCGCTGCGGTCAACCGTGAGCAGGAAGCTCAATGATCGGCGGAGAACGTTGGAGGGTCCGTCCAAGTGAATCGGCCCTCGGTTCCGTGTTGTTGAGACAGATCGTGTAATTCCGTAATTACGCGTGGTGCAAGCGTCTGACTTGCCGTCTTTTTCGATTACATTTGAATTACAGTTCAGAACCGTTTCTCGATGCTCTCCTTGATCGTTGGAGACGTCATGGAACTGCCCGACTCCGGACACCTAAGAACTCTGGCCCGCGCGCTGGTGCCCCTCGTGGTCGAGGAGATCGCCGCAAGGGCGCAAACCCCCTGTGATGCTGAACAAGCGCTCCTTGATGAGGCCGCCGCTGCGCGGTTTCTCGGCATGCAGTCTTCCACCCTATCGGCCTGGCGCTCTCGAGGCGGTGGCCCACCGTTCTTGCATGTTGGCGACGGCAAGCGTCCGGCAGTTCGATATGCGCGAGCCGATCTGATCGCATGGGCGCAGCAGCGCCGTATGATGCAGTCGCATCAGCCGGCCGCTGACACCACTGCACCGGAAAGCGAAGAGGCGAGCCGATGACCCGCGGAACCCACCTCTTCCGCCTGCCGCCCGAACTTCGCGGGCCGACCGAGCGGCTGAAGGTGCTCCTCCAGGCCGACGAGCGCGATGAGGTAACCATTGGCACGGTGCTTCGCGAGGTGCACAAACGCCTGCCCCACTCAAATTTCCTGGGCTGGCTGGACGCCGAACTTCCAATCACTCATGCGAGGGCTCTGCGCTACATCGCAGTGGCCGCCAAGGTGCGCGGGCGATGACCCGGCTTAACCTCGCTCTGCGCGGCCAACTTCAGGCCGCCATGAAAGCCGAGGAAGAGGCGCTCAAGGCTGCGCCCCTTCGAGCCGTGAAACAGCACAACGTCGAACTGAAGCTTGCAGCACGCAAGCGCGTGGTGGCGGCTTTTCCGGGGGGGGACCGAGGCGGCCAGCGCATCGGCAACGCGATCCGCGGCAAGATCTATGAGAACCAGGATGGCAGCGCCGCCGGCCTTGTTTATTCGAAAGCGGGGCGGCGTGAGGGCGGCAAGTTCATCGACCTTTTGGTGTCCTTCACAACCGGCAAGACCGTGGGCCCGCGGCGGTCGCGGTGGCTCTACATCCCCGTCGCGCCTGGCCAGACCGGGACTCGCAAGCGGCGCGAAAAGCGACTCTCCGTCGCCGACAAGAAGAACTTGGTTTTCATTCCCGCGCGCGGCGGCCGAAAGCTTTACCTAGTGCGCCAAACGCGCAAGCGCTCCACCATCATCGCCGTGCTGGTGCGGCGGACCTCGCTCCCCCGGCGCCTCGACTTCGACGACCTGGCGGCCAAGGCCCCCGACAAGCTGGCAAAGACTTATGTCGAGGTCCTCAACGAGGAGGCGGACAAGCGATGAGCGCCGGCGGCCGCACCTCTTCAGACCATTGCCAGGCCCGCACCGATGCCGGCGGCTTCGACTACGGCCTGGCGCCGGCGGGGGTTCGCCCGAAAATCCAGCAAGCCGCGAACGCCGTTCGCGAACAGCTGCGCGCTGCGAACCCCGACGCCGCCGCGATCGGCCGAGAGCTCCGAACAGTGAAGCGGCTTCTCGCCCACGGCACCTTCGTCGCCTGGCTGGAGGCGGAGTTCTCTATCGATCATGCCGCCGCGGTGCGCTTCATCGCGGCGGCCGAAGGGGGCGAACGGCGATGAAGCGGAATCTGCGCAACGTCGTCGCCGAGAAGGAGCGCTGCCGCCTCGCGCAGCTGCAAGCCCTGCATCTCCGGTCGCGGGATTGGGCAGGTGCCCCGGAAGCCCGCCGCGACCGCAAGTCCTCGGGGCGCGGCGAGCGTCGCCTCGCTGCGTCGAGGCAGGGTGGCAACCGATGACCGCGACGCGCTCTCGCCGCGGTACTGCCGACGCCGCGCTGCCGCGTGAGGACCGAAGCGACGGTCCCGTGGATTCTGCAATCATCGCGCTGGCGGAGCTGCTTGGCGAGCAGCTCGCCGCCGAAGAGATCGCCCGGCGCTCGAAACAGCCGCCATCCGCTGCGGTAGACAGGGACAGCGGAGGCCGCCGCTCAGCCACCGAACACCGGCCCGACCACCTCAGCCCCTGAAAGGATATCGCCATGGTCCGCGGACCCACCTATGACCTTGCGTTTGACATGCCCTATAGCGAATTCCAGAAGTACAAATTCGCTGAGTCGACTGTGCGCCTGAAGGAACTTCTTCAGGCCGATGAACTCGACAAAGAGGTGATCGGGGCCGAGCTCCGCGCTGCGCAAAGGCGTGTTTCGTACGACCAATTCACTTCCTGGCTCGAGGGCGAGCTCTCTATCACGCTTGACCAGGCGGTGAGCTACATGGGTGCTGCGTCACGGTCCGAGGGAGAGCGACAAAATTCCGCCAGCGCCGATCCGGCGCCTGATAGCACAGAGAAGGAGGAGAGCTTGACGACCACGACCAACGGCGGGGCGATGCCGGTAACCTTGCAGCAAGCGATCGCCGCGGCCGAGCCCGACCTGCAGGAGGCTTTGACGGATGGCGTCCGAATGAGCCGGATCAAAGCCCTGACGCCCGCCGGCTTCGAGGCCTTTGCCGACGCTTGTATGGAAAACCAAGGAACTTCGCCTGAGGTCTTCGCCCAGGGCGTCCTCGCGATCGCCAAGGCGGCCGGCGGCATGGACGCGGTAACCAGCGAGGACGTCGCCAAGGCAGCCGATGAGCACCGCTGGCGAACCAATGCGGGGCTGCGCGCCGAGTTCGGGGGCAACAAGGAGCGCTTTCTGAGCTACCAGGCGGGTGTGCGCGCGGGCCGGATCCGCAACTCGCGGGCCTGACCAGAACTTGCACCACGTCACACCAGAAGGAGTACGAAGCGTGGACTTTAAGAAGTTGATGGCCAGTGGCAGTTCGGCACAGCTCGCTGAGGGCGAGTCCGAGCTGGAAGAGAAAGGGCGCGAAGCGGAGGCGCGCAAGGTTCAGCTCGAGGCGCGCCGCAAGGCCTGCCTCGTCGATGACGATCACCAGGGCGTCGATCAGTGCGAGCGCCAGCTGAAGCAGCTCGGTCGCGACCTCGACGCCATCGCCGAAAAGCGGCAGCACCTGGCAAGGCGCCGCGAAGAGGTCGAGCGACAGGATGCGGCGGCCAAGCTCGATGCCCTGGTGAAGCGCGGCGAGGCTGTGCAGGCGGCGGGCCTGAAACGCTACGCGCGATACGAGGAGCTCTGCACCGAGCTCCGCGACGCGGTGCTGCCGGGCATTGCTGAGGTCGAGCGGGAGATCCGCGAAATCAACTCCGCGCTCCGGGAGGCCGGCGACCCCCGCCAGGTCCAGTCGCCGGTGGGCGTTCTCTTCGACCAGCGCGGCGGCGATGCCGGCTTCAACCGCCTGGAGCTGACGATGAACACCAGGCTGCCCGCTGTCATCGGCCAGCGGCATTTCTGGCCACGGCCGAAGTAGGCGCGGGGTCGGACGCCGCCGAACCTTCATGCCTCCTTGGTCAACCATTTTGCGCGAGCCGGCTGTCGGACTTTCTCAGCCAGGAGCGCGCTTGCCGGCCGGAAGTAACGTCACTTTCAGGCCGGCCAAGGCCGCCGGCGGTGTCTGACCAGCCGCCGGCGGCCTTCAGCGGCACGGTGAGGTCGCGCGAAGCGGCAGATCTGGCTCCGCCTGCCGCGGGCCCCGACGCGGGGATTGATCCTCGCCGTTGGGCACCTTCCGCCGGCGGCGGTGCACTACGCCGCCGGCGGCCCTTTTTCATCTGGCGGCCGTGCGAGGTCAGAGCGGGCCGAGGTTGTGAAGGAGATGAGGATATGGACGGCGCGATTGTGCCACTGACGAGCGAAGCACCGCCTCCGACCAGCCGCGCAGACTACGCTAACCGCATCACCGAGGCCTGGCAGCGCAGCCTGCAGGGCATCCTCGAAGCCGGGCGCGACCTGATCGCGGCGAAGGAAGCGCTGCCGCATGGCGAGTTCCAGGCGATGGTCGAGAGCGACCTGCCGTTCGGGCCGCGCTCGGCGCGCATGTTGATGGCCGTCGCAAAGCATCCACGGTTGTCAGATCGGAACCATGGTTCCGATCTCCCGGCCTCCTGGCGCACCCTCTATGAGCTCTCGAAGCTCGACGACGACAGCTTCGCCGCCGCCCTCGAAGGCGGGAAGATCCGGCCCGACATGGAGCGCCAGGAGGCCCGCGCGCTGCGCACCGAAGAGCGGCGGCAGGAGCGCCTGGCCAAGGTGGAGGCCCTGGCGGCGGCGCCGCCGAAGCCGCTGCCCGGTGCCGAGGCCGATGCAGCGCCCGAAGCGCCGGCGCGGCGCTATGGCGTCATCTACGCCGACCCGGCCTGGAAGCACCACACCTGGTCGGAGGCCGGCAAGCAAAAGTCGCCGGAGAACCACTACCCCACGATGACGCAGGAAGAGCTGCTGGCGCTGCCGGTGCGCGACCTGGCCGGGCCGCGCGCGGCGCTCTCCATGTGGACGACGGGCGGGCACCTGGCCAACGCGCTGCAGCTCATGGCGGCCTGGGGCTTCGAGTACCGCTCGCACCAGGTCTGGCTGAAGACCTACCCCGACGGGCAGCCGAGGCGCGGCACCGGCTATTGGTTCGTCAACGTCCACGAGCTGCTGCTGCTCGGCGTGCGCGGCGACATGCCGGCGCCGGTGATGGGCACGCAGCCGGAGAGCGTGATCTCCGCGCCGGTGGGTCGCCACTCGGAGAAGCCGGCGATCTTCCGCCGGCAGATCGAGGACACCTTCCCGGGCGTCAGCCGCCTGGAGCTGTTCTGCCGCGGTGCGCCGGCGGCGGGCTGGGACGGCTGGGGCAACGAGTGCGCGGCGGAGGGCTGAGCAGACAGCATGAGCGCCGAAGCACGGACCTGGGCAAAGAAGCAGCGGACGGGATCGCCGTTCGCCAAGGCGGTGCTGGTGGCGCTGGCCGACTATGCCGGCTCCGAAAACGGCGAGTGCTGGCCGTCGCAGGCGACGATCGCTCGCGAGACGGAACTCTCAGAGCGGGCCGTCAGGAAGTACCTCAGGCAGCTCGAAGACGACGGCTTCATCAAGCGCAAGCGGCGGGGGACGAAATCCGGCGGGCGCACTTCGGACCTCATCACACTCGACATGAAGGACGAGCGCCGCCAGGGGCACGACGCTCCGGAGGGTTACCGGCACGACGTGCCGGGGGGGTTACCGGAACGTGGTGCCGGGGGTTACCGGAACGACGTGCCGGGGGGTTACCGGAACGACGTGCCGGGCCCCCCGGCACCACGTTCCGGGAATCCGTTAAGTGAACCGTCAGTAACAATCTCTGAAGAGATTGTTGGGAACGCGCGAACGACGTTCGCGCTCACGCCAGACGAACCATCGTCGCGGAAGCGCGGCACCAGGCTGCCGGAAGACTGGCAGCCGTCAGAGAGCGACCGCGCCTTCGCGCGGAAGCAGGGCCTCAACGAGGAGGACATCGACCGTGAAGCCCAGAAGTTTTTCAACCACTGGACCAGCAAGACCGGCGCCGGCGCCACGAAACGCGACTGGCACCGCACCTGGCAGAATTGGATCCTCAGCGACCTCACCCGGCGCAGCTGCCGACCCGGCAGCAGTCGACGCGGGCCTGCTAGCTCAGCTGAAGCGTTCATGCGGGGCTGCGGTGTCGATCCGGACAAGGTGGATCGATCCTGAGGGCGGAGAGAGCTACGAGGTCCTGGACGGCGTCGATTGGCCCGACATGACACTGGACCAGGCCTCGGCCGCCCTGCAGGTCATTGAGAAGGCGATGCTGCCTGCCGACGAGCGCAGCCTCGGAGCCCTGCTTTATGAGCTGTGGATCTCCGCAGCCAAGCAGAGCACGGCAGGTGAAGACCAGCAGGCGCTCGCTGCCGTCTATGTGCGGGAGCTGCAGGACTGGCCCGGCGACGTCGCCCTCGCCGTCCTGCGGCGGG
>MRWG01002176.1_pt1 | contig 10446 bp, 6 predicted proteins | sample 1013341 | NCBI WGS metagenome assembly MRWG01 (sample SAMN06117577, study PRJNA244670) | biofilm metagenome | biome: Water; feature: Cathode Biofilm; material: Biofilm; isolation source: microbial consortium enriched at the cathode of a solar microbial fuel cell | place: USA: District of Columbia ...
CCTGGAACCCGCGCCTAGGCATCCTGGGCGGGCTGTCGATCCTGGGCACCACCGGGGTGGTGGTGCCGTTTTCCTGCTCCGCCTGGATCCACTCCATCCACCGCGGCATCGACGTGGCGCGGGCGACCGGCATGGCCCATGCCGCCGGCTGCACCGGCTCCACCTCCGAGGCGGCGGTGCAGCAGCTCTATGGCCTGCCCGAGGCCGCCCTGCTGGACATGGGCGACTTCGCCGGCGGGCTGCTGAAATACCTGCGGCTGCACCCGCTGCCGCGCCTGACCCTGGCCGGGGGTTTCGGCAAGCTGTGCAAGCTGGCCGCCGGCCACCTGGACCTGCATTCGGGCCGCAGCCAGGTGGATTTCGATCTGCTGGCGGCCCTGCTGGCGGAGCTGGGCGCGGCGCCGGCGCTGGTCGCCCAGGCCCGCGCCGCCAACACCGCCAAGCAGGTGCTCGACCTGGCCGTGCCCGCCGGCCTGCCGCTGGCCGACGCCGTGGCCGCGCGCGCCCGCGAGACGGCGCTGGGCGTGCTGGCCAGGCGCGACGGCAGCAGCGAGACGGCGGTGGAGGTGCTGGTCTTCGATCGGGCTGGAAATCTCGCCGGCAAGGCGGCAGGCTGGCCCGCATGACCGAGGAAGCCGCCAGCAGAGCCCCCGCGACCCGGCCCCGGCGCATCCTGCTGCTGGGCGGCACCGGCGACTCCCGCGCATTGGCCGAGCGGCTGGCCGGGCGCGACGACGTGGAGGTGATTTCCTCCCTCGCCGGGCGCACCGAGCAGCCGGCGCCCCTGCCCGGCGCCCTGCGCATCGGCGGCTTCGGCGGCGTCGAGGCCCTGGCCGACTTCCTGACGCGCGAAGGCATCGACCTGCTGGTCGACGCCACCCATCCCTACGCCGCGCGCATCACCGACAACGCCGCCGCCGCCTGCCGGCGTGCCGGGACGCCGCGCCTGCTGGTGGAGCGCCCGCCCTGGCAGAAGCAGCCCGGCGACAGCTGGATTTCCGTGCCCGACGCCGAGGCCGCGGCCAAGGCCCTGCCGGGGCTGGCCCAGCGCGTCTTCCTCGCCGTCGGCCGGGGGGAGCTGGAGGCCTTCGCCGGCCTGCCGGACATCTGGTTCCTGGTGCGCACCGTCGATCCGCCCGGCGACAAGCTGCCGCTGGAGAACTACGAGGTGGTGCTGGGCCGCGGCCCCTTCGAGGCCAATGGCGAACGGGCGCTGTTCCTGCTGCACGGCATCCAGGCCCTGGTGACCAAGAACTCCGGCGGCGAGGCGACCTATGCCAAAATCGCCGTGGCCCGCGAACTGGGCCTGCCGGTGGTGATGATCGAGCGCCCGGCGCACGCGGAGGGCGAGACCGCCCACTCGGTCGAGGAAGCCCTCACGTGGATCGAGGCGCGGCTGTAAGACCTGCATACCAGGGTCGCGCTGGCCAGGAGCGGCGGCTCCCCCGACCACTTCACGTGGATTCACAACGGCGCCTGCTCTAGGCTCTGGAACAGGGAGGGCGCATGGAACGCCGCTTGGCCGCAATACTGGCCGCAGACGCCGTCGGCTACAGCCGCTTCATGGCCCGGGACGAGGAGGCCGCGCTGGCGGCGCTCTCCGAACGGCGGAGCATCATTGACGCCCTTGTGCAATCCCACGACGGCCGGGTCTTCGGGTCGGCCGGGGACAGCGTCATCGCGGAGTTTGCGAGTTCCGTCGAGGCCGCCCGCTGCGCGGTCGAGATCCAGAAGCGCCTGGACGCGCTCAACGCCGGGCTGCCGGAGGATCAGCGGATGCTGTTCCGCATCGGCGTCAGCTTCGGCGACATCATGGAGGAAGACGGCGATTTTTTCGGCGACGGCGTGAACCTGGCTGCGCGGCTGGAAAGCCTGGCGCCCCCCGGCGGCATCTGCCTCTCGGCGCCGGTCGCCGAGCAGCTCTCCGGCCCCCTGGCCGCGGCCTTCGCCAAGGCCGGACGGCATCGCCTCAAGAACCTTCCCAAACCCGTCAGGGTCTGGTGCTGGCCGGCACAGCGCGCCGGCGCGCTGCGCCGCAAGGCGGCCACCGCGAAGCAGGGACAGTTGCTCGCCGCGACCCTGGTTGCCGCGGCGGTCCTCGCCGTCGTCGTGCTGTACCTGGAGGAGCCCGCGGACCGCACGCTGCCCTCGGGGCCGAAAATCGCGGTCCTGCCGTTCAGCAACATCGGCGCCGATACGGAAGACGCCTATTTCAGCGCCGGCCTGACCAACGACATCAACACCCTGCTGTCGAAGTTCTCCAACCTCTTCGTCATCGCCCCCCACTCGGTGAAAGGCTTCAGCGCGCAGATGGACTGCGCGCAGGTGCGCCGCGAGTTGGAAGCCGACTTCATCCTCGCCGGCACCGTACGCCGCTCCCAGGACCAGCTGCGCGTCACCACGTCCTTCACCGATGCGAAGACCTGCCGCCAGCTCGACGCCCCCGGCCCCTTCGACCGGGACCTCAGCGCGCAGAACGTTCTCGACGTGCAGCTGGAGATCGCCAAGAAGGTCGTCGCGGAGATCGGCTCGGCCGATGCGCCCCTCTTCAATGCCCGCATCCAGAACGAGGTCCGGCGCAAGGGACCGGAGAGCCTGGAAGCCTACGAATGCGTGCTGCTGTCCTATTGGTTCTATGAGACCTTCGAGGCGGAGCGCCATCGCCGGGCGCGCGCCTGCCTGGAGCGCGCCGTCGAGATCGAGCCCGACTATTCGCTGGCCTGGTCGCGGCTGGCCTTCAGCTATATCGAATCAAAGAAGTACGCGATCAACACGCCGCCGGACTGGGCCGAACTCAGCCGTTCCGCCGCCGAGCAGGCGCTCGAAATCGATCCCGACAATCCCGACGCCTACTACGCGCTGGCCATCCTCAGCCAGGTGACCGGCGAGGACCGGACCGTGTTCCGCAACTTCGCGGAAAAGGCCATCGCCCTGAACCCGAACGACGCCTTCGTCCTGGCCGATCTCGGTCTCTGGATGGGCTACTCGGGGGCCTGGGAGAAGGGCGAAGAGTGGGTGGCGCGCGCCAAGCTGATCAACCCGAAGCATCAGAGCTGGGTGGACTACATCTGGCACCTTCACGCCTACCTGCAGGGCGAATACGCGGAAGCAGTCGCCGTCGCCCTCAAGATGAACCTCCCGGACAATTACATGGTCCAGGCGAGCCTCACCGCCGCCTTTGCCATGAACGGCGAGGCGGAGAAGGCCGGGGAGGCCCTGGCGCATCTCCTGGAGATCCGCCCCGACTACCCCGAGGACCCGCGCGCGCCCTTCCGCACCCGCGGCATGCCCGAGGAACTCATCGAAGGCCTGATGGAGGGCCTGCGCAAAGCCGGCCTCGACGTCCCTCCGAAGGAGCCCTAGGCCGCGCAGCTCAGACGAAATCGCGGGGGATCCGGCGGTCCCAGCTGCGGCAGAAAAAGCGCTTGTCGCCTTCGAAGGCGTCGAGATCAGCCTGGATGTGGAACTCGGTCTCGGTCGCTGTCAGAACGGTCCGCGTCTCGCTTCGCACCTGCCAGTCGCCCCGGCGCAGCCAGCGCGTGGACTGCACGTCGCCGCGCAGCGACGTGAAATCGTCATCGCGCGAGGAATAGCACTCGCGCACGCGGTTGCAAACGGTCAGGTCGATGGAATCGATGTGGAACACGCCATGGTCGTTGATCACTTCCAACGTCGACTCGTCCTTGGCCAGGTCGCGACGGACCAGCCAGTTGTGGTGGCCGGGCTCGATGACACGGCGCGGCTCCGGCGCCGCGCCGAGCGGCGGGCCGAAGGCCGGCAGGCTGTCGTCCTCGAGTCGCGCCGGACGCGCCGGCAGCGACAGGACGCTGGCGCCGCTGTAGACCGTCAGCCGCACCGGCGCCGGCGGCGCCCAGGCCAGAGGCCAATAGGAGGTCGAAAGCGCCAGGCGGATACGGTGGCCGGCCGGGAAGACCTGCGCGATGTGGTTGAGACGGAGCCGGACCCGGTAGCGCCGGCCGCTTTCCAGGAGTTGCGGATGCTCGCTGCTGTCCCGGTGCGTCAGATTGAGCAGGCCATAGGTGACCCGTGTCGCCTTGTCGTCCGGCGCAATGTCGGAAAGACGGGCCGCAAGCATCGCAACCGGTTTATCGGCGGCGACCTCAAGCTCGACAACCGGCGCCCCGAGGATCTCGAGCGGCTGGTCCAGCGGAGGGGAATCGAAGACAAGGGCGCCGCCGTCTTCCTGACGCTGGTCATGCGCCAGGTCCGGCCCTGCAGCATATGAGCACCACTTCCCGGCGAAGAGCCCGACCGAAAGCGGCGACTGTATCGTCAAGGGCGTCTCGTCCGAAGGTTCCGCCTCCTGCGTCAAGCGGTGCGGCGCCAGAACCAGAAGTTGCTCGTGGATGTTCGGCGAGGGCCACGACGGCTCCGCCACCCAACGCCCGGGACGGCTGACGTAGCTGCCGGTCGGTGGGACACTGTCCTGCATCCACACCCGCAGCATCGGCTCCTCCATGACGCCGGTTTCCACCCCTTTCAGCCAGCGGTCCCACCAGCGCAGGCATTCCTGCAGAAAACCGATGGCCGGCCCGGGCACACCCAGATGCGGGTACTTGTGGCTCCACGGCCCGATGAGGCCCTTGCGCGGTACCTCCAGCTTGGCGAGCAGCCGGAACACCGCGTTGGAGTAGCCGTCGGCCCAACCGCTGACGGCAAAGACCGGGCACTTCACGGCTGAAAAATTCTCGCAGATCGAGCCGTGCTTCCAGTAGCCGTCGCGGCGCTGATGGCCCAGCCACTGGTCGAGCCAGAGACCGCTGCCCTCCAGGCGGTTGCGCCACATTTCACGCCAGCGCTCGCCGACGATCTCAGGGTCGGGCGGCATGGCGTTGTAGGCGAACATGACCGAGGCCCAGGAGAGATTGTCGCCGAGCAGACAGCCGCCCATATGATGGATGTCGTCGGCATAGCGGTCGTCGGTCGAGCAGGCGGTGATGACGGCCTTGAGTTCCGGCGGCTGCATGGCGGCGATCTGCAGACCGTTGAAACCGCCCCAGGAAATGCCGATCATGCCGACCTCGCCGCTGCACCAGGGCTGAGCCGCCAGCCAGCGCAGCACCTCAACGCCGTCATCCAGTTCCTGCTGCAGGTATTCATCGCGCAGCACGCCGTCGGAATCCCCACTGCCGCGTAGATCGACGCGAACGCAGGCATAGCCGTGCCCGGCAACGAAAGGATGCATGATCGAATCCCGCAGGCAGGTGAAGTCGCGCTTGCGGTAAGGAATGTACTCGAGAATGGCCGGTACCGGCCGCTGCTCCGCGTCAACGGGCAGCCACACCCGCGCAGCGAGCTGCGTGCCGTCCGGCATGGGAATCCAGACGTTTTCGATGGTCTGCACCTGATGCGGAGTTTCGGTAACCTGCTGCAGCTCTGGAGTCATGCCGCCTTCCCGATCTCGATATCCAGGCAATCGAGGATTTCGCCGTAGGTCTTCAGAAGGCCGCGCTGGCTGTTGGCGCCGACAAAGATGTCGGCCAGCTCGTGGCTGTAGCTGTCCTGAAAGTGAAGATCCTTCAGGCACATGCCCGGCGCGATGTGGAACTTGATCTCACTGCCCGGAAAGCGGCGTTCGACCACCCTGATCTCCTCTGCGGAAGGCATCTTCAGCACCACGTCGTTGTCGCGGCAGTCATAGCGCCGAAGCATGAACTTCGCGGCATGGCGGAACCGGCCGAGACCGAGGGGATACTCCGGTTTGCGGCCGAGCGCGACATCGATCATGACTTCCTTGTGGGGCACGCCTTCCACCTTTTCGAACAGCGGGCTGTGGGACTTCGAGATGCGGGCATTGGTCTCCAGCATCCAGAGACGGTCGCTCCGGCGCTCCCAGAAGAACTCCATGTTAAAGGGCGAATCATCGAGCCCGGTCCGCGCAATGATCCGCTTGGCCGCGTCGATCATGCGCTTCTGCACGGCCCCCGGCAGGGTCGAGGGATACTGGTAGCGCTCGAAACTGCTGCGGTTCGGCCCGCGTATGGAATCGACAATGCCGTAGACCACAGAGTTACCCTCGAAGACGTAGCCTTCCAGAGTGCACTGCCGACCGGCGGAGATGATCGCCTCGGCGATGCATTTGGACCCATCGACTGCGGCAATCTCCGCAGGCAAGTCCGCATGCTTCATGATCTGGTTCATGTTGACCGCCAGCAGTCCGATGCCCTCGCGCGTTGCCTCCAGGGCCATGCGGTAGTCTGCGTCATTGCGGACGCGGAAGCCAAGAATGGAGGAATGCGCCTTCACCGGCTTGATCCAGAAGGGATAGGGCAGAGGCGGCTTCGAGTCGACGTCGGGCGCGAAGGGGTCGACCAAGGCGAAGGGCGGCACCATTTCAGGCGCGGCCTGCTTCTGCAGGAGCCGCGCCCAGTACTTGTGCTCGCATTTCAGCACGCTTTCCAGGCTGGGACCCGGCAAGCCATAGCGGCGGCGCAAGATCGGCATCAACAAGACGGTAGGAAAATCCCAATAGCCCACGATGGCGTCGATTTTTCCCGGGAAGCCGTCCAGTTCCGCGTATCCCCGGGCCAAGAGGGCATCAACGTCGCAAGTCCGCAGCCGGGTGACCGAATCGTAGTCGAGCAGACCATGGAAGGCATAGTCTTCCGCGTGCCGAACCTTTCGCAGCAGGCCGAGATTGAAATCATCCAACCCCACAACGAAAATGTTCTTCTTCTCTGCCCCGCGCGGCGAAGTGCCTTGAGAACTCATTGGACTATTGCTTTTCAAGCGTAGCGTATTCTTCGCGGACATAGCCGCAACCGGGAGAACGGTTGCGTCAACTCTTACCGGCTCTCCACGGCGCAGCACATGATCTAGGTCAGTAGAGATCCAGGTCCCCCGCCTCCAGCCCGGGACTCCTTGCCTTTGAAGGCGTCAGCGCTCGGCGCCCCAGCTTTGCCGACCAAGCGCCACCACAGAAGCGACCAACTCGGCCGGCACGGCCTGCGGCGTCCGCGGTTCCAGGGTGTCGAAGTGAAAGAGGTAGAGCCGCGAAGCGAACTCCTCGACCGGCAGCGAGGATTCCCCGTAGCGCTCGCCCCGGCCATGGGTCGAAACCCTCACCCCCTGCCCCCAATCCTGCCCGCTGTCGTTGTTGGGATTGAAGAAAAAGACGCGCATTTCGCCGTCCTGATCCAGAGCGATCCGCGTGATGGCGATGGCGTGCCAGCCGACGAAGCGGCCCAGGCTGTCGGTGACGGCGATGCCCGCCGGCTGCGGATGGATCAGCGGCCTGTTGCCGTTGTAGAGCGGATGATAGACAGCCAGGAATTCGCGGACAAAATCCGGGTAATCGGCCAGCTTGCCGCTGGCGACATCGACGGCGATCCGGCAGCCGCGGCCCACCCACCAGCCGTGGAACTCGGGATTGACCCAGATGTGCGGGTCCGCGCCGCGGTCGGCGCAGCGCCGCCCCATCTCCATGTAGATCCGGTCGAGGTGCGGCACCAGCACCAGTGATACCGGATCGACGTCCAGCGGCGGCAAGCGCGCGGCGTCGGCGGCGATGGCCTTCGACGACAGGGCCTGGCCCTCGAAGTGCATGACGACCTCTTCATCGCGCGCCGCCCAGACCAGCATCTGCATGAGGTAGTCCGGGTCGTTATAGGCCCACATGGAAAGAGCACGCGCCGCCTGGCAGGTCGGGTTGTTGCCCTGGCCGATGCCGAAGGGCTGGCCCAGAACACGGAGCAGGCCCGCGAGCAGGAAGACCCGCGGCGGATGCGCCATGCCATGGACCGAAGCCAGGACCGACTCGTTGCCGGCGGACAGGACCAGGGTGATCTGGCCCCAGAGCGCCGGCGCGATCGGCGGGCTGTACAGGATGCCGCGCTCCAGCAGCAGGGCCAGCCCATAGACCGCCTGGCTGGTTTCCGGGAACACGGCTTCGCGAATCAGACTGCGCACCAGATCCTGATAACAGAGCAGCGCGTCCTGGCCGGTGCTGCTGAGCCCGAAGGCCTGCGGCAGCAGTTCCTCGTTCCGTCCCAGGATGTGTCGCAGGAAGACGGGGTGGTAGGGCGACACCAGCCCGGTGTCGTGCATGGCCCGGGAAAAGCCGCCGGCCTCCTGGGCCAGGGCGTTGGCATCCATGCTGGCCAGACGCTCGGCATAAACGTCGAGGCCGGGATCCTCGCGGCAGCCCAGCGTGGGGCCGTAGAGTGCGCTGATCAACCGGTCCGCCCCACGCCCGGCGCCGCCCAGGTCCACCTCGGGATTGAACATGCAGGCGGCGATCTGGCCGATCATCGCCTTGACGCCGTCGACCTGGATGGGCCGCTGGGCGAGAATGCGCCAGATCTCCTCGATCAGCCGGTCGAGGATGTTTTCGTAGCCGATACGCTCGGCGAGATAGACATAGAGGTTGCGCACCACGGCCTCCGGCATCGACTGCCGCACACGCTGCGCCTCCGTCGCCGCACCGAACAGGACGTTCAGGTTCAGCGCCAGGACCTGCGACAGGAAGTGCTGCGCCTGCTCCGCGGTCAGCTCGGTCGACAAGAGGTCGCCGCCGGCCACGGCCAGGAAGCGGATCTCGCTCAGGTATTCGAGAGCCGCCGTCTGCTTGTCGCCGTGCCACAAAGTGTTGGCCGCCAGAATGGGCTGCAGTGTCTCAGGGTGTGCCCAGTCGCTGCCGGTGAATATCCCGGCCGCCTCCAGCCGCCCGATGCGCTGGTAGAGCGCGTCCACGCCGCCCGGCAAGGCCGCCAGGCGGCGGGCCACGTCGAGCACCGCCCCCTGGTAGCTGGCCTTGGCGAAAGGGCGGGCGGAGTCCAGGCGGCCCAACGCCTGGTCCAGAAGCTCTTCCAAATGCCGACCCGACGTCGTCTCGGGCACCGGCTCCACTTCCAAGGTCATAGAATCTCCTGCGCGCCGTCGGATACAGGCTCCGGATCAGACATAGAAATCCAAGTCCTCCTGGTGCTTCAGCAGCTCGCGCAGGCGGTGCGGATCATCGCCGAAGAAGTATACCAGACCCCAGTGCGTGCCGAAGGCCGTGCGCTTGGGCACCTTGCTCTCGACCGGCGACATGAGCTCATGGAACTCGAAGTAGGGATCGTTCTCCGTCTCCTCCGGGATCTCCAGATGGCTGATCACGCGGCGGCGCGGATAGACGCCGAAGCAGCCGGCGTGTCCCTTGGCGTCGACCACCTCGCGCGGGAAGAAGGCTTCGATTTCCTCTTCCGTGGTCTTGGGGTCAAACATCAGGACCAGCCCCTGATAGGCGTTGAAACCGTAGGCGCGCTCCATCAGCTCGAAGGCGTTGAAGCCCGGCGGGCGGTAGGCGACCTCGCCGAAGTACATCTTGCCGTCGTTGGTGACGAAGTATTCGGGATGGATGAAGCCGAAGTCGATGTCGAAGGTCTCGATCAGCTTCTCGATCTCTTCGGTCACGCGGGCGCGCCACTTCTCCAGCTCCGGCGAGGCCGGAACGAAGACCGAATAGCCCAGGGTCACGTATTCGGAGATGTTCAGGAAACGCACCTTGCGGTTATGGATGAAGGCCTCGCAGGCGAACTCGAAGCCGTCGAGGTGGCTTTCCATAAGACAGGGGAACTCGTCGTCGGGAATGCTCTCCACGTCATCCGGCGTCTGGATCATGCGGTGGCCCAGGCAACCGGCCTTGTCGAAGGCCTTCAGGTGAATCGGGTCGTTGGGGTCGCCGTCCAGCTTCAGCAAGGCCTGATTGACCCGCTTCAAGAAGCGGATCACGTCGCCCCTATCGCGGCCTTCCTCGAAAATGCCGACGCGGATACCGCCCAGCTGCGCGCGGCGCTTCATCAGGGACTTGTCGCGGAACAGCATCGACTGGCCGAGCAGGCGCGGGTTCTCGAGCAGCACGGCGTTGATCGCCCCGGCCCATTCCACGACCTCCTCGAAAAGCGGAATGGCGACATCCACGCCCTCTTTCTTCAGGCGCGTGGCAAGTTCGTGGGAACGGTCGTTGAGGCGCTCGAAATTCCAGGGGATGAAGGGGATATCGTGCTCGCGCGCGTAGTCCTCGGCCCAATCCGGCGCGACGACGATGTAGCGCCTGTCGAAACGGTCGATGGCGTCGATGGCCCTCAGGCTCCAGCCGAGAATCGCGACGTAACCCTTATCCGGGTTCTTGTCTGTTTGAGTCCGCTCTTCTTCAACGACCTCCAAAGTAGTCATGCTTGCTTCCTTCCTGTGACCGGATGGATGGCGCGCGTCAGCAGGCCTGTCGGAAAGCCGGCAAAGAGCCGGCGTGGCAGGCAGCGCTCCCGTCGGACGCGGTGGTCAGAAAGTTGTCTCTGACAGGGACAAGGAGACTGCTGAGCCGGCACAGGAACGTTGCGCCCGGCTGGCAATGAGACGTACGGGAGACTTAGGCGAACGCCGTTGTGATTGTCTCGCACTGCCGTTCAGCATCGGCGGGACCATAACGCAGCGCCCCCCCCC
>MRWG01002177.1_pt1 | contig 10441 bp, 10 predicted proteins | sample 1013341 | NCBI WGS metagenome assembly MRWG01 (sample SAMN06117577, study PRJNA244670) | biofilm metagenome | biome: Water; feature: Cathode Biofilm; material: Biofilm; isolation source: microbial consortium enriched at the cathode of a solar microbial fuel cell | place: USA: District of Columbia ...
CCAGGGACCGCCGGCCCGGGAGGCGTCGCGCTTCTGCATGGCGTCGCGAGCGATTTCGGCGATGCCGCCGACGGCGCCGATTAGGCTGGTTGCCTCCAGGGGCAAAAAGAAGGTTTTCTGGTTTTTCGAGTCGGCGAACTTGCCGAGCGCGTCGACATAGCGCTGCGCCACGAAGTAGTTCACCGCGTTGACGTCGCCGCGGGCGATCGCTTCCGAGACCATGGTGGTCGCCTTGGCCTCGGCCTCGGCTTCGCGCTCGCGGGCCTCGGCGTCGCGGAAGGCAGCCTCGCGGCGGCCCTCGGCGGCCAGGATCTGGGCCTGCTTCTCGCCCTCGGCGCGCAGCACCTGGGCCTGGCGGTCGCCTTCGGCGACCAGCACGGTGGCGCGCTTGTCGCGCTCGGCCTTCATCTGGCGGGCCATCGAGTCCACCAGGTCGGCCGGCGGCGTGATGTCCAGGATCTCGATGCGCGTCACCTTCACGCCCCAGGGCTCGGTCGCATCGTCGACCACCTGCAGCAGGCGGGTGTTGATGTCGTCGCGCCGCGACAGCAGCTCGTCCAGGTCCATCGAACCCATCACCGTGCGAATGTTGGTCATGGTGAGGTTCAGGATCGCGCGCTCCAGGTTGCGCACCTCGTAGGCCGCGGCGGCGGCGTCGAGCACCTGGTAGAAGACCACGCCGTCGACCTGCACCAGGGCGTTGTCGCGGGTGATGACTTCCTGCTGGGGCACGTCCAGCACGGTCTCCATCATGTTCAGCCTGGCGCCGATGCGGTCAACGATGGGGAAAATCATGCCCAGGCCGGGGCTGAGGGTCTTGGTGTAGCGCCCGAAACGCTCCACCGTGTACTCATAGCCCTGCGGCACGGCCTTGACGCTCATGGTGACGATGATCACCGCCAGGATGACGACGGCGATCACCAGGACGCTGAAGCCGGAAATCTCGAAAGGCATATTCTGCGGGTCTCCCTTCAGGTCAGGCCCTTGTTGGTGAGCCTACTACCGCTAGTGCCGCGCCGGAGCGCTACCGGACTGGTACAAGGCGGCGGCGGTTAATCTATCCTGTGTTGATGTGGTGGGGAAAGGTCCGGCTTTGCTGTCCCAGATAGCCGCTCTCGGGAAAGAAAATGACGCGGACGACACAGTTGGGCGACAGGTAATTAACCAACTTGAAATGCCAGTTTGGCACTATACATTGCGTTCGATTTTTCCCTATCTTTATAGGGACCTTCGCCTGCGACTCGAAGATTCGTGTTCAAACGCGAAGGGGAACAGCAGACGCTTTCAAGTTGAGAGGCGTGGAATTAATGATTCAGTACTACGTAGTCGGCGGCGAATACAAAGATACGCATTTTAGCGAAGCCGTCGGTGGCGATGAGGAGTGGTTTGGCCCTTTTGCCGATTACGAAGCGGCGAAGAAGGAGTGGGCCAAGCATGCCTGGCACACTGTCGATGACTGCACGACCCGCTACCGGATCGAGCGCATCGACAATGAGGCTCCGCCCCCCTGCACCGACTGAAGCGGTGCGGTTTTTGACTACTTGACGGCTGATCGCCGTGCCCTGGGCCCTTCCCGACTCAGACGACGCCCTGTTGCGCCTGGCCAAGGGCTATCCCTACGCCGCGCCTGACGGCTCCTACCTCTACCGCGAGGGCGAGAGCGCCGCGCTGGCCGGTCCCCTCGACCCGGCCCTGACCGCCGGACGGCTGCCGGTCATCGCCCACGGCTCCAACCGCGCGCCCGAGCAGATCCACCGCAAGTTCGGCCACCTGGTGGGGGCGGCCTCCGAGATCCCCGTGACCCGCGCCTGGCTGCATGATCACGACGTGGTCTATTCGGCGCATATGACGCGCTACGGCTCCATCTCCGCCACCCTGCACGAGGCCCCCGGCACCCGGGTCCAGGTCTACGTCACCTGGCTGACCGAGGCGCAACTGCCGCGCATGCACGAGACCGAAATCGGCGCCGGCAACTACGGCTACGGCCGCATGGGCGGGGTGGACCTGCAGGTCGAGGGCGGCCCGCGGCTGGACGCGGCCTTCGCCTACCTCTCGGTGCACGGCTGCCTGGCCGACCCGGAGCAGCCCGAGGCCCCGCTGGCCCTGGCCGCCGTGCCGGCCGAGCAGCGGGTGCACCGCCACGTGGACCAGGAGGCGGCGCTGGCGGTGCTGCGCGCCCGCCACCACCCGGAAGACGACCTCGACGCCATGATCCTGGCCAACATCAAGGATGTCCCCCGCCGCCGCCGCCTGGTCGAGGCCCTGCAGCATTCGGCCGTGCCCTGGTCGGTCCCCGGCTTCGAGATGATCGTGAAGTAGCGTCTTTTTTGCTTCATCCGCTCTCATCAGTTGCTATCGTGCCGGTCGCAATCGCGTAGGGATTGGGCTGCCGGAGGGGATAAATGAAGAGGATAGCTGTCACGCTGCTCACGGTGGCCGGCCTTTCAGCCTGTCAAACGCCGCCGGGAGAAACGGCATCGAGCTCCGCCCAGCCGTCACAAGTCGCTCTCTGTCAAGTGCACGGGCGGAATGACGTTTCCCAGGCCAAGATCGACGCCTGTTCCGCCATTCTCGCGCGTGGCGGGAGCAGTGACGAAATAGCCCATGCCTATGCCAACCGTGGGATGCTCTATTGGGCCACGGGCCGAATCGAAAAGGCTTCGGCGGATCTCGACGCTGCGGTTGCGGCGGCGCCGGGCCGGGCCGATCTCTATCTGAACCGCGGTGCGCTCCGTGCCCAGCTCGGCGACTATGGGCATGCCGAGCAGGATTATCGTAAGGCCCTCGTCCTCGACCCTTCAAACCCCGGTGCGATGAACAATCTCGCCCGGGTGCAGATCGTGCGGGGCGACTACGCCGCGGGCCTGGAATGGATCGACAGGGCGGTTGTCATGAAGAGCGACTTGGATGTGTTCCACGACACCCGCGCCCATGCGCTGATGGGGCTGGGGCGCTTCGATGCGGCGGAGCAAGCCTTCGACCGGGCGATGGCGGTGGGTGGCCCGGCCAGAGTGCAACGCTACCAGCGGCAGCTTGCAGTGAAGGGCTACGATCCCGGCCACTTTGACGGCGTCATGGACGATGCCTCGCGGGCGGCGCTTAGGGCCTGCATCCGCGACAACTGCCGCCTGATGCTGGATTGACCCCGCGCTGGACCGTCCCACGGCCTCCGCTATAGTGCGCGCATGATCATGCGCGCTTTTCGCGGCTGCTCGGCCGCGCTTTCCCTCACCCTCCTCGCCGCCTGCACGGCGCAGCCGGAACTGGCCCGCGAGGGCAGCTTCGACCGGCCGGACACGCTCTACGATCCGGCGCTGGCCATCGAGCAGGGCTGGCTGGCCATGTCGCTGTCGCCTAACGGGCGGCTTACCGACTACCGCCTCGACAGCACCCAGGACCACCTGTCGATCCGTGCCGAGGGGCGGCGCGCCGCCTCCGGCCTGGTGCTGCCGGTCAACATCGACGTCGAGGCCTGCCCCTATCTGGAGTGGGAGTGGCGGGTCGAGAAGCTGCAGGAGAGCGCCAGCCTCTACGAGGCTGACCTGGAGGACGTCGCCGCCTCGATCTGGGTCATGTTCGGCGATCCCGAGCCCGGGCCCTGGGGCGCCATCACCGCGCCCAAGCCGGTGCCGACCCTGCGCTACGTCTGGACCACCGACAAGATCCAGGAGGAGACCATCATCGACTCGCCCTCGCAGCCGGGCGTGATCCGCTCGATCGTCGTGCAGGGCGGCATCGTCAGCCCGCTGGCCTGGGAAAGCGAGAAGCGCGACCTGGCTGCGGACTACCAGGCGGCCTTCGGCGGGCTGCCGAAGAGCAATGTCCTCGCCGTCGCCCTGGTCACCGGGAATTACCATACCCAGGAGCCGGTGGTGGCCCACTACGGCGCCGCGCGGCTGCGCTGCGCCGGCGGCTGAGCGCCGTCTGTCCCTTTGAGTTACCGCAAGGCTGCCGTCAGGAAGATCCGCTAACCTGGGTGCCTGCTCCAACCTTCGCGAGGGCGCGCAATGCGGTGCTTGTCAGCTTTCATCCTGGGGGGTCTGCTGCTTGTCGCCGGGCCTGCCGCGGCGCAGGACCTGACGCAGGAGGGGGAGTCGGCGCGCGCCGCCATCCAGCAGCTGCGCCAGGTGATGATGCAGGCGCTGCAGACCTCGATGCGGGAGGTCGGCCCTGCCGAGGCCACCGCCGTCTGCCGCCACCTGGCGCCCGAAATGGCGGCAGAGATCTCCGCCGAGACCGGCTGGCAGATCCGCCGTCCCGCCCTGAAGGCGCGCAACCCGGCAAACCGTCCGACGGAGCTGGAGCGCGGCGTGCTGCTCGGCTACCTGACGCGCAGCCTGGCCGGCCAGTCCTTCGAGGCGATGGAGACGATCCGCCTGGTCGAGCAGGACGGCAAGACCTACGTCCACTACATGCGCGCCATTCCCACGCTGGACGCCTGCCTCACCTGCCACGGCAGCAACCTGGCGCCGGACGTGGCGGCGAAGATCGCGGAGGTCTACCCCGAAGACGAGGCGGTGGGCTTCCAGGTCGGGGATCTGCGCGGCGCCTTCTCGCTGCTGCGGCCCTATGACCCCGCCGCCGCGCCGGAGGTGCGCGCGCCGCGCCTGCCCGAGGTGCCGGCCACGGGGCCGATCGCGCTCGACACGCCGGGCCTGCGGGGGGATCCCGTCGCCGGGCGCGGCCTCTTCGGCGCGCATTGCCTGTCGTGTCACGGCGCGACGGACCTGGCCACGCATCTCTATCCCGGGGGCGGCGAAGGCAGCCACGGCGATGTCTGTGAATTTCTCCAGACCCACGGCCTGACCGACCGGCAGAACGACTGCGACATCATCGCCTATCTGAAGGTGCTGGCCCGGCAGACCCCCGAGTAGAGCAGACCGCCGAGTAGGGGCGGTTCAACCCGCCGCTTCTTCGGGTTCGGGTTCCACCTTCCAGACCACGGCGTTGCGCAGGTCGCTGTCCTCCAGCTCGCGGCTGGTCTTCACCCCGTAGGCGATGATCCGCTCCAGGCCCTGGCGCGGCAGGTAGGTGCGCCCGGGATCGCCCATCAGGACCAGGCAGCCGCCTCCCGCCAGGCCGCGCAGCCAGGCGACGATGCGCTCGGCGGCCGGGCGCTCGTAGCAGACGTCGCCGGCCAGGACCACGTCCCAGCCTGGGTTAGCGGTGCCCACGATGTCCTCCTCGCGCACCGTGATCTCGACCCCGTTGGCGGCGGCGTTGAGGCGGCAGGCGGCGCCGGCGAAGGCGTCGATCTCGACGGCCTCGACGCTCTCAGCGCCGGCCAGCTTGGCGGCGATGCCCTGCAGGCCGGAGCCGGCGGCGAAGTCCAGCACCCGCTTGCCGCGCACCACCTCGGGGTGGTCCAGCAGGTAGCGCGCCAGCGCCTGGCCGCCGGCCCAGGCGAAGGCCCAGAAGGGCGGCGGCAGGCCCTGTTCGGCCAGTTCCTCTTCCGTCGCCTCCCACAGGGGCACCACCTCGCTGGCGAGATAGAGCTTCACCTCCGGCACCAGGGGCGGGGCTTCCAGGCGGGTGTTGGCGCGGATGAAGGCTTCCGGGTCCTGGCTCAGGGCCGTCGTCGTGGGGGCCGGGGTCATCCAGCAAGACCCAGCCAGGGGCTGCCGGCCAGGATGCCGGCCAGCAGCAGCCAGCCGGCGAGGCGGTTGGACTTGAACTTGGCAAGGCAGTTGAAGGGCGCGTCTAGGTCGACGTCGAGGACCTGCCAGGCGAACTGGGCGGCGACGGCGGCCAGCCCGATCCAGAAGGGCCAGAGCAGGCCCGCGGCCCAGCCGGCGGCGCCGAAGAGTAGGAGGGCGATGGCAAAGAAGGCACCGAGCCAGGGCTTGCTGCCCGCGCCGAGGCGGAGCGCCAGGGACTTCACGCCGATCAGGGCGTCGTCCTCCTTGTCCTGGTGGGCATAGATGGTGTCGTAGCCCAGGGTCCAGGCGATGCCGCCGATGTAGAGCAGCAGCGGCGGCCAGGCGAGTGTCCCGGTGGCCGCCGTCCAGCCGATCAGCGCCCCCCAGTTGAAGGTGAGGCCCAGCCAGGCCTGCGGCCAGTAGGTGATGCGCTTCATCAGCGGGTAGGGGAAGACCAGCAGCAGCGAGGCGCAGCCCAGGGCCACGGTCAGGGTGTTCATCTGCACGAGAATGCCGAAGGAGACCAGCAGCAGCGCCAGCAGGAAGACCCCGGCCCGGGTCAGGCTGATCTCGCCGGAGGGGATCGGCCGCGTGGCGGTGCGCGCCACCTTGCCGTCGATGTCGCGGTCCAGGATGTCGTTCACCGTGCAGCCGGCCGCGCGCATCAGCACCGCGCCGCAGCCGAAGTAGAGGTAGAGCCACCACGACGGCCCGGTGCCCCCTGTGCTGCTTGAGACGGCGGCGTCACCCAGGGCAATGGCCCACCAGCCGGGAAACAGCAGCAGCCAGGTGCCGATCGGCCGGTCGAGGCGGGCCAGGCGCAGGTAGGGGCGCGCGGCGGCCGGGGCGAGGCGCAGCACCCAGTGGTCGGCGCGGATGTCGCTGGCCGAGGGCCCGGGCGTTGTGGGGGTCCCTGAACTGGAAGACAGGTGGTTCATCCCCTAATCTTTAACGGCGAATCGGCGCGGGAAAAAGCCGTGTGTCGCGCCTGCACCGCCGGGAAGGGCCGCAGGGACGGCGCGGGGAACACGAAAGAAGGCATGACGACAGCAGCCAAAATTGCCACCCGGCTCTACGTGGACGACGTCCTGGCGGCGGAACGCAGCCTGGGCCTGGACCATGGCCAGGCGCATTTCCTGCGCTCGGTGCTGCGCCTGGCGCCCGGCGCGCGCCTCGCGGTCTTCAACGGCCGCGACGGCGAATGGCTGGCCGAGATCGAGGGGCTGGGCAAGGGCTGGTGCTCGCTCAACCTGCTGGAACAGCGCCGCGCGCCGGCGCCCGAGCCCGACCTCTGGCTCTGCTTCGCGCCGATCAAGCGGGCGCGCATCGACTTCATGGCGGAAAAGGCGACGGAGCTGGGCTGTTCCGTGCTGCAGCCGGTGATGACCCGCTTCACCGCGGTCAGCCGGGTGAACGAGGAGCGTCTGGCCGCCAACGCCCGCGAGGCCGCCGAGCAGTGCGAGCGCCTGACGGTGCCGGAGGTGCGTGAAACCGTGAGCTTCGGCCGGCTGCTCGACGCCTGGCCGGCGGAGCGGCGCCTCATGGTCTGCGCCGAATGGGGCGAGGCCAAACCCATTGCCGAGGCCCTGCAAACGATTCGCGCCGAGAGCGGCGGCGCCCCGCAGCCCCGGCCTCAACCCTGGGCGGTCATGACCGGGCCGGAGGGCGGCTTTGCCGAGAGCGAACTTGACGCCCTTCGCAAACTGCCCTTTGTTACCCCGGTCGGCCTCGGCCCGCGGATTCTCCGCGCCGACACCGCAGCGCTGGCGGCGATCGCCTGCTGGCAGGCGGTGCTCGGCGACGGGGACCGGCGGCCGCCGGCGGCTCTGGCGGGCTTTCCGGCTCCCGAGGGCTGACATCGACTGGGCCGAAAGGACAAATAGACTTGAAGGACGCCTTCGGGCACCCCTTCTAAAGCAGCAGGTTCCGGCAAGAGGACCGCTGCGACGGACCGAAAACTAGGAATACGAACCACCAGGCGCCCGGGGGGCGGACGCCGACTTCAATCCATAAGAAGACGTTCGATCGGGCGGTTCGAAGGGAACCGGAACGTATCGAACCGGCATTCCGGGACCAAGGGTATCAAGTCATGTCCGCTCCTCCGCAAAGCCAGGGCGAAACCCTGACCGACAAGGCACAGCTCATTGCCTACCTGGAGACAGGCTGCAAGCCGGCCGACGATTGGCGCATCGGCACCGAGCACGAGAAGTTCTGCTATTCCCTCGACGATTTCCGCCCGCTGCCCTACGAGGGCGAGCGCGGCATCGGCGCCCTGCTGGAGGGCCTGCAGCGGTTCGGCTGGGCAGGGATCAAGGAAGGCGACAACGTCATCGCGCTGGCCAAGAACGGCGCCAGCGTGTCCCTGGAGCCGGGCGGCCAGGTGGAGCTCTCGGGCGCGCCCCTGAAGACCATCCACGACACCTGCAGCGAGGTGCACACCCACCTGGACCAGATCCGCCAGGTCATGGGGCCGATGAACGTCGCGGCCATGGGCCTGGGCTTCAACCCCAAGTGGGCGCGCGAGGACATCTCCTGGATGCCCAAGGGGCGCTACAAGATCATGGGCGAATACATGCCCAAGAAGGGCAACCTCGGCCTCGACATGATGCTGCGCACCTGCACGGTGCAGGTGAACCTGGACTTCGCCTCGGAAGCCGACATGGTGAAGAAGTTCCGCGTCGGCCTGGCGTTGCAGCCGGTGGCCACCGCGCTCTTCGCCAACTCGCCCTTCACCGAGGGCCGGCCCAACGGCTTCCTCAGCTATCGCAGTCACATCTGGACCGACACCGATCCCGACCGCTGCGGCGTCCTGCCCTTCGTCTTCGAAGACGGCATGGGCTTCGAGCGCTATGTCGATCACGTGCTCGACGTGCCCATGTACTTCGTCTACCGCGACGGCAGGTACATCGACGCCTCCGGCCAGTCGTTCCGCGATTTCCTGGACGGCAAGCTGCCGGCCCTGCCGGGCGAGAAGCCCAAGATGGGCGACTGGGCCGATCACCTCTCGACCCTCTTCCCCGAAGTGCGCCTCAAGAAGTTCCTGGAGATGCGCGGCGCCGACGGCGGCCCCTGGAAGTCGCTCTGCGCCCTGCCGGCGCTCTGGGTCGGCCTGCTCTACGACCAGGGCGCGCTGGATGCCGCCTGGGACCTGGTGAAGGATTGGACTCTGGAAGAGCATCAGTACCTGCGCGACGAGGTGCCCAGGCAGGCCCTGCACACCCTCTTCCGCGGCAAGCCGCTGAACGCGGTCGCCAACCAGGCGGTGGAGATTGCCGCGCAGGGCCTGAAGGCGCGGCGGCGCCTGGACGGGCAGGGCGACGACGAAAGCCACTTCCTCGCCCTGCTGCGCAGCCGCGTCGAGCGCGAGAAGTCGCCGGCCGAATACCTGCTCGACGATTTCCACGGCCGCTGGCAGCAGTCCATCGACCCGATCTTCACCGAGTGCGCCTACTAGGCCTTGGGGAGACTCAGACCTCGATCTTGAAGACGGTCTTCGGCAGCAGCTCGCCGAAGTCGATGTCCTTGCGGTAGTGGGTCTCGATCTCTTTGCTGAACAGCTGGTAGCACAGCAGGCGCGTCACGCGGCCGCCTTCGCCGTAGGGCAGGGCGATGCGCCAGGCCTTGCGGCTGTGGAAGGCGTCCTTGTAGGTGTCGTCGCGCAGCTGGAAATCATGGCGTGAATAGAGCGGCACGCCGCTGGCCGCGCATTCGCGCAGCTGTCCCTCCACCATGTGGACGTAGGGCGTGTCGCCGAAGGCCTCGACGAGGGTGCGGCCTTTCAGGTTGCCGCCCGTCGTGGTCACGACCTTTTCGCCGACCACCCGGAAGGTGATGGCGTTGTCGGTCACCTCGTAGAGGATGAGGTTGGGGACCAGGGCCGGCAGCAGGAAGGGGTCGATCTTCCCGGCCGGCGGATAGGCCGCCCCGTCACGCTGGCCGCACCAGCGGTGCAGGATCTCCCGAAAAGAATCGGGCTCGATATCGGCGATGGCGATGCGGCCGAAGCTCGGCTCGGCGCTGGCGGGGGAGTTTACAGGCGGGGCATACACGGGCGGGCGCGTCCAGATCCTCTGCTCACTTCTACGGCAGACCGCCCGCGATGCACCCCAGCAGCGCCCCGCCCGATCTTGCCGTTTCGGCTAGTCTTCCTTAACAGGGGATCAATGAACAAGTGCTTATATGCACCCCGGACAAATTTCACCGCCGCCGGTAGAATGACCCCGGCGGGGACCACCCGCGGGCTGCGCCCGCGGGCCTTGCGGCGCTGTCCTATTTCAAAGGCATAGAGCAGAATCACAGGGCCGGTGGATCGCCTTCGGCGATTCCAGCCGACCCTGATCTGCTCTAGTTGCCTTCGGCAGGCTTTCCGGCGGCGTTTTCGCGGGCCTCCTGGGCCAGCCGCAGGGCGCGGACCAGGGCCGGGGGCATGTCGGTCCCGGCGGCCTTCTGCGCCGGGGTCAGGTTCAGCTTGTCGATCTGCTCCTGGCGGTACTGGGCCTCGATGGCCAGGATCTCGGCGCGCAGCGCGGCGATGCGGGCCTCGTAGAGGTCGCCGCCCAGGGGCTTGGCGGTGCCGACGCCGGTGAAGGTGCGCGGGCCCGCCAGGCCGCGGGATTCGGCGCCGCGCAGCAGCTGGGTGCGCGGCGGCGTGCCGGTCACGGTGTAGCTGCCGACGCGCCGGCCGGCCGGGCCGTTGTTGAAGATCACGGTGTTGCCGACCGTGTTGTGGGAGCCGCGCGCGCCGCAGAAGGTGGAAGAGCCGATGGTGGCGCAGGACTGGGCGGCGGCGCGCGCGGCTCCCA